>Ga0187874_10003446_pt1 | contig 11037 bp, 11 predicted proteins | sample June2016WEW_16_1_3_FD_132993 | JGI IMG/M metagenome (GOLD analysis project Ga0187874, IMG submission 132993) | Peatland microbial communities from SPRUCE experiment site at the Marcell Experimental Forest, Minnesota, USA - June2016WEW_16_150 | ecosystem: Environmental > Terrestrial > Soil >... | reverse complement strand
ATGCTCTCCCGGACCACGGCCTCATTTGCCGTGACGGCCTGCAAATAAAACAAGAAAGGGTTCTGGAGACATGGATAGGACCGGTTACGTTCAATCCGTATCCATGAGAACCGGTAAAAATATGCGAGATTTCCCCCTATGAAGCCCCTCCGGGGCATGGCGGGGCAGGGAGTTTTTTTTAATTTTCGTCAATGATCAGCCGTGGGGGCGTCCCTTTTGGGGCGGTGGTACCATCGTTATGTGATGGGGTGAAACGTCATTCTCATCGTACCTGAGCAATTTTTTAAAGAAATGAGTCATTCTCCGAGCACCCGGGCGCAGGATCCCCCGTCAAAACGTGTTTTAAAATGCGAAAAAACGGATTTTTTTACAGAGCAAAAAAAGAAAAAGACAATTTACCCGCCACTTACTTCTTCTTTTTGTTCCCGGTTTTTTTGTCCGGTGTGTCCGGGGCTTTCCCTCCGTTGGGTGCCTTTCTGGTGACATAGTACGCGACACCGGCGGCAATGATGATCAGTACGATCGCAAGGACGATCAGGGTTACCGGCAGGGTGGAAGCGGCGGCTTTCTCTGCCACGGCAAGCTTGGTGGTCGCTGCAGTGTTACCGGGATTGCTGTCGAGCGCCGCTTTGTAGGCCGTTACGGCATCCTGGTTGTTCCCCAGCTTTTCCAGCGCGTCTCCTTTGTTGATCAGGGCAGTAGTAAAGTTCGCATCACTGGCCAGCGCCTGATTATAGGAGGTCACTGCATCTGTATAATTCCCGAGGTTGTACTGGGCGTAGCCTTTGTTGTTCCAGAGATTTTCGTCATCGGGGTACACCATAAGGCCGGCATTGAGGGTTGCTATTGCGTCGGTATAGTTGCCCTGCTGGATCTGCGCGTAGGATTTATCTTGATAGACATAGAGGAGCCCGCCGTCCAGTTTTATCATTGTGGTGTTCGAGCCAAGCGCCTGATCGTAGAATGCAATCGCCTCCGCATAGTGCCCGGCTGCCAGTGCATATTCGGCATCGTTGTAATAGTCCGTGGCGACATCATGCGTGGTGGTCACGTTCACGTTTGCTGCCATGGCGGGAATGAAGGTAACGGCACACACCAGAAGAAGTGCCAGGATTCCAAGGATCTGCCCTCGTTTCATGCCCGGTATATGGGTGCTGTCCTGACATCAATCTTGCTTTCGCAAGCTGTTGTTTTATTTTACTGCATGCCGGCACCTAATGGTTCCTTATTATAACGGTGGTCATGTTAACCCTGGCACTGAAGATCCGGCCTTTTTCGTACCAACCGCCTGGACCGGCCGTTCTATCCCGTCGTTAAGATAATAATAATAGGGAATGCGGCTCAAATGGTAAAGCAATCGGGGAGATCACGTGAAGTACATTTTTGTCACCGGTGGTGTTATGAGCGGCCTGGGGAAAGGTATCACAGCCGCCTCGGTCGGACGGATCCTGAAAAACCGGGGGTACCGGGTCACGGCCGTAAAAATCGACCCGTACCTGAATATCGATGCCGGGACAATGAACCCTGCCCAGCACGGCGAGGTCTTTGTCTTAAAAGACGGGAGCGAGGTCGATCTCGATCTCGGCAACTACGAACGGTTCCTCGACATTGAGCTCACGGCCTCACACAACATCACGACCGGCAAGGTGTACCGTACGGTCATCGACAAGGAACGCCGTGGCGATTTCCTAGGAGAGACCGTCCAGATCATCCCCCACATCACCGACCAGATCAAGGCCTGCATCCAGCAGGCGGCCGAAGAAGAGTTTCCCGATGGCTTAAAGGCAGATGTCTGCCTTGTCGAGGTGGGCGGCACGGTTGGCGATATCGAGAGCATGCCGTTTCTGGAAGCAGTCCGGCAGATGCGAGGCGGACTCCCCGAACACGATTACGTCCTGATCCATGTCACCCTCGTTCCCGAGGATGCGATGGGGGACTTGAAGACCAAGCCTACCCAGCACTCGGTAAAGGCCCTCCGGGAACTCGGGCTTCACGCAGATATCATCGTTTGCAGGAGCGAACGGGTGGTCGGTGCCAACACGAAGCGCAAGATCTCGGCGTTCTGCGATCTCCCTATCAGTGCGGTCATTTCGGCTGCCACCGCAGCCGACACCTACGAGGTTCCCATGGAGATGGAAAAGGAGGGGATAGCCGACGTCCTCTCCTCCATCCTCGGCCTTGAGAAAAAAGAGACCGACCCGTCCTGGTACCGGCTCGTCACCAAGGAGTACACGAACCGGGTGACGGTTGCGATCGTGAGCAAGTATGGTATCGAGGACGTCTATATCAGCATCAAGGAGGCGCTCAAGCATGCCGGCAGGGCGCTCTCGACCGAGGTGAAGATTGCATGGCTGGATGCGGAGCGGTACGAGCGCTGTCAGCTCAAGGATTACGATGGCATTCTCATCCCGGGTGGCTTCGGGAAGCGGGGCATCGAAGGTAAGATCGAGGCGATAAAGTTTGCCCGCGAGAACAACGTGCCGTTTTTAGGGCTCTGCCTCGGGTTCCAGCTCGCGACCGTCGAATTTGCCCGGAACCGGTGCGGCATTGCCGATGCCACAAGCGAGGAGTTTGGGGAAGGTTCGCATGTGATTGCGCTCCTCCCCGAGCAGGAGAGCGTGACCGAACTGGGCGGCACGATGCGGCTTGGGGACTACACCTCCGATATCCGGGACGGCACCCTTGCGATGAAACTCTTCGGGCAGAATCAGATCGTCGAACGCCACCGGCACCGGTACGAGGTGAACCCGCGGTATATTGAAAAGCTGGAGAAGGAAGGGCTGGTCTTCTCGGCGACGAACAAGAACCGGATGGAGTGTCTGGAACTCCCCGGCCACCCGTTCTTCTTTGCGACCCAGTTCCACCCGGAGTTTAAGTCCCGGCCGACGAGGCCCTCCCCGCCCTACCTCGGTTTTGTCGAGGCATGCCGGGCAAACAAGCGGACAACATAGTCAGGCGGACAGTCATGGTCAAACCAGAGAAGTTCATTCCACAGGCAATCGAGGAGATTAAAAAAGCCGCCGGCACAGAAAAAATCGTGATGGCGCTCTCGGGAGGTGTCGACAGTTCGGTCTGCGCCGCGCTTGCCGCCCGGGCGATCGGCGACCGGCTGATCCCGATCTACATCGATACCGGCCTGATGCGCAAGGGTGAGACCGAACGAATAAAAACGGTGTTTGAGAACATCCGACTCCAGGTGATCGACGCTGGCGACGAGTTTCTTGCAGCGCTTGCCGGGATCTCCGATCCTGAAGCCAAACGCAAGGCGATCGGCGAGCGCTTCATCCGGGTCTTCGAGCGGGAGGCAAAAAAGTCTGGCGCAACGTGTCTCTTGCAGGGCACAATCTACCCGGACCGGATCGAGAGCGAGGGGGGCATCAAAAGCCACCACAATGTCGGTGGTATGCCTCTTGAGACGGCATTTACGAAAGTGATCGAACCGATCCGCGACCTCTACAAGGACGAGGTGCGGGAGGTGGCCGGGGCGCTTGGCCTGCCACAGGAGATCCAGCACCGGATGCCGTTTCCCGGCCCTGGCCTCGCGGTACGGATCCTTGGTGAGGTCACCCGGGAGAAGGTCGCGGTGATCCGGGAGGCCAACTGGATCGCCGAGTCCGAGATCGTCGAGCAGTACCACCCCTGGCAGTGCTTTGCCGCCCTTGTCGGTCTCGGGACCGGGGTGAAGGGCGACAACCGGATTCACGGGTGGATCATCGCGATCCGGGCTGTGAACTCCCGGGACGGCATGACGGCCGATCCTCTGGACATCCCGTTTGCCGATCTCACGAGGATCGGCGCGAGGATCACAGCCGAGATCCCGAGTGTCGCCCGCGTGGTCTACGATATCACCCCGAAACCGCCGGCGACGATCGAGTACGAATAACCCCTTTTTCCATAAAACAATCCGGGAATTATGGGGGCGCTCGGGAATACACGCCCGTATTTCCTTGAAAAAGGACAGGAAAAATCCGAAATTATTGAACTCACGTGATACCCATGAAAAATACCGATATTACAAGCCAATACAAGGCGCTTGATGACCAGTATTATATGCCCGCATTTTCGCGGAACCTGGCGATTGTCCGCGGAAAAGGCGCAAAAGTCTGGGATGGCAACGGAAAGGAATACATCGACTGCGTGGCCGGTATTGCCGTCTGCAGTACCGGGCACTGCCATCCGGCAGTAGTAAAAGCGATCTGCGAGCAGGCGCACGAGCTCATCCACTGCTCCAACCTCTACTACATCCCCCACCAGGGCGAGCTCGCGAAAAAGATCGTGGAGATCACGGGCCTGAAAAAGGCCTTCTTCGCGAACTCGGGAGCCGAGGCGAGCGATGGTGCCCTGAAACTCGCCCGGGTAAGGACAAAAAAGAGGAAGTTTGTTGCCTTCACCCACGGGTTCCATGGCCGGACGATCGGGTCGCTTGCGGTGACGCACAAGCCGGCAGCCCGCGAGCCCTTCGAGCCGCTGGGCCTCCCGACCACGTTTGTTGAGTACGGGAACACCGAGGCCCTTAAAAAGGCCGTCGATGGCGATACTGCTGCGGTCATTGTCGAGCCGATCCAGGGAGAAGCCGGCGTCATCATTCCCCAGGACAGTTTCCTTGAGGGGATACGCGAGACCTGCGACCGGACCGGCGCCTTTATGATCGTTGACGAAGTCCAGACCGGGATGGGCCGGACTGGAAAGTGGCTGGCGATCCAGTACACGAAGGTCCAGCCCGATATGGTAACGCTCGCAAAAGGCATTGCAAGTGGTTTTCCCATGGGGGCGCTTGTCGCCCGCGACGGGCTTGAGTTCGGGAAAGGCGAGCACGGGAGCACGTTTGCCGGAGGGCCGGTTGCCTGTGCGGCGGGGCTTGCCACAATCGGCGTACTGGAACAGATCCTGCCGGACGTTGCTCGCAAGGGAGAGCGGTTCCGCAAAGGGCTTGCACGGTATCATCCCCGCGTACGCGGACTGATGATTGGCATATCTGTCGGGGAGAAGTGTCCTGACGTGCAGAAGGAATGTGCCGAGAAAGGCGTGCTCGTGAACTGTGCGGCTGACGGGAACCTGCGGCTCGTCCCGCCGCTTGTGATATCTGACGCCGAGATCGACCGTGCGGTGAAGGTGATCGATGGAGCGCTTGGTAAGGTCATGCTATAGGCAGGGCGGGTATGTTTTCGCAAAAAAGGCGGGAAGCAGTGCACACGGTACGGGCAGTGATCGTGTCGCGCGGCTTGCCAGTAACGAGAACCCAGAAGCCCCGTCGCCGGCAGTGGTAGCGGCAGCGCAGCAGGCAGTCCTTACCGCAAACCGGTACCCCGACGAGCGGGTGGACGTGCTCGTTGCCGCCCTCCGGGCCTATTACGGTGATTACACCTTTGTGACTGGTGTCGGGATGGATGGGGTGATCGAGACCTTGGTCCGGATGCTTGTCGACCCAGGGGAGACGGTGGCGATATCGGTACCCACTTTCTCCTACTACGGGCTTGCCGCACAGGCACAGGGAGCGCGGGTCGTTCCGGTTCCCCGTCGGGCGGATTTCTCGGTCGATACCGGTGCTCTTGTGCGGGCGGGAAAGGATGCGAAGATCGTTGTGCTCTGCACCCCGAATAATCCGACCGGCAACGCGACGTCTGTTGGCGATGTGCAGCGGGTGCTCGATGAGATTAAGGGAATACTCTTCCTTGACAATGCGTACATCGAGTTCTCGGGCATCGATTACCTGCCCCTGATGAAGAAGTACGACAACCTCGTGATCGGCCGGACGTTCTCGAAGGTGTACTCCCTTGCCGGCCTTCGGATCGGGTATGCGTTTGTCCCGGCCTGGCTCCAGCCGTTCTATATCCGGGCGGGTACGCCGTTTACGGTGAACTCGGTCTCGGCAGCAGCGGCAGCAGCGGCGCTTTCGGATAAGGAGCATGCCGCCCGGTATATCACGCAGGTGCAGGTGTGGAGGAAGCGTTTTACTGCGGAACTGAAGTTCCCGGTGATCCCGTCGGATGCCAACTTTGTGATGGTGGACGTGGCGCCGCATACCGGCGATGAGGTGGTCGAGAAACTTGCCGCACGGGGCGTGCTCGTGCGGTCGTGCAGAAGTTTTACAGGACTTGCCAACCATTATATCCGTGTGAGTATCGGAGAGGACTGGGAGAACGGGTTGTTTATCCGGGAGTTAAACGCCTTATGATGTGCGGCATCACCGGGACGCCGGGAACCGGGAAATCCACGGTGGCCGACGAACTGGCTCGCCGGGGGTACCGGGTGATTCATATCACGGATATCGTGCAACCCTATTATCAGGGCAAAGATCCGGAGCGGGACACGCAGATCATCGATACCGACCGGATGGCCGACGAATTCGTGCCATTCGACGGTTTTGTCGAGGGACACTTTGCCCACCTGCTGCCCTGCGACAGGATTGTGGTGCTTCGGTTGCGGCCCGACAAACTCGCCGCCCGGCTTATGACCCGTGGCTACTCGAAGGAAAAGACCGGGGAGAACCGGGACGCCGAAGCACTGGATGTCTGCCTGATCGAGACGGTGGAGCAATATGAACCTTCGCAGGTCTTCGAACTGGACACGACGGAAAAAAGCCCCGCCACCTGCGCCGACGCGGTTGAGCAGTTTTACCTGGGTGAGATCCCGGCGGCATTCGGGTCGATCGATTGGTCGGCATTTGTAGTGGTGTCGCCATGACGCTTGACCAGTTCCGCCCGCATGTGAAGGTCTACTTCGACCCGCTGGTCCGGTTCGCCATCCGTTGTAAGATCACGCCAAACATCCTGACCATCGCCGCGCTTGCGGCATCGGCCGTGGCCGGCTGCCTCTTCTTTTTCCGGCTGGAGATCTGGGCTGTCCTTGCGGTTGCAGTGAATGCCTTCTGCGACGCGATGGACGGTGCGGTTGCCCGGGAGATGAAGAACCCGAGCCTGCGGGGTGATTTCCTCGACCATGCGGTCGACCGGTACGCGGATATCTTCCTCATCACCGGTATCTTTGCGAGTGGCCTTGTGCCCTGGCCGATCGGGGTGCTTGCGCTCACTGGCGTCCTGATGTCCTCGTACCTGGGCACGCAGGCGCAGGCCGTCGGCGTGGGACGGGTATATGCCGGGGTGCTTGGCCGGGCCGACAGGCTCGTGCTGATCATGGTGGTTGGGATTATTTTCATCTTCTTCCCCTTGACAATCTACGGCCTGAACCTGCTCGGCTGGCTCCTCCTCCTCTTCGGGATCTTCGGCCATGTCACCGCGTTCCAGCGGTTCGCCTACGTCTGGCGGAAGATGGAATAGATCTCCCTTTTTGTTAATCCCGAAAAACCGGCTCTTCGCTGTTTCGAAAGGGGTAAATCCGGCTCTGACAAACAAGTTGATGGGGGCTAATGCCCCCAAACCCTCATTGCGATAGACTTCGCCGCTCCCGAAGGGATGCCCCCGCGGCGGCTCAAGTGACTGAATGTAAGATAAATTATTCGTTTAACGTATCCCCATAAAATTGAGGGGGCCTGAAAACAGGGTTTTTGGATCCTGTACTCGCTGCGTTTCCGAGTATTATTTTTACGCGCCGTTTGTCGTGAGGTCCCGGATGTACTCCAGCGCCGCGATCGCGTCCTCCCGCTTCTGGTCGGCCGGGGATGCGGCGGCAAAGGCCACGAACCGCTCTTTTGTCGTGTTGTCAAGGGCGTCCCCCGCGACGGCAGCGATCTTCGGGTACGTGCGCTGCGGGTAGAAGACCGAATGGGCGGCGGCGAGGAGCGCCGCGTGCACCGCCGGGGTGATGATGCCGGCGGTCTCGGCTTTTTTGAGGGTGCAGCGGATGTTGATAAGCGGCTCGGAGAGCGAGTATCCCGAGACCGGGTCAAAGACGAGCGCCACTTCATCGTCGGAAACGAGCGTGCCGTTCTTGTACATCCGGTAGATCTTCCCGATACCGGTCATACCCAGCGTGTCCATCTCGGCGGCCCGGAGCGCCCCCATGCTGGACGCTCCGACCACTTTTATGCCTTTTTTTAACGCGGCGAGGATCTCCCGGTGGGCAACGGCGCAGTCCTGGTGGAAGACCCCGTCGACGAGGCCGATAATATCAGCGCCGTCTGAGACAGCCGCGAGGATGTCGCCCCGTTTTGCTGGCGGCCGGTACTCTGCGGTGAGGATCTTCTCTGCTGATGAGAGATCAAGGCTTGGCCCGAGAAAGACGATGATTTTTGGCATGCTTCACCCTGTCACCCCGCCGCTCCGGGTCCATCGCGTAGACCTCGAGGCCTGGGACGATCACCCTGACCACCGGCACACCGATTTCCTCTCGGGACAGGTCGGCGACGATTACCCGGTCGAGCCCCTGTTTTTTCAGGGCATCGATGGCAAACCGGATATCCTTCGCGAAATCGTCGCTGTCAAATGACCGGAGGGTAATGTAGTCCACGGTTCCGTTGTCCCTGAACCAGTACCCGTTGATTCGTTTCGCCCGGTCATAGCCCATCCTTTTCCTGAGCCCGGCGGTCGTCGTGTCCTCACGGGCGCCGTGGATCTGGGTGAGCCGGCTCTGCGCCACCTCAGTGAGCGCCCGCATCGCAGCGATCCGTGCGCTCGTGTGGGTGCCGATCCCGATGGTGAGCAGGGTGGGGTCTTTCAAGAGCACATCGTCTGCCACCGCCGCCATGGTGGGGATGCCGATGTCGCTCGTTATGTCCCGCAGGGTGACCTCGACCTGTGCCACGGCAAACTTCTTTTGCATATCCACGAGCACCGGGTCATCGATACCAGTGACTGCCGGGCCGGTGTCCCTGCAGGCTTCGACGAGCGACCATGCGTCCCGTTCGATCACTTCCGAGAGTGCATGGAAGATCGCCTCTTCTATGGTGTTCCCCGAGGCAAGGCCGTTTGTGGAGGTGCGGAAGATCTGCCGGAAATTCCTCGGGAGCGGGTGGAAGACTGCCTGTGCCGGCACGAGCACCCGTTCGTCGTTTGCGATATCCCAGCCCTCAACCCAGGGGAGCACGTGGCCGGTTTCCATATCGGCGGGGAGGATGAGGTCTTTGGGGTTGACGGCCGGTTCACGCCCGTCCAGCATCTCGAAGGTGTCCAGCCGTACCTTCCGATCGTGGATCTCCGAAGAGTACCGCTCGATGCCTTCCATGATCGCTGAGATCCGCGATTCTTCGACGGTCGCCCCCTTACCGTTGTAGACCGTGATCGCCCCGTCGTCCGCAGTCGGGCGGATGCAGGAGAAGACGGGGATGCCGATCCGGTCGAGGTCGGTGATATTGGCGACCCGGGTAATACCGGCAGCCGGCACTTTGGGTTCGATGCGTGCGAGGGTTTCTTCGAGCGGCACTGCCCGCTGGGTCTCTTGGTTGTAGGTTTTCTTGCAGGAAGAAATGAGCATGGAAGTCACCAGGTATTGCCGTGCGGACGGGATTGTCCTTTCAATGAGGTTTCACGTTATTGTGGTTTATACATGTTCATTTTTCGGCAACGTGGCGGGCGGTCGCACGTCACCCCCGGGTATATTATCTAACCGCGGCAACGGTGATATGAGCTATGGATTATACCTATATTATCCTGAAATTCCTCATCGGCGGAGGCGTCATTGTCGGGGTGACGCTTCTCGCAGAGCAGGTCAATCCGAAGTATGGGGGTATCCTTGTGGCGGCCCCGATCATCACCTCGCTTGCAATCCTCTTTACCTGGTCCGAGACCGGGCAGGCAACGACCCGGCAGCTGATCATCGGGGCATTCTGGTTTGCCATTCCGACCCTGCTCTTCCTTCTCGTGCTCTATCTCCTCCTGGCACGCTACCCGTTCCTTCCCAGTTTTGGCGGGGCGCTCGGGTTCTGGCTTGCGGCGGTCGTGGTGATGAACCGCCTGCTCACCCTGATGTGACAGTCCGACTGGTATCCGTAAGATGATCCTGAGGTATTACGTGGGAACCCGGACCTTTCCCGCTCACGCGGTCCCCTGCAGGAACCGCAGGATCTCGCTGATATCCGGCACCGAGTGCACCGGGTAGACTTTGACTAGGGCGACCTTTTGCTGTTCGTCCACGATCACATTCGCCCGCTCCGAGAACCCGTTCTCTTCCCGGAAGAGTCCGTATTTCTGTGCCACGGCCCCGTGCGGCCAGAAGTCGCATAAGAGAGGGGTCCGCGTGACGCCGATACTCTTTGCCCATGCCTGCTTGCAGGGCCGGGAATCCACGCTGATGCCGACCGGGACGCAGTTCTGCCGGGCAAATTCGTCGACGTTCACCTCCAGCGACTTCATCTGGGCGGCGCAGAAGTCCGTCCACGCGAGGGGATGGAAGGAGAGGAGGGTGCGTTTTCCTGTCTGTTCGTAGAGGTCGAAGGTTTTGTCGTTCTGGTCTTTGAGCGAGAAGTTCCGTGCCGGGTCGCCCGGCTGCACGATAACCGACTGCATGGCTGATGTCTCCTGTCACGGGAGCATCTTGCGCCATAAGGCTATCAGGGTTTGGGTGGGGGCAGGAAACCCCGGGACATCCTGACCTGGGGGTGGCCGGGTGCCGGGTGGTTATGGTGCAGGGAAACGGAGGTACCTCCCGCCATGATCCCGAGGGGGTAGTTCACCCTCATGCTGAGCAAGTAAAGAGTGGGGGGGTCGCCCATAAAAAAGAGGATGGGGGGCCGGGGATATCCTCTCCCCGCTTTACCGGAAGAAGAAGGGGTCGGATCGGGAGCTGCTAATGTGCTAATCTCATTCGCCATGCGGGGTATGGTACCGATTCCGAGATTCCGTTCCTCCAGCATACACAACAAAAACGGTCTGTTCTTTAATTCATCATGCGTTTTTCGTGAACCGGTACGCCTCGTGCGGTACAATTATCTCGAACCGTACACCTTTGTCGGGGTCACCGGTTTCTTTGATGTTCATACCGGAAAATTCGAGGATATCATGGACAAACTTCATAGAAAAATTGTCGGCTTTGATGATGTCTTCTTTAAACTGAGAGTTTTTCCTGTTGTGGGGAATGCCGGTACTATTGTCCTCATACACAATCTGGAGACCTTCAGGAATTTCAGCGAAACTAACACGGATT
>Ga0187874_10003444_pt1 | contig 11039 bp, 11 predicted proteins | sample June2016WEW_16_1_3_FD_132993 | JGI IMG/M metagenome (GOLD analysis project Ga0187874, IMG submission 132993) | Peatland microbial communities from SPRUCE experiment site at the Marcell Experimental Forest, Minnesota, USA - June2016WEW_16_150 | ecosystem: Environmental > Terrestrial > Soil >... | reverse complement strand
GCCGGGACGGAGTTGGCGAAAATCCTGCAAGCCGCCAAGCCGGGCCTGAAAGTCCTCTACACCAGCGGCTACAACGCCGAGCGGATGGCCAAGGAGTTCCCCGTCGGCACGGCCGTCAACCTTGTGCAAAAGCCCTTCCACGCCCGCAAGCTGGCCGAAATGGTGTACGAAACGCTCAACGCCAAGCCGTAGGCGCGATTTGGATATGATTACGGCAAAGCAAATTCACGACCTTTTGCACACCCAACCATTCAGGCCGTTTCGAATTCATCTATCCGACGGCTCGCATCACGACATTACCAACCATGATATGGCGTTCGTGGGCAGGAACACCGTCGAAATCGGCCTCAACTTGGACCCGGACGGTTTTGCCGAATACTTTACCCGCTGTTCCATTCTTCACATCACCAGGCTGGAAGACCTGCCCGAAAGCGTCTCCCGCTGACTCCCGCTGTAACCTGGGTGTGGGGAAGTTCAGGGCGGCAGAGTTTGCCCGCTGGGGCTTCCAAACCGGCAATTTTCGCCGCAAAAAGACCGCCGTTTGAAGCATTTTGAAGCCCGCCGCCGGTTGGCATGGTTCTTGATATGCATTGCGATGCATGAAAAGTATTCTGGTCATCGACGACAAAGAAGATATACGCAATCTCATCAAGGTCGTGTTGAGCAATTACGGATTCACCGTGCAGGAAGCCGTCAGCGGCCAGATGGGTGTGCAAATGATCCGCGACCTCAAACCCGACCTGGTCATCTGCGACGTCAACATGCCGGCCATGGACGGTTATGAAACGCTCGGCGCCGTGCGCGAGTCTTCGGCCACAGCCCCCATCCCTTTCATCCTCATGACCGGCCTGGTCAGTCTGGATGGGTTCCGCCGCGGCATGGTCTGCGGCGCGGATGATTACCTGGTCAAACCTTTTACGCCGGACGAATTGGTTGAAGCCGTCATCTCGCGCCTGGCCCGCCAGACTGACGTCCAAATGGCGGCCGATGAACGGGCGCAAAAGCTCCACGAATACGCCGCCCGCCATTCCTTCCCGGAAATCTGCGGGGACGTCGATGAGATAGTCGGGCCGGTCGCCGCTTAAATCACGCCGTCAAGCGTCTTTTCCTGCCGGGTGGCGAGGTTCTTCACCTTGACATCGAAGCCGCCATGGGGTGAGGGCGTCAACTTGACGGTGAAGCGCGCGTTCAATTCCGTCGCCCGTTTGAATTGTTTGTCCGATTTGGCGGGCGCCAGCGGATATTCCACGGCAAAACCCCGCTCCCGCAGCTCCTGCACCAACTCCAGCGAGGCCTCGCGCCGGCTTTCGTCTTCAATCAGGCAATAGGCGTCGATTTGGAAATCGAACCGCGGCAGCAGCCCGCGCGCCCGCAGCAGCTCCAGCAGCACCACGTCCCCCATGCCGAAGCCCAAGGCCGGCAAATCCACCTTCCCGCCGGAAATGAGCGCGATTAAATTGTCGTAACGCCCCCCGCCTGCGATGGCCCGAAAATCGCCCTTCTTGTCAAACGCCTCGAAGACCAAGCCCGTGTAATAGGCCAGTCCGCGGATGACGTGGTAATCGACCCGCGCGTAATCGCCCAGGCCCCGCGCGCTCAGGTTCTTGACCACCGACTCCAGCTCCGCCGCCGGCTCCCCGGCGCTGATGAACCGGCTGACCTCGTCGAGCGAAAAACCGAGCGCCGCCAGTTTGGCCCGGCTGGCTTCGGGCGCCTCGCGCTCCAGCTTGTCGATCACCTGGTAAAATGGGTATTCGTCCTCCGCCTTGGCGCTGCGTTTGCGGAAAAACTCCCGCCAGGCGTTGCGGCTGCTGAGCCGGACGACAAAATCGTCCGCTGTCAAACCAAAAGCCCGCAAGGTGTCGATGAGCAGCGCCACCAGTTCCGCGTCCGCCGCCGGGCTGCTGTCGCCGATGAGGTCGGCGTTGAACTGGAAATGTTCGCGCAGGCGTCCTTTTTGCTGGCGTTCGTAGCGGAACAGTTGGGGGATGGCGAACCACTTGACGGGCTTTTTGTAACTGCGCTCGTGGGCCGCGATCATGCGGGCCAGGGTGGGGGTCATCTCGGGGCGGAGCGCGACGGGGCGTTGGCCCTTGTCCACGAAATTATAGAGCTGGCCGGCGATCTCCTCGCCGCTTTTGAGGGTGAACAATTCCAGCGGTTCCAGCGGCGGGCCGTCATACTGGCGGAAGCCGTAGCGGCGGGCGGCCTCGCGCCAGCGGTCAAACACGTATTGGCGGGCCTCCGCGCTCCAGACATCGGAGTGCGGCAGCGGTTCGGGATAAAAGTCGCGGAATCCGGGCAATCGCTCCATACAAACCGCCACAGAAAGGCACAAGCGGCGGGAAAAGGAAATGAAATTATGCGCCATTATGTAATGCGTCAGAACGTGTGAAATCCATCTCCCGCCAGGATTCTTAGCGGGCGCCGTTTATGCGGTTGCATACCCTTGGGGTCGGAAAAGCCGTCACAATCGTCACAACTGTTGATAATAAGGGACTTAGACCGTAACATCAGCCGTCACAAACCGTCATACAATGCCGTCACAACGCCAAAGATGGCCCAAGGCGAAGCGGGAGCGCGGGGGGAGCGGTTATCGTCCTGACCGATGGCGGGAAGCAGGTCTGGCTCGACACGCACAAGCCGCTGGAATTGGAGAGGGCAACCTGGGACTTGAGGCCGAATTGCTCAACGCCGCAGGCCAGCCGCAACCAAAGATGAATTGCCGCAAAAGATCACAAAGATCACAAAAATTGAAGAATATAACCTCTTGTCTTTGTGCTCCTTGTGTTCCTTTGTGGCAAAAATTTTGTTTAAAATGCAAAACTCTCCGACATAGCAGTATAGAGGGGCCGGTTGCACCGTATTCGTCGCAAGAGACGCGCTCCATTGGGGAACGCATCATCAAGGAAAAACCGGGTCAATGAGCCGGACCATTCAGAGTGTGGGCGGGGAGTGAACCCGCACGCCCCTCTGCTGACACTTTCGCTGACAGTGGCCAGTCCGAGGCTGACAAACTACCCGGCCCGGATATTACGATTGCCAGTGGTTCTCTTTGCAGAAACGAACGGAATGGCGGAGCTTTGACTCCATGTTTGGCGCGTCATTGCTTGACAGTCTGGCTGGAATCCTCATCAAGTCGGCTTAATAATTTGTGGGGTGGTTTATTTCTTGTCCACACAATACGCCAGTGCATTGGCTCACGCCGGTTTAGCTCATTGACCGGCATGGGCTTTTTATTCTAACTATGAAAGAACTTGCGCAAACCATCACGCGGAAGGTAGCGGAGCAAGCCGTGGCCGTGGGGCTGGCAGATGGATTTTTTGAACTGCCAATCGCGGCCAGGATTTTATGGAAAAGAACTTACTTCGGCAGATCTTTCGCAAAGAGAATTATTTTGTCCACTTTCTCAATTATCTGCTTGTTGTTGCCGGGCTGATATATTTCATTTTCGGACAAATCGCACGCGGCACTGAGAATCGACTCGAAAGCGGCTATTTCAGTGAGGGGCAAATCCCCGACCACAAGCGAAGCGGCATGGCGCAGATTGGGAATCTTGTTTTCATAGAACTTTCCAAACGAGAGGAAGTGCTTTTGAACGGCTTCTGCCCTCAATTGTTCCATGAATGCGATAAAATCGCGCATTCGGTCTTGTCGAGCAGTCGTCGCAGAATGCTCCCTATCTTCTTGGTCTCGCCTAGATTCGCGTTGCTTGGACAAAAAATGGCTGGCGAGAGCAACGACAAGTCCGCCCACGACGCCGGAAATGATATTTCCCAAAATGGTTTCTGGAGTCATGTTGTGTCAGGCATTACCGGAGCCATCACCTATTTGCTTGCCATAAAATATCTTGGAGGATCCAATTCAAAAAAAGTTGGTTTCATTTCTTCCCGAATAGAAAGCCCAAACCGCCAGTGATGATCGGGGTTGTGTATTTCCAAATCTCAAATGCGTTGCTTGTGCCATTCGTTGCGTTATACACCAAGATGCCTGTGACCACGACGCTTCCCAGAAACCCCAGCAAAACAGAAATACCCGCAACATTTGATGCAGCATTTTTTGAACCAAAGATTTTGCCAAACCATCCTGCTTCAAGAGCAGCCAGCCTGTATGACGCATCGTGGTCCATTTTTCTCTCCTGCAAAGCTGCATATTTGTCCGGGGAAACTGTGCCCGAAAGGAGAAACTTTGGCTCTTGTTCGTTCATAGGAATGTCCCTCCCGCATAAATCTCAATGTTCACGAAATGCGTACCGCCGAGGTCATAAATCGCTACGTTGAAACTGAGGTCGCGTCCATCGGCTAAACTTCCGACCTTTGTAGGTTTCAAAAAGCTACCCCCTAGGGAATTGTTCCATCCTGTAAATACGATGACTAAAGTCCCGTTAGAGAAAATCCATTTTGTTTCAGGTTGGCCTGACGCAGGCGCACCGGGTGGAAATTCAATCCTAAACTTGGTTGTAAGAGGGGGCACCTCGAACGACGCCGATTCACCGGCGGGAATGATGAAGGAACCACTGAATAAAACTTTTCTGTCTCCAACGGTCGTCATAAGTATTTTTTGTTTTCAGACCGCCTGCCATCAAACCATAGACGGCCATCGGAAACCAGCAAAATTGCGCTTCGGCCCGCAGTCGTATCTCTGGTTTAATCGCTTGCCCTTGCGCTCAGGATCGTTTCTGGCGCGTTGGCAATGACGGGAGCGGGATTCAAGCGGATTTGCGCCTTCGGACATGTCCAAGGCGGGGCGGAAAAGGGCCAGTGGACAGCAATGCGGGGTGGCGTGTCCTCAGATAGTTGCCGCAGCGGGCTAAGTTTAAAAGTTAGCAATCCGCCCGCCTCGGCGTTTCTGATGGCGCATGGAATGGGTCTGCGCTTTTAGATCACGCTCCCAGCTCGATGATAATCTGGGAAAGCGTAATGTTCTCAAGCCTGGCGCTCCATTTACACGCGGGATCCGTACAAGTCACAAAAATCACTGATTCCCGGCTGAAAGCCGGCATGTGGCATTTTGGGCAAAAGGCAACCCATTTATTGCCTGTTCTCTTGCCGCGCCGAAATTCGATGCAACGATGAACGCGAACTTCTTCTTCATGCTCCTTTTGGAGCCGTTGCAACTCCATTTGCGTGTCGTGGAGGTCAACCCCCACACGCTCAAGACGCGCTTGCAGCCTGCCGTTCTCAGTTTGCAATTCACCGACCTTTTTTTCAAGTGCGGCGAATTGCTCCTTAGCAAACGAGAGTTGCTGGACGAGGATCGCTGCAGAGCCATGCTCAGTGATGAATTTCTCGATGCCGTCAAATAATCCCATACGGAAAACCTGAACCAAAACTGGCCGACGGTCAATCCTGTTTTCCGCATTCAGCCCGCCCGCTGATTCACCCCGCCCGCGCCACCAGCACGACCACGGCAAGCGTTTGGAGCGTCGGACGGTCAAGAACTGCGGACGGAAGGGTCGCCGCGCCGTGCATTGTCAAAAGTGCCGATGGAGAAAAGCGCGTCCGGAACCGCTCTTGAGGTAACGCTCGAATGCCACCGCACGTTCCTTGCTTTTGAACGCCGTTGCCGTCCGAATTTCCCAGGGCGTGAATTTGGAAGTGTGCGGAACCCTCGCCGAAGTGTGCTCCGCGAGGCGCAGTTTCAAATCGCACGTGATCCCGGTATAAATCTGGTTCCTCGACGATTCCAGTGGAATGAACAGCGAGGTTTGGAGGGTCGTGATTGGTTTTGCCAATCCCAACGGGATTGAATCTTGCAGCCCAGGGTTGCGACTTGCCGCGCCGTAGCGCAGCGAAGGCGGGGGCACGAGCTACCCTGGGTAAGATCAGAGAAGAACCACAACCCTGCAAGGGTTGACTCTGTTTCCTAAGCCTTTGATATTCAACCCCTTCAGGGTTGTGTCACTCGAATGCAACTACCCAGGGTAGGCCTCTCGGAATCGGCCAACCCTGGGCTGAGTCATTCAATCCCTTCGGGATTGTAGAACGGTTATCCGCGGCGAAGAAGCACGGGAAGGTGCAGGAGAATCGCGGCGGTTAGGACGACGGCGCTGTAGCGGTGTGTCAAATAGAGGATGTGCTGGCCGCTCGCGCCAATAAGCGGCGTCATCGGAAGGACGCCCGAAAGCATCACGACCAGGCCGCACACGAGTATCACCCAGAGCAACGCTTTGGCGGGGGCGTTCAGGGGCGAGTCCGCGCCGGGAACGCAGCAGCCAGCCCAGGTCAGCGCCACGGCGGCCAGGCCAAGGGCGAAGAGGGGCGCGGCGGCGACGTGCGCCATCAGGACCCAGTGGGTCATGGGCGGCTTGCCCAGGGCGAAGGTGCCGATGCCCGTGACGGCAAGGACAACTCCCGCCGCGCACATCACGCCGTAAAAAAACTTTCCGCGGGAGTTCATGGCGGGGATTTCTTGGCTGGCGCGGCGGCGGTGATCGCGCCGACGCCCCGCAGTCCATAATGCGCCAGCACGGCCAGCACAATCAACGCGGCGCCAAACACAATCCACTTGAGCAACGGCCGGAAATGGAACGTGAAAGCGAAGACCGAGGCCACCGTCTTGTCGTCGCCGCGCATTTCCCACATTCCCTTGCGCAGGCCGTTGGCTGGCTCGACGGGGCCGCGGGCCGCGATGGTGGCGAAGTAGAGCGGCGAATCGCTGGCGTGGCAATCCGCGCAGCCGCGGGCGCCGAGCGCCTGGGCGGCGGGGCGGACATCGTGCGCCAAAGCCCAGGCGTAAGGTTTGGCCGCCGCGTTTTCCTCGGAAACCAGTTGGCCGTGCTCCAGGCGGTAGAGCTTGCCCGCGGCGATGAAGGCGGCCTGCCCATTGGCGGGGTCGTCGGAAAACGATGCGAGCACCTGCCGAATCTGCGCGTCGGTCAACGGCGTGGTGTTGTAAGGGTCGCGCGGGACATCGTCGTTGTCTTGTTTTGGGAAAGTTCCGGCTTTGGCGGCTTCCGCCGGCAACAGCGGCGCGAGCTTGCCCTCCTTCCAGCGCGCCCAATAGCTGGGCCAGACCATTTTGCACGGCTCAATCTTGCCATCCGCGCCGTAAAGAAAAATGGTCTCGATGATGACGGGCGCGGTGTTTTTTCCGCGGACGGGCGCGGGCAGGCCCAACTTGTGCGCCAGCGAGGTGTGAACGGCCGCCGGGCCGGACGCCGGGAACGGCCCGGAGTGGCAGGCGGTGCAGGAAAGTTTTTCGAGGTGAATCGGCGGCAGGCCCTTATGCGTCAGCCGGGGCGAGCCGAACCGTCCGCTTTCGTGGCATCCGCGGCAGGAAAGGGTCTCGACCAGGCCCAGTTCGGCTTGAAGCTGCCGGCGCGCCAACCGGCGGGCCTGCTCCTCGCTGAGAGTGGCGTCGTCGCGGCGCAACATCCGGGCGCGCAGGTCCATCATGCCCTCGCTGACGGAGCGGTCCCGGACTTCGCCTTCGTAGCCGCGGACGATCCTGTGATCGAGACCATTGCGATGACAATCCACACACGCCATCCCGGCGCGAAGGTGAATGTCCGTGTCGCCGTGCCAGCGGGCGTCCCCCAACTCCGCTTCGCTGGTGTGACAATAATAACAATTGGCGGTGGGCGCGCGGCGGGCGACCTGGAAGAGGACGTTGTTATCGGCGCCGAATTTTGACCGGTCGTAATTGAGGGCGGGCAAGGTGGAGGGAACGGCCCTGCCCGGACGCCATTGATCGGCCAGACTGCCGGCGTTGCGGAAACTGGCGAAGCTTCCCAAGCCTGCGGCAATGGAGGGCGCCCAACGGAAATTCTGGCCCTTGATGGCGGTGAAGCGGCCTTCGTGATCGTAGCGGCCGGTGGATTGGTGGCAGATCAGGCAATCCATCTCCAGCGTGCCGCTGATCTGCATTCGTCCCATTTGGGGGTCCGCGGCGTCGATCTTGTCGGGTTCGCCGACGCCGCCCCCCGGCAGATGGCGCGCGAAATTGGTCACGAAATCAAAGTCGCTGAGGCCCACGTCGGCCGGCTTGAAGGTGCCGGCCCAGCCGCGATAGGAGAGGGGAATCTGCGTGCGCGTGGCCGGGTCGGTCAAAATCCACGGTTCGCCGGGACGGCCGGCCTTGACGTCGCCGTGCGCCGCGTTGAAGTGCCAGCCTTGGCTGATGACTTCGTAATCGTGGCATTTGCCGCACGTTTTCGCGGTGGAATAGGGGCTGGCCTTGGGTTCCTGGGGCTTGCCATCGTCGCTCAAAAGCGGCGGCGGAGAAATCACGCGGTCCTGGGCGTCGTGCAGGGGGATGTTGTGCAAGAAAGGCAGGCGGCTTTCGGTGGTCAAGTCCTTCGCCGGCGCGGGTCGGAGCGCGAAAACAAGGGCCAGCGCGGCCAGAAGCGGCCGGCGGAACTGCCGGCGAACCGACCCGGCCCTCACCTGGGATGAGTTGCCGCGCGCAGTGGTCTTATCTGCCAACACCAGGCTGCAAACCTTAGGCGGGCGCTCCTCTCTTGTCGATGAATTTGAAGTCAAGAATAGGGCGGCGGCGGGTGCGCGGAAACGGCGGCGGAACCCCCCCGCAATTCACGGCGCCGGGGCGGCGGGAGGAAGTTTCATGACCGCTTCCCGCATTTCCTTGCCCGGCTTGAACTTGACCACGGTGCGGCGGGGGATTGGAACATCGGTTTTGGGTTGGTTGGGGTTGCGGCCAATCCGCGCCTTGCGGACCTTGACTTCAAAGACGCCGAAATTGCGCAACTCGACGGTCGTCCCCGCGGCCACCGCCTCGGAGATGTGATCGAGGGTTCGCTGGACCACTTGCAGCACTTGTTGTTGGACCAGGCCCGTTTCTTCGCTGATGCGGACTACGAGATCACGTTTTGTCATAGGTTTTCGCGCGTCACTGCATTCAAAATCCCTCCCCGCCACAAAAGAGCGGGAGAAGACTCCCTAGCTCTAACGCATTGGCCAGCAAGGGTCAAGCAGCGACTTGACCAATTAAACCGATTCTTGTAGGGGAAACCCTTAACTCTCAATCACGCCAATCTCCACCGGCTCGACCTTGATGCCGATCTTCTCCAGCCATCGAATGGCTGCCTTGACGTGCGCCCGCTGGCCGCCGATTTCCAGGCAAACGATGCCGATCTCATCGGTGACACTGGCTTGGCGGACGTTGGTGACGACGGGGAATTTCTGGCCCAATTCCCAAATGATCGGGTTGGTGATTAACTTGGCCGGGTACATCAGCCAGAGGCGCGTCTGGGCAGGCGGCGCGCCGCTGGCGGCCGTGGCTTTGCGTTTCTTTGTGGGCATGGGGGGCCTTTCCTATCCACCCGCGATGGCGGGTATAATGCTGATCTCATCGCCATCCTTCAGCGCCGTTTCCTGGTTTTGCAGAAAGCGGATGTCTTCCTCGTTGACATAGACATTGACGAAGCGCCGCACGCTGCCGGCCTCGTCGGTCAACCGCTCCTTGATGCCCGGGTAGCGGGCCTGCAATTCGGCGATGGCGCCGCCGACAGTGGCGGCGCTGACCTGGACGATTTCTTCATCGTGCGTCAGTTTGCGCAACGGAGTTGGAATGCGAACTTTGACTGGCATGGCATTTCGAGTTTGTTGTGGCTCAGGCTTGGGCCGGGGCGCGCGCCTCGGCGTCGAGCAGGGCTTCAAATTCCCTCAGGCTGGGCCGGATTTCGCGCGTGTATCCGGCGTGGCCCACGACGGCGTCGAGTGTTTTCAGACCGTTGCCTGTGATGCACAACACGGCGGAATCATCGGCTGGAATCACGCCGCTGGCAATCAATTTCCTGGCCACGCCGACCGTGACGCCGCCCGCCGTTTCGGCAAAGATGCCTTCGCATTCGGCCAGCAGCTTGATGCCCTCTCGAATCTCGTTGTCGCTCACGTCCTCGGCGCACCCGCCGGTTTCCTTCATCACGCGCAGGGCGTAAAAGCCGTCGGCCGGCGTGCCGATGGCCAGGGATTTGGCGATGGTATTGGGCTTGACCGGCTTGAAAAAATCCAGGCCGGCCTTTTGGGCGGTGGAAATGGGCGAGCAACCGGTCGCCTGGGCGCCGTGGATGCGCGGTTCGGCTTGGGGCGCCAGCCCGATCTTCATGGCTTCCTGGTAGCTCTTGTAAATCTTGGTCAGCAGGGAACCCGACGCCATGCAGACGACGGTGTGGGACGGAACGCGCCAGCCCAGTTGCTCGACAATTTCCAAACCCATGCTCTTGGAACCTTCGGCGTAATAAGGCCGCATATTCACATTGACAAAGGCCCAGGGGTATTTGCCCGCGATCTCGGCGCAGAGGCGGTTGACCTCATCGTAGTGACCCTTGATGCCGATAACGTGGCCCCCGTAAATAAGGGAATTGACCACTTTGCTCTGTTCCAGGTCGGAGGGGATGAAAACGTAAGCCTTCAGGCCGGCGGCGGCGGCGTTGGCGGCGACCGAATTGGCCAGGTTGCCGGTGGACGCGCAGGCGACGGTGGTGAAGCCCAGCTCCCTGGCCCGGCTCAACGCCACGCTGACCACCCGGTCCTTGAAGGACAGGGTGGGATAATTGACCGCGTCGTTCTTGACCCATAACTCGCGAATGCCCAGGCGCCGCGCCAGCCGGTCGGCCTTGAGCAGGGGCGTGCCGCCCACTTCCAGCCCGACGGTCGGCTCGCCCGCGATGGGGAGCAGCTCGCGAAAGCGCCACATGCTCTTGGGGCGGGATTGAACGGCGTCCCGGGTCAGGCTTTGCTTGATGCGCTCGTAATCATAGACCACCTCCAGCGGGCCAAAATCAAATTCGCAGACGTGATTGGCGGTCAGCGGGTATTCCCGCCCGCATTCGCGGCACTTGAGCGCCTTCATGAAACCGGCGTGCTTTTCCATATATCAACGAATACGGATAAATTGATTGATCTTTTTTAAACTGTCAACCCCCTATTTTTTGGTTATCTTGGATTAACGCTTGAATTGCGACCGACATTCTGTATCGTGGCGCGGTAAGAAGGTGATCCTAGGAATGAGAACCACGCGTTGCGGCCAAGTCCTGCTGATGGGACTTTTGTTTCTCTTTTCCTGCATTGTTTCCG
>Ga0187874_10003432_pt1 | contig 11070 bp, 11 predicted proteins | sample June2016WEW_16_1_3_FD_132993 | JGI IMG/M metagenome (GOLD analysis project Ga0187874, IMG submission 132993) | Peatland microbial communities from SPRUCE experiment site at the Marcell Experimental Forest, Minnesota, USA - June2016WEW_16_150 | ecosystem: Environmental > Terrestrial > Soil >... | reverse complement strand
TAAGGGTTTAACCCAGCACTTACTAAGTACCCTGGATCCATAAACGATGTTTGGTCGTAGGCGTGCCCGAGAAAGATCGCTAAAGGGACCTGCACGGCAACACTTAAAAGCGCTGCAAGAACGTCACGGTTAACGTGGAACTTCACCATAAAATCTTCCCAAACTTGTTCCAAGCGAAAAGACTTAGTTTCTCATGGAAAGGTAATCAAGTAATGATATTTAAAACTGGATGTTACCGAAAAAGAATCTTGTCTCAAGATAAAAACACTTCTTGCAACTTAATGTGTTTGATATGACTTTGTGGTTCCATGCCTATGACGAATTTAGATCAGGATAAACAAGCGAAAAAGTTTTTCAGGTCTATTTTGTAGGGTTTGATTAGAAATAGTCTTAAAGTTGTCTTACCGATAGTATTTGCGAAGTTTGTATGCCGACTAATCTGCCGCCTGAAGCATTAGATAAGTGGGAGGAGGTTGAAGCTGCCCATACTCCACGAGAGAAACTGCAAAAGATGCAGGAGTTCCTCAGCGCTGTCCCCCAACATAAGGGCACGATGAAGCTTCGGGGCACTATTAAGAAGAAAATGGCTATTATTCGCGCAGATTTGGAGGATAAGAAACGCAAGGGCACAGGCAAGAGTAGCGGGGGACCGAAACTTTTTGTTGAAAAAGAAGGTTCAGCGCAGATAGCGTTGATCGGCATGACAAACGTGGGTAAGAGCTGCCTTATGAGCGCCACAACGAATTCAAAAGTAGTGGTTACTCCGACACCTTTCAGCACTCATGAACCAGTGCCCGGCATAATGAATTTTTTAGATGTCCAGTTCCAAATTGTTGAAGCACCAGCGGTAATGGAAGGCAGCGCAGATGGACGCGCTGGGGGCCATGTTACCCTTGGCTTAGCACGGAATGCTGACGGCGTGATTTTGATGGTTGATTTGTCTCGTGACCCTATCGAGCAGCTGGAGCTGGTTTTAGCTGAGTTAGAGAAAAGCCGCGTACTTGTAAGTAAGCCGAGCGGAAGGGTGGATATTGACCGCCGTCATGCTGGTGCAGCATTGAGAGTTATTCTTGTCGGTAAGCTTTTGGACTGCAGCATGCAAGATGTCGAGGATTTGCTTCGCAGCTACAAAATAAACGATGCTATAGTAAGAATCAGTGGAGACGTCCGGCTTGATGACGTAGAGGACGCTATTTTTGAGACGACCACATATAAGCCTGCAGTAATTGTCGCGAACAAGTTGGATTTGAAGGGTGCAGAAGTGAATCTTCGGCTTTTAAAACAGTATGTAAATGGGCGGTTGCCTGTTGTCGCCATGTCATGTGAGCAAAAGACTGGCATTGACGAATTGGGGCGGGCGCTTTTAGAAAGTTTAAAGGTTATTCGAGTTTACACCAAGGAGCCTGGCTCTAAAGAGGATACAGGTCACCCGTTTGTTCTCAAGCGTGGAGCAACAATTAACGACTTGGCGAAGAATATTCACAAGGAGTTTGTTCAGAACTTCATGTTTGCTATGGTGTGGGCTAAACGTTTGCCTTTCAGCCCGAAAAAAGTCGGCCTTGGTTTCATGTTAGAAGACGGGGACATAGTGGAAATCCACACAAGAATTTAGGTTAATCAAGAAGAGCCCATTATTTCCCTTATAAGTTTGAGAAAGTTCGTTTTCAGAAAAAGGGGTTATGGTGGAGGCGGTGGAGGGGGCGGCGGAGGTGGAGGTTCAAATTGGCCTTGTTTTCGTCGGCTTCTGAGAAGCGTTATGGCAATGAGTGCTGCTACCACGATCACTATTGCAGTAATAGCTCCGTAAGTCCATAGGGAGTTCATTGGAGTCGATTTTTGAGTTGTCGTGGAAGATGAGGGAGGAGGGGTCGGTGTGGGCGTATTTTGGGCTTTAGGCGTAGAGGTGCTAGATGGTCCCGAGTAGGATGCGTATTCGACCAGCAGCGTGTAGTTTGCTATATGATTTGACATTGTGGCTGTGTTGTCTGTGGGCGTGGCAGTAAATGTTACTGCGTTACCGGGTGAAAGCGAGCCCGACGGATCCAAGAAGTTAGTGCAATTCATTCCAATGACGGTGCCTGAAGAGTTATAGTACGTAGTCAGAACCCAAACGTCGCCGACTGTTTTGACGCCGCTGTTTTCAACGGTTCCAGTGACAGTGTATGCACCGCTGTTGAGAAAGTTGTGAACTGATCCAGTGGGGATAGTTAAGCCTGAGTAAGGGGTTTGAGTGGAGTTAAGCTGAGCGCCTACCCGAAGGGCGACGCTGGTGACTGTAGGAACCCAATTTTGGCTTAGGCTTGGGCTTTCCTCAGGGTAAAAGTCCATGTAGAATGGTGCCTTCTGACCTGGAAGCAATTCAGGCACGCCGATAAGAGTAGTGAAGCCTGGGCACACAACATCTCCGCTTGAATTGTAAGCTGCGCCGCTGATTGATACCGTGCCTAGGTTGGTTGTTCCCGTGTTCTCTACTTCCCCTACCACCACTAAATCACCAGCGTATTGCGCTAGAGTTTGGGTGGTGGCGGGTGAGGTGTACCAACTGTAGCTAACAATAGTAGCTTGTGTAGTCTGTGCTTTCACGTGCGGTGCTGACAAAATAGCAAACGCACCTATAATCAAGATAACTAGCAGTAATGCTATCAAAATTCTCTTCAATTTATCCCACCCAATTGAATGATTCCTTTAGAACCATCATCTCCGTAAAACAGTTATTAAACTTTTTCAAAATTAACCCCAAATTATACCCTTCTCTTGAAGAGCAAGGAAATGAGTTTAGAGTCGCCTGCTCGTCAATTGGCCTGCCAACAAAAAACACTATCCAATCACACATCTTCTGCTTCCCAACGGCGTCGTCTACATTTCAAAGAAGGCGATAGAAGAAAAGAATAACGGCTAAACCAAAACGACTCTTAAGAATCACAGCTTTTGCTAACTAACGAAATAGCAAGAAAAAGAAAAAATTTAGTAGATTGAAAGTGTTATCTGCTTGATTGTGCAACGCGTTCAATTTCGTTGCGTTTTGCTACGCCGGCGCTCTTTATGTCTTTGTTTGCCGCCAGTATCAGTTCGTCTGCGAGTGTTTCTTGGATGCTCTTAGGGTTGTTTATGCTAGCGGCTCGTGCGCCTTCACTTATGTGTCTTATCGCCAAATCAATGCGACGCTGTGGCGCAACGTCGACTGACAGGTGGTAGACGACTCCTCCGTAGCTGATGCGCGTGGTATCTTCGCACGGTGAAGCGTTTTCTACTGCTTTAACAAGAACTTCAATCGGGTTTTTGCCCGTGCGTACATATATTATTTCGAAGGCTTCTTTGACTATGTTGGTTGCTTTGGCTTTTTTGCCGCTGTTTTTGCCCGAGCGCATTAAGCTGTTGATTAAGCGTTCGACAATGTTGACTTTAGCCTTGCGGAATCTTTGGTGCTCATGGCGTCCCATGCTATGCGGGGCTACCATTGGGGTTAGGTTAAGATAACGTTGCAAGCCGATGTCGACTACTGATATGTCTTTAAAACTCCATTTCTGGAAAAGCATGATTTCTTGAGGTTGAGCTGCGGTTTGTGCCATACGCATTACCTTGCTGGTTTCTGTTTCCGTCCATAGACGAGTTCGTTGAGGCTTACGCCGTTAACCATGACAACCTTCCAGCGGACACCTGGAATGTCCCCCATTGCGCCGCCTCTTGTTCCGCCGATGCCTTCGACTACGACCTCATCGTGTTCGTCAACGACGTTGAGAGCGCCATCTCCGGGTAGAAACGCGGTTATTGTTCTGCCGTTCTTGATAAGCTGAGTGCGGACGCATTTGCGAATAGCGCTGTTTGGCTGTTTTGATTCAACACCTACTTTTTCTAGAACAATGCCCCTAGCTTGGGGTGCACCCTGCATCGGGTCAACTTTTTCGTCGAGCATAAGCATGCGACGGTTAAAATAACGATCATGCCAACGGAAATTTTTCCGTTTAGCTGCTAGCTGCCTTGCGGCGAATTCGCCTCTTGGTGACTTGGAACCCATACTTTAGATATTCCTTCTTTTTGCACATGCATAGTCAAAGTTCAGATATATAAACAAAACGAAGACAAACAGCGAATAGTATAAGAAATGCAACTTAGGCTGGCAACAGAAAACCCTTCTTAGCTAATCAGACGGATTCACAAAAGAACAGTTCATTAAGACATATTTCTTGCCCAGCTAGAAAAGCTACATGCTTGCCACTTACATTAGGACGAGAAGAACTTCCTGAACACAATAAAAGGCTAATCTATTCGGCTTTTAGATTGTTAGAACCAATGGGTATTCTTGTGTCTGTTGTCTTTTGGTGTGGCTGCTTGCATTCTGTTGTTTTATTTTTGAAGCTTTTAATTGGTATGGGGATAAGTCTGTTTTCTTCTCCCGTATGGCGACGTCTCTTTCGATGGAGCACATCATTTCTTCGTCTTGAGCAATCCCAAGTCTCTCAAGCGCTTCACAGTGTTCCAGAATATCCTTCAGTTCTGGAACGGTAAAGTTGTTCCAATGAAGGGTCTGTTGAACTTTCATTCAAGATTCCTCGTTCAACTTTCTTTCGGTTATCCTGTATAGGTATTTGCGTTGGTTGCTTAAAAAAATATCTATTTGTCCAAAAAAACGCTATTCTAAGAACAAATTTCCAAAACACAAAAAATCAAGTTGAATTAACTGCACGTTTGTCCAAATTATAGCAGTAAGCAAAGATACTAAAGACATGTAGAACAACAAAGGCGCTCGCGTTACAGATAAATACGTTGACATTCTCACTATTAATTTGGAATGCAAGTTCTCAAACAGCATAAAAGAGCAGGTTTGGCTTCATTATTGTTAGTGGCAGTGCTGATTGTGTCGCTTTTCATTGTTCAGAACGCTCTCAAACCTTCCTCAACGCCTAAGCCTTCCCCCGCCCCACCGACGATTTCCCCAACACCAACAAGCATAACATCTCCTACTCCTACGGCTCTGTTAACGGCAGCGCCTTCATCACTACCAACCATCCCCTCTACGGCCACCCCTCCCTACCTTTTCCCAGGAGAAGTTACCCAATATGGGGGCCAAAATTTGACGCCAGTTTACTTTTACCTTACAGACCTCAGTCAGCACCCGGACGTTTCTATCGAGGGAGTGCAGGTCTTAGACCCGACAACTTACCGTCTAACCATCAATGGACTCGTTAATCAATCAATGGAGTACACATACGACAACATAATCAGCAACTTCACTTCTCACCAAAATGTTGCCACACTTCTCTGCGTGGAAGGCTGGAGCGTCACATGTTTATGGCAAGGTGCCCTTGTAAGCGACCTCATTAAAGATGCAGGCGTCAGCCCAAATGCGAACACACTCATTTTCAAAGCTTCAGACGGCTACACTACCGCGATTCCCTTGGACTACGCTGTGCAGAACAACTTAATTTTAGCCTACAAAATGAACAACGTAACCCTCACGGCAGCCGCAGGATGGCCTCTAATGCTTATACCCTCAAACCAATATGGATACAAGTGGATAAGATGGATAACAGAAATCGATGTGTCAAACGACTCAAGCTACCTCGGATACTGGGAAAGCCGTGGCTACCCCAACAACGCGACAATCTCCAACCCCGGCAGCCTAGCGCCCGGTCCTGCCTTGTCAGCCGCTGAAACGGCGGCGCCTTACGTTGCGGTGATAGCAATGGTTGCAGTAGCTTACTGGATTTTGGTGAGGGTCAAGAGAAAACGCGTAAAAAATGTTGTTAGGACGCAGGCTGGCTAAAAGCTATAAATGGCTTGCGTCATCTAGTTCTTTTAGGGGAGGGTTCGTTCCTTATGGCTCAGTTTGAAGTGTATAAGGATAACGCTCGACTGTTCAGGTGGCGGCTGAGGGTAAACGACAATGACATTATCGCGGAAAGCTGCGAGGGCTACCAGAACAGGTCTGGCTGCGAGAACGCGGTTAACCTGGTTCGTAACGAGGCACCGAGGGCAGGCATAATCTTAAACAACACTTAGCCGCCAACACAGACATGAGAGCGGCGAAGAAACATCAAAAGGTACGGTCGACTTTGTGCCCATTCTTGGATTTTTCACAAAAAAGTTTTAAGTCTAACCCTCGAATAATGCTATGAAGAGGTCGTCGAGCATGGACAAGAAATGCCCAGTTTGCAAGCGTGTTTACACAACGTTCAATGCAAAAAGTAAGTACTGCAGTGACGCGTGCGCTAAGAAAGCTGGAAAAGCAAAATAAGTACCTGCGCTGCTAGCCAGCTGCTCTTTTGTTTATGCCTAAATGATTGGCAAATTAGAAATAATAGTTGTTGCATAGTATATTGCGTTGACTGAAGCTTTGTGGGAGGTTTCGAATTGGCAGAGAATGTGGAGTATGTGAAGGGTCTTGAGCCTGACAGGTGGCATTGGCAGAAAGACTGCCAGCAGTACCCTCGAGTCGCCATTCGAAAACGGTTCAGCAGACCAACTTCTGACCTATGCGATGAATGCCAAGACCTAGAAAGACTTGAGATGCGCAAATTAGCGACTGCATAAACCAGGCTTAACCCCCTCAAAACGTTGCAAGTCTAAAACTTAGCCTGCGCTTTACCAGAGCCAAACCCGGAGTTGAGCGAAAACTCAACGGTTATCGTTTTCCTTTAGGACGTTTTTTAGGTCTGCTTAATCCTTAGACAAAACGATTGCCGGGGTGACACAGGATCAATATTTTCAGGAACAACACAAATTAGGATAGCGTGAATGTCATCAGCAAACTTCCGCCCGCGTCCTATGCAAAGGTTTTTATGCTAACTCAGTTGATTACCAATTTGGTTGAGGGTGGCCTACTGGTTCACCCCTTCTCTCCTGAAGGTTCCAGACAGCCCTTAACCAATCCTTCTATAAACGGTAGGACGCTTGGTCAATGAAAGGTTTTTGAACAGTTATCAGCATGCTTTTATTTGACGCGAAAGAACTATCCATTAACAAACCCAGAAAACAACAGCCTAAAAGGCGCATGCCAAAATGGTTGAACTTAGAACCCAAGAAAACCAACTTCTATCCGCACTACAGGCAATCGGCGGGAAAGCCACAGTGGAGCAGCTAATCGAAAAAACAGGAATGCAAGACGCGGCGGTCATGCGCATCGGTCTGACGCTGCAGGAAAAGAGTCTCATTTCCATACATGCGAAACTTCAAAACGTCATCAAATTAACCGCTGAAGGTGAAGGTTACGCCTCAAACGGGCTGCCTGAACGCAGATTGATTCGTGCGGTGGCGGCGCTTGGTGGGACAGCAGACCTCAAAGCCGCGGCTGAGCAAGCGCGCATCGAATCTCAGTTCATCCAAATCGCGCTTGGCTGGGTAATAAGAAAAAAATGGGCGCTCTACACTTCAAGTAACAACACATTGCGGGTAAACGAAAGTCTTGTTCATCAAGTTTTTATTTCAGATGGTGCAGATGAGAAGCTCCTCGCAATTGTGACCGGAAAAGGGCAAGTAGCACTTGAGGAGCTCAAAGACGTTGAGTTAAAGATGGCGGCTGAGCAGCTTAAGAAACGCAAAGTCCTCTCAATTGACCCTAAAACAAGCCGCACCTTGCAAATTACTGCTGAAGGCAAAGCAGCAGCCACTAAAGCTAAACCTGCTCTCCAAGAAATCACCCAACTGACTCCAGAACTCATAATCACGGGCAAGTGGCACACATCAAAGCTTCAAAAATATAATATAGCTGCGCCAGTAGCCAAGACATGGCCCGGCAAAAAACATCCGTACCTTCAGTTCCTCGATGAAGTTCGCGCTAAACTCGTGCAGTTGGGCTTCCAAGAAATGACGGGGACCGCGGTGGAAACTGGATTCTTCAACTTCGATGCCCTCTACGTACCTCAGGATCACCCGGCAAGGGAAGAAAGCGACATTTATTACGCTAAGGACCCAGCTTTTGGAGACGTGAGCGAGCATGCAGAAGCCGTTGAGCGTGTGAGGGAGACACATGAGAACGGTTGGACCACGGGTTCCACAGGATGGGGATACAAGTATTCGCTTCTGTCCGCTCAACGATTGATTCTCAGAGGGCACGGCACATGCCTAAGCGCCCGAACGCTTGAAGCAAAAAAATATCAAGTTCCCAGTAAACACTTCAGCATTGCACGGGTTTACCGCCCTGAACTCATCGATAGAACCCATTTATCCGAGTTCAACCAAGTGGAAGGCATAATCATCGACGAAAACCTAACCCTCAAAGACCTTCTTGGTGTGCTCGGCAAGTTCGCCATAGAAATTGCGGGAGCCGACAAAGTCCGCTTTAAACCCGACTATTTCCCATTTACTGAACCCAGCGTTGAACTTAGTGCTTACAGGGAAGGCTACGGCTGGGTTGAATTCGGCGGCAGCGGCATATTTCGCCCAGAAGTCACGTTGCCTCTCGGTGTCAATGAACCCGTAATCGCATGGGGCTTAGGCGTGGATCGACTGTTCATGATGCGGGCAGGTCTACAGGATATACGGATGATTTTCAGCCAAGACCTGAATTGGGTAAGACGAAAAGAGGCGACGTAAATGCCTACAATCGACGTTGAATACCAAGAACTTGAGCGTCTACTGGGTCTGGATCTACATTGGAAAATAGAGAAGCTAGATGAAATCCTTGCAAACGTAAAAGCTGAAGTGAAACTTTTCAACGAGCAGGAAGGCATCGTCAGCATCGAAATGAAAGACACTAACCGCCCTGATCTCTGGAGCGCAGAAGGACTAGCAAGAGGCCTAAGATGTTATCTTGGCTATGAAAAAGGGCCCCGACGCTACGTTGCAGAAAAACCAACTGTAGAAGTGAACGTCGACGCTAAACTCTTCAATATACGTCCATTCATCGCCTGCGCCGTCGTAAAAGACGTGCAGTTAACTGACCCGGCTATCCGAGGGCTAATGCATCTGCAGGATAAGCTGGACAAAACTTTCGGCAGAAACCGCCAGAAAACTTCAATCGGCATCTACAACTTCCACTTGATCACGCCGCCTATTGTGTACAGCGCTGTTAACCCGCGTGACGTCAGTTTTGTTCCTTTAGGATTCAACGAAAAATTGACTTTGGATGATATTTTGGAGAGGCACCCAAAAGGCGTCGAGTACGGTCACATAGTTAAAAAGAACCCTCTCTACCCGATGCTTTTTGATTCAGAAGGAAAAATCTTATCTTTCCCGCCAATAATCAACTCGAATGATTTGGGCAAGATTACCGAAGAATCGCGAAATTTGCTAGTTGAAGTCACAGGAACCCTGAACAAAACCGTCGTCAACACGCTGAATCTGGTGACTTCTGCGTTGATTGACCACGGCGGAAAAGCTTGCCAGGCGACGATTCATTACCAAGATGCCTCAGGCGATGTGCACATGGATGTTGTTACCCCCGACTTTAGCAGCCGAACCGTGCCGCTAAGCGTGGAGTACACAAACATGTTACTTGGACTGAAACTTTCAGCAACGCAAATCGGCGAGTTGCTCTTAAAGGCTGGCTTAGGCGTTGGAAAAGTGGACGCTTGCTGCGTGGAGGTTGCGGTTCCGTTCTACCGCGTTGACGTCATGCACCAGGTGGATTTAATAGAAGACGTCGCAGTCGCTTACGGCTACAACAACATCGAGTGCCTTTGGCGTGAAATGCCGACTACTGGCAAAGCGAAACCTGATCAGCAACGCATCAACATCGCGCGCGAACTCATGGTTGGCTTAGGCTACCAAGAAATCTTAACCTACACGTTGACAAACGAAGAAAACATGTTTGCAAAAATGAACACGAAAGAATCCGAACACGTCAAACTTGCAAACCCGAAAGTCGCAACCATGACTTGCCTACGCAACTGTCTTCTGCCAAGCCTCATGGAGTTCCTCAGCAACAACCAATCCGTCGAGTTCCCGCAGAAAATATTCGAACAGGGAAAAGTAACGCTGCCGGACGAGACAAGAGAAACCAAGACCAGGGACGAGGAATGGGTCTGTGCAGTGACAACACATGCGAACGCCAACTTCACCGAGACAAAGTCGGCTCTGGACTCTCTCTTTAGAAATTTGGGGGTTGAATGGCAAATAACGGAAACCGCTCACCCAAGCTTCATAGAAGGCAGGGTTGGCAAAGTAATCGTAGGCGACATTGACGTGGGCTTCGTGGGCGAAATCAACCCGTTGGTACTTGAAGCTTGGAAGCTTGAGAACCCGGTGGCATCCTTCGAGATAGATTTGCAAAAAGTCTATAAAAAGAACAGTTAGAAGAGATATCAAAGAAGGCGGTTGTGCTACGGTCGAGGGAGGGACTGTACTGAACAGCATTGGAGAAGAAGAACCAAGAATTTGGATTTTTCAAGCTAATCCACTTAGATTTAGATTCTATGATTCTCTTTGTGATGAGAGTTTGAAGAAGGACACTTGGCTTATAAGTCGTTTTGGCGATGAAATAAAAGTCGGAGACATTGGGTTGATTTGGAAGGCTCGTTTTGAGAGGGGTATCTACGCCGTAGGAAGGATAATAACAGCTCCTCGAATGATGAAAGAGTTGCCTGAATCGACAAAATATTGGACTTCAGCGTCTGATAGAGGCAAAGAGGCTATGAGGGTAGTAATAAGTTACCAGTTGAAATTAACTCTTGCAACGGCGCTAACAAGCGATGAGCTAATCAAAATACCAGGTCTGCAAAATATGACGATACTACGACAATCCCAAGGAACCAACTTTAGAGTCAAACCTTCAGAATGGCAAATAATCAGGGATTTGTTGAAACGAAAATACAAGTTTGAAATTGTTTAGAACCATGATAGGGTTCCGTTTTTTCTTGCCGTTTTCAAACACCACGCGTATATCACGTATCCGACGGGTACAATGATCGCGCACATCAGAGCCAAAATCTCCAAGTTGGGCAAAATCATGGCGATAGTGGAGCCTGTTAACATTTGCTTGATGCATGTCATGAAGTAATATGGTGGAGTTAAGTAGGCAATTATTCGCAGGGGGGTCGGCAGGATTTGTGGCGGAAAAAGCACGTTCCCAAAAAGGGTTATTGCTATGGTCATTAGTGCTGTCACCGGGTCGCCTTGCTTGGTTAGAATCAG
>Ga0187874_10003427_pt1 | contig 11084 bp, 20 predicted proteins | sample June2016WEW_16_1_3_FD_132993 | JGI IMG/M metagenome (GOLD analysis project Ga0187874, IMG submission 132993) | Peatland microbial communities from SPRUCE experiment site at the Marcell Experimental Forest, Minnesota, USA - June2016WEW_16_150 | ecosystem: Environmental > Terrestrial > Soil >... | reverse complement strand
GCTTCTCGTGCGCGAGAGAGAGGGTTGCGGTCTGGGTGACGCCGCGCTCGGTGGTGATCGAAACGGTGCCCGGTGAAACGCTCGTGACAGTCATGAGGTGCTCCTGTGGTGAGGGGACGCGGGCAGGAAAGAGCGGAAGACTTCGCCGGGCTCGATGGCCCTCTGTCTGCACTCTCTCCCCCCGCAACAAGAACTTAGGAACGAATAGTCTTGTTGGCAAGACCCTTCAGGCGACTTCTGCCGTCGGTGAGATCCTTTGCTGGCATCCTTGAGCATCACGCAACCTCCGTTTCGCAGCCGTAGCAAAGCGAGAACCCGACGCCAGGGACCGTGTCCGCGATCGCGAAGACGATGTCCGTGAGCGGGCCCGTGTACTTGTGAATCGCAGTGATCCTCTTCCAGCCGAGGACACGAACCATGTCCCCGACCTTGAGGTCTTCGTCGCGGGCGAACTTCCGCTTCGGCGCTTCACCCATCATCGTCATGATCGTCCTCCTCGTAGCCGTTGTCCGTGCCCTCGCGGTTGAGCGCGTCGATGACGTCGTTGTTGAGCGCCTCGCTCACCGCTTCGTAGACACCGGGGATCGCAAGGATCCCCCCGGGCGTCATCTCGCCGATCAGTTCCTCGAGCTTCCGGTCGAAGTCTTCCTCCTGACAGTAGAACCCGCAGCCGGTCTTCGTCGTTGCCATGTTCACGTCCTCCGCGGAGAGAACATCAGCACGAACCGTCTTCGCGTCAAGACTCTTCTTGTTCCTTCCGCACGGGGGTGCCGACCGCAGCTCGAGGTAGACGCGCGAGCTTCGGGTCCTCGCGCAGCCAGATGAAGAGCTTGTCCCGGCTCACGCCGAGGATCGTAGCGGCCCCGCTCTTGCCCTGATGATCGCTCACGTGCCCGTCCGCTTCCGCCATAGCAGCCTTCACCTGCGCGCGCCACGCCTCCGGGTCGATCAGCTTGAGCGCGCTCAGCGCCTTCGTCCCGAACTGTTTCTTGAAGATGCTCATGTCGTCGTCCTCGCTCCGTCATGTCGTCGTCCTCGCTCCGTGTCGTCCCGTCCCCCGGTAGTGATGCCCGCACCCCGGATAGTGCCCCGTCGTCTGCCGCACGAGATGTTTGATCCCGAGCCGGTTGTTGAGCTTGTGCAAGCTGTCGCGACCTCGACGCGTCGTGTACCCGAGCAGCCGCGCCGCGCCATCGGGATACCCGCCCGCGCGCTCGTACGCGTCGAGCACCATCGCGATCGCTTCCGCTGGGTCCACCCTCGCGATGAACGCTACATCCGTCGACTTCCGCATGAAGGAATCATACCGCATTCACAACGATTGCCACCGGCTCACTTCTGCGGTCGACCGCAAGGGTCCTCGAACCTCGCTCTGAACGCCCCCTGCAGCTCCTGCAGCTCCGCGTAGTACCCCGTCCTCACGAGCAGCTCGTGGAAGTGGTTGTACTGCATGCCGAACGCCTTCGCCGTGCGGTTGAAGCTGTGGCTCTTCACGAACTCGTCGTGGATCAGCTTCTTCGCCCGCTCGGGCCACCGCTCGCAGATGTCGCTCAGCTCGCTCATGTCTCGAACGCTCCCTCTACAAGATGCCGCAATGCCGCGGGCTCCATCTCGTCCGCATCGACCCCCTCCGGTGGACGGGCCCGAGCTACCCACTTGCCCGCGAGCCCCGCCGTCACGTCCGCGAACGCCTTGTCGCCCGCTGCGTCTGCATCGGTCACCACGATCGCACCGTCGAACGATCTGAGCTTCTCCCTCACGCCCAGATCGTTCGCGTGACTGACTCCCCCCGTGCCTAACACGGCGAACGGGTACTCCGGGAGCGCACGCTCCCCCGCTAGCGCGTTGAACGCCCCCTCCCACACGAGCACGATGCCACCCTCGGGACCCCAGTGCTCCTCACCGAAGACCGCGCTCATGTCCGCGTGCTCGTCCCTCCCCGGCGTCAGGTACCGATGCGACATCACCCCGATCGCCCTCGCCGTGTAGCTCAGCAGCCTCCCTGACGCGCTCCGGGTAGGGATGACGATGCGCCCTGAGAGCCGCCCCTCGAGCGCGTAGGAGAGCCCCCAGCGTCGAACCTGGCTGAGCGTGAGCTTCCGCTTCGCGAGGTAGCGCCTGAACGGAGCGGGCCACGTCAGGATGTCACTGCGCTCAACCCCCGGGGGGAACCGAAACGCGTAGCTCACGACCTCGACCTTCGCTTCCAGCGGGCGGTCGTCTTCCACGAGCGCGAACTCTTCGATCCACGAGAGCGCTGCGCGGTACGTCCCGATCCCGAGCCGGACCTTCACCAGCTCGATCGCGTCACCTCCGAGCCCGCACGGGAAACAGTAGTGTTTCCCGTGCCGCTCGCTCGACGGGTCATCCACGATGCGCCAGCTAGGCTTCCGATCATCGTGCGCCGGGTTCGGGCAGATCGCCCACCACTCGTCACCGCGAAACTGCGCGACGATACCGAGGCTCTCGAGCAGCCGCTCGACGTGGATCCTCACCCTCGCGTAGTACATCGCGATCTCCCTCTGCAGCCGTATGGATCGGCGCTCAGCCGGGCTGATCATTGGATCTCGCTCGGGGGAACCGTCGACACCTTCGCCGTCGCGTCGAGCGCAACCATCGCCATCTGCACCGAGCGGAGCTTGCGGTCGACCGCAAGTTTCATCGTCTCGTACCCGGGCTCCATCCACGGGGGCGAGTAGTCGAGCAATTCCTGCCGTGCTTCCTCAAGCGCGCCGACGATGCTCTCAAGGCGTTCTTTGCTCTCCATGCTCATGATGATGCCGCGGTCGGTCATCCGCGGGACCTACCACCCTTCTTCTTGCCTCCCCCGCTCGTCATCTGGGCAATCTCGTCGGGCCCCTCCTTGCCGCTCGGCTGATCGTACGGAACGCTCTGCCCCTGCCCGAACCACGCCTTGTCCGGATCCCACGCGATCTCGACGCTGAGAGGCCACGGCGCGTGGCGTTGTTTGAGCACGTCGATCACGAGCAGATCGTCGGGTACCGCCTTCCACTGCGCCGGGCGGTACGCCCCGAGGATCGTGTCACCGATGTCGATCCACGCCGACGTGCCCTTGATCCCCTCACGCGTCGGGCGCCGGTCCGCGCGTGCTTCGACGTCCTTGAGCCGCTGCTGCTGCAAGAGGATGCCGTGGCACTTGAGCCGATCGCACATCCCCTGCTGCCGGTAGAGCGCACTCTGAATGTCGTCGGGGTTCGTCTGCACGAGACACCGCTCCCAAAGGTCCGCGATGAAAACGTCTGCACCCATGTCTTCGATGAGGTGCTGGATGATGTCGAGGTTCTCGTCGTTCGTTTCCTTGCCCGCACGCTGGAACGGGTTCGGCACGAATCGCACGTACTTCCCGATCTGCGTCGCACGCTCGATGACAGCCTCCGTCATCTCGCGCCCAGCGCGCCCCGTCTGCAGCGCCGTCCGGCTCACGTACACCTGCCCCTCCTCCGCGAGACTCATCACCGCGAGCAGCTCGATGCTCTCGTTCGCGCTCATCTCCCACGCGCCGAAGAGCGTGCGCCTCTTCTGCCGTGCTTGCCCTAGCGCGATACGGCACGCGAGTGTGCTCTTCCCCGACCCGGAGGTCCCCGTGATGATCGTGATCTTCCCCGGCTTCGCTGCGGGGATGAGCCGCGGTCGAAGGTCTTCGTCTTGGTAGATGTCGAGCCCCTCGATCCCAAATGGAAAAATCGCGTGCCCCGCCTCGCGCGCTTCCAGCTCCGTCCTCAGCGCTGAGATCACCTCATCGGGATGGAGTACCCGCGCGCGGTCCCGCCAAGCGCCGAATGAGTCACCGATCGCCCGCGCGAGCCCCCGAACCTTCGCCGGCTCACTGAGGGGGTCCGCGATCGCCTCGATGAGGGCCGCTATTGGCCCCCGTACCGCGTCCGCCCGCATCCCGTCCCATCTCACCCCCTCGACGTAGTGGGCGAGGTCTACGGGCACCTCGGGGCGCTCAGCGACGAGCTGCGCGAGGTAGTTCACATCGACGTCCGGGTAGAGCCGCTTCACCGCTGCCGGGTCGTAGGCAACCTGCCGGCGATCTAGCTCCGCGAGCGCGACGACTACCGCCCGGTGCTCAGGCACCTGCCACCGCTCCGGGGGGAGCATGCGCACCATCCGCCGGCACGTGATGGGGTCGACGATCATCGCCGCGAGGACGACTTGCTCCGTGTGCACGTCGATCTTGACCGTGCGCTCCCTCACCGGCGCGAACTTCGACGGCGGGAGACCCTTGCGGTCGCTCACTTCGCTTCTTCGCGTAGGACGTCGAGGTACAGCTCGAGCATCTCCGCATCCATCTGCCGGACGAGGTAGAGCGCTTCGTGCTTCGTCGCCGCGAGCGACATCTTTGGATCGGGAGCCTTCGCCTGCGCGCCCGCCTGCACGAGCGCTATCTCGATGTCGTCGAGCCGATCACGCCACATCGCAAGGTCGATCGCTGTCACTCGAGATCTCACGCTCCGCCTCCGTTCGTTCGCCACTTGTCGACGAGCTTCTCACTGAACTGCCACTTCCACCCGAGAGGGCTGATCGTCTTCTTGTTCTCCTTCTTCCACTTCACGCTCTTCCCCTCCTCGAGCCACACCCACTGCACGAAGTCGACGAGCAGCTCCGCCTTGCCGTCGAACCGCTTCTTCAGCAGCGAGCCGGCGACGATGCTTGCGAGCTTCCACTCCGAGTTGCTCATCGACGGCAGCACTCCGTACGTCACCTCGTGAGCCCACGCCCACAGCGCGACCATGTGCAGCGCGCTCGCTCGGCGGTAGTCCTTCGCGATCCGCATCTCGTCTGCAGTCGCCACCGCGTTTTCGATCGTCGGCTTCGAGAGCGCGCGCGACTTCGAAGCCTTCTTCTTCGGCGCCACGAGCGCGCGGAGCTTCGCGCTCGACGCCTCGATCTCCGCGTTCCGAATCAGCGCAGGGTCGACCGGAACGTCGAGGTACTGCACTGGGAACGGGATGCGATGCCGCCCCATCAGCGCACCGCGTTCTTCGCGCCCGCGTACATCTCCTTGAAGCTGGCGAGCTTCCCCTCGTACGTCTTGCGCGCGAACTGCGCGAGCGTCGCGTACCCGCGGTCCATCGCCTGCGTCGTCGTCTCCCCTTCCTTCACCTCCATCATCATCTCGAAAGGTCCGACCTTGAAGTTGTTGAACGCCACCGGCGCAATCAACACCTCGCCCCACACAACCTTCACCATCTCGCGCTCTGCCATGGGGTCATGATGCCGCGAGCGGCACGACGAATACTCTCGCCTTGCGACGGTGCGCGCTCGCATCCATCCACGCGCCGTCCGGGAGCAACACCTTCACCGGGCGTCCGTCGTCGAAGAACGCGGGGTAGTCGAGCTTCGCGCTCTCTGGATCGCACAGGCAGTAGAGCCGCGCGGGTCCGTCGACCTCCGTTCGTTGTCCGAGCCTGCTCACACGCCCAGCGATCTGCCCGAAGAGCTGCCTGTTCCTCACCCCTGGCATCGCGAGGATCCCCACGCCCACGCTCGGCAGATCCACGCCCGTGCCTACCGCTTGAATCGTCCCCACGCCGACACGCATCTTCCCCGCGCGCATCGCCTTGATCGCTTCCTGCCGTGCCTCTCGATTCTCGACCCCTCCGATCATCAGCCCCGCGTTCACCCCCGCGCTCGCAAGCAATCCAACGAGCCGCCGGCAATGCTCCGTGCGCAGGCTGAAGACGATGATCTGCTCCCCCTTCGCGCGCTCCTCCTCGATGATCCGCAACACGATGTTGTCGCGCACGTCCGAGACGGTCATCTCGTCGAGCCACAGCTTGTAGATCTCGTCCGCCATCCCGAGCCCCGGCGGGAGCGACGACCACCACCCCGTCGGCACCACGCGCACCTCGACGTCCCGCACACGCCCCGCTGCCACCAGCTCCTTCCGATCGATGCTGATCGCGAGGTCGGCGAACACGTCGTGCGCGAGGAACTCCTTCTTGTCCGCGCGCCGCTCGTCCGCCGACGCACCGATCCTGTAACGCGCAGGGAACGGGTCGATGCTCGCGATGAACGTCGGAGCTGAGAACCTCTGCAGCTCGTCGGCGATCACGATCCCGAAGAACCCCCAGAACGGATCGCCCGGCGGGATCTTCGCCAGCGTCTGCTGCATCGCCACCGTCACGATCCCGATCGTCTTCTTCCCCCCGCGCACCTGTCCGATGTCGCGCTGCCGCATCCCGAGCCCGAGCACGATGCGCTCAAGCCACTGGTCAAAGAGCGAACCCGTCCACACGATGATGAGCCCGGGGAACTGCACCGTCGCGATCGCCGCTAGGCAGATCTCCGTCTTGCCCGCCGCTGTCGGGGCTCGCAGGTAGCACGTCTCCCGCTCGAGGATGGCGGCAAGCGTCGTCTCCTGATCCGGGTAGAGCGTGCGCTGGTAGGTGGGCCACACGAACCCCTTCTTCGGCGTGTAGCTCCCGCGCGAGCGCTCGTCCCTCGCGCGCAGCTCGAGACCGTTCTCGTAGAGCAGCACCCTGGTCCGCGCCATCCCCCCGCGCGGGAGCGAGAGCCACTGCCCCTCGTCCCGCCACGTCCGGATCACCCTTGGCTCTTTCCGGTGGTCGAACCGATAGCCCATCCTCATGAGCTTCTCGTGCTGAGGGTTCTTGTGCTCGTGCAGCTTGCGGAGCGCGTCCGTCAGCACGGGCCCGAGGTCTTGCTTCAGCACGCGTACCCGCGCATCGACGATGACGCGGACGATGCTCACTCCGCGGCACGCTCGTACAACGCCGTCTGCAGATGCTTCACCGCTGTTCGCAGAACCTTGTTCGCTTCCTCAAGCTCGATGATGCGCAACCTCTCGCGTTCGAGCTGCTGCTCCACCGTCTCGTCCTCGCATACTCGACACTCATCCATCCCCCGATGATGCCGCGCTACTTGCTGCGGTCGACCGCAAGCGGGTTCGCACGGAGGATCTTCGCAGCTTCGTGCATCCTGAACACCGACAGCTCGAGCCGCCGTTCACAACCGGTGCCGCCCGCCGCATACCACCCGAGCCTCTCCTCGAGCGGGTGCTTCGCGCAGATGCGCCAGCTCGTCTTCAGCAGCTCGATCGCCGCGTCCACCTGCCCCTCGGGGTCCGCGGGTACCGAACGCCCCAGCGTGCCCGCCTGCGTCCCGAAGAGCCCGTATCCGTGCCCCCCATCGTGGCTCACGTCCTGGTTGAACCTGCTCTCGTGCCAGCTCATCTCGACGAGCAGCATCGCGCACCAGTCCTTCCCTCCCCCGGGGAGCGGCGCGCTCTCGCACTTCGTCGCAATGGCGGCTGCCGTCGACGTGTACGTGTCCGCCCACGGTGCCAGCGCTTCGGCGTACTGCACTCGAATCGCAGTCATCAGAACGAGGACCCAGAAAATCATTGCGTGCTCCTTTGAGAGGCGTGGGTCGTAGCACACTCGGGGAGATGAACCGCGCCCCACACCAGCACGAGTAGTGTGAGAAGGAACAGTGATCCGGGGTTCTCAGGCGAGCGACGCACGCTCGATGATGCCGCTACCGCCGGATGTCGAATGCGCCCATGAGGTCGGGATTGTCCGCCATGATCACGCGTGCGTAGAGCGCCGTGAAGTTGTTGTTGATCGCACGATGGTCTTGATGAAGCCGTCGTTGATACCTGACAACTTCGAAGAGCATCTTGATCCCGATCTTCTCCTGCGAGGTCGCGTACGCGAGGCGCGCTAGGGTCACCAGCTCGACGTACAGCTCCTTGCCATCGTCGCTCTCGTAGAACTTCCAGAACGCATTCTCGATCGGGCTATCCTCTTCGAACGCGGCGCTCACTTCTGTCCTGCTCATGCTCGATGATGATGATGCCGCCTAGTGGCGTCTCGGTCAGGATCACTGCGCGCTGCTCGGATAGCTGCTCTTGCACCCAGCGCAGCGCACCGTCGCCTGCAGCCGATCGAAGCACCCCTTGATCGTCCCCTCGGGGCACGAGCACTGCGACGCAAGCAAGCTCGTTGCGTTCCTTTCCTCCGGCGTCGGCATCACGAGCCATCGCCACTGGTCGAACGTGTGAGCGTTCATCGCCCGCACCTTCACGATGTCCTCGGGCGAGAGGTCCGAGCCTTCTTCTCGAGGCTGAAACCGAGCGATCATCATCACCTCGATCTCGTGCTGCGCCACGCGCTCCGCGATCTGCTTGAGCCTGACGAACATCTCAGCGTGAGCGAGATGAGCCACCTGCACCATCGCCTTCGCCTCGCGCTCGTACGGAGCTTGTCGCCCCGTGTGCTTGCTCGGGCTGAGCTTCGAGATCACCTCGTCAAACTGACGACGGAGGCAAAGCTGAAACTGCGCCACGTACCGCGCGAGATCCGCTTCCTCGTGTGCACCCATCGCATCCAGCTCGATCGCGCGCCCAGCGTGCTCCTTCATGCACCGGTCGTAGTGCTCGCGCGCGATTCGAGCGCCCTCGATGAGCTGCCCACGATCCGTCACCCCGTGCAGCCGCTCGATGCACTTCTGCGCGTGAAGCAGATCGCCGGGCACCTTCGTGAAGAGCGTCATCGCCCAATCCTGAACTTCGGGCGGTAGAACCGCCACGCCAAAGCGCGCACCGTCTCCTCCACCGCGTCCACGATGAGATGCTGCCCCGACGTCGGCGCGCACCGCATCATGAACGCTGGCGTCAGCTCGAGGTCGCTCCGCAGATGCACACCCCCTCGACGCCCCATCGTGAACACGTACTCCCGACACATCGTCATCGGGTTGTCCCGCATGAAGCAGTCGTACTCCCACCACGCACCCACCTCCTTCGGCCCGAGCACCTCCGTCATCACCCGCCGCATCAGCGCGTCGATGTCCGTGTACACGACCCCAGCCCGCGCGCGATAGGCGAAGATCTCCTTCCACACGATCTGACTCATCTGCGACCGCTCCATCCACCGATGATGCCGCACCCCCAAACACGCCCCGGGCTCAACCATGACCTCAAGCGGCATCATCCCAACCGTGAGACTCACCACGAGACAACCCGCACTGAGCCGTTCAACAAGCTCCAACGAGCGGCAGCCAGGGAACCCGGCCATCTCAGCCACCACGGGAGGACACCACCGCCAACGACGGTGGACCCGTGACCTGAATGCACGGGCGCCTCGATTGATTCCACGAAGCACCAGCCACTGACGAGCCTACGACCACACCGTCATCTACCCGAAGAGACCAAGAGGGTAGATGACGGAACAATCAACACAGCTCGCCGGAGTCATACGCACCAGCAAGAGGACCATCTCCAAGATGGGACTTGGGGATCGTTCTACCCAACGAAGGAAACACATGAAGAAGTGGAAGCTCTACACACTCACAAACATGTGGACCGGACGCGTCTACATCGGGGTCACTTCACTCGAGGATCCACTCCTCCGCGCCGAGCAACACTTGCTGAAGGAAACGAACGCGGAGCTGTACGACGACCTCCGTGCTGCCGGGCTCGAGCAATTCTTCTTCCGCGTGGTGCGCGTCTTCGAGACCGACGCGGAAGCGTTCGCGGCGGAGCAAGAGAGCATTCAATTCTTCATCGCCCACGTCGGACCCTACGGGCTCTACAACCGTCGTGAGGGCGGGCGCGCGCGCTTCTTCGGCAACCGCTTGGTCCTTCCCCCGTTCATCCGCGAGTCATTGCTCGCCGAGGTTCGTCGCGGCCCGGACGGCAAGACGATGTCTGAGCGAACGCAGGCAGCGCTCTCCCGTCGCGCGTTTGCTCGAAAGTTTCCTCGCGCAGCTCGCCAACGGCGCGCGAAGCTAGTGCGCCGACGCGAGGAGCGCAGCGCCCATCGCCGGGCCCAGCATCAGGCTCGCGTCGAGCAAGAGGTCGCGCGCCAGAAGCGCGACAACCGCGCGGCACCCGTCGAGATCCCCTTCCAGTCGAAGACCGAGCGAGCGCGAGCGATCAGCCGAGGTCGCCGGAGCTAGGTCGCACGTTCTTCTCGCTCACCACGACCTTGTTGTCGTTCGCTGCGCCCTGCTTCGGCGGGAGGATCTCGACGCCCTTGCGCACGCCCTCGACGATCGTCTGGTGCCCGTAGACGGCCATGAAGCCGGCGACCACGCCGTCGACGAGCGCCTTCTGCCAGTTGATACCCGCGATGATCTCCGCCGACGTCAGGCTAAGCACGCTGAGCCCCATCGCGAGGAGGGGGAGCGCTTGTGGCGGGAGCTTCTTCGCGAGCCACGCGGAGAGCCACCCTTGCTTCGCCATTGCGACGACGCAGCCGACGAGCATCGCCGTCAGCAGGATCCATTGCTTGCCTGCGAACGCGCTCTCGAGCTTGGAGGGGTCAATGGGGAGCATTCCCGGAGGCTACCCGCCTTGCGGTCGACCGCAACATCGCGACGCGGCATCATCACCCTGCAGCGGGCTTCACGGTGATGCCGTGGCCGACCTTTGTCGGAGCCGAGGAATAGTCCGGGAAATACTCGGAACGCGGGGGCAGATCCCGCCCCGCCGCACATTACTTCCCGGCGAAGCGTCCGTGGTCGTCGCGTGGCTGGTCCCCTCCGCCACCGTCGCCCTTCTTCATCCCCGAGAAGTCCGAGAGCGCCCCCTCGCGCTCCGTCGCCGCAGCGCGGTCCCACTTGTCGCCCTTGCTCCCGCGCCCCGCAGCGATCGCCTTGTCGGCAGCCGCCATGTGCGACGTCGCCGCGTCCATGTGCGCCTTCAGGTTCTTCAGATCCCCGGCGCCGTACGCCTTCGCGATCTCCGCTGCGTGGGCGAAGTACGCGGTCATGTGGTCCTTCGCCGTGCCGGACGCCTTCGCCTTCGCGGACGCTTCGTCCGCGCTCGGGAGCTTCGCAGCGGGCGCGCGCTTCGGCGCCGGCGTGATGGGCTTGTCGTACTCCCCCGTGTCGATGGGCTTCGCCTTCGTCGGCTTGCTGACGCCCTTGCTCGACCCGAAGTCCATGCGCGCGTCCAGCTCGTCAGAGCGCCTCAGCCCTGCCGCCCACTTTTTCAGATCGTTCGCCATGGCACGACCACGGTCGCCCAGTTCTGCGGTCGACCGCAACGTCAGGGCTCGACGCAGACGTTGCCCAGGCAGACGAGCCCATCG
>Ga0187874_10003426_pt1 | contig 11087 bp, 10 predicted proteins | sample June2016WEW_16_1_3_FD_132993 | JGI IMG/M metagenome (GOLD analysis project Ga0187874, IMG submission 132993) | Peatland microbial communities from SPRUCE experiment site at the Marcell Experimental Forest, Minnesota, USA - June2016WEW_16_150 | ecosystem: Environmental > Terrestrial > Soil >... | reverse complement strand
GGCCATCGAATTATCCAAGCGGCCGATTGAATACGACACGGGCTTTACGATTCTTCCCGGAAAATACACGATCAAGTTTCTTGCTCGGGATGACGAGACGGGCAGAATCGGAACGTATCAAACCACGTTTGTCATTCCTAATCTGAACAAAGAGGAGCAGCGAATCCCCATCAGCTCCGTAGTCCTCAGCAGTCAGCGCATCGAACTCAAGGATGCCCTCTATAACGCGATCAAGGCCAAGGACAAAGAAGAGTCGGCCAACCCGTTGGTGCAGGAAGGGCAGAAACTGATTCCCAGCGTGACGCGGGTGTTCAGCCGGAGCCGGGCGATGTATATCTACCTTCAGGCCTACGAGCCGGCCGCGCCAAGCACTCAACCGTTGATCGCGTACGTAAGTTTCTATCACGCCCAGCAGAAAGCGTTCGAGACGCAGCCGCTGGAGGTGACGGCGGGCTTGAACAACCGGCTCAAGACCATGCCCCTCAGCTTCAGCATTGCGATCAACCAGCTTCCGCCCGGCGACTACAACTGCCAGGTAACTGTGCTCGACCCAACGGGGCGGAAAGCCGCGTTTTGGCGAGCGCCGGTCGTGCTCGTCCCCTAACCGCCCCGGCCGCTTCAAGCCCCTGAGTGTGACCAATTCCCTTCTCTACGATATCGGATCAAGATCAATGCCGCCATCAAGAGCGCGCCGGCGCCCGGCATTTGAACGTAGCGCGGGCGTCCCGCGCTACGTCCACGGAATCGCCGCTCGCGCGTTTGTGCCGCACAGCGCGCCACGCCTCCTCGCGCCACATTTCATGTTATATTGAAACTTCATCAGGGCTCACAATTGCTTAAGTTTCAGGATCCAACCCTAAGGAGTTTTCGTCTTGAGTGAACATAAGCACCCGGAAGCAGCAAGCGGCGACGACCGCCGTCAGTATGTGAATTTCGGATTTTACAAAGTTGACCCCGCATGGCGAAGGCTGCCGGCAGAAGATCGCAAGCGCGGCAAGTGCCAGTTCATCGACGTGGTCAAAAGCTACGACCAGGATGTGATGACCATCGCTTACTCGATGATCGGCGTGCGCGGCGATTGCGACTTCATGCTTTGGCGCATTGGCTTCGACCTGCTGAAATTCCAGGAGATGATGGCGAAGCTGCTTGAGACCGATTTGGGAAATTACCTGACCACCCCCTATTCGTTTTTGTCCATGACCAAGCGCTCCGTTTATGTGGACAAGCACACCCACAGCGGCCAGGAAGGCACGCGGCTGAAGCTCATCCCCGGCCAGTTCCGTTATCTCTTTGTATACCCCTTTGTCAAAAGCAAAGCGTGGTATCGTCTCACCAAACATGCGCGGCAAGGGATGATGGACGAGCACATTGAGATCGGCCACCGCTACCCCACCGTGCGCTTGAACACCACCTACTCCTTCGGCTTGGATGACCAGGAATTCGTGGTGGCATTCGAGAGCGATAAGCCCGATCACTTCGTCGACCTCGTCATGGAACTGCGCCACAGTGAGGCCACCAGCTACACCGTCCGCGACACCCCGACGCTAACCTGTATCCACCGCGAACTGAATGAGGTGCTGGATTTGCTGGGAGGGTGAAAAACGGGACACGGGACACGGGACACGGGACACGGGACACGGGATAAGGGGTTCGGGGTTAGGGATTCGGAGTTAGGGATTCGGGATTAGGGATCAGGGATTAGGGGCGCGGGATTCGGGATTGGGGTTAGGGATTCGGGGTTAGGATATAGGTTGTAAGATTGATCCGATTTTGTGGTCTTGGCTTTGGATTTGATTTTGAATCTTGAACCTTGAATGTTGGATTGAGTCGTCGGGATTCCGGGTTTGGGTATAGGTCGTAATTGGATTTGATCTCGTGGTTTTGGCTTTGGATTTGGTTTTGAATCTTGAATCTTGAATTGAGTCGCCGCCTAGAACCGCCATGCCAAAAAAAAACAAGTCTTCGAAAGTTGCCCGAGCGGCCGCAAACATAAAATCGAGGAGCCAAACTCAAAAATCCTACACCGCGCCCGCCCGATTGCAGAAGATCTTCGCGGCGCTCGACCTGCGGTTCCCGCGGGCCGAATGCGCGCTGCGGCACGAAAACGCTTTCCAACTTCTCGTCGCCACCATCCTTTCTGCCCAGTGCACCGACGAGCGCGTGAACAAGGTCACCCCGGAGCTTTTCCGCAAATACCCCTCCCCCAAGGATTTCGTAGCCCTGGCGCAAGAAGAGTTGGAGCAGGAAATTCATTCCACCGGGTTCTTCCGCAACAAGGCGAAAAGCATCATCGGCGCCGCCACGAGGATCGTGCAGGAGTTCGGCGGAGAGGTTCCCCGCACCATGGAACAACTGCTCCCCCTGCCCGGCGTAGCACGAAAAACCGCCAACGTGGTATTGGGAACGGCCTTCGGCATCGCGAGCGGCGTGGTGGTGGATACCCATGTCTTCCGCATCACCCACCGCCTGAAACTGACCAAGCAAACGACGCCGGAAAAAGTCGAGCAGGACCTGATGAAGCTGGTGCCGCAAGACCGCTGGGTTTCGTTCAGTCATCAGGTAATCTGGTTTGGCAGAAAAATCTGCTTCGCGCGCAACCCCCTGTGCGCCGAGTGCCCCCTGGCCACCCTCTGCGACTCCCCCGATAAGACGGTCTGAGCGCTTTTCAAATCGGGCCCTGCCCTTTCCCCACTTCAAATCTGCCATTTGAGATTCGCGATTTCTCAAGTCGGCGAATTGGTTCATCTTCTCACCTGACACTGCCGATAGCCGATGTGGGGGAGTGCGTGACGCGGGGATTGTGGCACGGCCAACCCGGCCGCAGCGGAGCCGGCTCGCGCCGCGTGTTACCCGCCGTTCCACCTCCGAAGAACGTATTTCTTTCTGCCCGACTTTGCCTCAATAGGTTCTGCCTGTTTCCCTTTGCAATTATCGGGAATTGCCCACGCGAGTTGGCTCTTCCTCTCCGAGTTCGCCGCCCGATTTCCCGGTACGCCGTCTTCCGCCACCCGTCTACGGTCCACCTCCTCCTGCCCTGCGCGATTTCACCCCGAAATCGCCTTCCAATATGTAACCTAGCGCGTCGGCACCCCCCCCTGCGATATTTTGCAGATTGCCTCCCGGTGGGAAAAAACAAGTGTAGCGTGGATTTATTATTCAGATCCGTGCCTATTACCCCTGCGCATTCTCAACCGCTATTGTATGCACTGACCGAAATCTGGCTCCTTCACCCGGACGTCGGTCTTCAAACCTCGGACTCCGCCTACCGTCCCCGCCCGCCAGCAGATATCCATAGCATATGCTTGATATTGCAAACAAGGAACTTAGCTTGGCAGGTTCCGGGGATTTCTTGCGGCAGGTCAAAATAGTGTTAAATATGTATAGTAAGCTAAATACTACGATACCAACTTAAAAAAAGACTTGACAAGTGTATTGGCTGGATGTTTAATGGCCGAGTTTACGGCCCATTTTCACTAACTACAACTGGTTTAAGTAACGGATAGAGAAGCCCACGCCAATTTGGAATGGGCAAGACCCCGGGTTACTTACACGACCGGCTACTGGTCCAGCCCAGGCCGTTTGGCCTGCGCGGGAGCATTGATGTTGAAGTGAATCGCAACCCGGAAACTTGTCGATGTTTTCGTTCCCGGCTTAGCGGATTTCCACAATGCGTTTCAGCCCGGCGAAAGGCTAGTTTCGGATGAGGTCCAATTCCACGAGCCATGGGACAATCATCAACCACAGAACACGGTGAATGCATAAAGGGAAATGCGACGGCTTTTCGTTATTGTATGTGGGGCAAGCGGTCACTTGGCGAGGCTGACATTTGGTGCCTTAAGCCTAGCACCTCGAGCCGAGAAGTGCGTGTCGCCTTTTGCGCGATCTTTTCGGGTTAGGTAGCTGAGGAGAGTTAGTCGCCATTTGGCTGTTATGGAAGTTGCATTCCGGTCCCGTTTTGAGGCGATACGCAATCATCGACAGGAGGGTCGACATGAAACGGCTCACGCTCGGAGTTCCTTTAGTTGTATTCGTGATATGGGGAACCTTATCCCTTTTAACAGGACCACCCAACATTGCGAAAGGCAGTCAGAATAGTACGGGTAGTGGAACGTCCCCATCAGCAAGTTCTCCCCAGAGTCCGGGCTCTCCTGCGAACAACAGTGCAAATCCGAGTCCCGCGGGGATTACTGGCGGCTCGATGGCGATCGAATCGACGATCTTTGCATATAGAGCACTAACTGCAGACGCCAATAAGATATATGAGGCCATCAAGCCGAAGGTGAAGGGTCAAACCGTGGTAATCGCGACGCCTGCGGATTTCACGAGCCTGGTGCAGTGGCGAACGCTTATGTATCAAGCTGGTCTGCTGGACAAGAGGGCGCTGTCGGCAACTAGCAAATTAGAAGCTATTCTGATTCCTCCGTTCTTTAGCAATGTTCGGAAAGACGTGCCCAAACTTGGTGGCCCGTTCATTGCGAGTCCCGCCGACGTCCAAACTCTGATTCAAACGCTGGCGAGCGTGTTCGCCGTGAACCAATCGTTGTCGGTCTCGGCAGGGGCTCTCACCTCAGCCCCGTTGACGAGCTTCTTGGCGGGCCAACTGCGCCAGAATGGCATTGCGACGTACGTGCCCAGCGTCTATGCGCCTAATCTGCTTGGACGCGATAACCTTGAAGATACCTTTATTGGTAAGCGTCTCTGTCAATTAGAGGCAGACCGTCAGAAGGCCGTAGACGACGCCCAAAATTATTCTCAGGCGCTTACGGACGCTCAGACGATCTTGTCGACGGGGTCGTCCCCGCCGCCAGCAGCCCCCCCGGTGCCGCCGGCCCCCGCAGCGGGTCCGGCGCCCCCGATAAGTACATATACTGCGGAACAGAAGGCGCAGGCTGCCAGCTTCAGGGATTCCTATACCCAGACTATCAACTTGAAGGTCGCTGCGTTGGCCTCCATCGTGTCAGCGATCGATACCTTCGAAGCCACTCTCTTCACGGGACAACCGAGTTCTGCACTAAATCAAGGGAATAATCCACCGTCCGGGCCCGCGGCCAATAACCCTCCCGGCGGTCCTGCCGCGAATCCTCTCCCGCCCGTGCAGGGTGCGGGGACTAATCCGCCAGGAGCTACGAACCCAACGGGCACAGCACCTACACCGAGCGGTCCAAATGCCGCCGGAAGCCCCCTCCAACAGATATTGGCGTCCGACCTGTTGGCGCACCAGATATGGGGTGGCACTGAGTCGCCCGGCGAGGACATCCTGGATAAGTTGCACATTCTGATTGTTCAGACACTCGAGTCGGGCGGAGGTCAGCTAACGAAATCAAATCTCTTTCTCGGAAGTCGGATTTACTTTAGTGGTGGGACTGTCGCCACATTTGCGCTCTACCGCATCGATGGGGGACTAGATTGTGGTGGCTACGCTTATGCCTATGGTGGCTATGCCGAGGATGATAAATTTGGAAAGATGATCGAAAAGATGATCGAGAAGAAAACCTATCCTATCGTCGGCAGTGATAGCAGTTGTCAGTGATTTCCCGGACCAGAGGGGGGGCCAAGGGCTGCGTTATAGACGTTTCTGGGGCCTCCCCGTTCCCAAGCTTGTCGAAGATGATCTCCGAAGGCGGCGCCCGCACTGATGATTCAATCAAGAGTTAGCTTGCTCAACTGCTCGGCCACTTCGCGGGCAGGGGCGCCGGGCTTCCAGTAGTCAGTCGCAGGAGAAAAGTGGAGTTGACATATGCCCCTTACGACGGATGCAGTTCCCATTACTCTCGCCGCACCGGTGCCTTGGGCCGCGACGGTTAGTGTTCCTCAGATAAATCAGGAGCAAACAGAGTGGTGTTGGGCGGCCTGTGCACAGATGGTGCTCCAATTCTATGGCGACTCCACTGTTCAGCAATGCGACTTGGCCACACAGTTATTCGGTGAACCGACGTGTTGCTCAGATCCCAGTTCTGCGCTGTGCAATGAGCCCGCTCAGGTGCCTGATATCGCGGGGGTCTACGCGAGCCGGGGTCGGAACGCTAACCTGGTCATTGGAAGTGTACCCTTTGAGACGCTTCAAGATGAGATCAATGCAAATCGCCCGGTGGAAATTGGTTTTGCTTGGAACGATGGTACTGGCCACCAGGCGCTTGTGTGTGGGTGGAATGTTGATGACACGGGACCCTACTTGTTGGTCAACGACCCGCGGTGGGGGTCTGGAGCCGTTTATTACGTGAATCTTGTCGCTGCCTACGGATGGGGCTCCTGGCAGTGGACTTGGGTATCGATGGCCTGAGATGAACCAAGCACCCTGGAGACCGCGATGGCAAAAAGCAAGCAGTTGAACACTGAGACGGTGGCCAAGTTGACGGCGCAACTCGGAAACCTACTCGCGCGACACAACCTTGGCATCCCCGCTGACGCGCAGCCAAAATTGGGTGAAAGCTTCGAAATATTTTTGCTGGGCGCCGGAGACATTGCGGCCGCCGCCCAGCCGGGGGGTGGACTCGCAAACGTCATCCGCCGGACCTCGCACTGGCATCACCAGATTATTGCTAACGGCAAGGCCTTGGGATTTGCCCGCTCCACCGAGCCGAGCAGCACACAAAGTGAATGGTCTGTTCAAAAGCTATTTGCATCAAATCTAGCTTCTGAAATCGCAACAGCCGTGGATCGTATCGATCGAGAACGGCCTGAGGATGACGCAGAAGCACGCTTGGTATTTGTGCCATCCTATCACTTGCACGCGTTTTTGCTCGAGAGCCCAAGAGGATCTGAGGTGCTCGTTGTCGACAGCCATTATTCGGAGTCTGGCCTCGAGGCGGGCCAATTCTATGCCGAAACAGAGTTCTTGAAGCGTCTGTCAGGGGTGCCTCGCATTCGGGGCCTCGTAAGGAGGAAAATGGCCAAGGTGAATATTACACCCCAAAACGTCCTGTTAACAGAAATGCAACGTGCGACCTTCCGGGCTCAAGACGATCAAGGCGCTCCACTGCCGGTCACTTGGACGATCACGCCTTCCTCAGTAGGAACAATAGCCCCAGCGGGAACATCGCCTGCCTCCATAACTTACACCGCGCCGCAGCAAATCAGCAGCGCGCAAGCGATTACCATTACTGCGAATGCCGCGGGCGGCTCGGCCAGTACGACGATTTTTCTGGCCCCGATTTCGGTGCAGATCATCCCCGCGTCAGTCCAACTAAGACATACTCAGGTGCAGCAGTTTAAGGCAATAGTGTCCGGGGATCCGGCGAACAATGTAACATGGAACCTCAGTCCCGGGCTCGGGAGCATCACGGCTGACGGCTTGTATACGCCTGACCCCTCGCTTGTTGATCCTGCCGTAGTCAGATTAACTGCGATAAGCGCCCTCGGCAATAAAACCGCTAACGCCACCCTAACCCTCATTCCTCCCCCGTGGAGGGGCTGGAAGCGGAATTTATTAGGGTTCTATTTGATAGGTGTTTTCTCGATCGTATTCCTGCTGGTTCCATTGTGGCCTCCGTCTCCGCCCGACCCCAACCTAACAAAAGCGAGACAAGATGCTCAAACGAATGTCGAGACGGACACTAGGAACGAGAAGTTGCTACAAGACGGGCTCGATAAGGGGAAAGATTTGCCTAAGACTAGTATCGACAACCTGACGGCAGAGATTGCTAAAGTCCGGGAGAAAAAAGAACAGGACGACAAGTTACTTGAAGCCGCAAAGAAAGCGGAGAGCGCGTCGGTTGATTTGGTCGCGCGTCCGGGCACGTCCTGGCTTGAGAATCGGCCAGGTGTAACCCTACCTCGCGACGTTGATCTGCTGTTTTTGGTGCTCATCGGAGGCGCGCTTGGCGCCTTTTTGCACTCCGCACGGTCCTTCACATCTTTCGTGGGCAATGAGGAAATCAAGAGCAGTTGGGCGTGGTGGTACTACCTTCATCCTTTCTTGGGAGCGATCTTGGCTCTGGCGTTTTATATGGCCGTCCGAGGAGGATTTCTGGCTATCACTGCAGGTTCCAGCATTAAAACATTGGACCTTAACCCATTCGCTCTAACCTCAGTTGCCGTGCTCGTCGGCATGTTTTCTAAGATCGCGACCACAAAGCTCGGGGAGGTGTTCGAAACTATGTTCCAATCGAGCAACCCTAAGAATCTAAAGAACCCATTGGGATCCACAACCCAGCCTTCGGGAGGAATGGGCCCCGGCACCAAGGGAACCTCGATCGCGCCACCATTAGGCCCTGGGGGAGGGGGACCACGGTGACAATCAGGGGGACTGATTTCTCCATTGGCTCCCAGGTCAATATTGGCGGCGCTTATGCAAGGGGCGTGAACTGCATAAGGATAACATCGGTTACCGCGGTGACGCCCCAGCATGCTCTTGGCAGCGTAGCATGGAAGTGGTTAATGCAGATGGCCAGATGGCCGTTTTGCCGGGCAGTTTCCATTATGTCTAAATCGAACGCGCGGGGGCGGGTCGACACCTTTAGCGTTTCTCGGGCCGTGGCCTCCGTAGTGAATTTACGAACCCACGGTCAATTTCAATTGCGGATTGACCATGGCTGCGGCTCCTAAAGGAACTTTCACAAATCCAAAGTTCGGTTCGACTGTCTGCTGAAGGAGTCGCAGTCTGTGCTTTCGGCATGGGCTGCTGGCTCCGCGCAGCACCGTGAAGGAAGTGAGGAGCAAATGGCTACTACGCTGCTGTCATGTGGATTGGCGTGCATAATCGCTGCGATAGTCGGCGGTGGTATAGATGCGTTTGGTGTTAAGATTCCCAAGATTCTTTCGCTTCGCCGCCAGTGCCTGCTCGCTGCATTTGGGTTTGTGCTCGCGATTATTGGCTTCCATCTAGGCACGCGCCCGCAGCGCTTTACGCAACCGGCCAGCACTTTGAGCTGGGGACCGATAATGGGTGGACCGGGCGGAGGTCCCTTCGAGATCTCGTGCGAGGATGATGAGATCCTAATCGGCCTTTCAGGGAGGACCAACCAACAAAGCGATTTTCGGATTTTCAACATAGGCCCTCTCTGTTCGAAGGTCCGCTTCGAGAAAGCTGCTTGGTCGAGCCATATTACTGTTCGTCTACTTGGCGAACCGACCGAAGGCGATCACAACGGGTCGCAGATGGGCGACCCCTTTACTGTGCGGTGCCCTGCAAATGAGGCTGTTATTGGTGCCGTGCTATCGTCCGTACCCAGTACCACCGGTGAGTATCTTGGAAATCATCTGACGATCAGGTGTTCCAAAAATGTTTCCGGATCGGAACAAGGAAGCATCGAGTCAATTAGCATCCCCGGGCAAAGCATTAATTTCGCTACTGAAAGATCCTTTGAATGTCCAAAGGGCCAAGTAGCTAGCGCTATTAAAGGCCGTGCCGGACAATGGATCGACGCACTAGGAATAGGGTGTCGCAATGCAAGATGAATGACATTGCCTGACATGCTTTGCTTGCCCCACAATGCCGGCTGAAGCCCTGTTACGTGTCTATCCTGCACTGCCACAGCCACGGTCACCGTCTTTCTGACCGTAGCTTTTCCCTTGGATTCGCGAACCCACGGTCAATTGACGCAGCGGCGACCGAATTGACCATGGCCACTACTGGATTCTCTATGGAGACACGATATGATGACTTCTACTGGTACTGCTGATGCTGAGAATAAGAGAAGGGCCGCTGAACAGGACCTTAGACGAACTGGGCTAGCGGTCCTCAGTTTCCTTGCCATCGGAAGTATCGCTGTGGTGTCGGAGCGATCCCACGGCCATAATGCTCCGGCGGCTCTTCTTTGGGCGCTGGCTTGCTTTGCCGCCGGCTCATTGATAGGGTTTCTATTTGGAATCCCACGGGTCCTCCAACAGGATAATCCTAACGTCAATCCGCAACAGGGATCGAATGGGAGTGCTGGTAGCCAGGCCCAACAACCTACCTACAGCATCCGCGTCAATACGAACCTCGAGCAAATTTCTGATTGGCTCACCAAAATCATCGTGGGGATTACCCTGGTACAACTTCAAAAAGTACCACAGAACATTTATCGCGCCTCGCTTTTCATCGCACGTAGTGTGGGCGGTCCTGATGAAACTTTCTTTGCGGGGGCGTTGCTGATTTACTTCTCAGTGGGGGGCTTTCTAGCTGGATATCTCATCACACGGCTCTTTCTTACCGGTGCGTTTTCAAGGGCGGACCAGCCACAGCCGAGTCTACCGCTCAGCCAGAGCGACAAAGACACACTTGCTGCGATTAGACCCAGCATCCACGATGAGCCTACCCGGACTCAAGCAGTAAAAGAGATCACGAAACGAATCGCCCAGGTCCGCCTCGATCCCCTACTCTCGACAGGGGACATAATTCTCTGGGCGAATGCGCGACTTAGCGAAGGAGACGCCGAGGACGCCGTCAAGGGGTACGAGATGGCACTCGCCAGGACGCCGGATGACATAAATCTGCGAATAGACTACGCGATTGCGCTCCGGAAAGCCGCCATGCCACTCGACATAATCAAGCAACAACTGCTCGATGCTTACAAGAGACTTACCCCTCAAACTGATAAATCGATGAAACAACGGCTCTACAATTCTCTGACATACGCTCTATTGTATACGACCCCGCCCGCAGGCTTTACCGATGCCATTAAGTTCGGAGAAGAATACAACGCGGATGCCTCTAACCTCATGGATGGCGCAATCGACGTTAATCTGGCGGCAGCGTACGGGCAAAAGTACAGTTGGTATAAAGCTCGACCCGTCCCCGACCCCGGAGTCCAACTTAGCACTGTGCGGGACCAAGCCCTCAGCGCCATTAAATCTGCGATCTTAAGAAACCCGAGTTGGAAGGATAGATTAAGAATGCTTCTGGATCCGGCCTATCCAAACAAAGATCCCCAAGAAAACGACCTTGAGGTCTTCGCCGGCGATGAAGCTTTCCAAAAAGCTCTGAGGATGAGCTGACGAGGAGCCCCGGTCAGTGTTTTTCTGACCGGGGCGTTTTCATTGGATTTGCATTTTCACTTGAGGTATTTCGCCCATGCCAGACCATCCTTAGCATTATTACTCCCGGAAGCGAGGGCAAGGGAACGGTCGTTGAAAACATTTACAGGTTACCACTGCGACCGGGTGTC
>Ga0187874_10003424_pt1 | contig 11101 bp, 6 predicted proteins | sample June2016WEW_16_1_3_FD_132993 | JGI IMG/M metagenome (GOLD analysis project Ga0187874, IMG submission 132993) | Peatland microbial communities from SPRUCE experiment site at the Marcell Experimental Forest, Minnesota, USA - June2016WEW_16_150 | ecosystem: Environmental > Terrestrial > Soil >... | reverse complement strand
TGCCTTTACGAACATGGTGTCCGCTGTGAGGAAAAATTGAACCGCGCCGAATCCCAGCATCAATGGAACGATTTGCGCCAGCAAACTCCGCCAGTCAAACGGTTGCGACGGCAGTTGCCACAATGACCGCGTCTGCCAGATGCCAATGCCGACCGCGACGGCCAGTCCCAGGCAAACACCCGTCATCATTCCCGCCGCATAACCGCCCAGTACGAATACGATAAATGCCGCCAGGCCCAATCGCCCCACGCTGTTGAAAACGTTCGACCAGCCTATCCAGAGAAAATTCTGCTGCCCCTGCATCACGCCCCAGAACAGGGGCAGCCAGAGCGAAAGCAAAATGACCGGCACCGTAATCCACAACCCGGCAGGATTCGTAATTTGCCAGCGCTGCAAAATGTCCGTTTGCCAGATCCAGGCGCCGCACGCCACGACCAGCCACAGTCCAAATGTCCCCAGCCAGGCCAGCCGGATCATGCCCGCCAGTTCGCGTTCCCGGTTCGTGGCCAGCGCCTTGGCCGTCTGTTGCGCGAACACCATCTGCAACGGCATGTTCGGCACGCACATGACCACCGCCAGCAACACGCCGAACACGCCATATTCCGCCGCCGGTATTTTTTTGGCGAGCAGATGGACCGCCCACATCAGTCCGCCGCCTCCGACGTTGGCGATCATCAACCAGCCGCTTTGCCGGAAAAAATGCCCGTGCTGCGAAGTTGAAGTCGCCGGCGTCGCGGCGGTTTGAGTTTTCTCTGCAAGCATGAGCGTTGGACAATACGCTGCCGGCCCCGTTCAGGGAAGCGATTTTAGAAAGTTCAGAAGCAGGTTTTTACCGCGTTCCAGCGAATCCAGCGAAATCCATTCATCCGCCGTGTGCGCCTGCGCAATGTCGCCGGGGCCGAACACCACGCTCGGAATGCCACCCGCCGATAACACCGCCGCATCGCAGAAAAAATCAACGCCCGCGGGCCGGGCCTGGCCGACACTCCGCAAGAAGCGCCGGACCATTGGCAGCTTCGGACTTGTTTCCAGCGACAGGCATGGCGCGAGCTTCGTGCTGGAAATTTTCGCCGACAATCTCCTCGCGCGCAGCAACGTGGCAATTTCCCGCCGCACACTCATTTCCGTTTCGCCCGGCAGCGTGCGCCGATCAATCGTGATGACGCAACGGTCAGGCACGATGTTCGGTTGTGCCCCGCCGGAAATCATGCCGACGTTTACCGTCGCCGTGCCGAGCAGCGGATGCCGGCGGCGGCGCAATCGCGCGGCGTAATCGGTTTCGAGCATGTCCACAATGCGCGCCATTTCATGGACGGCGTTTTGACCGAATTGCGGCGTCGCACCATGCGCCGCCTTGCCCCGCGTTTCGAGTTGAAGCCACAAGCTGCCCTTGTGCGCCGTGACGACCTGCAATCGCGTCGGCTCGCCAACGATGGCCAAATCTGCTCTCATCGTAGCGCAGGCGTCTCGCCTGCCGGGTTCGGCCACGACAGATTGGGGGTGCCTGAGTCCCGCGGGCCGCAGGCGGGACGCCTGCGCTACCAATGCGCGCGAACCGGCTTGCGCGTTTTCCTCGTCCACCAGACCGGCAAAGATAATTTCAGTTTCACTCGGACGTGATTTTGTTCCCGCCAGCTCGCAAAGCGCGGTGAGCATCGCGGCGACGGAACCTTTGGTGTCGCAGGCCCCGCGCCCGTACAGCCGGCCGTTTTTCCGGCGCGGAACAAATTGCGAATCGTCGGCGCTGACGGTGTCGAGGTGCGGCGCGAGCAAAACGATCTGGCGGATTTTGTTTCGCGGCAAGAGGCGGACAATGACATTGGAACGACCGGGCAAAACTTTTTGGAACTCAACTTCGAGTCCGGCGTGAGCGGCGACGGTGGCGAGAAAATCCGCCACATTCTTTTCACCGAATTTGACAGTAGCGCAGGCGTCCCGCCTGCAACCGTCGACCGAAGGCAGCAGGCGAGACGCCTGCGCTACGGGGCCGCGCGTCCTTGCCACGCTTTTGGGAACAAAGGCGGGATTCACGCTGGGCAGCGCGATGAGTTCGGCCAGCAGTTTTTCCGTGCGCGTCATGGCTTTAGAGTGGCACAGGCTTCCAGCTTGTGAAAAGTAATTACTCCACCGGCCGGAGGGCTGTGCCACTTTTCCACTTTCTTCTCGACACGGGATTTTTGTGGGCGTAAAAATACAAAACGATTATGAAAATCTGGGAAGTTCGCTTCAAAAAGAAGAGCAAGAAACCCGATCTTGTTGAAGCTGCAAACCACCGTTGCGCTAATGATCGGACGACATACCAATTCTTTGATGATGCTGGGAATGTGGTAAAAAGTTTTCCAGCTATCACCATTGAGGATGTCGGGCTATTTTCAGACCCTGACGATCCTCAATGTTACAAAGTGTAGATACGTTTGACATTTCAAATTGGCGCTCCGCGTAAAATACATATGAACAGTGTGAAAATCATGTTCGTCTGTCTTTTCGCCATTCTCTGCGGCTGCGGCCCCAGTGCCAAACAGTTGGCCGAACAAGAGGCCATTCAGAAATCCAGGCAAAACTTTCGCGAAGCTGTTGCCGCGGTCAAGGTCTGCACTGATGGCTCAACCTATGAGGAGTTCCGTGAGAAACGGCTGGCTCTGGAAACCAGTTATACGGCCAACGAGCCGGCTCTTGCCGACAAATCCAAAGACTTTAAACAGCTTCTGCAATTAATGAAAGCAACTGATGCCCTATGGGATTATCAAATTAAATTTCCAGAGATTGAGCTTTCTGCGGGAAAAGGTTCTGGATGGGTCGCTCATGGTTGGGCACTGGATCCATGGGAAGCCATGCTGATTATTAAACCCCAAGTGGCAGAGAAGGCTGATTATAAAGGAGAACAATTGCGAAACGATCCAGATTTCTATGCCAAAAACTACGTTCGCCGCGGCTTGACTTTAATTTCCAAACAATGCGACGCGATTTTGTCACAATGAGTTCTGCAAGTGGGGCGAAATGATAGCCTTCATTAGCTCCTTTCGTTATGACTATTTTCATTATGATATTGCGATTGAACGTCTCGTCGCACGGCTTCTGGCTGTTCGTCACGGGCAAGGAGTATTTTCTCGGCTTCGACGATTTTCCATGGTTTCGCGACGCGCCGGTAAGCCGTTTGTTCAACGTGGAATTTTCCCACGGGAGTCACCTTCATTGGCCGGAACTGGACGTGGATTTGGATTTGGAACGCATCGAGCACCCGGAAAAATTTCCGCTCGTGGCGCGCGCGTAGGAGTTCAAACAATTTCCACCGGACATTTCGGCAGCGCGATGAATCCGGCCAGAAGTTTTTCCGTGCGCATCATGGCCGCAGAATGTCACAGGCAAAAGCCCTTGGCCACTTTCTTCTCGACACAGAATTTTTGCGGGCGCAAATATAACGCAGTGAGTGGTCGTCATTATTAAATCGAATATGAGTCGTGTGGCACATAATTTTATTGATCAAACCGGCACTAGATTTGGAACGCTGACAGTAATTGGTCGCGCTCCGACAAGAAGACGTCGTAAGGGTAAAGCATGGAAATCGACAAGTATGTGGTATGTGAGATGCGATTGCGGAAAACAATACTCTATCCCGTCCTCAAGTATTGGAAGATCAAAAACTTGTTTCCGATGTAAATATAATTCCAAATCAATCTTCGCCGCAGGAGATAAAGTTGGATGCCTGTTAATTTTGGAACGCTGTTCCGCCAATACAATCGGGAAAAGCTACACGACTTACAAATGTAAATGCGCGTGCGGTAAGGTTCGTTACATGACGATTGGACATCTTAAGGAACGAGATTACAGCACTTGTGGGTGTGGCTTTGAAAGACATGGGTTTGCCAGCAAGAAGCCGGAAAACCGTAAAGCTAATTTAATGTATCGGCTTTGGTCTAATATTAAGGACAGATGTCTAAATCCAAGGTGCAAGTCATACAAGCATTACGGTGGCAAAGGAGTGCGCTTTTGTGAACGCTGGATGACATTCACCAATTTCTTGGCCGACATGGGATACAAACCAGAAGGTTGTTCAATCGACAGGATTGATCCCGACGGCGATTACTCTCCAAATAATTGCAGATGGGCAAACAATAGAACACAATCTTTGAATCGTGGGTTCAACAAGGTGTATAGGTTTAACGGAGAGACAATGACGTTGGCTCAATGGGTGGCAAGAATTCAATCGGAAGGAGAAATGGTTTCTTTGCCAGTAGTACCAGAATACGAAAAGTAAAATATGAAAATGACAGGCAACATACTAATCACTGGATCGGATGAATCAGACCGCAGCGTCTTTGCGGAAATTCTTAAGGAAGGATTTACTGCCCGTGGAATTAAAGCAACCATTGTTAAACTTGATCCAAATTCTCCAAGAGAAGGAGGTAAATCAGTTGGCTATAAGCTCCGCGCCCACTTTGATGTTGTCATTATCTTTGGTTGCTTGGATGCAAAGAAGGATGAGGCTCGTTACAAAAGTATTGCGCACGATGCACGTTCACAAACTTTTCATCACATAAAAATCTCAAAGAGTTAAAACCGGGCATTTCGGCAGCGCGTCGAGAATCCGCAGCCAGCGCCGTAGGCGCGACATCTTTGTAGAACCCAATTATGTAAAATAAATCCAGCTCCGTCAGGAGCTGGCATATTCGCCATTGCCCTGCCGATGTCGCTCCTGACGGAGCTTGATTCATTGGCGTCGTCAAACTACAAAGATGCCAGCCCTACGGGCTTGAAAAATCGGCAACAGCGACACATGAAAAAAATTCCGTTGAAGAATCAAAAACGCAACAGGCGGCCAAGCCGCAAGCCGCGCCTTTCGCTTTATGATCGAACCAAAGACCTTTGCGGCAGTGTCTCCGGTCTGTCGGATTTGTCCACGCGCAAACTCATCGGTTATGGCCTGGCCGCGATTGAGCTGTCCGCAGATTTTTTATTTTGAATTTTTTCGTCTGTGAAAATCAGCGCAATCTGCGGACGTTCTGAAAGTTCACACTATCTCCACCGGACACTTCGGCAGCGCGTCGAGGAAGGCCTGGCCGTATTGCTTGGTGAGCACGCGATTGTCCAGCACCACGATAATGCCGGTGTCGGTCTTGGTGCGGATCAACCGGCCCACGCCCTGACGGAATTTTAATATTGCCTCCGGCAGTGAAAATTCGCTGAAGGAATTCCCGCCGCGCGCTTCAATCGCCTCGATGCGCGCCTCGATGAGCGGATGGTCGGGCACGGCGAACGGCAGCCGAGTGATGATGACGTTGCTCAAGGCCTCGCCCGGCACGTCCACGCCCTGCCAGAAGCTGTCCGTGCCGAACAACACCGAGTCCACGTCGTCCTTGAATTTCTCCAGCATCGTCGAGCGCGGCGTGCCCTTGCCTTGCACAAAACACGCGACGCCCAGTTTATTGAAAAACGGTTCCATCCGCTCGCCCAGTTCCTGCATGAGCTTGTAATTGGTGAACAACACAAATGCCTTGCCGTGGGTCTGCTTCACGAAATGCGCGACCCAATGTTCGAGCGCATCGGCGTAACCGGCCTCACGCGGGTCGGGCATTTTGCTGGCGACGAACAGTTTCATCTGCCGTTCATAATCGAACGGCGTGCCGACCTGAAGTTGGGTGGCCGATTCCGCGCCGACGCGGCGGACGAAATAATGTAGCGCAGCCGTCCCGGCTGCACGGGGTGAAGTTGCTGGCGGGTTTGTTTTGTCTGGGGATTGCAGGCGGTACGCCTGCGCTACGGGTGCGGCAGCCTCTTTCACCGAAGAACCTGCTCCGAGCCTGAATGTTCCTTCTGGCAATCCAGCCTTGGCCGGATTTTCCCGAATGTAGGCGGAGAACTTCTCCAACTGAGCCTCGTTACGAACAAGGCAGTCGAAACTCTCCGGTTGCCAGAGCGAACCATTACGGTTCAACAGCCCGTTTATCTCGTGCGCCGTGAACGATTTCCATGAATGGGTGATTTCCGCCAGCAAGGCGTCACCCAACGGTCGCACCAGCGCGTGGACATGATTGGGCATGATGACGTAATGCCCCAAAACGTAACGTTCGCCGTCAAAATGACGCAATGCTTTCTCCACGATGGCAGAAGCCTCCGGATTCTTCAGCACACATTCGCCCTCACCGGCATCGAGCCATTGCTGAAACCGTTCGCTGAACTGCTGATGGTATTCGAGGCGATCAGCCTCGGAGTGGGGCTCCGGATGTTTTTCCAGCCACGCCTTCAATTCGTGCTCCCACTGTTTGAGCTTCACCGACGGCACAGAATCGCCCAGTCGGAAAGTGACAAAATAGGACGCACCAAGCTGCCGCCAATGGGGAAGGTAACGCCCATAATGGGCAACAGGCGTGGAAGGATCAAACGGTGTGTAGAGTAGCGCAGCCGTCCCGGCTGCACCGGCCTTAATTTGCTGACTGCTCAGGCTTTTCCCTTCCCCCCTTCCCTGCAGGCGGGACGCCTGCGCTACTTTGGTGCCCAGCGTGGCACTCGTCATGATGATGCTGGTGTCGCTCTCGAACAAACGCCGGCGCAAAAAATCCGCAACATCAATCGGCGCGGCGTTCAACGCGAGATTTTTGTGCGCCTTGCCGCTGCGTTCGACCCAGTAAACGTGGTCCGTTGCCGTCTGACCAAGAAAGGCTGCAATTCCCTCCCGGAATTCGCTCAGGCGGCGGTTGCTCTCCATCAATTCCCGTCCGATGTGATCGTCCTCGCTCATTTTGATTAAATTGCCGATGGCTTCACGCAATCGTTGAATGGGCAGCGTGATGTTGTCTTCGATCAATTCAGGTCGTCGGATGCGAAGCTCCGTCCACTTTCTTCTGGTAGGGCGAGACTCCGTCGAGCCGTAACTGCCGCCTTTGGTTGAAGCTGCTATTTCCTCGCAAGCCTGCTCGACGTTTGCAAAAAAAATGTCGGATTCCTTCAACAAGCCCTCCACCAGCTTGCCCTCCCGGCGCTCGAACAACGTGGCAAACAAGCCCTTTTTGGTGGTGGGATTCCAAAGCCGATGCAAGGTGTAGCGCAATTGCCCGTTCGATATGCTGAGGCCGATGTATCTCGATGCCACGGCCTCCATCGTGTGCGCCTCGTCAAAAATCACGAAGTCGTTCTTGAAAAGAATCCCTCCCTCGATTTCCTCTTCCGCCACGCCCAGCAAAGTGAAGAAAAGGGTGTGGTTTAATACCAGCACATCTGAGGAAAGAAACTTGTTCCGCGCGCGTTGAAAAAAACAAACGCCACGGTCTTTGCCAAAGTCCGATGGGAAGCCGCAGATTTTTGAGGAACACAACCCGCGTTCGGAGCAAACTTCCGCCCAAACTTTCGGGTCCGGTTCAATTTCGAAGTCGGAAATACTGCCGTCCTTCGTTGTTTTCGACCACTTGACGATGCGCTCCAACTCTTTTTTTTCAGAGGATGTAAACAATTTGCCGCCCTGCTGCACAGCCTTGTCGAGCCGGTGAGTGCAAAGGTAATTGCCGCGGCCCTTGAGCATGGAGAAGCTGAATTTCCCCGGCAAAATCTGCGCGAGCATCGGCAGGTCCTTTTCCGTAAGCTGCTCCTGCAAATTGATGGTGTGCGTGGAAACGATGGCCTTCTTTTTCTGCGCCACCGCGAACAAAATGGCCGGAATCAGATAGGCCAGGCTTTTGCCGACGCCGGTGCCCGCCTCCACGGCGAGATGCTCGCGGTTCTGCAATGCCTGCGCCACGGCCACCGCCATTTGTTGCTGCTGCGGGCGAAACTCAAAATTCTTCGCCCGGGAAAGCAGTCCGTTCGGCGAAAAAATCTCTTCGACCTGGGAAACCAGGTCTGCGCCGGCGGGTTGATGTTCGGTGGGCGCAATCACGGCGCGCGAATATGCCGATGAGTTGGTTCCCCGGCGAACAAAAAATCCGGGATTCCCAATTTTGCCGCCGGTTCGTTCCTAGGTTGATGAGGAAGTCCACAAAGGCAGTTTTCTGCAATAAAAGCCAATAACCAGACACATCGTTTTCTTAATCAGCCGGGTATTATGGTATTATGTATGCTTCAAATCGGGTGTATTCGTCCCGAATGGTTCATTGGCTGTTGTTTATATGAGGTCGCACGGACCATTCCGGATGAAAGCGGCAGAAAATGCCCGGTATCGAACCGGTATAAGATATGAATTCTCACGCCCAGATAAAATCGGTTGATGGCATGTATTCAAGCATCGTGCGATCGCAGATTTTCTCATCCTTGTCCGGTCGAGGAAGGCCGTGCCGGCGGTTGGTCGGCACCGCCGGGTGCCTGTTTTTCGCCTTGGTGCCGGCGGTTTGGGGCCAGACTACGGACCCACTGCCCGTGGCCACCGGGGTTCTGACGAATATTGGCGAGATTTGGGACGCGCAGCACAGGAATCGGGATGAAGAGTATCGGATTCGGACTGAGGTGGTGATTTATTACTTTGATGCCGAGTGGGGCAATGCGTCGGGAGAATGTCTGGGAATTCCCCGATGGCTGCCCATCTTCGACTCGCCCTTTGCCTTGAAAGCCGGCCAGCGGGTCGCCATTGACGGGGTGATCATACCCCTGCGTGAGCGGTTTGTCTGGGACAAAACCCGAATTCGAATCCTTGAAGAAAAAATGGAACTCAAAGCCGAACCGGTGCTCGACCTGAGCCACAACCCCCAGGAATTGAAGGATCGTTTGGTATCAGTGGAAGGTCTGATTGACAGCAAGATGGATGATCCAACGCACTGTACCATCAATTTTCTTTCCGCCAACATACTGGCCCGGGCCTATGTACTGAAGGGAACAAACAGTGTTCCGCTTCGTTTCAAGGTGGGCGATTTCGTTCGCATGAGATGCGTTTACTCCCCCCAGTTCGATAAAAACGGAAAATTGAGCGGTCTCTCCTTGTGGGTGAACAGCCCGGCGGATATCCAGGTCGTCGGTTCGTTGAAAACCGATGCGCGCTTCACCATTCCGATCTCTTTGAGCGAAGACATCCGGTCGGGCGCGCCGGCGGGCACTACGGCCCGGGTGGCGGGCATCGTACGCAGCTATGAACCGGGCAAGTGGGTCACCCTCTGGGATGCCACGGGACAAGTCATGGTCCAGAGCAAACAAAGTCAACCGCTGCGGTTCGGGGATCGGGTCGAAGCCATTGGCTATCCCGAACTGGAGGGTGTGCAGCAATGTTTGCACGATGGTTTGTATCGGCTGGCAGACCCAACCAACACAACCGTTTCCGCCTTGATGACGATCACCAATACCCTGCCCTTGCGCCTGGCCGAGCAAATCCGGGACTTGAACCCCGAAGCGGCTGACCGCCATCTGCCGGTCAAACTTCGCGGAGTGGTCACCTGGTCGCATTCCAGCACCCCTTTTGCATACGTGCTGGATGCCAGCGGCGGGATCCGGGTGGTCAATCCGAAATGGGACGAACCCAACACCGCGAAACCGGGGACGATTGTGCTGCTGGAAGGCGTGACCAGCGAGGGAGGTTTTGTGCCCATGGTCACCAACGCCGTCCTGCGCCGGGCGGGATGGTGGAACATGGAAGAGCAACGCCTGGTGACCCTCGAACAGACGTTCACCGGAGTGGAAGAGGGCAATTGGATAGAAATGCGCGGATTTGTCCGGGACGTGATGCAAACCAACGGTCTGGTGCGTTTCGATCTGAGCACGTCGAGCGGAGAATTCCAGGCGTGGACCCCGGCCTCGCAATCCTATGATTCGCTCAAAGGATCGATCGTTCGCGTGTGCGGGGTATGCTCTGCGGTTTCCAATGCGCGGCACCAGTTGACGGGGATTCAGATCTGGACGCCGGATGTAAAATACATCCAGATTGAAGAGCCCGCGCCCGATGATCTGTTCGCCCTGCCGCTCCGTCCGCTGGCCAACCTGCGGCGGTTCAACATGGAAAGCGCGCTCAATCAGCGAATCCGCACCTCCGGCACCGTCGTCCTTCACGTGCCGGGTCGTTACCTGTATGTGCAGGACGGCGCGGACAGTGTCCTTGCCTTGAGCCAGCAACCGGACGCTCTTCAGCCCGGAGACCGGGTCGAGGTGGTGGGTTTTCCCGGCGAGGAAGGCCAAAAATTTCTCCTCCGTGAAGCGGTTTATCGTCGCCTCTCCAGCGGCGGAGAACCAAAACCTGTGCAATTGTCAGTAACGAATTCCGTTGATGTGAATTTGGAGGGGCTCCTGGCGAAAGCCGAGGGGACCCTGCTAAACAAGGTGGAAAAAGACGGCGAAACGCATTTGCTCATCCAGACCAAAGATTTCGCCTTCGAGGCCGGCCTCAGTTCAACCGCAACTGAAACCGAAAAAGAACTGCCGGCCTTGGCGCTGGGCAGCCGGCTCGCCCTGACCGGGGTTTATGAAGTGCAGAGCGATGAATACGGGCTACCGCGTTCATTCCTGCTCCACCTCCGTTCCGGGAACGATGTTCAATTGTTGCAGCGACCGCCCTGGTGGACGCTGGCGCGGCTGTTGCGGGTGCTGGTCGGGGTCCTCGCCGTGTTTCTGATCGCATTGATCTGGGGCATCCTGATCGCGCGCAAAAACGCGCTGCTGAATCAGGCGCAGGCAGAACTACAAACGGCCAACGACCAACTCGAAATCCGCGTCGCCGAGCGGACACAGGAACTCCAGGATCAGGTCACGGCCAAGGAACGGGCCCGCACCGAGCTGGCCCAGGCGCAACGAAGCCTCATGCTGGCTTCCCGGCAGGCGGGCATGGCCGAAGTGGCCACCGGCGTCCTGCACAACGTCGGCAACGTCCTCAACAGTGTCAACGTCTCCGCCACCTTGCTCCGCGATCAGGTCCGCAAATCGGAAACCCACTCGCTCCTGAAAGCCGCCGAATTGCTGAAACAGAAAAACGGAGACCCGGGGGCCTTCCTGGCCTCCGATCCCCAGGGGAAATTGATGCCGGAATTCATCATTCAAATCGCCGGGCAACTTCGAAAAGAGCAGGAAAACACTTTGCACGAACTGGAGCAATTGGCCAAAAACGTCGATCACATCAAAGACATCGTCGCCATGCAGCAAAGCTATGCGCGGGTTGCCGGCATCATCGAAAAAGTGTCCTTGGCCAGTCTGGTGGAAGACG
>Ga0187874_10003422_pt1 | contig 11106 bp, 8 predicted proteins | sample June2016WEW_16_1_3_FD_132993 | JGI IMG/M metagenome (GOLD analysis project Ga0187874, IMG submission 132993) | Peatland microbial communities from SPRUCE experiment site at the Marcell Experimental Forest, Minnesota, USA - June2016WEW_16_150 | ecosystem: Environmental > Terrestrial > Soil >... | reverse complement strand
TGGCGGTGCTGGTAGATGAGGAAGCCGTGCTCCACCCCGAACTCGAAGATGCGGCGGGTGAGGGCCACATCCTGGCGGCAGTAGGATTCCAGTTCTTCCCAGCGGCCGGCGGCGAAGAGTTCCAGGGCCAGGAGTCCGTCCCCGGATTTGCTCTCTCCCAGGGTCTTCTCCGCCAGATGGTTAAGGGAGAGCCGGTGGCCCAGGATGGCCTGAACCTCTTCCAGGATGTCCAGGGTGGGTAAATCCTTAAGCCTTATCCGGGTGTAAGGCTGCAGCACCTGGTAGTCGAAGCGTTTGATATTGAAGCCCACCACCAGCTCCAACCCTTGCAGACGCCGGCAAAGGCGCTCCAGGTCGTCCTCCCGGTAAACGGTGGCCGCGCCCGTGCTGGTCTCGTGGAGCACCGCCAGGGAAACGCCCATGCGATGGCATTGCCCCCAGCCGCCCACGTCGGCGGCGGAACAGCGGGTCTCCAGGTCCAGAATTCCCAGTTTTCGCCGGGCCAGCCAGGTGTCGCCGGCGATTGGCTCGGCGACCGTGAGGGGGGCGGCGGCGGTTTCCTGAAAGGTAATATCGTCCTCCCCCCCGGGCTCTTCCAACCCGAGGAGCATGGCGGCGATGCTCACGGCTGCCTCTTTGTCCAGGGGCTTGTTGCCTGAGCCGCATTTGGGGGAATGAATGCAGGAGGGGCAGCCGTCCTCGCAGGGACAGGCGGCGGTGACTTCCCGGGCGCGCCGCAGCAGGTCTTCCAGAATCTCGAAGGCCCTGGCCGACAGCCCCACCCCGCCGGGGTAGCCGTCGTAGATGAAGATGGCGGCTCGGCCTACCTGGGGGTGCGACGGATGAGAGATGCCCCCGATGTCATAGCGATCCGCCAGGGCAAAGAGGGGAAACATGCTGATGAGGACGTGCTCCAGGGCGTGGATGCCGCCCATGAAGTGCCCCCCGGCGGCGTAAATGGCGTTTTTGACGGCATCGGGGATTTCCAGCCACATGCCCACGGTTTCGAAGATCTGGGGCGGCAGCTCCAGGGATACCGTTCCCAAAAGCTCTTGTCCGGGCAGACGCCGCTTCTCGTAGGACAGGAGGTATTCGGTGACCTTGAGGCGGCCGATGTGAGCGGTGAAGACGGCCGCCTGGCGGGTCTCCAGGATCTCCAGGATTTCCGTCTCCTTGTCCGTCTGGATGCGGGTGAAGTAGTTGGGTTCAACGAAATTTACCCAAACGTTGCGCCGCTCCAAATCGAGGCGTTCCACCCCCCAGGTCTGGGCCTTGTGGAGATAGACCGCTCCGGGGTGGCACTCCCGCAGGGCCCGGTGGCCGTCGATGGAGCCCAGGGGCCGTTTCTTGCCGGTCTGGAAGATGGCGAAGCTTTCCCCTATCCCCCGGATATTCACCTCCTTTTGGGGGAAGCGGTCCCGGGCCAACCAGGCGTCGCCGTCGGCGGCATGGAGCAGGCGGCGTTCCCGGACCAGGTCGGCAAGCACTGCCTCGTGGGCCGCCAGGTCGAAATGGACCTCCCCTGTGAGCCGCAGGGGCAGCTCCTGGGCGGCGCAGGGCAGGTGGGCCTTGACCACGTAAGGGTTATCCGGGTCCACCACCGCGGTCTCCAGGGGGCGGCCAAAGAATTCGTCCGGGTATTTAAGGAAATACTGGTCCAGGGCGTCGGCCTGGGCCAGCAGGACGATGAGGGAGTCGCGGCCGGCCCGCCCCACCCGGCCGGCCCGTTGCCGGGTGGTGACCATGGTGCCGGGATAGCCAACCAGGATGCAGACTTCCAGACCGCCGATGTCGATGCCCATCTCCAGGGCGCTGGTGGAGATCACCCCTCGCATCCTACCTGCGGCCAGGGCCTGCTCGATCTCGCGGCGCTCCTCCGGCAGATAGCCGGCGCGATAGGAGCTGATGTGGCGCTTGAGCTCCGGCGCCAGCCGCTGCGCCCAGACGTGGATGAGCTCCGTGAGCTTGCGGGCCTGGGTGAAGCAGATGGTATTGAGGCCCTGGCGGATGGCCTGGGCAAAGATCTGGGCCGCAATCGAGGGCGCCCCGCCCGGGGGATTAAGAAAGAGAAAGTGCCGGCCGGGCTGGGGGGCGCCGCTTGCGGCGATGGTTTCCACCTGAAGCCCGGTTAACTGACTGACGAAAATTTCCGGGCGGGCAATGGTGGCGGAAGACAGGATAAAGCAGGGGCGGGAGCCATAGTGAGCGCAGAGGCGCCGCAGGCGCCGCAGCACCTGGGCCATGTGGCTGCCCATGATGCCCCGGTAAGTGTGCACTTCGTCGATGACCACGAATTTGAGCCGGGAGAAAAACCCGGACCAGGAAGCGTGGTAGGGCAGCAGCCCCAGGTGCAGCATGTCAGGATTGCTGATGAGCACCTGGGGAGGACTGGCCTTGATGGCCTGCCGCTGGGACGGCGGGGTGTCGCCGTCATAGATGGCCGCCCGCAGGAAAGGGGAGGGCAGGGCGGCGTCCAGTTCCTTGAGGGCCTTGAGTTGATCCTGTTCCAGGGCCTTCAGGGGAAAAAGGTACAGCGCATGGCCGGCCCCGTCTTTTAAGAGCGATTCCAGCACCGGCAAATTATAAATAAGGGTCTTGCCGCTGGCGGTGGGGGTGGCCACCAGCACGTTCTGACCGGCCCGGATGGCGGCCAGGGCCTCGGCCTGGTGGCGATAGAGGCGGGAGATGCCCTGGCGTTTAAGGGCCGCGGTCAGCGGCGGCGGCAGACCTGCATCTTCAGGCGCATAGTCCGCCGCCACTTCAGGCAAGTACCGATAGTGACTGAGGATATCGCGGTAGTCCGCGGATTCTTTCAATTCTTTGATGAAATCTTGCAGCATGAGGAATGATGGTATGGTGCTCGTTGCCTGGTTGTAATCCCGGTGGCACGGGCGTCCCGCCTGTGCTGCCCGGACCTAACTACTAGGGACAGCAAAAAGATAAGGCGGAGGCTGACTCACCATCAGTTACTGCTGGGAGCCACCAGGCGCAAATCAGCAGTCACCGGTAGTTCAAACAGTTCCTAGCGGAGAAGTCTGGTGGAGAAGAAAAGCACATCCAGCTTTTCCACTTCATCGGTGTCCGGGTTGAGTCGGGCGATGATGTCATCCCCAAACTCTTCCGATTCCTGTTCCGGGTAAGGGGAACATTTGTCGATATGGAGGATGTCCGCCCCCCGATCATATCTGAAGGTCAATTTTGCTGCCATAGGGTATCCGCTAGCAACTGGCGTAAATCAAGGACGAGTTCCGGGTGTCGCTCCAAGATGTGGCGTTCACGCTCTTCGCTTAATTCTACTTCACCTTTAAGATAAGGGCACGCGAATAGGGTCATGGATGGTTTTCTTCATGGCAGGTAGTGCCCGCCATACACCAATAAAATGGTGGCACAGGCGTCCCGCCTGTGCGGCGCAGGTTTTTTGCTAGGGTCTGCGGCTACCAAAAAACCACGCTTTGCAAATTACTAAAAACTCGAAACTTTAAACCCAGGGCGGACACATGGGTCCGCCCCTACAATTCAAAACTCGAAACTGGGCGACCCGATCACAGGATGGAAGCCTGTGCCACTGTCGCCCCTACAACTCGAAACTCTCATTTGGTCCCCACGTCCAGATGTTCCCAGTCGGTATTATAGCCCTCGTAGGTCCATTCCTGGGGGATGCGCAACCCTAGGGATTTAGCGGCCTGATAGACCCAGCCTGGAATCTGGCGGGCGTCGAGTTTGTGCATGGCATCCCGGTTGAACTGGCGGAGAGAGTGGCTGACGGGATTGGGGGCGCCGTCCACCACCCCGGGGTAATTGAAGTCATTGAGGTCGAAGGCCAGACCCAGGCGATGGTTGGAGGCCGGAGCATGGTGGCCGTGGTAGATCTCAGCCAGGTTGTTATAGCGGCACCGGGCCACACCGGCCGCCAGACAGTCGCTCTCATTGTCCGGGAAACTGAGGCATTCCGCCACTACCGGTGCGGTCCGGGCGCTGACCGCGTAAGTGTCCTCGGCGCCCCTCACCGCCATCAGGGGCAGCCGTTGGGGCGGGTCGTAGTAGCCCTCCCGGAAGATGTACTCCAGCAGCAGGCCCACCAGGGGGGCGAACTTGCTGTTCACTTCGAACTGGATGGTTTCGGCCCGGTAACCGGCCTTATTATTGATGTCGGCCAGATTGGGGGAGAACCAGACGTAGCCCGACGGCCGGCTGGGGGTCTGGGCTACGCTCTGCCATTTTTTCTCAAAGGCGCAGAAGCTCTGAACCTTCCGAGCCCCGGCCGGCACCCACACCGGCACGCTCAGGGTGACCCCCACCCGATCGCCGCCCGGCCAGCGGCATCCTCTCAAGTACTCCCAGGAGACTTCCATCCCCGGGGGAATCATGGCCAGGGTTTCCTTGCGGATCTCCACCAGGCGCCTGACCCCCAGCAGGCCTTTGGCCAGCTCGATTTTTTCCAGAAAATCGCGGCGCCGCTGGGCCTGAGACATGAGCGGAGCGTAGGCCAGGGGTACCCGGCTTAGAATCCGGGCGGCCCGGGGGGCCTGGGCCGCCTCCAGGATGCGGGGATGTGGCGGGGGCGGGGAAGAAGGTTCGGCGATCGCGGGCCGCGCCCATGCCAGGAGCACGAGGGCCATGATCCCCAAAACAGAAATGCGCATGGGATGATTTTATGGGAAGGGGAGGGGAGAGTCAATGACCGGGAGATGAGATGCGGAGGCGCTTGGAGGAGGCTATGCATGGCTAGTGCGGGGTGGGTACCACCCACCATAAATTTGTCCTTAGACGTTTAAAGTTGCTGGAGCCGGGCCCAGCCCAGTAGTGTCCGGCAACAAAATTGCAAGGGGAAGATTACACAATCTCGCAGTTAAACTCTAAACCATGGTAATTTCAACGATATCAACATATTATATCGATGCAACTAAATCCCCTCTCCCCTGGGGGGAGAGGGAAATATCTTGTAAATTCAATGAATTGATTGGCTAATGGGCATACCTAAGTTCAAACAAATCCCTACTGACTGCCTCATAGCAAAAACCTTGCCGGACACTGCCGGGCCCTGCCTATAATACTTCCAGGATCAGGCACTTCAAGTAGAGGCTCTCCGGTAGGGAGAGGAGGGCAGGGTGGTCCTTGGCGGCGCCCCGGCGCTCCACTATCCGGGCCTGGCGGTGGGCCTCAGCCGCAGCCTCCCGGACTATCCCGAGAAAATCCGGCTCGCTGAGGTTATAGGAGCAAGAGCAGGTGATCAGCGCCCCGCCGGGCGAGAGTAGCTGAAAGGCCCGGCGGTTGATCTCCCGGTAGCCTTTGAGGGCCGCGGTACGCTCTCCCCGGCTCCTGGCAAAGGCAGGCGGGTCCAGGATGATGCAGTCGAAGCGTTTGCCCGCGGCCACCGCGGCCTTCAGGTAGGCAAAGACGTTTTCCCGCACCAAATCCAGATTATTCAGGTTATTGAGCAAGGCATTTTCCCGGGCCATTTCCAGGGCCGCGGCGGAACTCTCCACCAGGGTGACCTCCTCGGCTAAGGGGGCCAGGTGCATGGCAAAGGCCCCCTGGTAGGCGAAGGCATCCAGAACCCGACCCCTGGACATCGTTGCCGCCACGGCGCGGTTTTCCCGCTGATCGAGGAAAAGCCCGGTCTTCTGGCCGCCCCGGATATCCACCCAGAGACGTACCTCACCTTCCCGCACCTGCACCCAGGGAGGCAGTTCACCCAACACCGTTTGAACCTCCTGGGGGAGCCTCTCCAGCAAGCGCGCCTCGCCGTCATGGCGCAGGGTGATGGATTTGGGGGCCAGGTGTCGGGTAAGCAGCGGCAAGAAGGTCTCCGGCAGGAGCCTGGCCGGACCCGGGTGGTTGGCCTGCAGCACCAGGTGGCCGGCGTAGGAGTCCGCCACCAGGCCCGGGAAGCCGTCGGCTTCGGCGTAGATGAGGCGGCAGGCGTCGCTGTCCCGGACCACCCGCTGCCGGTATGCCAGGGCTCGGAGGAGGCGCGCCTCCCAAAAGGCCGCAGTCACCGGCTCCGGTCCAGGGCTGACAAAACGCAGGGCAATGCGGGACTTAGCGCTGTAAAAGGCCTGGCCCAGGAAGCGCTCCCCCGGCGCCAGCACCGCGGCCAACTCCCCGGAGGGCAAGGCGACCTCGCCGTCCAGGTCGTCGCGGTACAGCCAGGGGTGGCCGCGGCGCTGCCAGCGCAGGCCCTTGGCGTTGATCCGCACCACCGGCAGTCTTGGCCCCCCTGAGTCCCAGTATTCCATGATGCCTCAGTTACTCTCTCGTTGGGTCCGGGCTCATTTTCAGCCCGGCGTATTTTTTGCAGAAAACCGAAAAACGAGAACCTGGTCATCCGCCAGGATGACCGCACGCCGGCGCCACCAGTCCAAACAAACATTGGAAAAAAGCGCAGGCTGAAGCCTGCGGCTACCAAACCTTTTAGCCGGTCGGCAATGGTTTAATGTGAAAACCGAAAACTGCCCTTAACAAAACCCTTGCCTGATCAAAAATCGCCGCTCCAGGGGCTTTATATGCATTCGGCCTCGAAATTTCCGTCAATTGCGGGTTTGCTGACTGGAGCAGCGACTTTCCTCCTGCGGTTCGGCAAATTTCTTCCGGGTCAAACGTCGGGCGCAATCCGGTTGGCTCAAATAGGGCTTGACCTGGCTTAGCAGACGCGGCTCCATCTCCTGAATAGTTTCCTGAAACCTGCCGGCCTCAATGAAGGTCCGCTCTTGCCGCGGGGGGAAAGAAGTTCTCCAGGAGGTGGCGGAAGATCAATTTTCGGGTTTCATGGCCTCGATTTCCCCTTTCGGGTTATAGTATATCTATCTGAAAAGCATGCCGAAGCCAAGCTCGCCCTAAGGAGGTTTTGTTTCATGCGGCGTCGGACCTTGTTGATCTACCTGATCGCAGGGATTTTGGTTGCGGTTCTAGGCGGCGGCCTCTACCGGAGTTGGATCGCCTCACCCCGTTACGCCTTGCAGCGCATGGCCCTGGCCCTCAAGACCAGGGATATGCCCGGGTTCTTTAAGTATCTGAATATAAAGGCAATTGCTAATAATCTGGCGGAATCCGCCATCCCCAATTCTGACGACGCCCAAGGGGGTGCAGAAGACCCGTGGAACCGGAAAAGCCGGCAAATGGGGCGGCAGTTGGCCCGAATGGTGTTGTCTAACCTGTCGGACGCCCTGGAAAAGCAGTGCCGCCAGGTGATGGAGAAGTATCTGCTGAATCTGGATAATACCAGATTACTGGCGATTGCCGCCGCGGCTACCACGGCGCAGATCGAGGTCCAGGGTGGGGATGCCCGGGTGACCCTGGTGGACCCCAAGAGCCAAGAGCCGTTTCACTTCCGGATGCAGCGGCAACCGAAGAGCGGAACCTGGCAAATTGTTGGCGTCGATTATCAGGATCTAAGAAAATTTGTTAAGCGGGAGTTTTAGGGGATCTAAATATAACGTCTGATAATATATATTATGTAAACAAATATATGAAGATGGTAGAAAAATGTCCTAAATGTGGGCAGCCCTTCCCGAGGCGGCGCTCGCCGACGCCTACGGTGGATATCATTATCGAGATTCCCCTCAAGGGGATCGTTTTGATCCAGCGGGCCAATCCGCCTCTGGGATGGGCCTTGCCCGGTGGTTACGTGGACTACGGCGAATCGCTGGAGGCCGCTGCCTGCCGGGAGGCCCTGGAGGAAACCGGACTTAAGGTGGAACTCCTGGGCCAGCTGCACACTTATTCCGATCCCCGGCGAGACCCGAGGCAGCATAACATCAGCACCGTATTTGTGGCCCGGGCCCTTGGGACACCCAAGGCGGCGGACGATGCCCGGAGTCTGGAGATTTTTCGGCTGGAAGATTTACCCCAAGAGATGGCTTTCGATCACGCTGAGATCCTGGCCGACTACCTTAAGGTGCGCCGCGACTGGTTGGCTAAACTTAATAAACTATCTTAGATTGCCTAAACTTAATAAACTTGCTTAGATATGACTGATAAGACCTTGGTTAGCCTGGCATATCAGGGCTTGAGCACCCTGGCCGGCTTATTTGCCTGGCCTTTTTTTTATTGGCACCTGAAATCCAGGGGCCGGGGGGAGAGTTTTCGGCCTCGCCTGGGTCTGCAGCTCCCAGGCGGCCCGCCCCCGGGGCAGCCGCGTCTCTGGTTGCACGGGATTTCCGTGGGAGAAATCCTGGAGGCCCTGCCCCTGGTCCGCGAACTACGGAGCTTGCTCCCCGGAGCCGCCTTTATCGTCAGCACCGGTACTGAAACCGGCCAGGCCCTGGCTCGCAAATATTTTTTGCCATTGGGGGCCTTGGTCTGCTACTTTCCCCTGGATATTCCCTGGACGGTGCAGCGCTACCTGGAAAGGCTGCAGCCTCATCTGGTCATTACCCTGGAATCGGAAATCTGGCCTAATTTTCTTAACCTGGCCAGGCAGCGCGGCATTCTCCTGGCCCTGGCCAACGCCAGGGTTTCGGACCAAAGCTTCAGAAGATACCTTAGATATAGAAGGTATACCACGGAATTAATTAATAATTACGATCTTATTGTTGCCGGGACCCCTCAGGATGGTCAACGCCTGCTGGCAATGGGCCTGGACTCTGCCAAAATGCGGCTCAGCGGCAACCTGAAGTGTGACCGCCTGTTGCAGGACCGGGATGAGGGAGAGGCCACGAGATTTCAGCAGCTGCTGCACGGCGGCAAGGCAGTTTCCGGGGGTGAGCCAATCTGGCTGGCCGCCTCCACCCATCCCGGCGAAGAGGAAATAGTGCTGGCCGCCTATAAGGAACTTCTGGGCCCCTACCCTTCTTTGCTCCTGGTCCTGGCGCCCAGACATCCTGAGCGCGCCCCGGGCTTGGGGGAAAATTTGGTAAGGATGAGGCACGGCTTGCCCTGTCATCTCTGGAGCAGTCTGAAGGCGGGCTTAGAAGTCCGGACCCATCCAGTGGTGCTCATCGATACCATCGGCGACCTCTTTAGCCTCTATGGCGCCACGGACGTGGCTTTTGTGGGCGGCAGTCTGGTCCCCCATGGAGGCCAAAACATCCTGGAGGCTGCGGCCTGGGGCCGGACGCCCCTTTATGGTCCCAACCTCTCCAACTTCCGTTGGGCCCAAGACATTTTGGAAGCTGAACCCGCCGGGGCCGGGATCAGGGTGGCGGACGCCGCCACCCTTGCCGCCGCGGTGGACCAGCTCTTAAGAAACCCGGAACTCCGCCGGGATTTGGGGACCAGGGCCCAGGCGACCTTGATCCCCCATCAAGGGGCCGCCCGGCGCCAGGCCGAGTTGATCGCCGGGCTTTGGCGTCAGCAGGCCAACAAGTTGGAGCAACGAAGCAGGTAGAGAACTCACGCCCAGGTTGAGCTGGCCTAAGTTGAAACAGTCCTCTGGTTTTGGTGGGCAGTGCCCACCCTGCATGCCTCATGGCAAAAACTTTACCGGACCCTACGGACCTCCCCTGGGGTCAAGCCATGGTTTAGCCTTACCCGGCTGCAAATCGCCTTGCCAGGGGCTTTATATGCGGTCGGGCTTGGGAAAGGTTTTGATCCGGAGGCGCCGGCGCCCGCCTGTGCCTCCGGGACCACTACTCTTTATGCCGCGGCTGGCGGCGGTGAATGTGGCCGCCACAGATGGCCGCCCCTGCGCCTTGGGTCTGGCCCTGGAAAATTTAGCCGACGCCCACCCGCGGATTATGTTATAATTTTTAAGAAATTTAGCGTGGCTTCGAGGTCATTACTTTGCAGGCGTTATTGGCGTTGGAAGACGGTTTGGTGTTGCGAGGCCGATCCTTTACCGGCGAAGGAGAATCCGCCGGCGAGGTGGTATTCAACACTGCCATGACCGGATACCAGGAGATCCTCACCGATCCATCCTACAAGGGCCAGATCGTCACCATGACTTATCCCTTGATAGGCAATTACGGGATCAACCCCGAAGATGTGGAATCCCGGGGGATATTGGTGGAGGGCTTCATCGTCAAAGAGTACCACCCCTACCCTTCCAACTGGCGGGCCCGGGGGAACCTGGCCGATTATCTCCGGGCCTCGGGCAAGCTGGGGGTGGAGGGCTTCGACACCCGGGCCATCACCAAGCGCCTCCGGGAGGTGGGGGCTATGCGGGGCATCATCTCCACTCTGGACCAGGACCCCGAGTCCCTGGTGCGCCGTGCCCGGGAGATTCCCAGCATGGATGGCCTGGACCTGGTGCCCCTGGTCACCTGTCGGCGCCCCTACTGGTGGCCGCAGTTTCCGGCGGACACCGGGGATACCGGCCTTGAGACCTTGTGGTCGCAGCGTACCGGCAAGAAGGTGGTGCTCTACGATTATGGGGTAAAGTTCAATATAATCAGGAGCTTAATCGAAAAGGGCCTCCAGGTTCTGGTGGTGCCGGCCACCACCCCGGCTAATCAGGTGCTGGCTCTCAAACCCGCGGGCATCATCCTCAGCAACGGCCCCGGGGATCCGGCCGCGGTCACCTACGCCATCGACAATGTGCGCCAGTGTCTGGGCGCCGCCCCCATGTTCGGCATCTGCCTGGGGCACCAACTTCTGGGCCTGGCCCTGGGCGGCCGCACCTTCAAGCTCAAGTTCGGCCACCGGGGCGCCAACCAGCCGGTGAAGAGTAAGCTCTCCGGCCGGGTGGAAATCACCTCCCAGAATCACGGCTTCGCGGTGGACCTGGAGTCCATCCCGGACCCAGGGGTGGAGTCGACCCACGTCAACCTGAATGACGGCACCCTGGAGGGCTTGCGCCACCAGGGGCTCAGGGCCTTCTCGGTGCAGTACCACCCGGAGGCCTCCCCGGGGCCTCATGACGCCCATTATCTTTTTGAGGAATTCCTGCAGATGGTGGGCCAGGTTTAAAAAGCCTGGCGGGGAGGCGCACGCCGCGGTGACCTTTGGACCGCCATATTCCCCGGAGATTAAGCCATCCCCGCTTTGCTGAGGCGATGCCAGGGCGGCGCCGGGTATGCGCAGGAGTTTTTTGTCTAGTGTGAGGCTTCATAATTGCTATGACATTTCAAACTACGGTTTTTTAACCCCCCTTTGAAAAAGGGGGGCAGGGGGGATTTAAAATAACCTCCTGAAATCCCCCTAAATCCCCCTTTTCCAAAGGGGGAC
>Ga0187874_10003420_pt1 | contig 11110 bp, 2 predicted proteins | sample June2016WEW_16_1_3_FD_132993 | JGI IMG/M metagenome (GOLD analysis project Ga0187874, IMG submission 132993) | Peatland microbial communities from SPRUCE experiment site at the Marcell Experimental Forest, Minnesota, USA - June2016WEW_16_150 | ecosystem: Environmental > Terrestrial > Soil >... | reverse complement strand
CTACACCGGAGGCTTCAGCAGATTCGTTACCTCCTCTGCCCCTCCGATTGCTACCGGGTGGAGCGATCCAGTTCCCGGGTGGGATTTGCACCCACTGTGGTCCAGCGCCTTTCCACGGCGCACGGTAATTGCCGAGTGGACGGTAATCCGCCCGGAACGGTTCACTGTCGATAAGCCGACTTCTGGGTATAAATCACGCAGGGGGGACCGCAGCCGCCCACGCTTCCACCTGCGCGTCATTGCCGACTAAGGCTGGTGACTCGATGCAACTCGATCCGCGAGACCAAATCTCCCCGACGCTCTAAAAGAGTCGCCAGCGCACAAGAGGCTTCTCCTAGAGCGGAGTCTTGACGGCTTCCATGCATAGTTCCTCCGGAGTGGGGTCCACCCCAAGCTGGTCGAATTCCAGAATGGAAAGGTTTATCACTGCCCCCATTCTTCGCTTCGGAGATTAGGTTAACTGGAAAAGAATAAGAATCTTGGCTACAGTCTGCGCCGTAACGGCTTCGACAGCGAACGGAGCCGGTACAGAAGAAATACAGAAACAATTCAGGCCGTGTCCATTGCCATTAGTGCAACGTTAGGCGCAGACTTTGCATGAGTTGCCGCCAGCGTGCCGAAATCGGCCTTCAATGTGATATCCCCTTTGCCAGCGGCAGTGCTGGAGGTCGAATGATGCCTGGTGTCCTCAAGACTCTCCCCTGTTACAGAATCCGCTCGGCGGTTCCGCTTGTGTTTCCGTTGAGAATCGGCGCTGTTTCCAACAACCAGACTGCCAGGGCCTAGCTTCACTCCTCAGGGCCGCGTTCGTCGACAACTCACGGAGGTCTGGAGTGACTTTTCAGACTTTATGTGGATCTTTTCCCGATTGCCGATGGTTCATCGCAGCGATGCCTCCGTAGGTTGCACACAAATGTGCGCAATTCCATCCAGACATCCGCATTTCCTTTCGTGTTGTTTTCGCCACTTGAGATCCTCTGCCGATCGAAGGGTATCAATATGAGTACGAATTTCCTCCGCTCCCTCCGCGCTGAGCATTCGAAAATGTTCAGGCATTCTGGATCTCACACTTCGTCCGCCCTTCTTGTACATCTCGCCCGCGTCGGGGCGATTTCTGTTGCAAGCATTGCCGCAATCATGACGGTCAGCTGCAGCTCCCACTCAAGTTTTTTGCCTTCCACGTCCGGCTCGGGCGCAAGCATGCGTGGCCGCGTGCAAGGCGGGCAGCAGCCCATCACCGGCTCCACGATTCAGCTCTACGCCGTGGGAACTACCGCTGACTATTCGGCGGCGACTCCTCTCCTCACCAGCGCAGTCACCACGGACAGCTCCGGCGACTTTTCGATCACGGGAGACTACACCTGCCCCTCGGCAACGGCCAACGTCTACCTTGCCTCAACCGGCGGCAATCCCGGCCTCGCACCCGGCACCAACAATGCGAACATCTCGATGGTTGGGGCACTCGGCCAGTGCGGCAGTCTCAGCTCGTCGACCTATGTCGTTATCAACGAGGCGACCACGATTGCTTCGATTTATCCATTTTTGCCGTATATGGAGTCGTACTCCCTTTTTGGTTCGGGCCCCGCTGACGCTGCCGCGCTGAATACAGCCTTCTCCACCGTCAACGAATTCGTGGACTTGACCAACGGAACATCGCCGGGCCCTGACCTGCCCGCCGGAGATGGCGCCGACACCGCCAAGCTCTACACCCTGAGCGACATCGTAGCCACATGCATCAACACTGCCGGAGGAGTAGCCGGAGATGGCTCCCCGTGCGGGAACTTTTTCGCCGCTGCTACTCCATCCGGCGGCGCCGCTCCCACCGATATCGTCGGCGCCCTGCTCGATATCGCAAACAACCCAAACAATCAGGTATCGCAGCTGTACTCGCTGGTGCCTACGGACGGTCCCTTCCAGCCCATCCTGCCGGTTGCGCCATCCGACTGGACCCTGGCCATCGAGCCCACGATTACGATCACTTTGCCAAGCACGCTGGTCGGCAACGGCTATACCCTCCAGGGAACGGTCACGCTGAGCGGCCCGGCTCCCACTTCGCCAGTCACCGTCAACCTCGTCAGCTCTCAACCCGGGTTTGTGACGGTCGGTTCATCCCTCGCTTCAACAAGTGTCACGATCTCGGCCGGCACAAGCAGTCAGACATTTAACTATGAGGGAGTCACCGGCGGCACTTCGGTGATCGATGCGAGCGCCACCGGCTACATCGACGGCACTGCCTCTGTCACATCGACGGCTTCGCTTGTCAGCCTGGGCACGATCCCAACCCTTGCACCTGGCCAGACTGTGAGTCTGGCGCTCAGCCTGGGCACTCCCGCCCCAACGGGCGGCGTAACGGTGAACTTCTCCAGCGGGAACAACGGGATCGCCTCAGTCTCACCCACCAGCGTCTTCATCGCTGCTGGGCTCACGGTGCCCACCGCAAACCCGCAGATCACCGGCGGAGCAATCGGCAATACGACGATCACGGCTTCTGCCACTGGGTATGCTCCCGACGAGGCAAATGTGAACGTCACGGTGACCGCGGCCTTTAATCCCAACACGCTCTCCGAGCCGTTAAACACCCCAACCAATCTCAATCTCACCATCTCGGCTCCGGCTCCTTCCACAGGACTCACCTTCACTCTGGCATCGAGCAATAATCTCGTCGCAACAGTGGGCGCGACCGCCACAATCGCCGCCGGGGCAACCTCGGTCGCGGTTCCCGTCACCGGGGTTGCGGCCGGCACAGTCACCGTGAGCGCCATGCATGCGGGCATTAACACGGCCAACGCGACAGTCAATGTGGGCGGCGCCATCTCGGTGAGCAGCGCAACCATCGGCCAGTTCATGCAGGGAAGCATCAACGTCAGCCTAGCGACCACGCCCACGGCTCCGATCACAGTCACTGTGACCAGCGGAACGCCGGGCGCAGTCCTGCTTTCGAAGAGCGCAACCTCTGCCGCCACGCTTGCCACCGGAACTACCCTTACCTTCACTAACGTCACAACGACGAGTGTCGGCACCATCTATGTCCAGGGGCAGGGTTTCGGGGCGGGCGCGTCGGCCTCTTCCATCATTACAGCTATGGCAAGCTCAGGCTACGCCAATGGCACTGGCACGGTAACGGTGATGCCATCGGGCTTTGTCATCTACCCAAGCCAGGGCAACATCAGCACGACCACGCTTTCACCTCCCACGAACGTGACGCTGCAGCCGGCGATTCTCACGAGCGGATTGGCCTACTCCACCGGAGGCCAGTTGAATCCCGGTCTGGCAACAATCAATGTGCCCATGACCAGCTCCGTGCCGGCCGACGGCACGATTAGCAGCCCGGTGATGTTCAATGGCGGCGATTCCTCCGACACGGCGAGCTTTACGCCGATTGCTGCAACTCTGGCGGGGCCGATCACCATCAGCATCCAAGGTCCGCCGCCCGCCGGGTTCAGTACGCCCACGGGCTACCAGTCGATTACGGCAACCATCACCGCACCGACCATCACCGTGAGCAACGCCACCATCGGCCAATTCATGCAGGGATCGATTAACGTCAGTCTGCAGACTGCTCCCAAGGTTCCGCTCACGGTTACAGTGACCAGCGGCACACCGGGTGCGGTACTGCTCTCGTCCAGTTCGACCACAGGCGCTACGCTTGCCACCGGAACTACACTCACCTTCACCAACGTCACAACGGCAAACGTCGGAACGATCTATGTCCAGGGGCAGAGTCTGGGGGCGGGAGCGTCAGGCTCTTCCACCATCACGGCTTCTGCGACCATCACGTCGAATGGCAACCCCTCCGGCTACACCCCCGGCACGGGCACGGTTACGGTGATGCCATCGGGATTTGTAATCTACCCAAGCCAGGGCAACATCAGCACGACCACGCTCTCACCTCCCACGAGCGTGACGCTGCAGCCGGCGATTCTTACCAGTGGATTGGCCTACTACACCGGAGGCCAGTTGAATCCCGGTCTCGCGGCAATCGATGTGAATATGACCAGCTCCGTGCCGGCGGATGGCACGATTAGCAGCCCGGTGGTATTCAATGGCGGCGACTCCTCCGACACGGCGAGCTTTACACCGATTGCTGCTACGCCATCGCCGATCACCGTCGGCATCCAGGGTCCGCCGCCCGCGGGCTTCAGTACGCCCACGAACTACCAATCGATTACGGCGACCATTACCGCACCGACCATCACCGTGAGCAACGCTACCATCGGCCAGTTCATGCAGGGATCGATTAACGTCAGTCTGCAGACTGCTCCCAAGGTTCCGCTCACGGTTACCGTGACCAGCGGCACACCGGGCGCAGTCCTTCTTTCGATGAGCTCAACCACCGGCGCTACGCTGGCCACCGGAACCACACTCACCTTCACCAACGTCACAACGGCGAACGTCGGAACGATCTATGTCCAGGGGCAGGGTCTGGGGGCGGGAGCGTCAGGCTCGTCTGTCGTCACGGCGGTCGCCACCATCACGTCTAACGGCAACCCCTCCGGCTACACCAACGGCACGGGCACGGTAACGGTGATGCCGTCGGGCTTTGTCATCTACCCGAGCCAGGGCAACATCAACACCACTACCTTCTCGACGCCGACCACGGTGACGCTGCAGCCGGCGATTCTTACCAGTGGATTGGCCTACTACACCGCGGGCCAGTTGAATCCTGGGATAAATCCAGTTGATGTTTCCATCACCAGCTCAACCGTGGCAGTCGGCACCATCTCGACGAGCCCGGTTGTTTTCAATGGCGGCGATAGCTCCGATTCGACGACCTTCCAGCCCGTCGCCTCCGGAACCACGACGCTTGCCCTGGGCGCAGTGCCGCCTGCCGGCTTCAGTCTTCCAACGGTCTATCAGTCGATCACTGCCACGGTGACTGCACCCAACGCAAATATCGGCAGCACGACCGTTGGCGCGAATATGCAGACGGCGGTCAACGTCAGCCTGGCGGCTACGCCTCCGTCCGCGGTCACCGTTACCGTGACCAGTAACGGACCGGCCATAGCGACCATCTCGAAGAGCGCCACGACGGTGGGAGGCACTTCGCTCACCTTCACCAACGTGACGTCGACGAATGTCGGCACGATCTATGTGCAAGGCCAGACCGTGGGTACAACCACGATCACCGTCGCAGCCCCCGGCTACAACAACGGCAATGGAAACGTCACGGTGATGCCGTCAGGCTTTGTCATCTACCCGAGCCAGGGCAACATCAACACGAACACCCTATCCACGCCGACTACGGTGACGCTGGAGCCGGCGATCCTGAATCCCGGCGTCCTCACCTTCTACAACTCAGGCCAACTGAATCCCGGGATCGGACCATTTGACGTCCACGTCACCACCAGCCCCACCGGCATCGGCAGCATCACGACGAATCCTGTGCAGTTCAACCCCGGCGATTCCTCCGACGTAACTTCGTTCCAACCGGTGGCGCAAGGAAGCACGACGGTGAGCATTGGCGCGCCCACGCTTGCAGGTGGCGGAGTAGCTCCGCCTACGGCTTTCGTTGTTCCCTCGCAATATCAGAGTATTTCCGCAACGGTGACCGCGCCGAACATCACCATCGGCAATGCAACGGTGGGCGCCAACATGCAAGGCCCCATCAATGTCAGCCTGGGAACAGCGCCGCAAGTGCCGATGAATGTCACTGTCAGCGTGAACGGCTCTGCGCCGTTCGCGGTGCTTCTCTCCAAGAGCGCAACCATGGCGGGGACAAACACGGTCACATTCAACAGCGTGACCTTGACGAATGTCGGCACGGTCTATGTGCAGGGGCAGAGCATCGGGTCGGCTACGCTCACGGCCAGCGCTGTCATTACTTCCAGCGGCGCAAGCGGAACGTATAACAACGGCACGGCGACGATTACCGTGAACCCGTCGGGATTCGTCATCTATCCGAGCCAGGGCAACATCACAACCACCTCATTCTCGCCGTCGACAACGGTCACGCTGGAACCGGCGATCCTGAATCCCAGTCTCCTCACCTTCTACAACTCAGGCCAACTGAATCCCGGGATCGGACCATTTGACGTCTCAGTCACCACCAATCCGACCGGTATCGGCACCATCACGACGAATCCAGTGGTGTTCAACCCCGGCGATACCTCCGACGTAACTGCGTTCCAACCGGTGGCGAGTGGAATGACGACGGTGAGCATTGGCACGCCCACGCTCGCGCCCGGTGGGATTGCTCCGCCTACGGCTTTCTTTGTTCCCTCGCAGGATCAGAGCATCTCCGCGACGGTGACCGCGCCAAATATCAATCTTGGCAGCACGACAGTCGGCGAGTACATGCAGGGTCCGATCAGTGTCAGTCTTGGGGTAACTCCCCACGTGCCGGTGAATGTCACGGTTACGATCAACAACGGATCCGTCCCGGTTCTTCTCTCGAGTAGCCCAGGCACCGTGGGCATGCCTTCGATCACCTTCACCAGCGTCACCTCGACCAACGTAGGGACCATCTATGTGCAGGGGCAGGGGACGACAGGAACGGCCACGCTTACGGCCAACGCCTTCCTCACCTCCAGCCCCACCACACTCGCCGGCTACAACGCCGGCACGGGAACGATCACGGTGGACCCGTCGGGCTTCGTCATCTATCCGAGCCAGGGCAACATTGCGGCGACGCCGCAATCTTCTCCCACTACGATCACGCTGGAGCCCGCGATTCTGAATCCGGGCCTCCTCACCTTCTACAACTCGGGCACGTTGGATCCGAACGTCAGCTATGACCTGATGATCACGAGCTCCACACCGAGTGTCGGAACGCTCAGCACAAACACTGTGTCGTTCCCGCTCGGCGGGTCGTCGTCTGCCACTACGGTCTTCCAGCCCGGCAATACGGACGGAACCACCACGATCGCTATTACTGACCCGCAGGCAGCTCCATTCAACACGCCATCGAAGTACCAAAGCATCACGGCGACAGTCACCACGCCGAACATCAATATCGGCAATACCACCACCGGCGTCAGCTTGCAGACGGCGGTCAGCGTCAGCCTGGGAGCGACGCCGCTGACGCCAGTCAACGTCACGATCACAAGCAATAACCCGTCCATTGCTACCGTCTCCAAGAGCGCCAGCACCGTCGGCCTGAATTCAATCACTTTCAACAACGTCACCTCGACGAATGTTGGCACGATCTACGTGCAAGGGCAGAGCATCGGCTCAACGACACTTCTCGTCACTGCTTCCGGCTACAACAACGGCACCGGCACGGTTACTGTCGACCCGTCGGGCTTCGTCATCTATCCGAGCCAGGGCAACATATCGACAACGCCCACCTCACCTGCAACCACGGTGACTCTGGAGCCGGCAATCCTGGATCCCGGAATATTAACCGTGATCAACACCGCCGAACTGAACCCGAACATCGGGCCGTTTGACGTGGCGATCACCAGCTCGAATACCAACGCCGGGACGATTACCACGAGTCCAGTGGTATTTCACGGTGGCGACCAGTTCGACAGCACCACGTTCCAGCCGGCAAATGCAGGAACGACGATTTTGGCATTGGGAGCGCAGCCCGCCGGTTTCAGCACGCCGACAGAGGATGAGCAGATTACGGCCAATGTTGTGGCCATGCTCACCGCCAGCGTCGGCAATGTGACCACCGGCGTGAATATCGAAACCCCGGTCAGCATTTCGCTGGGCACTGCGCCCACCTCGCCCGGGATCACGGTTCAGGTGGCCATCACCAATGGTACCGGGAGCGCCAATGTCTCCGGCAGTTCCAGCGTGGCCGGCGCACCCGGCGTCCCGGTCACTTTCAATAATGTGACGTCGACCAGCGTCGGGACCGTCTGGGTACAGGGGCTGACGACCGGCACTGCGACGATTACCGCCTCCACGCCCGGATCCGACTACACATCCGGCACCGGAACGGTCACCATCGATCCATCGGGATTCGTGATCACCAGCGGCAACATCTCTACGACGACATTCTCGCCGCCGACCACGATCGACCTCCAACCGGCAATCCTGAATCCGGACATACTGACGGTCTATAACTACGGACAGCTCACTCCCGGTATCGGGCCGTTCACGATCGACCTCGATAACAACGCCCCTGGAGTCGGCACCGTTACCAGTCCCATCACCTTCAATGGTGGCGACACACTTGAGACGTCCTCATTTGCTCCGGTCGGCGCAGGAACGGCAACGCTTACTCTGGGCGCGCAGCCGCTGGCAGCAGGCTTCAGCACGCCGTCGCAACAGCCGTACACGCAGATCACTGCTACCGTCGTGGCGCCGAGCAGCAACGTGAACAACGTGGTTACCGGCGTGAACCTCGAGGCGCCCACCTACATTGAACTAGGGGCGACACCGTCGGGCACGGTAATTCTCAATGTCTCCATCGCCAACAGCAGCGGCGTCGGGGCCCCGGTTGCGGCCATATCGAGCAGCCCAACTGTGGCTGGAGGCGCAAATCTGATGCTCAACGCCACAACTTCGACTGTCGGCCCGATTTATGTGCAAGGACTCGGTCAGGGCACGGCAATCATCACTGTCACGCCCGTCAGCGAATATGCCAGCAGCACTGGAACGGTGACGGTGGATCCCGCCGGCTTCATTATCAGCTCGGGCAACATTGTGACTACGCCAACCTCATCGCCGACGACAATCACCGTTACGCCCGCGGTACTGACGCCCGGCCTGCTGACCTTCTACAGTTACGGCCAGCTCAGCCCCACTGCGCCCGGGCCCTTCCCATACCAACTCACGTTGACCAGCGGCAACGGGAACATCGGAACCATCTCCACCGGCACGGTGAACTTGAATGCCGGAGATACTTCCGACAGCAACACGTTTGTGCCGGTCGGCCAAGGCTCAACCACGGTGACGCTCGGCGCGCAACCCGCAGGCTTCAGCACGCCGTCGCAACCGCAGTACACGCAGATCAGTGCTACCGTCGTCGCGCCCGATGGCAGCAGCATCGGCAATGCGACCACCGGCGTGAACATGCAGGTTCCGGTCGACGTGTACCTGGGATCGGCGCCATCGTCGCCGATCAGCGTCACGGTGACCAGTCTTGATTCGAGCGTCGCAACGGTATCTGCGAGCGCATCGACAGCCGGTACATCGATAGCCGGTACATCGTCCTACACGTTCCCGAGTGTCTCGTCGGCCTTCGTGGGCACCGTTTACATCCAGGGCCAGAGCGTGGGAACTGCCAGTTTGCAGGTCACGAACTCCGGAACCTTCTTCACCACGGGTACGGGAACGGCGACCGTCAATCCTTCCGGGTTCGTTATTAACTCGGGCAATATCCTCACCACGCTTGCGTCTACGCCCACGGTGATGGTGGTTCCCGCAGTATTGAATCCCGGCGTGCTCACACTCTATAGCTACGGCCAGCTCAACCCCAGCATTGGACCGTACACCCTCGACGTGACGAGTGAAAACGCCTCGATCGGCACCATCTCCACCAGCCCGGTATCGCTTGCCGGCGGCGCCACATCCGCCAGCACGACCTTCGTGCCGGCGGCCGCGGGCACCACAAACATCGATCTGGGTGCTCCGACCGGTCTTCCCGGCGGCTTCAGTACGCCTTCGCAATACCAGCAGATCACGGCGACGGTCACGGCGCCAGGCATCACCGTCGGCAATGTTGTGACCGGCGTGAACATGGAGAACCCGCTGGTCGGCATCACGCTCTCCGTCGCTCCTACGTCGCCGATCACCGTGACAGTGACGTCGAACGGACCATCCATCGCGCTGGTCGCGAACGGAAGCACGGTGGCCGGCGGTCCGAGCATCACAATTCCCAATGTGAGTACGACCAACGTAGGCACCGTCTGGATCCAGGGCCAGTCGGCTGATTCCACCACCATCACGGTCTCCGCGCCGGGTTACACCAACGGCATTGGCCTGGCAACCGTCGATCCCTCCGGTTTCGTCTTCCAGACCGGAAACTTTGCCACCACTAGTACCTCGCCGCCGACCACGATACCGATCTACGCCGCCATGCTCGATCCCTCGACATTGGATTACGTGGGCAGCGCGCAACTCAACCCGGGCTTGAGCGTCACTGTGCCTTTGACGAGCACGAGCGCAGCGATTGGATCGATCAGTTCTTCTGTCATCTTCACCGGAGCGGCGGCGTCTGAAGATGCCACCTTCACGCCGAATCCAACTGGAAACGGAGATACCACGCTGACGATTGGGACTCCAACAGGAGCAGCCGGCTTTAGCATGCCATCGCAGACGGCGGACCAGCAGATCATCGCAACGGTGGTGAACTGACACCGGTCGAACGGAGTCCGGAAGTCAAGATCGGTCGTGTGATGATGAACGTTTCCAGATACGCGGTGGAGAACAAGAGGATCAATCAAAATTCTGCCAAGCGAATCCACAATCATTTTGCAAATCGCATGATCTACGAGGCCGCTATGAATAGGAAACGATGAACCTGAAAAAGACAGCTCTTGCCTTTGCCTTCACTCTGGTGCTTGCCATAGCTCATCCCCTGCATGCGCAGACCGGGTGTGACGACTCGCCTGAAGATCCAACCATCGTCCTCGCACTTGTCGGCGGCGCTGGCGCATTCATCGCGAACCTGTGGAGATCGCGTAGCCGCAAATAATAACCTTCCGCGGGCCGGGCGCGCTCACGAGGTGGAATGCTGATCAAGCCAAATCAGCAAAGCCTTTGAGTGCATCCTTTTCAGGTCCTCAGTCCCCATGTCCCTGGTCCCTGCCTTTCCTCAGCCTCCTCATCGACTTCTGCCGCTCTGCCAGCTCCAGCGGCGTCTTTGTTTCATTTGTACTCGTTTGTAGGCTTGTCGGATCAAAGACGCTAACCTGTATTTCTCACACGCCCTGTTTTTTGGCGGTAACGAGTTGATTGCGGGAAGTGCGGCGGTTGTTTGTGGACGGCGACAAGGGCTAGAGCATTTTAGGAAATAGTATAGACTGGTAATTGGCGACACTCCGCGGCGCAGAAGATATGGGGCGACCCTATGGGGATGATTTGCGTCGTAATTTTCTATCTGCCTACGACGAAGGCGAGGGCACGCTCGAGGAGTTGGCCGAGCGTTTCCTTGTCAGTGTAGGTTGGGGGAAGAAGATCTCCGCGCAGAGAAACCGTACCGGGCAGGCCGAGCGGG
>Ga0187874_10003411_pt1 | contig 11135 bp, 8 predicted proteins | sample June2016WEW_16_1_3_FD_132993 | JGI IMG/M metagenome (GOLD analysis project Ga0187874, IMG submission 132993) | Peatland microbial communities from SPRUCE experiment site at the Marcell Experimental Forest, Minnesota, USA - June2016WEW_16_150 | ecosystem: Environmental > Terrestrial > Soil >... | reverse complement strand
GTAAAGGCTTAATTCTCTTTCTTCTCGTTCACCTAAATCAATTTTACATACTCAAAGTTAAGGAGGGTATATTTCACTTAGTGCTGTCAATGATTGCTTTTAACAAAGAAACCGACATAGCCACCTGCTTCAAAGCTTCATCCTCGGTAATGATTCTCTTCTGTGCGTAACACTTATTAGCCAAGCCGATTGAGCTATTTGCTATCTTTGATATCTCCCTCTTAAGATCATCAATGGATTTGATTTGAATCGGAGTTACCATCTTTTCAAAAGCTCGCTTCTTTTCTGTGCTAAGAGGTAAGACGGAATCTAATGCATCATCAAATTCAGCGTGATGTTCTTTGCTCCACTTGCCTATTTCAGGATATACCTTCCCATCACCGGCAGAAGAGCTATCATAGGGGAAATTATGAAGAGGTTGAGATAGATCACCGACATAATGGGCTATGTTACCGAGATAATAATCATACTCCCATCCCCTTGCCCCTTTCAGCTTTTTATAAAGCTGCACTATCTCCCAGTATAAGACCCCGGATGAATCGGGAACTCTAATCTTGATTGGTTGTGATCCTGGGGAACCCAATTTTTGATAAGTACCTACGGTTATCTGATACCGGTCAATATATTCCGGAGTAACAATGGTATTAGGAGCAGCATCATGCCAGTGATACGGAACTAATAAGGCATATTCTTCATTCCTGGAGAGATCAGGGAAACATGCTGTTTCAGGATCTGCAATACCAGCCTCTTGGGCAATAAGTATGTGGGTTATTGATGACCATGCCTGAGCATTAGTTGAAAGAATGAGTATTGTAAGGATACTTATAATGGCTCTCGATGAATATTTCATAATTGACCTCACTTTGTTGTCAGTAGGGAATCACAGTTGAAATGTCATATGATACTGAAATAATTATATCATATTATTATGGAATAATCCACTTTGAGCTGACCTCCTGGTTGTTCTAACGTATCTGATTGTATGGTGGTGATGTTTATATGGTGGATTGAGTCCTTTATGATAGTATGCTATTATTCAATTGGGAGGCGTAGCTTCCCCATCACCTTCAGCCTGAAAAGGCGAAAGGAGGCTTCACATGAGTAAGCTCATTGCTTACCTAATGATGGGGCGGCGTTCGTTTGTGGCTGAATTCTCGATTTGAAAAACTCCGGACCGTGGTAGCCCAATAGCTATCGCGATTCCATTCTCATTCTCGACCGGAGTCACAAGGGGCACCTGTCGTTGCGTCGATGACGCAACGAGCCAAGAAGACTAGCGATTGTCCTATCGTCGCGGTCAGGCCCAGCAGGTGTTACACACCGCTGTCAGAATTCTGATTGCGAACGTGTGTAGCGCCTCCCTTTAATGGATTTCATAGGAGGCGGTTCTCTGTTCCCTGTAAGAAGTCGAGGAAGTGCTTGTAGTTGCTGTTGAATCTCAGCGGTGTGGAGTATCATATTAGTAATGAAGAGTAAAAGTGCAGTATAGTTATTGTTGAGCTACTCAATAATCCTATGAAATTAGGTAGAAACTGATGTCAAATGGCAATTTGAGTGCAAACTCACTTTTTCATTTTACAAATACACTAGATAAATTACAAAGCATTTTGATCGATGGTTTTTGGCCCAGATACTCTCTTGAGACTTGGGATATTATTATTGATAACCCTATGGAATATGCATTTCCAATGGTTTGTTTTTGCGATATTCCGTTAACGCAAACAAGAAAACACACAGATCTTTACGGGCAATATGGCATAGGTTTAGATAAACGCTGGGGCATTAGAAAAGGCATCACGCCGGTATTATATGCATATAAGGGCTCCAGAACCACTGCTCTGCTTGCAGCAATATATGATGATATGATTAATAAAGATAAATTAGTTCCTTTGGATGAGAAACTTCACAAAGATTTTATGGATTTTATTATGTTCACAAAGCCATATAGTGGCCCTATATGGCGTGATGGCAACTATATCCCTGGCGAAATAAGGTTTTACGATGAAAGAGAGTGGCGCTATATTCCAGACATTATAATGACAGAAGGAATAAGTTTATTATACGTGAATAATGCTATCTATAAACATGAATTTTTGAATGATCAATATCGAGAGAGCCAAGAAAAATTGCTACAACCTTATAATCTTGTCTTTTTTCCAGAGGATATCCGTTACATTATAGTTAGCAGCGAAGCCGAGATGTTATCTCTTTTTACTTTTCTTGATAGTGAATTGACACATAAATATAATGAGTTAGATTTGCAACTTCTTAAAACGAAAATTATTTCGGTTGAACAAATTGTTTCAGACTTTTAATTAAATACATTAACTGTGATTTAATACAAATGGTCGTCAACAAAGGCATTCTCTCTAATTCAAAAAGTTGGCGCTTTTGTCTAGATAATGCCCGTCATTCAGCAGAGGCAGAGGAGTAATAATGTTTTCATCGAAAATGGTTTTGAGTTTTCCGTGTGAAGGGGGGATGTTTTATCTTCTTAATCAACACCTTTCCTGTCCGATGATCCCGTGACACATCTCCATTCCAAGTTAATAAGACCATTTACAGAGATTTGTTTCTCAGAACAGTTAGTAGAGATCTTCGAATGAAACCTTCAAAATTGGTAAATAGTTGCTGATGGTAGGTTCAAAGAGATGAAAAAGAAAAGTGATATCTGATATCCAAATTAATTATACTGGTGGTTTTTGAAAATTAATCCCAAAAACACGTAAGTCTTTATTATAATTCTGATGCTTTACCTCAGCGTCAGCGATCTTTTCAAGATGATGTACAAGTTCATCATATGACAATCTCATGTTACTTTTATCATCGACCCAATGTTGTTTGTTGCCTTTACCTATATATCCCAAGACATAAACACCAAAGTTTGAATCTGGTGCTCGAAGATACTTTCCAAGCAATTGATCTATTAATCCTTTATTAAGTTGATCTAGAGACCAATTTTCTGCCCATTTAATTTCTATGGATACAGGTCCCATACCTGGAGCCTCGATGCGTAAATCAGGTTGTTGTTCTAAATCTATTTCCTCTTCTTGAGTTACAGTATAACGACCTCTTGATTTATTACGAAGTTGTCTTGCTAACCAACTTCGCAATACTGATTCCTCATCATCAATGTGTAGATCATAACGAGAACTAATGTCACCTCGCTCCACCTCGTCTTTGATAGAGAAAAATCTTTTACATGCTATTTTAAAAAGCTCATAATCTGATTGAGGAGATACCTCGTGTTCATGCATAAAATCCTGAATGTCTTTAGGTTGCCATGGTATTAATTCGGATGATAGTTCGATCCTCTTTTCGATAAGGTGAAAAATATAATCACGGTAAATGCTAAAAATCGGATCTCCCAGAAATGAACGCAACACATTATCCACTTCGGGATCTGATAAACGAGAAAACCGTTCAATTAGACTATTTCTAAAATCTTGAGCATGATCACGTGACGTGAGAGTGTATACACCTCCATTTGTTCTATCAAGATCATCTTCAAATCTTATATAATGAAATACCATCGGTATGAATTCTTGTAAAAATTCAGTCTTTAAATAATCTGGGTTTTCAATCAAAGGATAACTTAATTTTGAATGTGTGCTTAGCCCATTACAGATTTCTATAATAAGGTTGGAAGGTTCTTGTATTTGAGTGAGTATATTCTTTAAGGTTGTAATTGCAGAAACTGAATCGAGTTGGATCCACACTATCATCCAAAGAACAAATCGAGGGTCATTAATCTGATAATTAGCTATACGTTGAGAAGCAAGGGTACTTAGGGGCAGTCGTGGAGGATCAGATAGTCTCAAGAGAATAAAGATAGCTGTTTCTAAAACATCGTAATGTGGGGGGTCATTAATCTGTAGGTTTTTTAATATATCAACTGCTACTAAAGATCCCACACCTCCCGTATCATATTTTAAAGAACTTAATACCTGATTAAAATGTTCATGATCAGCTGGGATCAGCCACTCTCCATGTATACATTCATTTAACACGGCCCGTACAATATCTGGATGATATTTGGCTAGCTCTAGCAACCAATCTGAGAAGCCATTGAGCTCATTCAGTGCATACCTACATGCAAGATCTGCCTCTGTAGGAGTTATGATACTGAAGTCTAGACTTCCATCAGCTAACGAACTCTTAATACCGCTCAAGCCAATAATGACACGATAATCTGTTCTATTTGTATTTGCTTTTTCATGAGGTAATGGAGGTTTCCATTGATGCCAAACAACTTTCCATCCAGTGATGGCAGCTCGTGCAATAAGGCCACCTCTTTTTCTTATTAGTATATGCGCACTATCTGCCCCAAATTGATTCATATTTTCAGTTGCTTCGATAGCAAGTCTATAGAGAGCAAAAATAGCTGTTCCATTACGTAGGTTTTGATGGTTCCAGTAAAGCCACATTTTATCGCGTAACTTCGAATAACATTGTCTAATCATATTTTTTGAATTTCTGACTATTTGCTCTATGCTGTAGATTTTGTGGCGATAGAAAAAAAATCTGATCTTATTTGATATCTTAATGGTAGATTCTTTTTTAAATAGGCGGACAAGCTCATGATCGCACTTGATCGCACTTTTAAATAATTTCCGAACAGAGCGCTTCCTTCCTGACTGTAGCCATAGATAAACTGCAATTTCCAGAGCAATGTTTTTAATTTCTTGCGAAGAACCTTCTTGAATATCTTTAATGAGCCATTCTATATCAGCCTCCCGCAGTTGGACCATATCAAAGTGGTACAAAACTAAAGACGGTGATAGTTCATCAGCTGGTTTTGTATGATTCATTTGGTTGATACATTCCCACACATAGGCACGCCGCACAGTAGGATGTTTATCAAGAAGAGTATTGAAATTGCCAGATAGATCACGATCAAGTTTGCCACACTTCTGAAAAATGCCAAGTAACCAAAGAGCTCTTGCAGCTATACCCATATCATGGTCATCTAGTTGTTGCCAGTGCAGAAGACTAATTAGGACCACGGGTATCACTTCGCCAAGCCAATAAAACTGTTCAGAGATAGGAGTTTCTTTATTAGCATAATGAAGATGTGGGGTTTTTTGAGCAAGATCTATCAACACCTGTAACATTTCTGAAGCTTGTTTGATCGGAAGATGGTCCTGTAGGTGCTTTTTAAGATACCATGGCAGATCAACAAATCGGCTTGCTACTCTCTCAGCCTTGCATAGAAGAGTGGATAACCCCTTAGGGTCTAAAACATAAGGATAGATTGTCTCACAGATTAATGAACATAAGTGGGTCTCAAACGTATTATACTTATTCGCTATTTCTGCCAGTTTTTCTCGTGCATTTTGATCTCCTATATCCCGGATAGCAGCAACCGCATAAGATTTTAGTGTACCAGGTTCATCTGGCGAATCGACTATGTCTAAGACGACATCGAGGCAATCCAAGAGTTTTCCATGTCGAATCATTTGGATGAGCATGATTCTTATTTCTAGTGGGTTTGTCCGCTCTCTCAACATAGTTGAGAGCTGGGGAGCCATTTTTTGATCAGCCATGCGGCTTAAAGCTTCGTCTTCTGTGTCTACATATATCCGCTCTCGTCCACGGAAACGAGTGATAAGGTTTTGTAAGAGAGCCTCTCTATATTCAACAGGTAGAGATTCAGCATCTCCGAGTGTCAAGAATAAATCGGGAGCAGTATCTAGAATCTGTTTACGAAGTCTCAAGTTCCAACTCTCAGTTCCTAGTGCAAGCCAAGCCGCAAATGGCTTAAGGCTAGGACGGATAATTCTATGCCCGTCACGACAAGCGAAAAGCAGGACTTCTAGGTCGGGATAAGGGCAGCCCTCCTTCATGCGTTGCTCCAGCCACGATGCCCCTATGTATTCAGCCATACGACGATGGTGGAATCGTATACGCCCATAGCTCGCTGAATCGAATACAGGACGATTGAGTATAGCCCTGCACATAGCCGGGGTCCATTCAGTAGGCAAACATTGTTCAGCAACTAATGCACCGCTTGTATCAGTTACAGGAATATTATCAGGGACAAAAAAATTGAAACACCTACATAGATGTACAGCCGCACCTAGACATTCTGCTCCAAGACGAGATTGTTGCGGAGAAAGAGGATCGTTCTGTATACGATCTGAGGTCTCTCTGAGCTTATTCGTAAGGTTGAATTCAATTAATTCGGATAGAGTTCCAAATTGGCCATGTTCATGCCAATAGTTGATAAGGACGGCTATATCATTTGGGCGACGAACGAATTCCCAAGCGTGATGGGTATCTATTTCATCTATAAAAGCTTCAGGATTCTCTAATCCAACTCCTTCTGCAAACGTTCGTACTCGAGAATGGTCCAACGGCATTATTTGGACAACACGAAATTCAGGAGTTTTAACAATACCTTCTCCTTCTTCATTAGTTCTCCTCGTGGAAGTGCTACCAAATCGTTGAAGAAGTTCCTCCCGATCCGCATGAACCCGCCATTCAGTTATTCTTGAACTTATAACAATACGTATTAATCGAGCTTGTTTTGTTCCAACTCCACGTACAAAGTTATCTAAAGCCTGGGCAAAATCTTTTTGTTTTCTAAATTTTGTCTCATCCACAGAATCTAAAAAAAATATAATCTCACCACCAAGTTTTTCCCATTTTGAAAATTGTTCTATGTCGTTAGAAAGTAAGGATTCTTCTATATTAGTAGATTCTACCAGGCGGTCCAAATGGATGAAGAATGAAAAGTGTTGCTTTCGCGATAATATGTTGGCTTGGTTACGTAATTCCCATGTCTTCCCGCTGCCTGCCTCACCTAATATGACCACAATGCGGCTTTCATAAATATCTTTCCATCCAAGCCCTGACTCTTGCCCAGAAAGTAACGATGTGTAACTATGGAATGCAGCATCTTCATTCTCATTCAATTCTGTAATATCTTGAAAGCGCCTATCTAACTCTATGAATCGATTGAACTCTATCAATTTCTGCTCCTAATTGAAAACATTATTAAGTTTGATTGCCTTGAAAATGCCTTGGGTTCATCGCCCCCCTCATATCATCAGCAATTTCCAAACAGTTGGTATGGGTTATAAGGTTATTGTTATGTACAAGGAAAAACTCAAGTTCGAAGTCGGAGGGGTAACTTTTATGATGTTTCCACAAAAAAAGTATTCCATGTATTGTGGAACGGAACATAGAGAACTTAGCAACAAACTCATGGATTAACGCAGGGTGATCATGTCGATCTTCCTGAAAAAGACCAAAAATATCTCTGCGTGCAAACTCGGGAACCATGGGATCACCATAAGTGACGAGCATACAATCAAAATGGTCAATCATACCAAGGTGGAGATCAGAGACCTCAACAACGATTATATTGTAGTCATCTGGCCCACCCAGGGAAAACTTTATCAGATTTCCTTCGGAGTCCTGTGCTTTGGAGAGAATCAAGCGCTGCAGCCTAAGCGTGTCTGCACGGTCATCATTTCCCCCAAGGTGGACTTCGTAGAAGTTGGATTGACCAAGTTGTTCATCAATAAGATCTGTAATAGCGAGACGCTGGTTAACTTGCCGCATCTCCATGTAAAGATTTTTCCCAGATGGGATTCTTCTGTAGAAATCAATTGTCATTTCATCATCAGATCTACATCGTACCTCATAGTTTAAGGGTTTGTTGGCTGATTCAAATTGATAGGCGAACGTAGCTTCTAGAATAAGACTATGTAGATTTGCCTTGTTATTGGCTGCAAAAAGATTAGATAACAACTTTGAAAAACGGCTGGCCTGACGAAGCAAGAGTAGCTTCCTTGCTAGCGGAAATAAGATGATCTCAGGCTCCTCTATCGAATGACCGGAAGCAGCAAATGAGGCTGCCAATTTTGGAAGCAGTGTGTCTATAAGAACCTCCTTATTTCGACATATCAAGGGGCATCTGGTGAACTTGACCGAACAACGACACCTGTTTGCACAATCTGGTACACACCTTTCTGTAGCAAGTTTACCACCATACCATCGGAAGTACGTAACTCCTTAACCCCTTCAGTAACAGCGTTTGGATTTTCGAAGCTACTGGCGTCGAGAAGATCAGTGTAAATATAGATGGTGTATTGACGTCCATCGTCTCCCTTGGCTTTGATACTTTCAGTCTTTCTCTTCATAAGAGTGTCTCCTCTGACAAACAATACTATACTACAATATTATAATTCTCAAATTTAAGATAATGTGAAGATCTTGTGCCATACTCAACGCTATGATTAAACTGGATAATTACATTGATAATCTTCAAAAGTTAACAAGTCAGGGGGCTGTTAATTTCTATAATTATAGTTGTTTCTCAATCCACTGCAAGGCATCATTGGGGCTATCAAAAACCTTAGCGGCCCGCTCTTCTTCTCCACCCTTATCGATTGCTGCCTGATACTTATCACCGGACAAACCCTTTTGTTTATGGATATGACCAATGAGGATATTATTCTTATAAACTTTAAATGAAGCGCCATCACTAGATGTAGATTTCAATGCGATCATCACTGCCCATTCTTATGTGCGAGGTATAGAAACAAATCTTATGGCCCTTAGAATAACAACTCCTTTGATTATCATCAAGATGCCAATGAGGTTTACCAAACATCCAAGTACTATCAGCCATGTCGTAGAACCCAATATCACAAAAATACCGCAAGCAAACACAAGAATCCCGGCTAGTAGATGAAGTATATAGGACTGGTGCCATATGATCTGCTTCGAGATATTGTAACAGGCATATGGAATGATAAGCCCACACCGAAAGAACCCAGCAACAGTCACCTGGTCTCCATTACTTACAACCGGAGGTTCTCCTGATAGTACCTTTACAAAACAGTCTCCAACCTTGAATAGATTATACTTGGCTTCAGAGGCGCTCCCTTCACGCTTTACCACTTATCCCTCCAGAAACCTCAAAATATACTCATCGTCTCTGCAGCTATCAACAGTGGCAATGCTATCAACCTTTCGCCCGTGCCCTTCTCTCTTGATGTACACCAGGACATTTACTGTTGCAGCGATCAGGCTCCGTGGCACTCCGGGTACAACCTCCTGAACCAGTTGCTCTATCCGAATGAGCCCTTCCCTTGGACCATTTGCATGGATAGTACACAGCCCACCTGGATGGCCGGTGTTCCATGCTTTCAGGAGGCCCAGGGCTTCACCACCCCGCACTTCTCCGACAATGATTCTGTCGGGTCGTAGCCGCATGGTTGCTTTCAGCAAGGTGGTGATATCTGCTGCATCACAGGTCCTCAGAGAGACACAATCCTTAACCTCGCACTGAAGTTCAAGGGTATCTTCTATGAGCACAATACGATCCTCGTATTGTGCTATCTCGGCAAGGATGGCATTAGCCAGTGTTGTCTTTCCGGAGCCGGTCCCGCCCACAACAAGGATGTTCTGTTTATCCCGGACCGCCTCTTTCAGGAAGTCGGCAGCTTCACCGATCATGATTCCCTGGCTCACATAATCATCCAGGGTGTAAACCATAAGGGCCTTTTTACGAATTGTGATGGTTGGCCTTTCAACAACCGGAGGGAGCATCCCCTGAAATCGTTCTCCTGATCCCGGAAGCTCCGCAGAGAGAATAGGGTTATCCGCATTGCATATGGTGTTCGTCTTCGAGCTGACTATCCGTATGATTCTTTCTGCATCAGCAGTGCTCATGTCCTGACCTGTATAGGACCGTCCTGAACTTAACCGGTCAACCCACAGACAACCATCAGGGTTGAGCATAATCTCGATCACATCTTTATCCTGCATAAGATCCTGAATAGTTGGGCCGAAGGAGCTCGTGAGCATGTCGTAGACCCTACTGTTCATTTGCTGTTCACGTTTTCTAAAATCCATATGAGCAGCTCCTTTAACACACAGCTTGTGAGATGCTTTCTTCTTCTCCGGCAGGAGAGGACTTCTCAACCTTTTCAACCTTCGGTGTAGGTTTCAAAAGGAGATTTTCCCTCATAACAAACACCGGTGCTTTATCCGGATAAATCTTGTATTTGAAAGTGCTTATCAGTGGATCATACGACTTGAACCTTACTATGGCTGTAAGGTCAGTGAGTTTCATGAGTTCTGCGGGCAGGAAGAGACTTTCTCTCTTTGTCCGCTCAGCCAGGGAAGTCCCATCCCGATTATCGTTCACACCCATGGACCGGGTCTTGTTCATTTCAATATATTCTGTTTCACTCAAGATATCGGTGCTGATCCTTGCAGATATCGGGTCATCCACGTTAAACATAATCTTATTTCCACAGGCATTGATAATGCTCTGCCGGTGATTGACAGAATATGTCTGATCGATCTGCCCGTAGTCCTGGATGCCGATGAAGACACATCCTCCCTTGCTCCGGGCCATGGTCAGTAGCTTGACAATCGTGGGAAGTCTCTGTAGGGTCCCAAACTCATCCAGGAAAAAAAAGATCCTCCTCTCTGTTGACTCAGACAGAGATAACACCTGCCTCCCGAGCAAATCCACAAAGAGGGATAGGATGGGCCGGAGGGCCTCCTGAATGATCGAGTAATTTGTGATGTAGATCATGCCTTTACCATTCTGCAGCCAGTCCTTGATTTTGAATGGGCCATCGATTTGAGACATGTACTTGAGGCCCTTTGCGTATTCCATCAAGGTTCCGAAAACTCCCAGGGCTTGGGTAGATCCAGGCAATTCAATATGTTTTGCCGCCCCTTTGCCTTCATCAATGCTCTGCAGCTTTTCTAGAACATATTCTGCCTTTGAAGTAACGATATCCCAGATATGCTTATTGTTGGTCTGATTCTCACTGTACAGGTAATGAAGAATCCCAGCAAAAACATCCCGCGCCGCATCCGGGAAGAATGTATCCATCTGTGAGATGGAATGAGGAATAAGGGAAGTTGCCATGGCATCAATATCCATAGGGGTCTCGATCTCGTTGAAAAGATTCCAACCAACGGATCTTGCATCGAGGGGATTGAAGATGATGTCCTTTTCCTCGTCATAGAATCTTCTGAGATAATCGCCTTTGAAGTCATAGATGATTGCCTGTGCATTCCGTTTCTTCAAGTCTTCAATGATCTGGGCTGCACAATTTGTTTTTCCAGCTCCTGGTCCCCCGATAATAAACGTGTGCCTT
>Ga0187874_10003410_pt1 | contig 11139 bp, 27 predicted proteins | sample June2016WEW_16_1_3_FD_132993 | JGI IMG/M metagenome (GOLD analysis project Ga0187874, IMG submission 132993) | Peatland microbial communities from SPRUCE experiment site at the Marcell Experimental Forest, Minnesota, USA - June2016WEW_16_150 | ecosystem: Environmental > Terrestrial > Soil >... | reverse complement strand
TATCAATATATTTTAATGAAAAGGAATTCTGCCGCCTTAACAGAAGTATCCAGTTATTTCAATCTCCGTCGTATGAGAGAATTAGAGAATTTAGATGTGGAAGATTTTGATCCTTCATGGAGAAATCAAAAATTATAAAGAGGAGCGAAATACCTCGTCCTTCAGGTCGGGGATGTAAGCGATAGATAAAAACAAATCCTGCATATTATAACTAGATATGCTACAATAAATTTGTAATTGATTCGATAACCAAGATTCAATTGCAATGTACCAAGTAATACCAATATAGGGCAGGAACTGTCCAAATTAACGCCTTTGGAGACATAGAAAGTTATGTCGTTGAATTAGGAAGCCGCGTCCTTTAGGACGCAGCGGTTCACAACGAAAAAAGGAGAAATACAATGCAACAATTTATCGCTGAAGAACACACCGAAACAGGAATTACCCCACTTTCTGTTCTTACCACTGCCAACTTCTTTCAAGGATTGGTGTGCGGAGAAATTGGAGCACCTGTTCCGGTTTCTATGATTATTTTAGCCACACCAGAAAACAAAATTGAATTGGTTTTTCTTGGTGGTTGCCCCGGATGCACCCTACAAGAATTAGAAGAGGCCATAACAGAAAAGAAATGGCGCCCAATTGCCGTTGATTTTTCCGATGATGAAGAAAATGATTTCATGCATATTGATCTACATTTCTTTGATGAAGATCCTTCCGAAGAAGATATAGCGTTGATTGATTCAATGTTTGTTTCAGATGAACCAACAAATACCTCTGGTACATCTGAACCAACACCACTTGGAGAATAAAGAAAGGCATATGAATAATAAGAATGAAAAGTGGGATCGACGATTTTTAGAATTAGCGAAATTAGCCTCAACCTGGAGCAAAGATCCAAGCACCCAGGTTGGGGCCGTCGTCGTTAATTGGGATAAACAACAAGAATTTATTGGCTATAATGGATTTCCAAGTGGTGTGGAAGACACTCCTGTTGGTGGTTCACGCTGAATCGAACTCGATTCGAAAAGCAGGCCATCTTGCGAAGGGCGCGACAATTTATGTCTATCCGGCATTCTCCTTTCCTCCAATCTGCAACGAATGTGCAAAAGATGCAATTCAATATGGAATCAAAGAAGTAGTTGGCTTTGAACATGATATGTCCGATACAAGAGTTATCCGGTGGCTTGAATCCATTAAGATTTCTCAAATGATGCTTCAAGAAGCCGGAATAACATGGAGAAGCATAAAACAATGAAAGAAGATAGAATTGCATTCAATGAAACTTGGCTTTTTGAGTCACCAAGGCAAATAGGTACATTTCCTACCTATGATGGCTTGTGCCAAATTATAAATTCTCTGAAAAAAGCCGGTTTACCAATACAAAAAGTGAAAGGTAATCTTAAGAAAATTGAATTATCAGAAGCAGTATATTATTGGTATGAAGAAAATGATAAAATTCTTCTGGGATCAGAACTATTGATAAAATCACAAGCGTTGGTGGTGCGAATCACTGGAAAGGATCCCGCTCTAACTAAACACAAACAACCACCATATGCTTCAAATTTATACATCGCAATTCTTAATGATACAAATAAAGCAATTCGGTTAATGAGTGATGATCAGTTGAGTGATGAAGGGTTCAAACTTTGGCGTAGATTATATGATGCTGGCGTTTGTGTGTCTGTATATAATAATGCATCAAACAAACCCGGTGGGTCATTTATATGGTTGAATTCCATAGAAGATTTTGAAAGTTATTTTGGGAAGGGAAATATTTCTTTTGAACAGCATCAATATGTTTTATCAAAAAAAGGATCCGCTTCTCTTGGCGAAACCTTAGGGCATTTCAATAATCGACGATTGCGAGAATTAGTTGGACTTGATCTGGACTGAAAAATATTTCATTACGAAGAAATGACGCTATTGATTTCACTAGCGTCTTCGTCGTCTCTGTGTTATGCTTTATAAATACATTGCTGCTTTACTCGCCCACTTTTCTAAGGGCATATCATATAGAGGTCAAAATAAATTGAACGTTCAAGAAGAAGAAAGGATCACACCGGTTCGTCCACCACAGACAACAACATTTGAAGACGATTTTTCCGAAGAAGTTTGGAGAACAACTTATAAAGATTATAAAGATACTGATGTGAATGACACGTTTTGGCGAGTTGCAAGAGCAATAGCCAGTGTAGAAGAAACAGAGGAATTAAAGACGGAATGGGCTGAAAAATTCTATGACATGATGACGGATTTCAAAGTCGTTCCCGGTGGAAGAATTCTTGCAAATGCTGGGACTGAATTCAAGGGAACAACGTTAATCAATTGTTTCGTGCTCCCCAATCCTAAGTATGATTTTGATAGTATAGAAGGTATTCTCCAATATTTGAAATATCAATCACTTACATTAAAAAGCGAAGGTGGTGCTGGGCTTTGTTCTGATGCGCTAAGACCTCGCGGCGCCTTTATAGAGGGCATAGGGGTGGCTGGGCCAGGGTCAATTAAGTTTATGGAATTATTTGATCGAAGTTCCGAAATTATTACCGCTGGTTCAGGATCAGAATCTACAAATAAAAAGTCAAAAGGAAGAATTCGCAAGGGGGCTCAGATGTTATGTTCTTCGGTTTGGCACAAGGATATAATTGAATTTATTACAGCCAAGCAAACTCCCGGGCGTTTATCCAAATTCAATATGAGTGTCAATTGCCCCACGGAATTTATGGAAAAAGTTTTACAAGTTGATGAATTGAAAACAAGAGGATCTCCACAAGAAGAAATAGACAAAATTACTTGGGATTTGATTTTTCCCGATACCAAACATAAAAAATATAAAAGTGAATGGTTTGGTGATATATATAATTGGAAAAATAAAGGTTATCCAATTATAGTCTATCAAACAGTGAAGGTTGAATGGCTTTGGAATCTTATTACACAATCAACTTTCACAAGAAATGAACCAGGTATTTTATTTTTGGATCGAGCAAACAAATTTAATCCATTTAATTATGCAGAATCAGAAATAATCAAAACAACAAATCCCTGTGGTAAAGAAAAACTTGCCTCAGTAAAATTGGGTGAATTCGGTGAAACCTATAACATGGTAATACCGAGCTAAGTCAGCAGAATAGTGTAAAAGTATGCTGAAAAGCGTAGAGACTACTAGGTGAAGAACTAATCTAATAATCCTAGCACGAGCGCCCAACATATTGAATTTTCAATATGAAGATATAGTCCGATACTCCAGAGAAATGTGGAGATCAACGATAAAGAGCGTTGAATAGAACAAATGGAGCAAATGTTATCACCAGCGGGATGCTGTGATTTGGGCACGTTGAATCTAACTCAATTTGTAAAAGAAGATTCCACTGGTTTTGATTTGAGAAAAATTAAAAAGTATGTAAAATATCTTGTGAGATTTTTAGATAATGTAAATTCATATTCTGATGCACCATTACCCGAATATGTTTATTCATTAAGAAATAAACGCCGCATTGGTTGTGGATTAATGGGTTGGGGTAGTTCTTTGTTCATGCTGAATGTTAGGTTTGGATCAGAAAAAGCTGCCGAACTAAGATCAGAACTTTTGAAAATTTTTACTTTGGCTGGGGTTGAAGCTTCAATTGCTCTTGCCGAAGAAAAAGGAATGTTCAGTTTATGCGAGCCAGAAAAACATGCATTGAGCCCATATTGGGATAATATTGATTTACCAAAGCATCTTCGAGATAGAATTCGTACGATAGGAATTCGTAATTCAAGTATTTTTTCAAATCAGCCGAATGGTAATGGTGGGGTTTTTTCTCAAATTGTTTCGGGTGGTATTGAACCAGTATTCATGCCAGAATATATTCGAACTGTTATTGTTTCATCTACGCCAGAACATATAAAAAGTATTACCCCAAATTGGCCCGAAGGAGCATTTCATGAAACCGAAATGTTCAAATTTGCTATGGAGGGGGACGAACAAATTCTTCGCGGGGTTGATTCAGATGGAATTGTTTATAAGATTGATAAAAGTCGGGGACTTACAAAAGAAGTTCTTTGTCAGGATTATGGTGTAAGATATTTAATCAAAAAAGGAAATTGGGATCCCACCGCCGAATGGGCGGTTACCACGACTTCGTTGACGGTTGAAGATCATCTTAATGATTTAGCAGATTTTGCTCGAGCAGCAGATTCGGCCTGTAGCAAGACAATCAATATTCCAAATGATTATTCGTTTGAAGCTTTTCAAAACATTTATTTAGACGCATATAAAACCGGATATATTAAGGGGGTGGCTACCTACAGAGCCGGAACGATGACATCGGTTCTTTCAGCGGCCGAACAAAAAAATTCAGAAGAAGAAGAAATTGTTCCCGATATAAAAATACCGGATACCTGCCGAGCAGAAGTGAAGGTTCTAAGGGATTATGAAGGCGGATCCAGCAGAAAATGGTATGTAACTATAAGTTTTGGTGAGAGCAATAGTCCATGTGCGATTTTTGTCACAACAAATTCTTTGGAAAAGACCGTTACGACAAATGATGCCGTTGAACGACTTCTTGCTGTCGCGAAAGAAAAGGGTATTCCCGAAAAATATATTGAATCAACCAAAGAAAAATGTGGGAGCGATTCTAATAGTGTGAAGATTGCAAGAGCGATTGGATTGCTATTGCGCCACGGTGTATATATTAGAACAATTGTGGGGGCCCTAGACAAAGTCGAAGGCGTAACCTTTGCATCATTTCTATTCCACTTGAAGAAATTATTGGGTTCATATATCAAAGATGGTGAGGTTGTAGAAGGGCAACTTTGCTCGGAATGCAACGGAAAATTGGTGTATGAATCAGGTTGTAGCATGTGTCGGTACTGCGGAAATTCACGCTGTGGCTAAAGTTATTCATTGAAAACAAACGACTCGCTAAGTTATTGAAAACACAGGACATAAAAATCCTGTATTTTCTTGCTTTTCCAACCATAATTTGTTATACTTGTTGAGTAGAGGAGAATATAATGAAGCCAATCTATATTATTCTGTGGTCAAACGATTCTGGTGATAGCGGTGTTGTTGACTGCTATTTCACTGTGATGCCAGAAAAGGAAGGTCTTGATTTATTCATGCAAAGGAATTTCCCACATGATTTTGAAGCGGAGACGCTTCATTATTCTGTGAAAAAATTATATCATATTGAGTAGAGGAGAATACAATGGCCGCAAGACGAAAACACAGAAATCAATTACGGCGCGATCTCCGAAAGCAGCACGAATTTGAACGCGAAGTAAATCTTTCAATTTTGGCCTTCCGTGGACTTTGCGGTCTGGACAATGTTTCAGACGATAAATCGAATTTGAAATTGGTGTTGTTTCGGGATACTACTGTGAAATTACCAAGCTGGCGGTATTATGGTGATTATGGGTGGGAACTACAACGTGCTCGCGGACTTCGGCAATTTTAAGGAAGGGAAATAAATGACCGACGCAATTGGGCACGAACTGAAGCCCGGAGATTTTGTCACTGCGGTTTGGATGAATGCAGAAGTTTCGTTGTTTGAAATTATTGAATTCACCGGGCCGAGAGTTGGTCCGTATTCCAATAGTTGGGCAGATCGGTCGTGCTCGAGAATTAAACTGGCACGACTTGGTGAATCACGTGAAACGAATCAAAATCCAAATAAGCCAGTGTATAAAACGTCTGAGCAAGTGACTTGGGTCAACCCAGATTCCGCCAGAAATTATATTTTGTTGTATCATTTGGAGCAGTAAGAAAGGTTGAAAATGGCCCTAATCACTTTGAAAGAACCAGCAGCATCTGATTATCGTTATTGGTTGAACCTTTATGAACGGTTCAGTGGATGCAGCCCAACCGCCGTTGAACGAACCGAAGCATATTTTGCGGCAACCAATGGCACAAAACCCAGTTGGTGGAGAGGATTGAATTAAAATGAACGGAATTATTCCTGGTATTATGATTGTATTTTTCATTCTTGGTTATTGCGGCATGTCAGAGCGCACCGATAATTTTGGGTCATCTGTTATGAATGGTCTCAATGCCACCATTTTCTGGGGCTTGCCTTTTGGCATAATTCTTTATGGCATCGCACATTTTGTGATTAAGTATTGGTAAAACAAAAATGATGCTTATAATTTTTATCTCGATAATTTGGATTGTGAGCGCCGTATTGTCTTGGAGACTTTGGTGCGGAGAATATGACCATCAACTATTAGATTATGAGTCATTGATTATTTTTATTCTATTTGACATTATAATTTTGGTGGCGGCACCGCTCACCCTAATACTTTTATTTTTTATAACTGATCGTAAATGGGCATGGTGGCCATGGAAAATTACACCAAGTAAGGCTCAGCAAATGTTAAATAAATTAATTGAAATTTCCTAATCATGAAAAGAAAATTACAAATCGGAGATTGGATTAAAACAGATCGCCCAACTGCTGGTTCTGATAATTATGTTGGGCAAATTGATTCTACAAAGCTTTGGCGGGGCGAGGTTTTGTTCAGAATTCGAATGGTGGGCCAGACTTGGATGCCTACCCGACGCGAAAGTGAATTAACCATAATTTCTGAAGAAGAAGCAATGATCTTAATATTGGAAATGAAATGAAAAATGCCAAAAAATCCGTCTTGAAGGTTTATCCTAATGCTTATGTCTTTGAAGATATTCGAGATTGGGGTGATTCTAGGTTAAATGCAACCCCATTCGCAATTATTGATTTAGATGAAAAATTTCGCGGATCAGAATCGGATATAGAAGGTAAAATCAAGGCTCCTGGCCAGGATCTTCTACATTTTGGACACCCGTTGACTGGATGGATCGATCATATAGACGATGCTTGGGATTATGCCCTGAAACATATTTCAAGAAAAATGTTGGAGAAACTGCAAAATGATTTATGAATGGAGCGAAATACCCCCGACCTTTAGGGTGTAGTATTTCACTGGATCAAAATGAAAGATAGAAATGGCGAAACAATTCGAGTAAATGATTGGGTGACTTTTGTCCTTGAGGACTCTGCTGTCTATGGTATTCCTTGGTGTGGCAAAATTATTACCTTAGAATCACCGGTGAACTTTGGTGAGATCACAATATTTTGTAACCTATCCCTGGAGGAGTTTTCACATTACCATAGATCGCCAACAGAAGTAAGAAAAATTACTGATGAAGAGGCAATGATTTTTCTACTGGAAAATTCATAATGAAAAACGATATTCAAATCGGTGATATTGTAAAAGTTGAGAGATTGTGGAAACCACGTGAAGGCGAGACAGCAATTGGTCGTGTGTTTGAAATTGATAATATAAATCAATTATGGATTGTTAATTTAAGTGATACCATTCCAACAAACTTTTTACGGAAAAAATCAGAAATACGTAAACTTTCACAAGATGAAATTATACTATTCTTTTTGGAGAGACCATGAACGATTGTATGGGAAGAGAATTGGAAATCGGAGATCTGGTGACATCAATGAATAGAATTGATCCTTCTGGGATTCTGGCTCTTTTTGAGGTTAGAGAAATTTATAGATTCAATTCGGTTCCAGGGAGACCAGAAGCGTATGGAGCCAGATTGAAAATTGTGAGTCATACTCCAAGATATACTGGAGATATGTTTCCGGATGTGCATCGTACCTCAGATCAAATATCTAAAATTCATGATGAAGATGCAATGCTTTATATTTTGGCTTTATAGGAAAGATTATGGCACAGGATTTTCTTGGTAGAGAATTGAATGTTGGTGATTTTGTTGTGACCATGCATGGTCGTGTTGGTACTCAATTGACTTTTCGTGAGATTATTGCGATAGAAGAATCGAAATATGGTGCAGGCTTATCTTTGCGTCGTGCTGGAGCAAAACAAACAAAAGCAGAACCTATGCGGCGATGGGAGCATCAAGTTCTGAAAATTTCACCAGAGGACGCTCTACTCTATAAATTGTCACAATGAAGGGATTCATATGCATGATGCCTTAGGAAGAGAGTTGAAGATTGGTGATCCGGTCATTTATTGGTCCTATACTCAGCAAATTTTTGAATTGTTCTATATTGGAGAGCAAACGTTATTGAAATCTGTAAAAGAACCGGATGGAAGACTTGTCGTAAGGTCAAGCTCTTCCAGGGATTTTTGTGTTGAAATGAATTCAGTATGGCTCATTAGCCTAGAGGAGGCAACACTGTGGATCTTGTCAAAATAAACCCTATATTTTCAACGACCTACAAGCCCGAAAACCGCTAGAAAGGCGATTCTACGTGTTTCTAGTGCTTTTGCATACCCAGACATGTTAACCACGTCAAAAACGCGCCAAACGGCGTTTCTATGCGATCTTATAAAGTGTTGAAAACAAAGGAGTTGCTAAATTATTGAAAATAAAGAGGATATTTTACTTGCTTTCTATACCAAACTGTCATATACTTGTTGAGTGATGAAGACAGAAAAAGAACAAATGGCGGCGGTGCAGCAAGACGGGTATGCAATTGAATACATCAAGAACCCAAGCGAATCCATACAAATGGCGGCGGTGCAGCAAAACGGGTATGCAATTCAATTCATCAAGAACCCAAGCGAATCCATACAAATGGCGGCGGTGCAGAAAAACGGGTATGCAATTCGATACATCAAGAACCCAAGCGAATCCATACAAATGGCGGCGGTGCAGAAAAACGGGTATGCAATTGGATACATCAAGAACCCAAGCGAATCCATAATGATAATGGCTAAAATTCTTCAATATTGCTAAGTTGTTGAAAACAAAGACAATAAAGCTATTGCTTTTGGTATAACCGTTTGCTACAATTGTTGAGTAAAGGAGATGCATAAATGATCATTCCGTACACTGCTTTCAGCGTAACGAAAGACGACGGCAAGATTACGTTCTCAGCTGAACTTTCGGATTTCAACGGTGAAACCGTTTTTCATAGGGTTGATGATGAATTTGTAATTACGGTGCGTGGCCTGAAGAATGTAGTTGATTATGTGAGATCCTATACCGATTATGACGGTGAAGGCGATGTTCGGTTTTACCGGTTGCGTCCAACGGATCATAGCTATGACACCATTCTGGGCTGTCGAAATACTGAAATTATTCTTTTTAACGATTGACAAACGAGCTCATCCAACGTATAATTAGATATATAGAGAAAGGATCAAATGCCGAATCTTACTCGCGAAGGAATTGTAGAACTGCTTAAGTCGTCCGACAAGGCAATTGCCCGGGCATTGGTGGTTCTTACGGAACGCCAGACTACCGAAGAACAGACCGTTGAAGAAACTATTGTGCATAATGGCCGCGGATTCCGCCCATGTCACGCAAAAATGGGAACATCGATTTCAAAGTTTTATTTGTCGCGTGGTTTTATCACCGCAAAGCAGGCAAATTACTGGCGCAAGAAAGACCGCACGGGCAGAATGCGGATTGAAATTTACAGCCGCCAGCTTTTGGAAATTGCTGAGCAGAAGGCCGCGAAGAAGGTTTCTGAAACTGCTTTTAATTACGGCCATAACGTTTAGAAAGGATTTTATATGGCTTTGAATTGGCCCACTGTCACAAAAATCGATCGTTTGTTCGAAGGCAGAAAAGTCGGTCTGGCGGTTCGATCATTTGTTCATCCGAATAAATGGTTCATTACGCCGATGCCAAGTTTACGGATGGCCTTGAAGCAGGCACTTCTCATTAAAGGCGAAGCTTATCTTTTGAGGAAGGTTGCTTCCAATGACACTTATTTGTCTGACGAAGATTTGCAAGCATTGCTGGAGAATGAATAATGACTACAAAATATAAAGTAGGCGAGTTTGTTGAATTGGTGGTTCCTGAAGAATTTTTCAAATATGGCCGAATTCATTCTATTTCAGTTATAGATGAACAAGAAAGATATGTTAAAATTGGTAAATTATTAGTTGTGGTTTGCCGTATATCAGAGCTTACCCCACTTAACTGGTCTGACGGTGAAAAAATGCTTTGGGTTTTGGAGAATGAATAATGCCTTTGGACAAATTCAATAAAGTATTGAACATTGGAGACTGGTGTTTTGTTTTTCCAAAGACACAAAAATATAAAGAACGATATGAGGGTAAAATTGGAAAAATCGTTAGATTCGCTCCTAATCTTGTCACAGTGAAATTTCTTTGTGATAGTGAAGCGTGCCAATGGTATAATCCACAAGTTCAAAAGATCGAAGATGAAGAAGCGATGATTTATATTTTGGAGAATGAATAATGAAAAAGAAATTTTTATATCGTGAGCAAGTGTTAAAGAAGTATCCAACGGCAAAATGTCGTATGCTTACAGATGGATATCAAATTCAAGCCAAAGCCGCAGACGGAAAGAAGAATGGAATTTATACCTCTGGTAAAATACCGCTTTCGTTTATTCGTGATTTTCCTACTGATGCCTGGAAGTCAGCGTTGGAAGGAATTCGGACAAATTATCCTTGGTTCAATTTTATTCCAGAACTAGAGGATTTCTCAGGAACTATTTGGGAACTTCATACAATAGTTGATAATATTTTGGAAAAATATGGTCCCGATGCAAAAATTTCGTTTGATGCTGGTCATAATAATATTTCAGCAATGGTTGATTTTCCAGATATTAAGAAAGAAGAATAAATGAAAAACATTCTTGTTGTTGATGATGACTACGGTGTTCGTCAAGCTCTTAAGAGGTATTTTGAAGACGAGTTCAATGTCTCTGAAGCATCTTCTGGTGAAGCAGCACTTCCTATGATTCAAGAAAGAACGTTTGATCTGGTCATAACTGATTTTTCAATGTTTCAATTGAATGGCGTTGATCTTGTTGTTGCGATACGGAAGATTAAGCCGAATCAAAAGTTTCTTTTATGCACTGGGAGTTTTGGCCTTCAAAAACTTTTGAAAGATAATAACATTTCAGATGTCCCAATTTTCACCAAAGGTTCATGTACACTTGAAACTCTGCTCAAAATGACAAAGGAAATGACATCATGAGAAAATTTGCTGGCTTTCTTTTGATTGCGGTTGTTTTTGGTAGTTGGCTCATCGCCCAGCCTATATTTTGGGTAATAATGTTTTTGGTAATTTGCTTCGCAGTAATCAAAGTGAAAGGGTGAAATGAAACTGAATAAATCTCAAATTCTACAATTGCCAAGCGGCCGAACGAATCGCCATGTC
>Ga0187874_10003405_pt1 | contig 11147 bp, 12 predicted proteins | sample June2016WEW_16_1_3_FD_132993 | JGI IMG/M metagenome (GOLD analysis project Ga0187874, IMG submission 132993) | Peatland microbial communities from SPRUCE experiment site at the Marcell Experimental Forest, Minnesota, USA - June2016WEW_16_150 | ecosystem: Environmental > Terrestrial > Soil >... | reverse complement strand
GGTCGCGCAAGAGGCCGCCCATGTCGCCGCCGAACTCGGCCCATTGCCGCAGCAGCCGCCGCGGCGCCATTTGCCGGAGCCGCAACTGCTGCATGAAGGGCCGCGCCTGCGCCAGGATGTCGTGCCCCGGGTCCAGGCGGGAGACCAGGTTTTCCATCAAGGCCAGCGCCTTGAGCATGGTGGACAAGTCGGGCGGGAGCGTGAGGTTGTAACGCGCTGTCAAATAAAAAAGCTGGTTGACCAACTGCCCGAACACCATCTGCCCGATGGGCCGGTAAAAATTCCGGTGCATGAATTCCGCCACGTCGGCCTCGAACCCCTGCCGCGGCGGGTCCAGGTCGGCGTGCGCCAGCTTGAGCAGCGCGGCGGCGGTGGCCGCCTCGTTCCGCTCCGCGATGCCGATGATGAATTTGGCGAACACCTCGCGCGTTCGCCGGTCCAGGAATCCCATCATCCCGAAATCCAAAAAGCAGATCAGGTTGCCCGGCAGGACGTGGATGTTGCCCGGATGCGGGTCGGCGTGGAAAAAGCCGTGGACAAAAACCTGTTTCATCAGCAGGTCGGTGATGCGCGTGGCGACCTCGTGGCGGTCCAGTCCGGCGGCGTCCAGTCCCTCGAAGTTCGACGCTTTGACGGCGTCGATCTGTTCCATCGTCAAGACGCGCCGGGTGGAGGATTCGGAAAAAATCCTTGGGACATAGATGGTCGGCTCGCGGGCAAATTGATGGGCGAACCGTTCGAGGTGGGCCGCCTCGGCCCCAAAATCCAGTTCCTGCTCCATTTGGCGGGCAAACTCCGCGACGATGGCTGTCGGCCGATGCACCTGCCAGTCCTCGACGTGCCTTTCCAGGAGCGTGGCCAGTTGCTCCATGATCCCCAGGTCCAGGCGCACCGTTTTTTCGATGCCCGGCCGCTGAACTTTGATGACGCATTTTTCGCCGTTGACGCGGAGGGCGCGATGAACCTGCGCGATGGAGGCGGAGCCGATGGGCGTTTCCTCGATGGAAAGAAAATAGTCGGTGTGCGGACGTTTCAATTCCGATTTGAGGACGGCCAGGACCTGGTCGAAGGGAATCGGGGGCACCTGGTCGTGCAATTTGGCCAGCTCGGTGGTGAACGCCGGCGGCAACAAATGCGTGCGGGTGGAGAGGAGTTGTCCGAGTTTGACGAAAGTCGGACCGAGCTCCTCGAAGGCCTGGCGCAGGCGTTGCGGAGCGGGAAGCTGCGCCAAATCTTCCCCATCCCGGCCCATTTTACGGAACGGCATCCGTGGCAAGGGCATCCGCTGGGCCAAATCGTCGTAGCCATACCTGAGAAAGACGCCGACGATGGCGCGGAAACGCTGCGCGTGTTCGACCGCCCGGCCAATTTTTCTAAACCGATTGAACCACACGCGGCCCACAGTAACACTGCGCGCGCCGTCTTCAAGGCGGTTTGTACGCGCTGGACAGAAGCGGAGTGGGCGGGCATTTTCTGGGGCGACGAAGGAATAATAATCAACATGTCGCAGTTCCCGCCCGTTCACCGGGGCATCACGTCCCGAACCCTGAAATCCGCCGTCTATGTGCTGGAGGGGTTAAACGCCGTTTCGACCACCTTGTTTTTTTTCTACCTTTATTTCTACACCAAGGCGCAATTCAAGTTTGGGGCGCTGCAAAACCTGCTGCTGGCGGCCTGTCTCGGCTACGTCTATTCCCTCGGCGCCTTCCTGAGCGGACGCATCGCGCAACGATTCGGCTATTTTGCCGCCGTCCGGCTTGGGATTGCGACGATGTTCACGGCGTTTTTGGCCTGCAGCCAGACCACTTCCGTGGGAGTGACGATTGGGCTGGCGGTGGTGGGCAACGTCGGCATGTGCCTGACCTGGCCGGCTTTGGAAGCCCTGGTGAGTGAAGGGGAGCCGCCTGCCCGCCTCCAAGGCCTGCTGGGCGTTTACAATGTCGTCTGGGCGACGGCGGCGGCGGCGGCCTTTTTTTCCGGGGGCGCCTTGTTGGAACATTGGGGATTGAAGACGATGTTCTATCTTCCCGCCGGCTTTTTGCTGGTGGAGTTGATCATCGCATCGTGGCTGCAACGAGCCGTCCATGACGAACCCCCCGCCGCTCCCGAGGAGGCGCATCCTGTGTTACACGCGGCTTCGGAAAGTTACCGCTCGCCGGTTTCCCCCGCGACGTTTCTGAGCATGGCCTGGCTGGCCAATCCGATGGCCTATCTGACGATCAACACCATCATTTCGATCGTGCCCACCTTGGCCGAACGGCTGAGTTTTTCGCCGAAGCTGGCCGGGTTTATATGTTCGATTTGGCTGTTCACGCGGGCGATGGCGTTTGCCGGCCTGCGGCTGTGGCCGGGATGGCATTACCGATTTCGATTTTTGGCGTGGGCCTACGTGGCGATGGTTGTCTCCTTTGGCGCCATGCTGCTGGTGCCCGACTGGCGGGTTCTGGTCGTCACTGAAGCGATCCTGGGCGCCGCCGTGGGATTGATCTATTATTCCTCGCTTTTTTATTCGATGGATGTCGGCGAGACCAAGGGAGAACACGGCGGAATCCACGAGGCGGTCATCGGCCTGGGCAGCGGCACCGGCCCGGCCATGGCGGCCCTGGCGCTGACGTTGTTCCCGCATCACCCCGGCAGCGGCGCCTGGGGAGTGTGCGTGGTGCTGGTGTTGGGGCTGGCGGCCCTTTTCCGAATCCGCTTTCGGAATCAGTCGTAAATCGTAAAATTCCTAAATCCTCAGAAACCACTTCCGGCGGTACATGATCCAGGCCACGACATACATGATTCCCACATAGGTGAGGGCGTAGAGCAGCGAACAGTTCCTGGGTGTTGCCAGCGGGCCGGCCACGGCTTCGAAGACGGATTTGAGATGCCCGAACAGCCAGGTCTTGAGCATAATCGGATGGCCGTCCACCGTTCCGGCGGGGACAAGAACGGAAATCCGCCCCAGCAATCCAGTCAATACGAACACCGTGATGGCGTTCATCCCGTAAATCGCCAGCGGCCTGCACCAGGCGCGCCAGCCTTTGACGTCGGCCAGCCAGTGGCAGACGGCGAAAACGTTCGCCGCCATGCCCGCCATGAAAACAGCGTAGGAACTGGTCCAGAGCTTTTTGTTGATCGGCAGCCAGCAGCTCATCGCTTCGCCGGCCAAAAGGAGAAAATTGCCCGCCACAAAAAGCCACGCCGTCTTTTCCGCCGGCGCCAGCGGCGAACGCAGCAAATGCCCCGCCAGGATTCCGAAAAGCACGGTGGCCACGGCGGGCAGCGTGCTGACAACCCCCTCCGGATCGTAAGTTTTGGTTTCCCGCCAGGTATGGCCGCGCAGGAGAAGCGTATCGACGTACTCGGAAAAATTCCCATGCTCGTTCAAGATGCCGCGCCCCCAGCCGGGCACCGGCGCCAGCGCCATCAACAGCCAGTAGCCCGCCAGCAGCGCGAGAATGGCGGCGGCCTGGCCCCGCGCGCGCGTGTTCAGATAAATCAGCCCCGCGAAAAAATAACAGACGCCGATCCGTTGCAGCACGCCCGGCAATCGCATCGTTGAAAAATGATAGGCGGGAAACCCGTTCAAAAGCAGCCCCAGCGCGATGATGATGGCCGAACGGCGCGCGATGCGGGCCAGCACTTGCTGGCGCGGTTCGCCGTTTTCCAGCCGGCGCCCGATCGAAAAGGGAATGGCCGCGCCGACAATCCACAGAAAAAACGGAAAAATCAGGTCCGTAAACGTCCACCCGTTCCAGGCGGCGTGGTCGAGCTGGGAATAGACGGCGTTCCAATCGCCGGGATTATTGACCAGCAACATCGCGGCGATGGTCGCGCCGCGAAACACATCGAGCGAGAGCAAACGCTCGCTGCCTTGGATTGGCGCTTGGGCCGGCTTCATGTTGGCGGATGACACGGGCAAAGCTACAGGGGCCGCGATTTGAGGCAAGGCGGATTTCGTTCGATGCGCGCGGCGGCCGGCCTTACCACTCGATCACGGCCGCGCCCCAGGTCAGGCCGGCGCCGAAGACCACCAACATCACCAGGTCGCCGCGCTGGATGCGCCCGGTGGTCACGGCCTCGTCCAGCGCGATGGCCACCGAGGCGGCGGAGGTGTTGCCGTATTTTTCCAAATTGATGAAGAGTTGCTCCGGCTTGGCCCCCAGCCGCTCCGCCACCGCGTCAATGATACGCCGGTTGGCCTGGTGCGGGATGATGCATTTGATTTCCGAGACGTCCAGTTCGCAGCGGCGCAGGGCCTCGTGGGCGACGGAAACCATGGCGGTGACGGCCCTCTTGTATGTTTCCTTGCCGTCCATGCGCAGGTAATGCAGCCCCGCCGCCACCGATTCGAGCGTGGGCGGGCAGACGGAGCCGCCGCCCGGAATGCACAACAGCCCCGCCAGCCGGCCGTCGGCTCTCATGCAGGCTGTCAATAATCCGTGCGCGCCGGCCCGGTTGCGCAAAATGGCCGCGCCGGCGCCGTCGCCGAAGAGGACGCAGGTGTTGCGGTCGGTCCAGTTGATGATCGAGGAAAGTTTCTCCGCGCCGATGACCAGGATGGTGTCATAGGTGCGGGTCATGATGAACTGCTGGCCGATTTCCAGTCCGTAAATGAACCCCGAACAGGCGGCCTGCACGTCAAAAGCCGCCGCGCGATAGGCGCCGATCTTTTGCTGCACGACACAGGCGGTGGAGGGGAACGGGGTGTCGGGGGTGATGGTGGCCAGGATGATCAAGTCGATGTCGTCGGGGGTGATTTTGGCCCGCTCCATCGCGCACAGGGCGGCCTTGGCGGCGAGGTCGGAAGTGGCCTGGTGGTTGGAGGCAATGCGGCGCTCCTTGATGCCGGTGCGGGAGGAGATCCATTCATCGGAGGTTTCGACCATGAGTTCCAACTCGGCATTGGTCAGCACGCGGTCGGGGAGATAGGAGCCAACGGCGACGATGGAGCAGGTGCGGCCCTGGAAATTATGCCGGGCGCGGGGATTTTTGAATTTTCTGGCTGGGAGCGTCATGTTTTGACCGTGGCGAGCAATTCGCCGGCCTGGGCGATTTTTTCGTTGGCGGCGGTGACTTCGGCCTGGATGATTTGGTTGAGGTGATGCTGGAGAGCCTGGGCGCATTCGCGGATGGCGTTCATGATGGCCCGTTCGCGGGCCGAGCCGTGGGCCTTGAAGATGGTGCCGTTCAGCCCGAGCAAAGGCGCCCCGCCGCGGTTGTCCGGGTCGGTGCGCCGCATAATGGTGCGGACGGCGTTTTTGACGAGCATGCCGCCGAGGATGCGTTTCGGGTTCTTGGAGATTTCATCCTTGAGCCAGCCGGCCAGACCCTTGGCGAAGCTTTCCAGCGTCTTCAAGACGATGTTGCCGATGAACCCGTCGCAGACGACGACGTCCACGCGGTTGTGGAACAGGTCGTGGCCTTCGACGTTGCCGATAAAATTCAAGTCCGCCATTTTGCAAAGCTTGAAGGCTTCCAGGGTCAGTTCGGTGCCTTTGTTCGGTTCGGTTCCGTTGCTTAAAATACCGACCCGCGGGTTCTTATACCCCAGGATTTCGCGCGAGTAAATGCTTCCCATGATGGCAAAATGGAGCAGGTGCGCCGGGCGGCACTCGACGCTGGCGCCGGAGTCGAGCAGAACAAACTCGTTCCTGGCGGCGGGAATGACGGTGGCGATGCCGGGGCGGTCCACGCCCGGCAACGGGCGCAGGCGGATGGTGCTGGCGGCGACGATCCCGCCGGTGTTGCCGGGGGAGATCAACCCGTCGGCTCTGCCTTCCTTGACCAAATCGACGGCGCGGAGGATGGAACAATCCTTTTTGCGGCGCAATCCCTCGACCGGCTTGTCCTCCATGGAGAGCACTTCCGTGGCGTTGACGATGGTGGCGCGCGGATCGCGGCAGCCGGTGCGGCTCATGGCCGCTTTGATTTCCGCCTCGCGTCCAACGAAAAAAAGCTCGGTGATGGCGGTGTCGGATTGCAGGGCGAGCCGGGCCCCCTCGATAATGGCCTCCGGCCCGTGATCACCGCCCATCACATCCACAGCAATGCGCATAAAGCAAAGAGCGCGGAGGACGAAACCGTTCCGCGCTCTGGAAAAAGCGGGTCAGGCGGCCGCTTTCACCGTAATGACCTGCCGGCCCTTGTAAAATCCGCACGCCGGGCAGACGCGGTGGGGGACATAGGGGGCGGCACAGTGGGGGCAGGTGCTCAGTTGGGGCAACGTCAGGGCGCTGTTGTAGGCCCGGCGCATGCGCTGACGGCTGTGGGAAGGCTTGCGTTTGGGAACTCCCATATTATTCGTGTTTAGAATTTTAACTTGTTCAATTCGGACCAGGCAGACGAACCTTCCGTCCGGCCGGCGCCCTTTGTTTTGTTTTCTTTTGCCCGATCGGGCAGTCCGCCGCAATCGGTTCCGCACAACGGATGCTGCGGAAACTCCAGCAGAATATCCTCGCGGATGTAAGGCGTCAAGTCCGCCAAATCGTCCTTTATGGCCGCTTTCTCCGGCCCCTCCAACGGCAGATGGGCCGTCCAGGGGTCCAGTTGTATCTTGTGCTGGAAGGGTTTGAGGCACCGGGCGCACTCGCAATCCAGCGCCATTTCAAGCCTGCCCTGCACCAGAATGGCCTGGCCCAGCCTCTGCGCCCGCAAGTCATAGCGCAACGGTTGGCGGGCGTGGATCAATTCGTCCCAATCCTCCAACTCCAGGTCGTCGGGCCCGAGTTCTCCCTGCAAAAGAACGTCCTTTTCCTCCAGGTGGCGGATGTTGAAGGTCAAAGGCATGGCGCGGAGCGGGGTTGAAAGTTCAGGACGGGCGGCGCTTTCGCGCGAATTTCCGGGACAGGGCGGATTTGACGTAGTCAGGAACGAAGGCATCGACGTTTCCCCCCAGGCAGGCGATCTCCTTGACGATCCGTGAACTCAAGAACGTATAACTTTCCCGCGGCATCATAAAAATCGTCTCCACGCGCCCGTTCAACTTACGATTCATCAAGGCGAGTTGAAATTCAAATTCAAAATCCGACACGGCGCGCAAACCGCGAATGATGACCTGGCCCGAACGTTGCTCCGCGTAATCGATCAGGAGTCCGTCAAAGGAGTCTGCTTCGGTGTGGGGGAAGTTCCCCACCGCCCGCTGCACCAGACGGAGGCGCTCTTTGAGCGAGAACAGGGGGTGTTTGCTCTCGCTCCTGGCCACGGCCACGATCACGCGGTCAAACAGTCTGGCCGCGCGCTCAATGATGTCCAAGTGCCCGTTGGTCAGGGGATCAAAACTGCCCGGATAAATTGCCGTTCGCATATTCGTACTTAATCAAGACCGCCGGCAAATGAAAGAAGCAAGTTTTTTGCGTTGGAAAGAGCCGGCGCTGGCGATCGGTTGATTTTGCGGACGCCGCGAGAACGGGTCTTCAGCCGCAGTCTCACGGTTCGACCGTGATGTCGTCCCATTTCATCTTGTGGCGCTCGGCGTAGGCGAGCAGAACTTTCTCGTGCTCGATCAGGACGGCGCGCACCACGGCGGAATCATCGGCGTGGCCGAACTCGGAGACCGGGTCCGGGATGATGTCGAATTGCCGCTGGGCGTAGATGAGGGCGAAAACGGCCGCGGCCACCGTCGTATAGGGCAAATCCTCCTCGACCCCTTCGGCAAAGTCCTCGACCACATTGGCCAGAAACTCCAGTTGATCGGGCAGGTGGGGAAAGGCCGCATTGTCCAGTTCGGTGAACTTGAGCTTGAGAAAAGGGAGCTTCTTATGCACGCCCTTGAGAATGTTGGGCGTGATCGACGCCGTGCCGTGATGGACAAACTTCGCTACCTCTGCCATGCCGCCGAGCATGACCCAATGGCCCGCGTCTGACAAGAGGTTATCTGCGAAAATCCGCGGGACCTAACGGGGATTCCAGTGGTCCTCGCCGCCAAGGACCTTGGAATCACGGCTTCCTGACCAATTTCGATGGGCCGTTTAGGCACTTGCACACCCTTGGAACCGGAAAAGCCGTCACACCGTCACAATCGTTGATAATGAGGGACTTAGGCCGTAACATTTGCCGTCACAAACCCTCATACAAGGCCGTCACAAAGCAAAGGATGGCCCAGCGCGTTTTCCTTGTTCCAGGTGCGACGTTCCGGTACAATCACGTCATGAAATCGAATGTGTGTCCCCGTTCGTTCGGTTTGGTGATCCTCTCAATTCTCTGCACGCTGCTGGAGCCTTTGCCGGCACACGCCCAACCCGGTGACTGGCGCGCGGCGCGGGACGCGGCCGGGGCGTATAATGCTTTTGGTTTCAACCTGCTGGCGCAAATGCGGAAGTCACTTCCCGGCGGCAATGTTTTCATTAGTCCGGTCGGCGCAGGATTGGCTTTGGCCATGGCGCAAAACGGGGCTGGCGGCCAGACCAGGGAAGAAATTCGACAGGTGTTGCACATCGACCGCATGGGCGCGCCGGAGGCGAATGCGGCCAACGCCGCGTTGCTCCAATCCCTGCAGCAGAATCCAAGGGAAGAGAACACTCAATTGGAGATGGCCAATAGTTTGTGGATCGACAAGGGCTTCCCAATCAAGCCCTCTTTCCTTGCCACCAACCAACAGTCATTCCGGGCGCAGGTTTCGAGCGCGGATTTCCGCGACCCCGCCACTGTGCCGCTGATCAACGCCTGGGTGAGCGAGCACACTCACGGAACGATCCCGCAGATCGTGAAGGCACCGCTGGACTCGGCGGTGGAGTTGATCGTGCTGGACGCCATTTACTTCAAGAGCGATTGGATGTTCCAGTTCGATCCCAAGCTGACCACCGACAAGCCTTTCAAACTGGCGGACGGGCGGACGCCGAAATATCCAAGAATGTACCAGACCGGCAAGTTCAGTTATTATGAAAACGTGCAATTGCAGGCAATCGCGCTGCCCTACTCTTACGGCTTCGAGATGGATGTCATTTTGCCGAGGTTTTCTTTGGACAAATTGGTAAGTCAGTTGACACCGGATAATTGGAATGAATGGACTGGCTATACGGCCTACCGGACAGGCTCCGTGGAATTGCCGCGCATGAAACTGGAGAATAGCTACGAGTTGAATGGCCCTTTGGCCGATTTGGGGATGCGCCGGGCGTTTGTTTTCGGCGCGGCCGATTTCAGCGGCATTTCGGACCAGAGCTTGTACGTGAGCACGGTTGCACAAAAGACATTTGTCGAAGTGAACGAGAAGGGTACAGAGGCGAGCGCCGCGACCGAACTGATGGTGGCAGCGGGTGAGGCACCCGAAAAGCCGCCACCGCCTTTCGAGATGATTGTGGACCATCCCTTCCTTGTAGCCATCTGCGACGGCCGAGCCAAGAGCATCTTATTCCTGGGCGCGATCATGGACCCGGGCAATTCGCCGCCATGAGAACAAAGCGGGTGAGGAGAATTGTTCAGAAGCGCAGCCGAATCTCGTTCGTCCAAACGCGCTTCAACTGCCCGGCATCAACTGGAGCAAGAAGGCCCAAACGGCGGCGCAGAAGGAGTTGTTCCAGGCAGTCCAGCCGGGACAGTCTCACGGTGGATGCCACGCGCAAACCCGCCGCTGCCCAGTTTTGCAGGGCTACATCCGTCGTGGAACGCGGCTGTGCCGATGTGACGGCCGCCACAACAACGTCAGCGGCATCCGTCCAGAGCACCAAGACGGGACGCAGCTTCGAGGCAGCGCCGCTGGTGAAAGGAATATCCGCCAGCCAGACTTCACCCGGCTGCGGCATCGTCGTAAAGGCCCTCGTCTTGCGGGGCGTAGCTGTTGAGGAAGGCGCTGTGGTCACGGACCGCCGCCTGGACTTTATCGGTGGCCGGCGGAGAGATTTCAAGCTGCTGGCGGCGCCGGTCAACCCAGCCAGCCAGCTTAACGAAGTCCTTTAGAGGCAGTTGTTCGACAGCCTGCTCGATTTCTTCAATCTTGCTCATGGCTCATCATTCAATTCCAAGACGCTCACGGCATGGAACGATAACCTGCAAATCCCGGGGTTTCAATCTGTATTTCCGGGCCGGGAAGGGGTTAAATAAACCGGGTGAAGAAAATTCTTTTTGTCACGGGCACGGACACGGGCGTGGGGAAAACCGTCTTGACGGCGATGCTCCTGGCATTTCTGCGCGGGGCGGGGCGCGACGCGCTGGCCATGAAACCGTTTTGCTCCGGCTCGCGCGGGGACGCCCGGCTGCTGCACGATTTGCAGAAGGGGTGTTTGACGCTCGACGAGGTCAACCCTTTCTATTTTGACAAGCCGCTGGCGCCGGCGGCTGCGGCGAAAAACGTTCCTCTGCGGGCCGCCCTGGCCAAAATCCGGGAATTGGCCGGCCGGTGCGATATTTTGGTGGTGGAGGGGGTTGGGGGCCTGCTGGCGCCGTTGGGGAAGGGTTATACGGTGCGAGACTTGATCGGTAACCTGGACTGCAAAGTGATCGTCGTCAGCGCGAACCGGCTGGGGACGATCAACCATACATTGCTGACGGTGGAAGCGTTGCAAGTATCTGGACAAAAGGAGCTTGCAATAGCGATGATGGGTGTCAGGAAACCCGACATTTCGGCGGCCAGCAACGTCAGAATGATACGCCGGATGGCGCCGAGGACCCCGGTTTTTGCGATTCCGTACCTCGGTTTTGGGGCATCGAAAGCCGGGGGGGTGAAAAAAAATGTGATTTTTTTGAAAAAAACCCTTGCGCAGTTGGCGTGGGGTGGTAGTGTTGGCCTCGTTCTTTCGCAAAACGAGAGAGGTTGATCGACAAAACCAGTTGACAACCAGCTTCAATCCGTTATAGTGATTGAAGAATAACGAAGGTATCTGAGAGGCCGAGTTGAACAAAGAAGATTCGGCGCTCAGGTTTTTTGTCCCCTTTATGCGGGCAAAAAAGGGCCTGAAGGCCCGAAAAGCTCATTGAAAATTGAATTGTGCGAATAGTGAGAGCCCCTTCAAGTTTCGCCGGTTAGCGGCGGGATTTGGAGAGTTTTAAAAATTGCAAAATCAGTCCGGTTAACCCCCGGACAAGATTCAAGCTAACGTTTTTAACGGAGAGTTTGATTCTGGCTCAGAACGAACGCTGGCGGCGTGGATAAGACATGCAAGTCGAGCGATGATCACGGGGTAGCAATATCTCGTGGTTGGAGCGGCGCAAGGGTGCGTAACACGTGG
>Ga0187874_10003403_pt1 | contig 11153 bp, 7 predicted proteins | sample June2016WEW_16_1_3_FD_132993 | JGI IMG/M metagenome (GOLD analysis project Ga0187874, IMG submission 132993) | Peatland microbial communities from SPRUCE experiment site at the Marcell Experimental Forest, Minnesota, USA - June2016WEW_16_150 | ecosystem: Environmental > Terrestrial > Soil >... | reverse complement strand
TGCGTGGGGCAAGGTGCTATTGGCATTGAGATTCGCGCAGAGGACGAGCGCATCGCCAAAATCTGCGAGCGGCTGAACCATTTCAACACATTTCAATGCGTGTCGGCCGAGCGGGCGTTCTTGCACGCGATGGGCGGCGGCTGCCAGAGTCCGGTGGCCGCCTACGCCGAGATTGACGGCAGCCGGATGGAGATGCGCGCGGTTTCATTCCGCAACGGCCCGGCCAGGCGCGCCGAGGGGAAAAAGCCAATTGCCGAAGCAGTAGCGCTGGGTGAGGAACTAGCGTCGCAATTGAAATGAGGTAGGGATGGCTGGCTCAGCCGTCCGTTTCATGGTTCGGACGCCTCGGCGAGGCGTCCCTACCTTTCTCAGGACGAACCGGCTCGCGGGGACACTCGCCCCACCAAAACCTGCGGCGGTATTGAAACAAAAACGGCGCAGACTTTCGTCCGCGCCGTTTTTCAGTTCCTCCTAACTGACTTGCTCACACGTCATAGTACATGAAGAATTCGTAGGGATGCGGACGCAGGCGGATGGCGTCGTGTTCCTTGCGCTTGGAGCTGATCCACATTTCGATGAAGTCTTCCGTGAAGACATCGCCCTTGAGCAGGAATTGGTGGTCCTTCTCGAGGGCTTTGATGGCTTCCTCCAGACTGCCGAGTATCTGTGGAATCTTTGCATGTTCCTCCGGCGGCAATTCATACATGTTTTTGTCAATGGGTTCGCCGGGATTAATCTTGTTTTGAACGCCGTCGAGCCCGGCCATGAGCAGCGCGGCGAAGCAGAGATACGGATTCGCCGCCGGGTCCGGCGGACGGTATTCGAGGCGCTTGGATTTGGGGCTCTCGCTGTAGGTCGGGATGCGGACGGCGGCGCTGCGGTTGCGCGCGCTGTACGCGAGATTGACCGGCGCTTCGTAACCGGGCACGAGGCGCTTGTAGCTATTCGTCGTCGGGCTGCAAAAGGCGCAGAGGGCCTTGGCGTGTTTGAGCAGGCCGCCGGCATAGTAAAGCGCCATCTTGCTGAGGCCGCCGTATTCGTTGCCGGCAAAAAGCGGTTTGCCTTTCTTCCAGATGCTTTGGTGCGTGTGCATGCCGGAGCCGTTGTCACCGAAGAGCGGCTTGGGCATGAAACAGGCGGTCTTGCCGTGCTTCAGGGCGACGTTCTTGATGACGTATTTGTAAATCATCATCCAGTCCGCAGCGGTAACGAGCGTGCTGAAGCGATAATCAATTTCAGCCTGACCGGCGGTGGCGACTTCATGGTGTTGCTTTTCAACCTTCACCCCCAATTGTTCCATCGTCAGCACCATCTCGGTGCGGATGTCCTGCTGGGTGTCCAGCGGCGCGACCGGGAAGTAACCTTCCTTGTGGCGGATTTTATTGCCGAGGTTGGGCATTTCATCGCGGCCTGTGTTCCAGATGCCCTCGTCGGAATCAATGCTGTAAAACGTGCCGTTGCACTTGGAATCGAACTGGACGTTGTCAAAAACGAAGAATTCGGCTTCCGGACCAAAAAAGGCCTGGTCGCCAATGCCGGTGGAGACGAGGTATTTTTCCGCCTTCTGCGCAATGCCGCGCGGGTCGCGGCTGTAAGTCTCCATCGTGCCGGTTTCGGCGACCGTGCAGGTGAGGGAAAGCGTTGGCACGGCCATGAACGGATCGATGAACGCCGTCTCGGGGTCGGGCATGGCCAGCATGTCGCTGGCCTCAATGCTTTTCCAGCCGCGAATGGAGGAACCATCGAAGCCGATGCCTTCGGCGAAGGTTTCCTCGGACAGTTCGCCGATGGGCAAGCTGAAGTGTTGCCAGGTGCCGAAGGTGTCCACGAACTTGATGTCCACCATTTTTGCGCCGGCCTTGTTTGCCATTTCAATAACACTTTTGGGTGTAGCCATATTTTAAGATGTGAAGTGGTTGATTGTTTATCTGTCTGTTTCTGGTGCAACTGCAATCGAACGCTGCGCCGGGCATGACTTTCGCCAACAACCGGCGCAGCGTCGAGCTTTTTTTCCGTTTAACCGTGGTACCCCTCTTCGCCGTGCTCATTGATGTCGAGACCGGCGATTTCCACCTCCTCAGTCGGGCGCAAGCCAACCAACAGTTTGGTGATGAAGGCGCAAACGATGGTGCCGAAAATGACCAGCACGAGGGTCACGCCTATCGCCTTGATTTGTTGCCATACCAGCGGTTGGAAAATACTGTCCGTGACATAAGCCTTGAGGTTGGTCGCCAGGTTCGGGTTCACGGAATTGCGTGCCAACATGCCGGTCATCAACGCACCGAGCGTCCCGCCGATGGCATGCACGCCGAAGGTATCCAGCGCGTCGTCATAGCCGAGCCAGCCCTTGACTTTGTAAACGAAGAACCAGGGAATGACACCGGCGGCGATGCCGATGGCCATCGCGCCCTGCGGCGTCACATAACCCGCTGCCGGGGTGATCACCACCAGACCGGCCACTGCACCGGAACAAAAACCGAGCACGCTCGGCTTGCCTCTGAAAACCCACTCCATCATCGGCCAGACGAAGGACGACACGGCCGTGGCAATCGTGGTGGTCGTAAAGGCATTGGCGGCGATGACGTCCCCCGCCACCGCGCTGCCGGAGTTGAAGCCATACCAGCCCACCCAGAGCATGCCGGTGCCAATGTAGGTCAGCACCATGCTGTGCGGCGTGAAGTTGTCCCGGCCGAACCCGATGCGTCGGCCGAGGATCAAACACAGCACCAAACCCGTCCAGCCGGAGGTCATATGCACGACCGTGCCGCCGGCAAAGTCCATTGCCTTGATTTTCGCGCCGGGATTCCATACGCCGTTCATCAGGCCGTTGATGCCCCAGACCATGTGACCCTGCGTGAAATACACGATGAACATCCACAGCGTCATGAACACGAGGATGGCCTTGAACTTCATGCGCTCGGCAATCGAACCCACGATCAGCGCCGGCGTGATGATGGCGAACATCAATTGGAACATGGCCAGCACGTTTTCCGAAACCCAGTAGGAATAGTTCGGGTTGGGCGCGGAAGTCACATTGTTCAACATCCAGCATATGAACGGACTGCCGACGATGCCTTTGATCCAGTCTTTAGTCATGTCACCCGTGCCGCCAAAAATCATGCCGTAACCGCAGACGACCCAGAGAATGGTGACCAAGCCGGTGATGAGGAAGCATTGAGCGAGTACGGACAGCACGTTCTTTTTGCGGACGAGGCCGCCGTAGAACAGCGCCAAACCCGGCAGCGTCATGAACAACACCAACGCCGTGCTGGTCAGGAGCCAGGCGTTATGGCCGGCACCGGGGTAAGCAGCGACCGCACCGGTACTGTTGGTGAGGCTGGTGTTGATGACAGGCGGCCACTGCACGTTCTGGTTGCCGTTGGTGTCTTTGAACGGCGCCGTCGGGTCGCCGTTTTGGAAGTAGGCTTCAATCGCTGCGACACGTTGATCGAGCGTTGGCGCCGGCATGTTGGTGTTCGCAGCTGGTGCCGCAGCAACTGCCGGCGCATTGGTGGCCGCCGGGGTGTTGGTGTCATCCGCGCGCGACGTGAACACGCCCGACGCGGTGGTGGCAATCAAAGCGATGGTCAAAAAATATCGTTTCATGGTTAGGTTATGGAGAATGGTTTCGGGTCGATTGAATGGTTCAAACAGCAGCTTCGCCTTTCTCTTCGGTGCGGATGCGCACGGCCTGTTCGATGGGGGCAACAAACACCTTGCCATCGCCAATCTTGCCGGTCTTGGCGGACCGGACGATCGCGCCCACGGCGGCGTCCGCCTGGCCGTCGGCCACAACCAGTTCGATTTTGATTTTCGGCAGGAAATCCACGGTGTACTCGCTGCCGCGATAAATTTCGGTGTGGCCTTTCTGGCGGCCAAACCCCTTGACCTCGGTCACGGTCATGCCTTCGATGCCGACTTCGCCGAGGGCGTCCTTTACTTCCTCGAGTTTGAACGGCTTTATGATCGCTTCAATTTTCTTCATAATGTTTGGCTGTGTAATCAGTCCGCGTCCGGCTTGTGTCGGCTCACGACTGCGTTGCGGCGCGTTAAGCAACAGCAATGCCAAGCGGAATTTGGCCGCGCGGGAATGCGCAAAAACGTCCGATTTTATTGGCGAAAATTAATTTCGTCCAAAAATGTCATCACGGAAAAGTGTGTTGCGATTTGCGCAGGGAAGAAAATTTTCGCCAGCATCCGGAGCGGGTGTTGTCCTGCCAGATTGTTGCCAACCATTCACTTTTGCGGTGGAGACAGCGGGGGCGCATGTGGGGATGGCGGCGGATGGAAAGGCTGCATTGGCAATCCTCTGTTACCACGAACAATTTCCGGTCATGCTCGGTTAGACTGTTGCGGGTCTCTCCTGCCAGATTGTTGGCTGGCTTTTCTAAGTGGGGGTGAAGCATGATTGCTACCCCTGAACAGGCAAGCCGCAAGAAAGTGGAGTGTCAATTCCGGGAATTGGCGGGTCTCTTGCTGCCTGGAAAAATTTGGGTCTTTGTGAAATCCATCATTGTCTATGCCGATGAATCCGGCACGCATGACGAAACCGGAAAAGAAAAAGGTTCCGAATATCCGATGATTGCCGGTTTTGCCGCTCCAGCTTCCGAGTGGTCAAAATTTCGGGTTGAATGGCAGGCCGTGTTAAAAGCCTATCACGCTCCTTATTTTCATTTCCGGGAATGGGCGGCGGCATCTGCCGTAATCAGAGGCGTCCGAAAACCTGCTGGAGATTTCCAAAAAAATCCTTATCGGACTTGGGACTTGAAAAAATTGGACAAATTCCGGGAGACCTTGGGGAAAATCGTGAGCAGAGGGAACAAAGTGCTTATCGCTGGGGCAATAAAGCGACTGGATGAATACCACGAATACTTGAAAAAAGTCGGTGTCAAGCCGGATGAGGTTTATCCATTTGAATTTTGCATGAGATATTTTTTCATCGTTTATTACAAAGAGACATTACTGCGTTGGGGAAACTTCAAAGCGAGCGTCAATTTTGTGTTTGAGCAGAACAGCAACCCCAAATGGGATGCGGCGATGCACCAAACGTTTAACGCCTTTCAAAAGATAGACACAAGATTGGTCGGAATATCGTTCGGCGAAAAAACAAATCCGCTATATCTCCCATTGCAGGCCGCTGACATGGCTGTTTCCCGACTGCATCAAATGGCCGACACATTGGCGGATGACAGCCCGAACTGTTGTTTGAGTTGCTGTTTGATTTCTGCCTGCAACCTTTCCACTGGTTGAACCCGCAAAGTGTCAATCACATCGAACTGGTTCGTCATCCCAACATACTCTTGCGGGAATTCCGTGCGAGTCATCAACCGCTCGTCCCATACAGCCTGCTTCGTGTAGGCGTAACTGACCAACTCCGAAAAGCTCACGCATAAATTTGCCATTTTCCCATCAATCCAGCCCCAATGAACTCCAATGCCGGTGTGAGCCAATTGATTCAGGTTGTAGTGCGTCGGCCGGACGATCAGCGATTCCGGAGCTTTCTGGAGTTCTTCACGATAACGCTGGTAGTTATTCCGGTCGAGGTTTAGCCAGAAGGCATCGTCAATAACAGGGGACCCGGTTTGGGGACGTTTGCCGCCAATGTTTTCGAGAAACTTGCGGTCGCTTTCGTCAAGACTCTCCGCCAATTTATTAGGTTCAGCTTGGCTGCTTGACCAGCGAATAATCTCAGGATTGAATGGTGGTTGGCCGTTTTGCGAATTCCACCAATTCCCCCACGCCTGCCAGTCCTTGCCGAAGTTCTGCCCCGTCAATCGCACCAGCGAAATCTGCGCCCACCAGCGCGTGTCCACGTTGTAGTGATAAAGCAAGTGGATCATTTCCGGCACGGATTGCTCGTCACCGAGAAGACCGAGCGCGCGCACGGACATCCAGCGGTCGCGATTATCCTTTTGTCGGCGGTCAAAGGCGATTTCACGCAGGGCGGGCAGCGCTTTGGTGGAGCGCAAGACCGCCAGCGAGTTGATGGCCTGGTAATACTCGTCTGAACGCGGCCCTTTGAGTGTGTCAATCAAACGTCTTTCCCTGTCGGCACGTTCGTTGTTCGACCGGCTGTCAAACGTGTGCTCGTCAAAGGAGCTGTAGAATTTACTCCATTGCGCCACAAGACGCTGGTTTTCGTTTAACAAGTTCCAAGAAGCATTCGAACGGACAAGGCCGGTTGCGGCAATCGTGGCGATTGGCTGACCAGCCGTCCGGAACGTGACCCTGACCGGCTCCAGTGGCACGCCTCGCTTGCTCTTGAAGTTTTTATGGTTCTTGGAATTGAGCCCGAATTTGTATGTCCAGCCGGGTTTAAGCTTGACGGGAACGGTCCAAGTGGTTCCCGCAGCATCGTAATGGCAATCGCCCGCTAATTCGGGAAACCGCGATCCGCCACCGACCATTGACCAGGAGTTGTGCATCGGTTGGTCAAACACCACTTGAATTTCGGTCGGGCCGGGATTGACATTGGTGGCGCCATTGGCCGGTGTAAGTGAGACAACCTTCGGCGGCGGAGGGTTCCTGTGCGCCATTTTATGAGCAACAAAAGGAAACAGCAGAATCATGCCAGTCACAATGGCAAGGAGCGCCGCCGCGATTTTCCGTCCACTTGATGTTCCGGTGGCTGCGACCGGCTGGACCGGCGACGGAATGTCAGCCGGCTTCTTGGTCGCGCCAAAAATGTCTTCGTAAGCGTACATCAACGCCGCCAAAGCGACTGGAGCCGTGATCAAAAACCCCACGACCAGGACCAGCATCCCTGCCATTTTTATCAGCGATAAAACGATGATGAACCCGAAGAACTTCCACCAATGTTTGGAGATGGTCTTGCGGCTCAACCGCATGGCCGGCCAGAAACCGAGTCGTTTATCAACGACCAGGACCAACGTGAAGGCCCATGCGACCGCGAGATAAATGCCGGGCAACAACAGGCAAAAAAAACCGGCGACCGTGAACACGGTCATGACAAAACTGGCGAGGAACAGCGGCAGGAAAGCGCGGCTGAAACCGGAGAAGGCAGTCCCTATCCCTGCCCGCTCGCCGCGTATTTTCTTCAGGAAATACAGGCACAACCCGCCCAGGAGCGGACCGCTGACTACAACCCCGATCATTGCGAAAAAGGCGGCAGCTCGCAATAGCAGGATCAGCGCAGTGACGCCCACGACCGGCCAAAAATTGCTTCGCACCAAAGCCCAGCCACGGTGCAGGCAACTGCCAATGTCCAAGGGGTAATCCCCCGCCAAAATCTCCCGGGCCAACACTTCGGCATTCGCTGCCGGTGCAGTGGTGTTGGCAATTGTCTCCACATCCGTCTTCACTTCACTGGCCTGCTGGTAACGGCGGTCCGGCTCCTTTTCCAAGGCGCGCAACACGACTTCATCGAGCCGCACGTCAATTTGAACTTTTTGCGATGGCGGTTGAAATTTGCCCAGCGGCAGTTCACCGGTGAGCATTTCGTAGAACACGACGCCCAACGAATAAATATCCGCGCGACGATCCACGGACTGCGGCTTTTCGATTTGCTCCGGCGCCATGTAATGCGGCGTGCCCACCACGTCCTTGGCCCCGGTCAGCGACAAATCCCCGGGGCCTAGATCCAGGATTTTGGCGATGCCGAAGTCGGCGATTTTCACCTGGCCTTTTTTATCGAGTAGAATGTTTTCCGGCTTGATGTCGCGGTGAATGACGCCCTGCTCGTGAGCGTATTGCAGTGCATCGCAAATTTTCGGTACGATGTTGAGCGCTTCGGCGGGCGAAAGTTTCCGTGCTTGAAACAATTGCCGCAGCGTCAGGCCATCCACAAATTCCATCAGCAGGTAGAAATGTCCCTGGACCTCGCCAAAATCATAAACCGTGACGATGTTGGGATGGGTCAGCCAGGCCAGCGCGCGCGCTTCGCGCTCGAAGCGTTCGGCAAATTGCGGGTCATTCTGTTTTTCCGGTGAAAGAATTTTCAGCGCCACGAACCGGTTCAAACGTGGCTGGCGGGCTTTGTACACGGCCCCCATACCGCCTTGACCCAGCAATTCGATGATTTCGAGTTGGGGGAAAAGCTTGGTAATTTCCTCGACCGACGGTGGCACAAAGACCGGCCTTCCAGTCGCAGCTTCATTCCCCGACTTGGTTTCAAAACCGGACTTCATCAGGCACTCCGGACAGAGGCCTTGAGGCGCACCGGGAACCACCGGCTTTCCACAACTGGGGCAAACTGCGGTCGTATCCATATTAATTCTTCCACCCTATTTATAAAGGAAAGCGGGCAGAAGGTTACAGCGGAAACGACAAGCCTGCTTTCGCAGCAGAACACCTGCGCACTCGAACCGGCTCATCGTCTGGCCAGCACGGCAAACAAATAACGCAATTCCTCTTCGACTTCTTCCGGCGTCGCGACGGTGTTGGCGATTTCAGCCCGGAGCAATTGCCGATACCGCTGGCGCATCCGATGCACGGCGACTTTCACCGAGCCTTCGGTCATTGCCAGTTTTGACGCCAACGCCGCGTACGGTTGCGTCGTGCGTTCGCCCAACAAACAGGGTTTTAGCGCCTCGAATAATTCTGTCTTGCCATCCTGTGCAAATTCAACGCTGAGCCGATTCATGACCTGGTCCAACAAGGTCAACGCCCAACGCCATTCAAAACTTTGTTCGGGAGTGAGATGGTCCATCGGTTCCCGTGCGCAACGGGTTTCCGCTTCATCGCGTTGCAGAGATACGATCCGTCCACCGCCGCGCTTTTGCGTTCTGGCTTTGTTCCACTCATTTGCCAAAAAGTTGCTGATGCTGGTCAGCAGAAACGAGCGGAAGCGACCGCGCTGCTGGTCTGCCCGTCCCAGCCAGTTACGCTCCAGCAGCCAGACGAAGAATGCCTGGGTCAAGTCTTCAGCATCGGCCGGGGAATATCCCCGCCGCCGCACATAGGCATAGAGCGGATACCAGTACGTCCGGCAGAGTTTTTCCAAGGCGTCCCGTGCCTGCGGCACATCGCTTTGCCCCGCCGCCAAGACCACCGACCAATGCGTGGTGGCGAAAACGCGAGAGCGATCCGTCACTTCTGGCGTCGCTGCGGCCGATGTGCTCATTGGCATGTAGCCTTACCACTTTTCCTGCACGGATGCGATGATGAACTTTCCAATGGTTTGTGCCTGGGATGTGAGTGGAAGGAAATTGAAAAAAAGTGGAAATGTTCATTTAGATTTGGAGTTGAAGCACTGTTTGTCCCTGGCAGACAAACTGGAGCAAAAACGGAAAATGGTCGGAGCGACAGGATTTGAACCTGCGACAGCCAGCTCCCAAAGCTGGTGCTCTACCAAGCTGAGCTACGCTCCGACAAGCACATGATTGCAGGAATCAGCCATCGTGCAAGCGCATTTGAAAACGGTTTCATGAAGTATGCAGTGATTTCGAATTTTGCGCGAAATGACTAATGACGAAGCCGTAATGACTAAATAATGACCAAGTCCAAATGGACCAGCGCACAAGCCATTCGTTATTCGCCATTTGAAATTCTTTAGTCATTAGGATTTAGGAATTGGTCATTGGCTCCGCCATGCGGTTCAACAAGTGACAAAGTTGCTGGACGCTCCGCGCATTCGCGACTAACTTTCCGTTATGGCAACTGAAGCGCCCGCCGCACAGAAAAAAGTCAACCTCCGCCGGCCCGACATTCTTGAAGCCGTGCAGGCCCAGGTGCTCTCGCATTATCGGAGCGAACTCGTCGAGCGCGTCCGCGCCAACGGCTGCGTGCTTTCCGCCGACAACCTCACCGTCAAACTCGCCAAGGAATTCGGCTTTTGCTACGGCGTCGAGCGCGCGATTGACCTGGCCTACGCCGCGCGAAAATATTTCCCGCCCGACAAACCCATCTATCTGCTCGGCGAAATCATCCACAACCCGGAAGTCAACGACCAGATCCGCAACATGGGCATCCAGATCATTTCGCCCAAACCGACCGAGGACGAAATGACGCGGCTGCACGCCGGCGACGTGGTGATGATTCCTGCGTTTGGCACCGAGGTCGGCACACGCAAACGCCTCGAAGAAAAGGGTTGCGTGCTGGTGGACACCACCTGCGGCGACGTGATGAGCGTCTGGAAACGCGTCCGCCAATATTCCAAGGAAAGCGTCACCAGCATCATTCACGGCAAGTCATGGCATGAGGAAACCAAGGCCACCAGTTCACAGGCGCGCGCCTACGGCAGCGGTCATTATCTCGTCGTCTTCAACCTCGCGGAGACCGACGACGTTTGCCATTACATCGTTCACGGCGGCGACAAACAGCAATTTTTGGAAAAGTTCAAAGGCGCTTATTCGCAGGGGTTCGATCCCGAACTGCATTTGCAGGCCGTCGGCGTGGCGAACCAAACCACCATGCTCCGCGGTGAAACCGAGGAAGTGCAACGCCGCTTCAAAGCCGCGATGGAGAAAAAATTCGGCGCGGCGGAAATTGACAAACACTTCCGTTTCTTCGACACGATTTGCGGCGCGACGCAGGACCGGCAGGACGCGCTCCAAAAACTTCTGCGTGAACCGATGAATTTACTCCTCGTTATCGGCGGTTACAATTCGTCGAACACATCGCACCTCGCCGAAATGGGCGAGGGCAAACTGCCGACCTACTTCATCAAGAACGCGGCCAAAATGGAGTCGGACAAACTCATCCGCCATTACGACCAGCACGCCAAAAAGGAAATCGAAGCCCGCGACTGGCTGCCATCCGGCAAAATCACCGTCGGCATCACCGCCGGCGCGTCCTGCCCGAACAATTTGATTGAGGACGTGATCCGCCGGCTGTTTGAGTTGCGCGGAGTTTCCGTGCAAAAATTGCTGGCAAATTGAGGTGACACGTGGCCCGTGGCCCGTGACAAGTGGCGGAAAAAAAACTGCTCGCCGCTGGCCTGTTTTTCGTGTCACCTGCTTGCCGCGCCGTAGCCTCCGGACGAAGGCTGGTCACTCGTCACTTGTCACCAAATTGACCCATGCCGCGTACCCGCCAGGAACTGGAACAAATCGAGCGGCAAATTCTCGCGTCCTACGCCCAATTCAGCGGAGACACCCGTGGCCGCGAGCATCCCGAACCGCCGCCCGCGTGGCGCACACATTACCAGCGCGACCGCGACCGCATCATCCATTCGCGCGCCTTCCGCCGGCTCG
>Ga0187874_10003399_pt1 | contig 11159 bp, 11 predicted proteins | sample June2016WEW_16_1_3_FD_132993 | JGI IMG/M metagenome (GOLD analysis project Ga0187874, IMG submission 132993) | Peatland microbial communities from SPRUCE experiment site at the Marcell Experimental Forest, Minnesota, USA - June2016WEW_16_150 | ecosystem: Environmental > Terrestrial > Soil >... | reverse complement strand
CTCTGGCTCCTCCGGGTACGCAGAAATCTACCGAACATCGCGCATCGCTCGGCCGTCGCGGTACCTTCGGCGGGGGCGCCTCATTGTCCGACGGCTTCGGGAGGTCCGGACTGGAGGATGTCAAGGAGCGATAAACAGGTTTTTGTCGAACTTCGCCAGACGGCACCTCGCCCCAACTGCCCCGGCCAGACTCAATGGAAAGAAAGCCCACGGCCACAATCGGCGGGATGTTAGGCAGCCTCTACGGTTGCAGCGCGATACGGTCGGGTGAATTCTCTCCGGATGCGCCGTGATTCGGCGCGAGGTTGATGTGGAGGTAGTGCATCGGTGCAGTTCGGCCGGTTCCCCATGCGGACGGTTGGCTACGGGATTCGCAGTTGATGCTTATTCTCCTGGCTTAAAGCGTTTTCCTGGCTAAGAGCGTCGCGGTATTGGCGCTCCAGTCCTCGAATGTCGAACGCTTGGGGCAACTCACCTTCACGCTGAAAACGCTGGTCCAATTGAAACTCAGCCAGGAGCCCGGCGGCTTCGCTCAGATTGCCCATCGCGTGGACTCTTTCGTGGGCCAGCACCGCTGCTACTGCAAACGCTACCCAGCGCTGTGAATGGTTAAAAGCATCCGCAATGGCCCGGTGCGGGCCCAGGTTGATATAGATCGGCCAGGCCGCGGTAATGGTGAAGGCGAAGGCATGCCGTCCCTTCTCGCGCAGGACGGCATCGGCGGCGAGGTCCGGGTGTGCCTTCAAGAATGCCGCGTAGTCCCGGATGACCACCAGGTGATCCGCATCGCAAGGGAAACCTTGCTCCGGGGGCAATGAACTCCATGCCACGCTGACCAGTGGTATGTCCGAGCAGATGGTGCGTCCGTGAGTGTCCACGCGCATGGTGATCCGCGGACTGGTGCCGGCAGTGTCGCCGCTTCCAGCCCATGCCTTGCAGGCCAGCACAGCCAAGAAGAGTAAGGAACGACGGTTCGCGATCATTTTTGCCTCCTGCCCTACGGGGCAGCCTGAGGCGAGTGTGAACGTCCGCGCTGTTTCACACCATGCAGTGCCGGTGAATCGTGGGTGAATCGCCGGTGAGTCCTTATCAACGTGAAGAACAAAGAGGTTGTGCTACACTCTTCACACAGCATCCGCAGCAAGAGGCAGGATGGGTGGAGAGGTTTCCTCCGATGCCGCGTCGACGGCGCGCGTGATTCGATTCGCGCCCTTTGAACTCGATGTCCGCGCCGCCGAACTTCGCAAGTTCGGAGTGCGGCTTCGTCTGCCGGGGCAGTCCTTTAGGGTGCTGTTGCTTCTGTTGGAGCACCCGGGGGAAGTGGTTCTGCGCGAAGAGATCCGCGGCAAACTGTGGCCTAACGGTACGATCGTCGAATTCGATCACAGCATCAACGCCGCGATTAAGCAGATCCGCGGGGTATTAGGCGATTCGGCGGAGGATCCCCGCTATGTCGAAACCGTGGGACGCCAGGGGTATCGTTTCATCGCGCAGTTGGACGCGCAGGCCCAACCGCCGCCCGTGCCCGCCGCGGATCCAGGCGGTGAGAAGGTCTCCCACTTTCGCGTCCTGCGCACCCTAGGCGAAGGCGCCATGGGCAAGGTCTGCCTCGCGGAGGACCTGAAACTGGGCCGGCAGGTGGCGCTGAAGTTCCTGGCGGACGACCCCAGCGCCACGTCGCCCGCGCTTCTGGAGCGGTTCCGGCGCGAGGCACGGGCGGCCGCGGCGCTCAGCCATCCGAACATCTGCACGGTGTATGGCGTGGAAGAGCACGAGGGCCGGCCGGTCATCGTGATGGAATTGGTGGAAGGCGAGACGCTGGCGGCGCGGTTGGAACGTGGCGCCCTCAAGCTGAATGAGGCTCTGGCGTTGGCCATTCAAATTGCCGGCGCCCTAGCTGAGGCCCACAGCAAAGGCGTAGTGCATCGCGATCTCAAGCCCGCAAATATCATGATCGGTAAATCCGGGGCCAAGGTGCTGGATTTCGGATTGGCGAAAATGGAGCGCCGGGTCACCGAGGACCAGCACACGCACACCGCGACCGCGGAGGGGACTATCCTCGGCACAGTGCAGTACATGTCGCCAGAGCAGGCGCAGGGGAGGGAAGCGGACGCGCGTAGCGACATCTTTTCGTTCGGGCTGGTGCTCTACGAAATGGTCGCTGGCAAACGCGCATTTGAGGGATCCAGCCCGGCCAGCATCATCGCCGCGATTCTAGAGCGGGAGCCGCCGGTGCTGCAGCCGGAGGGGTTGGACCGGGTGGTGCGAGCGTGCCTGGCCAAGGACCCCGGCGACCGCTTTCAGACCGCGCCCGATTTGAAGCGTGCCATCGAATGGATATCCGGCGGCGGCGAGACGCCGCTACTCCAGAGCTCACGGGAACCCGGTGGCGCTCGCCGGTTGTGGCTGGCCTGGAGCGTAGCTGCCGCGGCGGCTGTGGGCCTGGCCCCGATTGCGATTCTGCACTTTCGCGAGAAACTGCCCGCTCCGGTGGCGATCCGCTTCCAGTTCCAGTTCCAGGCGCCGAAGAACGCGTCGCTCGGGTTTTCCAGCCTGTCGCCTGACGATCGTATGCTGGCCTTCTTCGCGGGAGACCGGCTTTGGGTTCATTTCATGGAGTCGGGAGAGACGCGCGATTTAGCGGATTCCGATAGTGGGGTACCCTTCTGGTCTCCCGACAGCCGCTTCATCGGATACACAAACCAAAAAAAGGTCATGAGGATCGAGGCGACTGGCGGCCTCCCGCAGACCGTGGCGTCCTGCGAAAAATGGGGAGCGGGCGCGTGGAACCAGGACGGCGTGATCGTCTTTGCCGACGCATCGGAGGGCTTATTCCGGGTACCTGCTTTGGGCGGTGTCCGGTTGCCCATCACTGCCCTGGATCCAGCGCGCCAGGAGAACATGCATTTCGGTCCCTCCTTCCTGCCGGATCGGCGGCATTTTGTTTACTCTCGTCACTCGACTGACGGGAAGAAGGACGCCATTTATCTCGGCTCCGTCGACGCCAAACCCGGGCAGCAGAGTTCCAAGCCATTGCTGGCCAGCAAATGGCAGGCAATGTACGTGCCCTCGGCGGGCGCGGGGACCGCCTACCTGCTTTTCGTCCGCGAACGCACCTTAATGGCCCAGCCTTTCGATAACCGCCGGATGGAGCTGAAAGGGCAGGCGCAGCCGGTTGCCGAGGGGCTCGCCGATAATAATTCGGGCAACGGAGGTTGGGCTGGCTTTTCGGCTACGGCCCATGACCTGGTGTTCCAGGAAGACCGAGTACTGGACCGGCAACTCACCTGGTACGACCGGGAGGGCAAGGTTGTGGGCACGCTCGGGCAGCCGGGCGATTATCAAGCCTCGGCGCTCTCGCCGAATGGGAAGTGGCTGGCCGTGAGCACCAAGAAGAGGCAGGGAGCAGACATCTGGCTGCTGGATCTTTCTCGCGACGGAGCGAGCACGCGATTTACGTTTGGTTCGGCGATCGACACGGATCCGGTCTGGTCGCCGGATGGCAGCCATATTGTCTTCAGCAGCACCCGGGACGGCCGGTTCAACTTGTATCAGAAGCCGGCCAACGGCGTGACAGAGGAGGAGGTTCTGCTCAAGAGTGACCGGAACAAACATCCCACTAGTTGGTCGCGCGACGGAAGGTTCCTGCTGTATACAGTGGGTGAACCGAAAACGATGAACGATCTTTGGGTGCTCCATCTGGATCATGACATGAAGGCGGTCCCCTTTCTCGCCACGGAATTCGACGAAGGCCAGGCTCGCTTTTCTCCAGACGGCCATTGGGTGGCCTACACCTCGAATGAGTCCGGCCACGCGGAGGTCTATGTGCGGCCATTCTCCATGAATTCCGCCGGGACGGCGGTGGAGGCGGGTGGCAGGTGGCTGATCTCCAGTGGATCCGCAAGTACCCCGCGCTGGCGCGGTGACGGCCGGGAACTCTATTATCGTTCCGGCAATGGAGGGATAATGGCAGTCGAAATTGCGACCACTCCGGCGTTCCGAGTCGGGAAGCCCCAGCCTCTCGGAATCGCGTACTTTGGCCCTGGGGGGTGGGATGTCACGGCGGACGGCAAGCGGTTTCTCGGCTTGTCGGCAAATGGTGGTCCGCAGCCGTTCACTGTGGTGCTGAACTGGCAGGCGGGGCTGAAGAAATAACCCGTCGCTGCCCGCACATGCGGAAACCAGGGAGCCAGGGCCCAGTCGCCGAATTTGGGTCCGGGTGGTCGGCTAACCGGAAGTCCCGAAGTAGGTAGCCCCCGCCGGCCAGACAGGGCTGCGAACGCAATTGGGAGTGATAAACCGGCTTTCCTTCCATTGGGCCGCCGACCGCAGGCCGAGCCGGACCATTGTCGCGGTAGGACCGACTGGGTGGATAGTTTCCGGATACCCCGTCATCCAGGAGCTATTCGCTTTCTGATCGAAAGCATGTTTTGTGCACTCAATTCTGGATGGTGATTAACGTTCCAACTTGCGTGGTTTGGCCACTATAAGTGGCGGTGATCGATTGGTCGCCGTTTGCAAGGTTGGATGGCACGACTACATTGAATTGAAACTCTCCCGGCGAAACAAGGCCCGCGAACTGCACCACCGCCGCCGCGCCCCCGATCTTGATCACCGGCAGCGGCGACAGCGTTCCCGACTGCGTCTCCGATCCACTTACCACTTGACTGGACGTTGGCCCGAAGCCATTGGCATAGATGACCACCGTCTCGCCCGGCTTGGCCGGAGTGGTCGAGCCGGGATACAGGCTCGCAGGCCCCAGCAAGCTTCCGTTGGCGTGCGTCGCTGCCACATAAGGTCCGCCATTGAAGACGAAGAAAGAGGGAGACTCCGCCTGAGCCTGTGCGGTGAATGCAGCGCTCACGATGCCGTTGACCGTGACTTGCACCTGGACCGCTCCCGACATGGCGTCCGGCGGTGTCAGAATATTCACCTGCGTGGGACTGATGTAATACACATAGGCGTTCTGGCCGTTCACGGTCGCGCCCACCTTATCTAACTGCGTCGGCATTTGATGGCCCACGAAGTCTGAGTCTTGCCAGATGCGCGTATCGCCGGAGGGCGCGAGGTTTACGCCCTTGATCTCTACCCAGGTGTTGGGTGCAATGGCCGGACTGTCGCCCTCGGCATTGGCGACCTCGGCTATCTCCGGGCCAGTGGGCGAAGTGCGGGAACCGACGAAATAGGCGGTGACGTAATAATCGTCCGCGAACACATCGGTGCCCAGGAAGCCGTTGCCAAAAGAGAAGCAAAACGCGAAGCCGGGGGAGGGGATAGCAGTTCCACAGGCGTCTTGAATCGTGTTGGCCTCGCAGGTCCAGTAGATGTAGGGTTGTATGTTGTTGAACGGGCCGACGCCGATGCCGGGCGCCGTGACCACGGGCGTACCCGCAGTGAAGCCTAGTTGGTTATAGAATAGATTCCCCATCGGATTGAGGGTGCCGCCGCATCCGTAGTTAGGGCAACTCGGGTCAACCGGGGGCAATTGCCACTTTGTCTGGCCGAGGTAGCCGGCGCCGTTGTTCATGTTGGTGACGAACTGGCTGGCCGAGTCCCAGTCCATCGCGCCGTTCTGGCCGACGCATAGTTTTGGGGTGTTCTCATCCGTGCAGACAGGCAGGCCGAACGTGTTCGTGGCTGCCACATTGGCGTTCGCCAGCCAGGTGACGTCCGTCTCGGGGTCGTAGACCGTCTGCCCGCCGGGATTGACCTGCAGCCCCTGCCCGGTAGCGGGAGGCGTTCCCGATATTTTGCCTTGAATCATCGGCAGCACATACATGAAATTGGGCTTAGTATTGACGTCCTGGAACCCGGTATTAAAAGAAAAAGTGGCATAGCCGAAGGATCCGCTGCTGCCGATCGTTTGCGACCAATAGTAATAGGGCTGGAAGTTGCTGAATGGACCGACTGTGTTCTTGGGCATGGGAACGGCGGTATTGGTCGCTTTCAGGCCCAATGCACTGTAGTAAAGCGAACCCAACGCGCCCGCCGCGCAATGGAAGCCGAACGAACTGCCGTTCGCCCCCGTAAACGAGCAGCCACTATTATCGATGTTCGGGGTAGTCGGAACTTGCCAGTCGTGATGCCCCAGATAATTGGCAGCGTTCATCGCTGCGACCCAAGCGGCCGCAGCCTGGTAGCTCATCGAGCCGCTCGGATTCACGCAGGCCTTGGTGTCGATCGCGGAGCCGCTGCAAACCGGAAGACCGAACCGGTTGCTGGCTGGCAAATTGAAATCGGCAAGCCAGGTGATGTTGTTTACGGTGTCGTAAACGGTGATGCCGTCTGCGCTGAGGACCAACGTCGCGCCCGACAACAATGGCGACAACGCGCAGGCGGACAGCGCAGTGATCCCGATCAAGGTCCGGATCACGCGATTGTCGAAACCGTCCAGCATCTCGGAGCGCAAGCCGCCGTTCAGCAACATTGTGGCACCTCTGATTCCAAGGCTTTTTATTCTAACAAAGCGTTATCCCTCCGTCGCCACCGTAGGTGGGAAAACCATAAGTTGACTCTTGCTTCCGATTGTCCAATTGGCGGGGTAGCGTCTGGATGGTCGGCCATACGGAAGTTTTCCTGAAATAGCTCCCGCGCGGCCGCCAAGCGCCTACCAACACTGGCCAGACTGGGTTGCCAACGGGATCGGGGCCGTGAAACCGGCATATCGTAAAGTGCCCGATGGGCCGGGCGGCGCGCCACATCCCGGTGTCGCCGGCCCCAAATAGCCCGCGACAGACCACCGACAGACCACGCCAGCCCTCCGTACGGCCCTAAAGGCTCCGGTGGCGAACTGAACTGGACTGAAAACATACCTACTTAGACCCAACTGAACCGAACTGAACCAGCGCCCAGCGGGTTCGATTCCCGTTAGCAGCTACCACAGCCTTGGGGCGGCACTTACAGAATGCGCTAATCTGGATGGTCACGAAAGGCTGACATGCCAACAAAACTCACTCACGAAATCATCACCGCCGCCATCGAAGGCTTCGAGGCGCAGAAGACACGCATAGACGCTCAGATTGCTGAAACCCGCGCCGTGCTAACTGGTGGCTCCACCGAACCCGCCGCCACGCCGGAGCCGCCAAAGCGCAAACGGCGAAAGATGAGCGCGGCTGGCAGGAAAGCGATTGCTGAAGCGCAGCGGAAGAGATGGGCAGCTTCCAAAAAGGCGGCTGAACCGTCAGCCCCGGAAGCGGCTCCCAAGCCGAAACGGAGGCTCTCGGCGGCTGGCAGGAGAGCGATCATCGCCGCCACGAAAAAACGGTGGGCGCTGAAACGGGCCGAAGCTGCGAAGGCGATGAGGTCCGGGGCTAAGAAGCCACCAAAGTAGAGCAGGCTGCCGGTCAGTAAACGTTGGCGGTCGGGGCTTGCCTGCTCAGCGCCTCCTCTCCACTGGCCGGACGCGCTATTGCTGCTTGTTCTGCTCGTAACACCAGCGCACCAGAGGCTCAGGCACATCCGGGTTGGAGTGTAGCAAGTCGTCCAGCGTGAGTTGCTGGAACGAGGTAGAGATCGCCCCATCCAGCCCTACTGTCGCGACTATGAAACCGTAGACGTCGGTCATGGCCTCGGAGCCGGGTTTGACTCCTGGCGGAAGACGGTAACGGACCGCGCCTGCGGTACCCACGATCCAGCCCGGCAGTTTCGAGTTGGGTGAGGAATGCCGATCTGACATGGAGCGGATGGCCCGTCCCATTTACAGGCGGGACAAGACGGGAAGCCGCATTGCTCAAGGACCGGAGCGTAACCCTGACGCTGAAAGACCGAACCGAGCAATTCCCCGCGTTAGGGCGATGCTCACTGCTATGCGAAGCCGGCATCGGGTGGCGGCGTTGGAACACGGCAGGGCGGCGTTGGCGGTGATGTAGGAGCCGCCATTGGTTTCGCCTGAAGGTTCCCAAGAGGGATAGCCCCTCTTCACACCACCACCCAGAGCCGGTAGCGATCATGCTGCTTCTTGGAACGTCCACCTACCAGCGTTTGCGCCCAAAACCGCCGCCGCCCGGAAGATCACCCTTGGGCCGATCCGTTTTAGGGCGTGCCTCATTAACATTTAACGTGCGGCCATCGAGTCCCCAACCATTCAAAGCGGCGATTGCCTTCACCGCATCCGCATGGTTGCTCATCTCGACAAATCCAAAGCTCCTTGGCTGTCCCGTGTCACGATCCGTGACGATATTAACCCGCTCCACGGCTCCGTATTTTTCAAAGAGCGGACGGAGCATGTCTTCCGTTGCCGAAACACTCAGGTGTCCCACATAGAGTCTTGTCATGCGTTTGGTTCTTCCTCAACCGATTTGCGATAATAACCGAAGATTTCACCCGGCGCCATAGCGTTCCTGGAATGAATGCCAAAGCAAGTGGCTCGGCGTGTCACGATTGCAAAAACCCTCAGTCGAAAGGTGGTCCTACGTCCTACTCCCGGCCTTCAGGGATCAAGCTGAATGCGGCTTCATTTGTCGTTCGTAGAACTGGTATCCCGACTTACTCACTACAAAGGTGCGGCCCGAAGTGGCTTCGATAAATCCCTCAACCAACAGTTCCTTCACTGCGCTCCACTCGACTGGGTTGCAATACGGTTCCCTAGCTCCGTAAAGTTTCCTGGTGCCACGAGCGAGCATAGGCCAAGGTGTCTGCTGCGATTGGCCTACAAGGTGCATCTCGAACTCAACCATGTCCTCTAAGGCGTGCTGACCAGCGAGACTCATCGTATTCTCTGGTGTGACCATGCGCTCACCTTGGCCGGATTTGACTGCACTCGTACAAGTGCGCAAAGCGACCTGCATGAAGTTTCTACTCTTTGCTCTTCCCACGCACAGTGCGATAAAGTTGTGGACGGGCTTGGCTCACCTTCAAGACTTTGCCGTTGAGGTCCGTGCCGTTCAGAGCCACGATTGCCTCTTCCGCTTCGGCATCGGTCTTCATCTCAATAAATCCGAAGCATCTGGATAGACCAGTGTGCCGGTCGGTCATCATTTTGAACCGCCGAACTGGGCTGTACTTCTCAAATAGCGATCTAATATCCTGCCCAGTCATGTTAGGACTGAGGTCCCCGACAAGAATTTGTTCACCATGTTCCTTTCATCAGCCCGAAGCGCTCTCACGAGGCAGCAGCGGCCTGACCTTTCTCTTCCGCTCAAATTCTTTATCGTTGATAGCGGCGAAGAGATGCGCAGAACTGTGCCCTGCGTCGCGACGCCGTCGGATTTCAGCGTCCACAAACTGGGGGTTTCCTTCGAGTCTTTCGATCATGCCGTGTATTACGAGTGCGTGGAGCACAATATACCGTCAGTTCCGGCTTGAATGTTGAAGCCATTCTACAGGGTGTGAGCGAATCTGTGAACCTTGCTCAAGAATATCCGCCCACTTCGGGTCATCGTCCCTGAAAGTGAGGAAGGTTCCGACTGCACCTTGGTAAGACCCCTTCGCAAGAAAGACCGAATCGCCTTTCCGAAATGTTAGCTGTCGAAAGGGGTCGGGTGACTGTAGTGTGTGGAAGCGGAGCATGGTGGTCCGTCCTTTCTTGGCAAGGGACATCAGGGACGGACGGTTCAGCGGGCCAAAACAACTAGCCGCTCGGCTCTTGGTGAGAGATGCCAAGGTTATTATAGCACGTTTCGGGGCTGCTGCGTCGCTTAATCGGTGGTGCTTGAAATGTGCGTTGATGGTAGTGCGCTAAATCCGTGCGCCTGAAGAAACTTCTGTCTATTTCTTCGTGGCAGAAAGAATCCAGGATGCGCCTGGAGTCTCATGCCGTATGAAGTGAAGAATAAGCGCAACTCCGCTGCCTAAAAAGATCGCAGCAGGAAACATATACCGGAGCGCTGGAATGCCGATGAGAAATATCGCCATGCTTAGGACGGCGAAAAGTGTTCCTGCGATGCCCCCGCCAGCCACTATCTTCGACACATTAATTTGCGGCTTTGGGCTGTCTTCTTTCATACTGCACCTTCTGGCTGTAAGCTATCACCAATTTAGGCCAAAAACAAGCGGTCGTTGTTTTGCGTTCAACGCAGCTTTTAAGCACTACCGATTTATCTGCACATGAGGCAGCATTTGACATGAGCGTCATCGAGAAACGGGAAGAATGCAACAATGGCACCTTCCGTACCTGAACGCGATCTCATTTCGGCAGGCGGGGAGCGCCCGCTCTGTACCTTTCTCGCAACCTTAGATCGCCTCTACCATCAACCTCTGCGGCAGAATTGCATCGGGCGAAGTTTCAAAAGCTCCATCACCTTGGCGAAATCTCCCGGCGACAATGTTTGCCTGTCCGCATCGACGCCGAGATCATCGAAATCTGCAAAGCCCCATTTCAGCGCCGACGCCATCGACGCCGACAAGGAGGGCTACGTCGATTACCCGAACCAGCTTCTGCCGCTGGTCCGGCCGGGCGGCTTGATCCTGGCCCACAACGTAGACATGGCCCCCGACTAGGTGGCGGCCGTCGCGCGGAATGCGGATCTCGATACGGTCTTCTACACGCAAGGCGAGCGGATGGGCGTCACCCTGAAAAAGAGCTGATCCAGGCCAGACTCGCGCGCGGGTCATGGTTTCACCCGATTGTCGCTGGGATCAAGCCATCCGGACTGGAGTCCGGCAGCTTGGCTTAAAATAGACCAGGGAGGCTTGCCGTGCGTCGCCATGACTCACGCCGCGTGCGCATTTTTCACGCCATCCTGGTTCTTCCGCTAGCGGGTCTCCTGGTCTTGACTGACCCGTACGCCGCGGATCGTGAACGCATGGTGCGGGAGCAGATTGAGAGCCGCGGCATCCGTGGCGCGGAGCTTTTGTGTGTGCTGCGCGCTACTCCGCGTCATCTGTTTGTACCCATTGCCAGCCGGCCGATGGCCTATGATGACCATCCGGTTCCGATCGGCTATGAGGCCACGATTTCCCAGCCGTATATCGTGGCGCTGATGACCAATCTGCTTGCTCCGCGGAAGACGGATCGCGAGCTGGAGATCGGCACCGGGTCGGGCTACCAGGCAGCGGTCCTCTCGCAACTGGCGCAACAGGTGTACACGATGGAGATTGTTCCGGAACTGGCGAAATCGGCGCAGCGCATCCTGAGCGATCTCGGATATCGCAACGTAACAGTGCGTCAAGGGGATGGTTACAAAGGCTGGCCGGAACAGGCGCCATTTGATGGCATCATG
>Ga0187874_10003398_pt1 | contig 11162 bp, 24 predicted proteins | sample June2016WEW_16_1_3_FD_132993 | JGI IMG/M metagenome (GOLD analysis project Ga0187874, IMG submission 132993) | Peatland microbial communities from SPRUCE experiment site at the Marcell Experimental Forest, Minnesota, USA - June2016WEW_16_150 | ecosystem: Environmental > Terrestrial > Soil >... | reverse complement strand
TACCCATCGCCGCCGGGCAGACGTACTTCTTCGAGGTGGAGGCCTTCAGCTTGGACGGACCCTCCAGCGAATCGAACATTGTGTCGATTTCGGTGTAAAATAGGTATTGTGTTGCATGCCGTCCGCAGGCTTCGCAACCGCGCCCATGCTAATCCTCAAGAATGACCTTCTCAGACCACTTAAGGCTCTTGCTATCTTCGATCACAAGGGAGCGCCGTATATCGGCGTCCAGCTTGTGGACGGGCACAAGCCCATGTTCCTGCGGTCGAACAACGACGGCATCATCCAGTCTAAGGAGTACGGGCTGTTTCCTACCACTTTCGTTTCGCTCGGCCACCTGACTAATGTCCTCAAGAACTGCCCCGAGGATAGCATCGAGCTTAGCGTCAACGAACGCGGGATCATGCGCATGTACGGCACGAGCGAGGTCGGCTCCAACACCGAGACCAATGTTCACACCGTCAGCGAGAAACAGGCCGGGATCAAGGTGCATGACATCGGCATTCGCATGGTTGCGCTCGACTCGCAGACGTTCGCCGGGTTCAGCATAGACAAGCTCACGCTGGTGTCCGAGCCTGTGTTCGCGCATGGGAAGCTCATGCTCGCGACGAACAAGGGCGCGGTCGTGATGTGGAAGAGCGAGCTTTTCGCCAGCCAGCCCATAAACCTCAGCCCGAGGGAGCCTTTCCTCCGCATGGTCTGCGGGCAGGAAGTGGATGAACTCGCGTTGACCAAGAACGGCTACTGGAGCGCTGGCATCGGCGACCTTGTCACATACACCAAGGGGCACGTCCTTGGCCGCCAGCTTTTTGACAGTTACAGCCAGCCGGGGGCGGAAGCTGCGCAGCTTCCCGCCGAGCGCCTCCTGATGTGCCTGAAAGCCGCCGTGGGCCTGCTCGACGAGCAGGAGATCATCGAGATCGACCCCAAGCTGGGTGTCATCGCGAAGAGCACCTTCGGTGACAACCGCAACTCACTTGGCGAGACCGGGAACTGGAGCCGCTTCAGCCTTCAGGCCAAGACCGCTAAGGTCGTCATCGACACCCTCTCGCAGGCGGCGGGGGACTATGCTACACTGGAACTCACATCAACCAGATCGGGACCTACCTCCACAATGAGGCTGGTTCGCGGTGAGTTGGCCGTGAATTTCAGGAGCCACTGAGGAAAACATGGATTGGAATTTCATAGTCAACAACCCAGAATCCGAAGTAGATGCTGAAGAGCGGGGCAGGCTCCTCATCGAGAATATGGTTGTCGGCAATGACTGGAAAGTCTTCGTCTGGAAACTACGGGACTACCATTACGAGATTCGCTCCAAAAAGCTGGGCATCGTTGTCTATCCAACAACCCATTCCCGGAACGGAACACCGCGCTTTGCCGTAAATTTCTCTGGCGTTGGAAGCTTGGCGAATAGCGCGGGGTATTTGAACTGGGAAGACTGCGATGATCCCAACAAAGCCGTGCTCGATCTCATTGAATCCTTGAGAAATGGTGTCGCCGCCGAAGTCAAATTTCTCGACGAGGTAGTCTCTGCGGTATAAGAACAGGAGCCACTAATGGCAAAGTTCAGGTACTATTTCTCCGACGGTCTCAACGTGAAGGCTGACTTCTCTGGCATTGACCCTGACGACGTAACCTCCACCGAGAACGGCGCGGGCGTCGCGCTCTCAGACGCCTATGGCGTGAAGGTCATCATCCGCCTCGCTCCCGGCGAGCGCGTCGAAAGGATAGATGAAAATTGAAGCCGCGCAACTTGGAGAAGGGCACGTTCGTCCTTTTTGGCTGGGTTGACTCGTCGTCGAGCTTTGGCTGGATGACGGTCGAAGACAGCGGAGTCCCGTCCATACAGTCTCTTGGCATCGTGGTCTCGGTCTCAAGCGAGAGCCTGACGGTCTCGACCTCACTCGCCGATGACGGTGATTGCATTGATCCCCTGAATGTACCGTGGTGCGCGATACGAAACCTGAAAGTCATAGAAGTTATAGATTCTGTTCGAAAGGGTAACTGATGACCCAAGTCACAGACGACACGTTCCAGCAGGAAGTCCTTACCTCAGAAATCCCGGTGCTCGTCGATTTCTATGCTGATTGGTGCGCTCCGTGCCATGCGGCCGAGCCTGTCATTGAAGCCATCACCGAGGAGTACGCTGGCAGGGTCAAGGTGGCTAAGGTAGAGGTGGAGGGCAGCAAGTACGCCGTGGCGAACGGTGTACGCGGCATCCCCAACTTCATTGTTTTCAATGGCGGGCAGCGGGTGGCGCAGTTCGTGGGCTTCAACGACACGGTCGGCCAGTCTATCCGTGAAGCCTTGGACGCGGCTTTGGCATCTAAATAGTAGGATGCACTACAAAACCAAAGCTACCACTGTTGGGTGGATTGTGCGCCTAACTTGTTATGCTTTGGGAGCTTGGTTGATCTGGTATGGCTTGCATCGTCACTAGGCAAATTATGGACAATGGCCCAATCACAGCCCCGATTTCTGCAAGCCGAGGCTGCGATTTTACCCCTGTGCTTAAGAAGCTGCTGCGGGAGCTTCTCCTGGAGGGCCGACCTCCGATGGCGATGCACCCGGATGACGCGGCGGCGATTCTCCGGTACCAAGAACGCCTCTCCCGCCTGCGCAAGCCCGACCCATGCGAGGGGGAGGTAAGCGAAGCCCGCTCGTGCTTCCTGCTGCGGCGGTATGCCGGGAAGCGCGAGATTTTCTGGGCGAACACCGAGACACAGGAGCTAATCCCCCTGTCCTTCTTGGCTTCCTACAAGGGATTCCCCGAGCGCTACCCCAATCTCGAAATAGGCACTCCGAGGAAGATATGAGAGAAATCACAGTTAAAATTACGGTGAAAGACCCTACGGAGACGCGGATAGTAGAGATGAACTTGCCAGAGGAAAGTCAGTTTCGACCGATGATTTTGGAAATGGTTAAAGCCTTCGATATTCTGGTATTGGAGGAGATGTACTATGGTAAGCCTCTCGGAACCACCTCTTACCCTGCGGGCGATTTAGACTGAATCCTCAGTATTAAGCCCTGGAGGACTATTTCCTATGAGCATGGAAGAACTTCAAGTCGGTGCCGGTACGCCGGAACCAGCAGAACCGAAGCGCAGGCGCAGCAAGGCCACAGACATCATCACCGCGCCCAAGGTGCGCAAGCACCTCCTGACGACCGTGTACAAGCAGGACGTCGCCGAGAACCTCAACAAGCTCCACGCAGCGGGGCAGACCGTCCTGTCGATCACGCCCTCCCCCGATGTCCGGGGCTTCGAGATCATCTCCTACTCGGAGTAGCCATGGACCAGGCGCTCGTCTCCCGGCTGGGGAAGGTGCATGCGGTGGTCTCCTCCATAGACCAGCGGCTCCAGTACGAAACCGCAGCCATCTCCCGGCTCCAGTCCCGCATAAAGCAGCTTGAGGACGAGAAGGGCGCTTTGGTGAAAGCGGTTGGAGTTTTGGATCGGGTTGTCCAGATCGTGTCCGCCAACGGCATCGGGAAGATAGAGGGCATCGTCTCGGACGGCTTACGCCGGGTCTTCGGCAACGATCAGCTTGGTCTCTATATCGAGAAGAAGGAGACCGCGAGAGGCAACAGCTACCGCTTGCTCATCCGCAAGGGCGACATCATAGGCAACCCCATGGACTCGTTTGGCGGGGGCGTGCAGAACGTGGCAGCCTTCCTGCTCCGCGTCATCCTGATCAAGCGGTTCAAGCTCGCGCCGTTCCTGGCTCTGGACGAGCAGTTCTCGAACGTGTCCCCCGAGTTCCAGCCCCGCGTCGCCAAGCTCCTGAAGACCCTCGCCGGGATGGGCTTCACGATCCTCGCGGTCTCGCATCAGCCCACGATAACTCGCGGCGCGGATTACGTGTATACTGTGACTGTACACTGTCCGAAGTGCGGCAGCGATCTGACACCGCAGTTCAAGGCGCTCGACGACGACGAGGATTTCACGGTGGTCTGCCCCATGTGCCAAATCACGCCGAAGACGGTGCTTCCGCACATGAACAAGGTGCAATGATGGCTGAACATTATTGTGAAATGCTTCTGGAAGACAATACCGAGTGCGGCGCTCCGGCGACCCGCTTCATGGTCACAACTTTCGGAGACCCGGATGCTCTATTCAAAAGGCAGTTTTGGCTTTGTAATCAGCACCACAGGGAGGCTTCCGAGCTACCAATGCAGTACTTGATCGACGGCGTACCCATCGTATCCGAGGTGCTGAAGGAAGAATTCTAGTGAACGACCCGCTTCTCAGCAAGATACGGCTGAAGGCACTGGAGGAAATCGTCAAGGCGGCCCGTGAAACGGTTCACAGGCACCGCAGGCGTTTCCTTCAGCGGGGCTTGCGCCCCTGCCCGCAGAACTGCAAGGGGGCTAGCACGCTGGGGCGCGAGGTGGTAGGATGTACTTATTGCGGAAGCCCGAGCGCGGGCACGTGTCTCAGGGAAGGCAAGTTCGTGCCACTGTTCTCGAAGGACGAGTTGGCCAAGCAGTTCGCCGACCAGCTTCGCAACCCGGAAATCCTCCTGCGCGAGTATCGGGATGTCACCGTCTTTTTGTGGGTGCTCGGGGCGTTCGACAAGCAGCAGGTGAACGAAGAGGTGGTCGCGGGCATGGAAAAGCATGAGACCAAGAAAGCGGGAAAATAGGAAGGGACGCGATGGCTTACGACGCGGCATTCTTTGACCTGTACAAGGGCTACCTCGGCGAGCCGCTGGTGCGCTCGGCGCACAACGCGATGTTCGGTATGCTTTTCAGGCATCTGTTGCCCGCGAGACCAAGAATCCTGGACCTGGGCTGCGGCATCGGCGAGCTTGTGAACTTCTACCTGGCCGACTATGCCTACTTCGGTGTGGACGCCAAGTCCCACGGGCCGCATTGCGACGCGGAGCTTGACTACACGTCGGACGACCTGTTCCGCCTGCTTCCGCAGATGCCGTTTTACCCGAACTGCTTCATCAGCCTGTTCTCGGCGGAATGCTGCCTGAGCGCCGACGACAAGTACGAGCTTTACGGCAACCTTTTCGCCGACTGGCCGACCGTCACCTGCGGTCTGGTGTCCGGGTTCTACTACCGCAGCCGGGCGGCGCAGGAGAAGGTGGCGGAGGTGGGCGGCATCGAAAGCTACCAAACCATTGAGAAAGCCGTCGATTATGGCTCTTCGCTTTTCACGGAATTCCGCTGCGAGATGGCTGTACCGTCCAAGATGTTCGGCGACGACGTTGTCGAGGTCTGGAAGCTTTTGGAGTGCCGATGATAGGTAAAGGTGTACAAATGACAAGAGAAAAGGTGACAACATTCATGCGTTGGGTGATATTCATGGCGCTGTTCGGGATGGTCATCTACCAGAGCAACCAGATCGCCGATCTCAAGCATGAGCTTGTTGATTCGCTCAAGGATTCCATCAGCCTGCAACAGGATTTGGCTGAAACGGAACAGCAGTACGCCGCGCTGGCGAAATCCTGCCTGAAGTAGCTTAGCTTTCCTTTCCCCAATAAACCCAGTATTTAACCGTGTGGACGATGCCAGTCTAATATTGGAGCTTACCAGGGTCGTTCGGAGCGATTCCGAAAGGCCTACCTTGGAACAGCGCTTCAACCCCGTAGACCCAGTGGACATCGAGATCGTGCTCCATGAGGCGGATTTTGCCGTTGAAAGCTATATGAAGAAGTGGAAAAGTTTCCGCGAGAGATTCGCCGACCCGTCCTTGTACGACGCTTTCGTCCTCGACTTCCAGATGAGGGTGCGCAAGGACGTGAAGGTCATGATCGTGCAGGCGCAGCGGTACATAGCCAACGAGCTTGAGGGCGGGTGGGAAGGCGAAGAGGAAGATGAGGGCGGCGAGGAAGCGCTATGAGAGACAGGACGAAGCGGACGCTGACAGTGGTCATCGAGGGCGTCACCGAGGCGCAGGAGATCGCGCTGAATGACCTGTTCGCCACATGGCAGAGCCTCGGTGGCTTGGGCGCGTCCCGCTGGACGGCTTTCTTCGCCGACGGCGACGGGGACTTCAGGCCGAAGATCACGGTCAACGGCGAGAAAGCGAAGTTTACGGACCTGCTTCCGCGAGAACAGATATGGAAAGAAGGTTACCACGGCGACTACAGGATCGACTTCGACTGGATCGGGTGGAAGCTTCGGGAGAGAGAAGATGGCGAAAAAGAAAAGCAGTAAGCCGCACAAGTTCGTCCTCGTAGAGGCGGACAACTGGGTGGGCCTGTACGTGGACGGTAAGTGCGTGGAGCAGCACCACGACATCGACCTGGTGGAGTGGCTGCACAAGTACGGCGTGGACATCAGGGCGAAATACGCCTACAACGAACCGTGTCTGGTGGGGGGAGATGCGTGGAGCGTGCCGGGGGTGCTGCCGGAATCATTGAAGGATATCGAGTTTGACCCAAAGGAGAGTTGATGGGCGTAGATACACATCGCGTTGAAATAGTCCCGGTCAAGCTGGAGCCGCATCCGAACGCGGACCGCCTGTCCGTGGTGCGTGTCTACAATTTCACCGTGTGCGTGAACACCGCCGACTGGCTCGGCGTCGAGAAGGCGGCATACGTCCAGCCGGACTCCTGCATGCCGGACAGGCCCGAGTACCGCTTCCTGAAGGACACCTCCGCGACACGCAAGGAGCGCGAAGGGCTTGTGCAGGCGCAAGAGACGATCAGGGCAACAGGGAGCGGAATGGAACTGACTGAGGATGAGTATCAGCGTCGCCTCGCCGAGATCGAAGCGAAGGTGGACGCTAACACCAAGCACCTGCGCATCACCGTGAAGAAGCTGCGCGGCGTCGTGTCCATGGGCATGTTGCTGCCAGCGCCGGAAGGCTCCCAGGTCGGGGACGACGTGGCGGAGCAGCTTGGCGTCACCCACTACGAGCCGCCGTCGATGGACGAGATTGAGGGCCGCAGGCAACACACCGGGGACGACGTCGCACCCGCGCCGCTGATGATCTACGCCCCGAAGTACGACGTGGAGTCCATCTACAAGTTCGCCGACTGCTTCGAGGCTGGCGAGCCTGTGTACGTGTCGGAGAAGATCGACGGGCAGAACGGCCGCTTCGTCGCGACGGAGAACGGCAACGAGACCACGAAAGAGCATCCGCAGCCCGGTGAGTGGAAATGGTCCACCCCCGTGACCTTGCACGCTGGTTCCCGCACCGAGTGGAAGAAGAAGGAGGGCGGTTCAAACTGGTGGAGGGTGCAGGAGGGGAACCCCTGGATCGAGCGGTGGTGCTACGACAACCAGGACTGCGTCCTCTACGGAGAGGTGTATGGGTGGGTCCAAACTCTTAAATATGGTGCGAAGCCAGGGCAGCTTTTCTTCCGCGCCTTCGACGTCATGGAGGGCGTGGAGTACTGGGACGCCGAGAAGTTCCTCGCCGAGATACCCGAGGAGCGCAGGGTTCCATCGCTCGGGATCATGCCGTTCGACTTCGGGAGGTTGCAGGCCTTAGCGGACGGCCCGTCCCTGGTCAGGGGGGCCAACCACGCGAGGGAGGGCATCGTCATCAAGCCGGTCAAGGAGCGCAAGCATTGGAGCCTCGGGCGTGTTATGCTGAAGGTAGTGAGCAACGAATATCTGGAGAAGTCTGCGCGATGAAATACCCATGCGGATGTAGTTTTGATTACGGGGCATACCCAGGCGGCGGCACGTGGAGCATACAGAGTTTCTGCAAGGAACACGCTCCAAGACGACTGGGCGGTCCTGGGTTCTTTTGGTTGGCTGCGATAATCATGCTAGTAATCATCGCAGTAGTGAGTTTCCTATGAAACTGGAGGATTGCCATGACTGCGGTGCCAAGCCCGGAGAGGTACACCAGCCGGGCTGTGACGTCGAACGCTGCTCGGCCTGCGGAGGGCAGCGGTTGTCGTGTTTCTGCAAGGGCAGGCACGACCCCCGGTTCGCCCGCTGGACGGGCTTGTGGCCTGGCAGCGCAGAAGCCGCCGTTTTAGGCATAGACCTGAATGCGCTCTACGAGCAGGGCTATCACAGGGTCTTCTTCGTAAAGCCGAAAAAGGGATGAAAGAAGGTATTTATTAACATGAAAAGCCAAGCAGTTATGCAGCCAGAACGGTCATTCGAGACGCTTCCGCTTCGCAATGCGGTGAAGAACCTGTACTACTCCGCGCACTGGACGCCCGACCGCCCGGTGGACGCAGAGAAGCTTTGGGCGGACGTCCGCGACGCGGCGGGCTTCGTACCTGGCAACTCGCCCGAGGAGCTTCCGTTCGACGGCATCCAGACGTCCTACGCCACGGACCGCCTCCGGCAAATAGGGCAACTCGCCAGCGCCAAGAAGGGCAGGGAGTTCGGAACCACGGAGACCCGCGCCTTCCTTTTGCTGTACGGGCAGGAGTTGCAGGACAAGATTGACGCTGCTGTGCGGCAGTTCCTTGAGGAGAAGCTGGGCTAACATGAACTGGGAATTGTTCAGGGAAGAACTCGGCGAGTTGCTCACCGTCTTGGGGGTTTGGGCGGTTTTTGTGCTGTTTTTCGTTGTTTTAGGAGTTTGCTGATGCCTAGCCTGCGCTCAATCGCGAACCAGTACCACCACGCGGCTAACAAGATCGCCGCCCGCGCGGACCGTCGCGGCGAACTGACGGAGAGCCAGCGGATAGCCATCGAGTCGTTCCGCAAGTCAGCCGAGAAAATCGAGGCGCTCATCCGCCCAGAGGATTCGCTCCCGAAGCCGAATAGCCAAGCGCACACGATGAGCCTCATAGAGAACATCGCCCCCAAGAAGGTCACGACCCGCGACAAGGCGGCGACGCCCCAGGAGCTTTTGGAGAAAACACAATGAGAACATACGACGGACCGGAACCAGACCCCACCACGATGGACGAGCTTTACACGCACCCGGATATTACAGGCGATGACGACGGCGAACTGACCGAGGAGCTTGCCGACACGGCTACCATCGAGCAGCTTTTGGACACGTTCATCGGGGAAGTGGGCGACATACTCGATCTCGCGGTCGAAGTGTCGGTGGAAGGAAATCCTGTGCGCACCCACCTCGACCTTGTCACCGCAAGGCAGGACATCATCGAGTTGGCCCAGGAATTGAGGGCGGAACTGGTCGCCAAGGTCGCTGTCCGCGCAGAGGAAATTCCCGAGCAAAACGGACTTGGTGTGACGCCGATCTCGGCTGCCACGCATCCCTCAGAGTTGCGCAAGCAAGTCATTCCCGAGGAGGACTAATGTTCGCACGCGGCTCATGGGCTATTTTCGGTATCAAGTCCGACTCCGAGGTTGCTTTCGCCAAGAGCCTCGACGACTACAGCAACGTGAGCCAGGCCTTGGCTGTCCAGCACGCCAAGAACGACGACGTCCCCACCTACGGCATCAACCCATACGAACATCCACGCCTCGATGAGAATGACAACCTAGAACTCGGCATCACTAGCGACTCATTCAAGCTAAGCGATTACGTGTACGGGTTCTGGTTCTGCCTCAACGGCTTCGAGGACGTGACCGACCCTAAGAGCAAGCAGGAAGCCCTCGCCTATTCAAACATGGGCAAGCCCTTCAAGTTCCTAAAGAAAGAAGAGAAGCAGCATGTGGATTCTTTGGTCGCGGCTTCCGCCGTTGCCTCACGCAGTCAATTCCCTGTCCTAATCGACTTCGCGGAGGAGCGCGTGTACGCAGAGACCACGAGCGCCGAGGAAATCGGTGACCTCCGCAGGCTCCTAGAGACCATGGGCGCTGCGCCCTACAACCTCGCGTGGCAGTTCGGCGGGCACGACTGGCACTTCGCGTTCCTCGCCAAGGTGCAGCAGGCGAACAAGTTCCACAAGCAGATGAAAGACCGCGCCGACGAGCTTAGCCGGTTCCGTCCGGAAGAGGTGCAGAAGCTCGACGACAAGATGGTCGAGTCCGTCGTCTCCGGCTACTTCGCCATGTCCGAGCTTGAGACGGGACAATGGGCCGGTCTGTCTACCCCGGCGAAGATCAGGCTGTACGCCACCGCCGAGCCTTCCGCTGAGTCCTCCGTGAGCACGGCGTTCACGCTACTTGACCTCATGGACACCGCGTCGGTGTCCGCCGCGTCCGTCGTCTTCCAGAACCTCGACTCGAAGTTCAGCAAGAAGGGCGAGGAGAAGCAGTACCGCACCGATCTGTTCACCATCGACATCAACGACAAGGCCAACATCTCCGACGCCGGGGCGGCGGCCCTGCGCGGCTTCGACCTGCCGCAATACAAGAAGGACATGAAGCGCCTTGCCAAGAGCGGCGAGGTGCCCATCAAGGTCTATTGGTTCGACTGGCTCGTCGCCATGAAGAACGCGGTCCACTTCTTCGCCGACAACGTGACCGAGACGCTGCACATCGACAAGAAGCTGGGGCTGAGGCCCTACGAGAGCGAGCAAGAAGAGACAGAAGAGGTATAAAGGCAGGATTCTGATGGGGCTGCTGAAGTGGCTGGGAATGCACGAACACGAATGGTCTCCGTGGGAGACGGTAGAGAGGGGGAACATCGTTATCGGGCTGCCTCCCCTCGCCCAGATGTTCACTAAAGACCCGCATTGGCACGTCGCGGGAGAGTTCAAGAAGCAGAAGCGGAAGTGCAAGACATGCGGTCTGAGCCAGACTAGGGCGGAAAAGGTTTACTACTGAAATGAGCCGAATCAAATTGCAAGACGACATGCCCTCTGTTGTATACAAGATGAGCGAGGGGAACATCGGCGCTGTGACCGTGCTGGTCGGGTGTCTCAGGGACGGGGGCATCATCGACGGTAACGCCGCGTTTGGAGGCTTGGCTCACGTCTTCGACTTGGACACGCTGGGCATCTACGGCTCGCGCATCTGGATGCTCTACAAGGACGTCTGCAAGCAAGACTTAAGGACAATGATAGCGGTGCTCCGCGCATGGCAATTGGGGTTTTTATCAAGGGACATCCTCAATCATGCTATTGACAACTACGGAGATGGGCTGGACGTCCCAGCTATGGTGGTGAAAGTCGAGGAACGGCTGCCCGAGTTCCAGCGCACCGGGGAGGAAACCGATGCCACAGCTTGAGGTGGCGGCGATAGTGATGAAGGACGCGGTGAACGTCCTGATCGGCAGGCAGAAGGGCGGCCCGGACGCCGGGAAGTGGGTGATCCCCGTCTCCTCAATGGACACGCGTTCACACGTCTCGATGATGCGCTCGCCCTCCCTGACCGAG
>Ga0187874_10003397_pt1 | contig 11167 bp, 11 predicted proteins | sample June2016WEW_16_1_3_FD_132993 | JGI IMG/M metagenome (GOLD analysis project Ga0187874, IMG submission 132993) | Peatland microbial communities from SPRUCE experiment site at the Marcell Experimental Forest, Minnesota, USA - June2016WEW_16_150 | ecosystem: Environmental > Terrestrial > Soil >... | reverse complement strand
GGGGTAAAGGTAGCGTAGCTGTAACCAGGGGCAAAGTAGCCTATATGTAATTGTATATTAGTATAATAATAACGGTCATGCGACCTCTCTTTCAATAAGGATTCTTTCTTCCATATCTAAATCAAATTGGCCATACGGATTGATATGAGCATATATCAGTGGGGTTAGACCTCTAAAATCCTCCGGAGTCATTAAATCATACCATTTTTTCTGGGATAGTACTTGCTGTATCATCAAAGTATTGATGTATACCAAACAGTTTTGCAATAGGTGCAGGCACAATATTGAAATTTCCTGTTCATCAATCCTATTTGTCGATACTTCCCCACTTTTACCATAAAAAATAAAACCATTTGCTGAATTCCAATTTTCTACCACATTAAGACCTTCATGAATTTCCATCCTTAATGCTTCCGAATCTAAATAATCACAAAGAAATATAGTTTTAATGGCTTTCCCCAGCTCTGCAAGGGCTTGATAGGTTGGATGCATTAAGTTATTTCTGGTAAACCGTTTCATAATTGCTTCTGTTTCGGCAGTTCCTAGACGTAAGGCTGTTGCATATTTTACCATTTGATCATATTGTTGACGAATAAGCTCCCAATTAATTGGCCGGGTCAATATCGGTTGCAAATTTGGGAAGGCTTCAGTTATTCCGGTTTCCGGACGATATAGTTTTTGCGAATGAATGGCTTTGAGCCTGGGCATTAGGTTAAACCCTAATAAATGGCAAAATGCAAATGCTACTTCACTTTGGCCGTGAGAATCAACAAAATTCCTTTCGATCTCCATATCCGTACAATGTTTTAATAAACCATCAATCATTGCCGACACTTCAGAGGACGAGCATGCTTTGAGTTGAGAATAGATACAAACAGAATTCTTTTCGACATGCCAATATATCATAATCCCTCTACCCTTGTACCTTATATGCCATTCGGTTAAAAGGTTTTGATCCCAGGCACCAACTTTTTTAGAATCAGAGGCACAGGTTGTAGTACCTTCTCCCCAAACGTCCGTTATCCTACTTTTAAGAATTTCATTGACCACATGGGATATTGCATTACGTAGGTTGTCTTTATTAATAAATTTTCTTTTGATATATTGCAATTCTAGATAGCTTACTCCATGGTTGCCAGCAGATATACGTTTGAGCCCAGTATTTGCACCCAAACCGTATAAAGCAAGGATAAGCCTTTTTTGGATAGTGGAACGATCAAGTTTTTCATGTGTTGCCAACGTTTTAAAATCATCAGTAAACGAAAGTCTCAAATCACTTTCCTTTAATATATCCAGCAGATTTATCATCGGCCATTGGCGCATGATTTCAGCTTTTAATTTGCTCAGGTTTTTAGGTTCTGTTTGCGCTTCACTTGGGGATAATGTAATCCACCCGTTACTTTTATTTGACAAATGAACTTTCGAGTTTTTGGGCATACCATTATCAAGTTTTGACAAGGCTTGATGCATAGCATTTTTGATGCCCGAAATAAACTCTTCTGAATCTAATGGTTGTTTTAATGCCCTGTAATTTTCTTCTCTACGTTCTTCAAAATCTGTGGGCAAATCTTCCTCAGGATTTCTATATTGATTTGCACCTACCACCCATATTTCCTTGCAACGTAGTTTATCCCTTAAAGCTTGTAAAACAACAATCTCATAGTTTATCCTATTGATTCGTTCCTTTCCATTATCATCTTTCTCAATGACTGTTTCTTTCATTCCGGGTTTTATTACCCCATCAATAGGCATTTCCATATCATTACTGAAATAACGAGTAGTTATGGGGTTATACTTCTTTATTAATTCCAATGCTTTAATGACAGGCTTATGAACATCATTGTTTGATTTGAATTGCAGGATATTAAGCAATTCTGGAACCATACTTCTATAATGATTGCTATAGGAAGCCCTCATTACAGTATACACCTTTACCTGGTAATGAGTACCGGTGGTTTTAAATTCCTTAACTAATGCCTTTAATGTTTTTTCACTAATTATAGGGTATAAAACTTCCTTAATTATGCCATCAGGATTATTGAGGGCAACATCAGCCAGCTGGAAAAGAAGATTCGTTTTCCCGTGAACTTTTCTAAAATCATTCAAAAGTTCTTTGTCGACTTTTCTTTCAGCTCTAACGCCTATTCGATGAATGATTTGAATAAGCAGTTCAATTAGGTTATCGGTAATCTCCCTTTTTCGGAGCCAAAAGAAAGCTGCCAGAATCGTGTAACGCATTTTATCGGGGTGCCTTCGTAACTCCATTAACTTTTCTGATACAGCCCTTTGTTTATACCTTTTTATAACTTTCGCAGGAACCTTATTAAATAAATTATCAGGTAAATTTAACTCTCGAATAGTTTGGAGTTTAGCTATTTCCTTAAAAACACTTTCAAGTCCAATACGTCCTGGATCAGCCCTTAACTCACCAAAAGATATCGATTTTTCTTCATTTCTATCATCAATCTCAGTTTCATCATAAAGAGCAAGGGCTTCAATTAAAATATCCATCTGAGTTCGAGTACGTATGGAAAGTTGTTCGTAGGTTTCTTGTAAGAATTGATCTTCATAAGAACGTATTGCTGATTTTGTTAATCTATTGATTTGATCAAGAGTTGGAGGTTCAAGACTTGATTCCCGGAATCGTTTGTAAGCCTCTTCTTTCAGATTTTCAATTTCAAAATTCTGATAAAGGACTTGTTTACACAACCATTCTTTTAATTGTTGGATATCTTCAAGAGTCGCTTCCCTAAAACCAAAGAACGTTCTAATCTGAGATCGGTGATATTTGATATTTCTCCCACTCCAATCGTATTTATCAAATAAAAACGGAGCTACTTCTAATTGTTTTGCAATATATTCTATGATTTCGTTCGGAATTTCATTTTTGTGGTTCGGAAATCTGGCTTCATTTTGAAAGAATTTGAACATCACACCAAAACCAAGTCTTGTTTCTCCGGTTTTATTACCAATCTGCGCAAATTCATTCGGTAAAAAAGTAAAATGATCAATTATTTCATCCAAGTCCCAATTTCTTTTCATAGAGGCAAAATTTTAAAGTAGTTTATTCACCAATTTGAGTTATTGTTGTATATATTAAACGACCGTTAGAATATAACATTAATAGTATAGTATATATACTATTATATATATACGTTAATTATATATTTATATTGTAAATTTGCATTAATTATAACAAACCTATTTTTCATCATGATTTATGCATATGTTCGAGTTTCAACAGATAAACAAAGTTTAGATAACCAGCGGTATGAAATTCTAAATTTTGCTGATCAGAAAAAATTCCAAATCGATAAATGGATTGAAGAAACCATTTCTGGTCTGAAATCTGTTAAAGACCGAAGTTTGGGAGGGTTACTTACAAGCTTAGCAAAAAATGATGTGCTTATTGTAAGTGAATTATCAAGGTTAGGACGTAATTTAATGGAAGTAATGAGTATCCTGCATGATTGTATGGAAAAGGACGTCAAAGTATTTACGTTGAAGGAAGGTTATGAACTAGGAAAAAATATCAATTCGAAAATATTGGCTTTTGCTTTTTCGCTTTCAGCTGAGATAGAACGCAATTTAATTTCACAAAGAACCAAAGAAGCTCTTGCCCGAAAAAAAGCTGAAGGGAAAAAGTTAGGTCGTCCAAAGGGAAGTCAAAACAAGCATGTAAAACTTTCAGGAAAGGAAGAAATAATTAGAGATTTACTTGAAAAGCAAATTTCTGTATCTGCCATAGCCAGGATTACAGGGGTTAATAGATTAACTGTAGATGGCTTTATTCGAAGCAGAAGTCTTAGATGAATACAAAACGTAAATAGCAATATAATTTACATTTCAATTTAATGGCATTCACCATTAATTAAAACAATGTATTAAAAATAATTCAGTATATTTGAATCGTGGCTATGGAGTTAGCCTTTAACCGCCTTGAATAAGCTGATAACTCCTACTTTCAACTTTATTGTTTAACATTAAAGTAAAAGTAGGATTATATGGTAAAAATACTCTTCATAATAGGTTCGGGCAGTTTTATTGGCGGTGTGTCCCGTTATCTCACTTCACGATTTATCCAAAACAACTTTATTTCTGCATTTCCATTTGGCACTTTTGTTGTCAACATTCTTGGATGCTTTCTTATTGGGTTATTTTATGGCCTTTCGGAACGCGGAAACATAATGACTGCCGAATGGCGCATGTTCCTTACTGTTGGCTTTTGTGGCGGATTCACCACATTCTCAACGTTTGCCAACGAAAATGTTGCATTACTCAGGGAAAGCGAGTTCTTTTATTTTGCGCTTTACGCCAGTTTAAGCGTTTTTATTGGTCTTTTGGCCACATATCTTGGAAACCTTATCACTAAAATATTTTAAATTCATGGAAACGAATAGCGAAGCAAAATTATTACGAATTTTTATTAGTTCAACAGACAAGTTTAAACACATGCCGCTTTACGAAGTGATTGTATTTGCCGCAAAGCGTTATGGCCTTTCTGGAGCAACAGTTTTAAAAGGGGTTATGGGCTATGGGGCAAGTCATGTTATCAGTTCCATAAAATTTTGGGAAATAACCGAGAAATTGCCTATGGTGGTCGAAATTGTAGATGAAGCAGAAAAGATTGAAAAATTCACCGATACCATTCTGCCTTATTTTGACAAAATCCGATATGGAGGAATGATTACCCTTGAAAAAGCAATTATTGTACTGCATAAACAAGGGAAAAAATTGAACGAATAGTTAGCCCATTTAAAAAGCTTACGATATGGACAATATTTGGTTAATTGCTGCAATGTGGATGGGCATGGCATTTGTGGCCAGCTTAATTTCTATACGTATAGGTATTTCCGTTGCACTTATCGAAATATTGGTAGGTGTTGTAGCGGGAAATTTTCTGGGAATCCACCAGACCACACAGTGGATTGATTTTTTGGCCATGCTTGGCAGTGGTGTTTTAACTTTTTTGGCCGGGGCAGAAATAGATCCGGCTTCGCTTAAGGCTCATTTAAAACCAAGTCTTGTAATAGGTGTCTTATCATTCTTAATCCCTTTTGTTTCCATTTGGTTGATTGCCCAGTTTGTGTTCGGTTGGGGCTTACACCAGGCGCAAATTGCGGGTATCGCATTGTCTACTACATCGGTTGCCGTTGTATACGCTGTAATGATTGAAAAAAAACTTGGGGATACCTCTATGGGTAAAATGATTCTTGCAGCCTGTTTTATAACTGATTTTGGGACTGTGCTTGCATTGGGTGTATTGTTTGCCAACTTTAACCTTTGGATGGTGGTTTTTGTAGTGGTAATGTGTGTAATGCTTTGGTTTATGCCAAAATGGACTAAATACCTTATCGGACATTTAGGAGCGAATAAGGTAAGCCAACCTGAGGTAAAGTTTATCCTACTTGTATTGTTCTTTCTTGGCGGATTGGCTACCACAGCAAAAAGTGAAGCAGTGCTGCCTGCCTATTTAATTGGTTTGGTTGTGGCAGGGGTGTTTGTACGTGACAAAACCTTGGTTGACCGTATGCGCACCATCGCTTTTACCATCTTTACTCCGTTTTATTTTATGAAAGCCGGATTATACGTTTCGCTGCCTGTAATATGGATTTCAATTGGAATTATTAGCCTTTTCCTAATTATTAAAATAGTTACCAAGATTATCGGAGTTTACCCATTGGCAAGGGCATTCCAAATGCGTAAAAAAGAGGCTTCGTATACGACCCTGCTAATGGCAACCGGGTTGACTTTTGGGACAATTTCGGCATTATTCGGATTAAACAATCATCTCATCGACCAAAGACAATACACTATTCTTGTAACAGTAGTAATTCTAAGTGCCATAATACCTACACTCATTGCACAAAAATTCTTTCAGCCCGAAATACAGACCATGATTGCATGGGGTAGGTTAAGAAGTATCACAAACAATGGTAAAAAGAAAAAATTAACTAATAAGAAAGACCATGTATAAAAACATTCTTGTTGCTTATGATGGTTCCGAGGGAGCTAAAATAGCATTAACCAATTCACTGGCAATTGCAAAAGCGCTAAAGTCACAACTAATTGCCCTTTGGGTTGGAGGTTATAGGGCGTATTATCACGAAACAGTGGCCGAAGTCGACGAGGAAAACAAGGCAATTGAAAGTTTTTCAACCAAACTAAAGAAAGAACTTAAATGTATTTCGCAAAATGAAGGCATAGAAATAGAATATGCACACTTGCAGGGTAACCCTGCAAAACTGATTGTAGAATACGCTGAAAAGAACCACATTGATTTAGTTGTATTGGGCTGTAAAGGCCATTCTGGTCTTTGGGGAAATGACTTAGGCCATGTCACCGATAAAGTGAGCGAGAATGCCAAATGTAATGTTCTGATAGCTCGAAAATAGTATGATTAAAATAGACATACCTGGTTATAAACAAATCGAAGCGATACACCTTGTTCTTGATTATAATGGTACGCTTGCCATTGATGGATTAATAAAGAAAGGAGTGATAAAACTATTAAATATACTGGCTTCAACTATTAAAATTCACATCGTAACAGCAGATACATTTCAAATGGCAAAGGACGAATTGAAAAGTATTGATTGCGAATTGGTTATTTTAAATAGAGAAAAGCAGGACCAGCAAAAGGCTCAATATATAGCAGGTCTAGGTATTGAAAATGTTATAGCTATTGGGAATGGGCGTAATGACGCACTAATGCTTAAAAGTGCAGCGATAGGAATCGCAGTTATTCAAAAGGAAGGTGCAGCTAAAGAAGCTTTAATAAATTGTGATGTTGTTTGTTTTGACATTATTGATACACTGGAACTTCTGAGTAATCCCAAGCGACTGGTTGCTACATTAAGAAATTGACTTTCATACCATTATCTATTAATAACGTAAAAATTAAATAATTATGAAGATTTTAGAAGTAGAAGCAATTGAAATTCTCGATTCGAGGGGCAATCCCACAGTTGAAGTAAATTTAGAATTAGAAGATGGCACGAGTGCCCGTGCAATGGTTCCTAGCGGGGCGTCCACCGGAGAGCGCGAAGCCTGCGAACTACGTGACGGAGATAAAAAACGCTACGGAGGCAAAGGCGTGTTGAAAGCTGTTGAAAACGTCAACAAAACAATTGCCAAAGAAATTGAAGGCAAATGTTTTGTGAGCCAACGTGAATTAGATTATTTTATGATTGAGCTTGATGGCTCACCAAACAAATCAAAATTGGGGGCAAATGCCATTCTTGGTGTATCAATGGCGTATGCCCGTGCCGAAGCCATGAGTGCTGGAATACCTCTTTACCAGTATTTAGGTGGAAGCAATGCCCATTTGTTGCCAGTTCCCTGTATGAACATTATAAACGGTGGCAAACATGCTGATAACAACGTGGACTTTCAGGAATTTATGATTGCCCCACATGGTGCACCTTCATTTACCGAAGCTATCCGAATGGGTGTTGAAATTTTTCACACATTAAAAGGAATATTAAAAGCTAAAGGCTATAGCACGGGTATTGGAGACGAAGGAGGTTTTGCTCCCGACCTGAAATCGAACGATGAAGCTGTTGAAGTAATCCTCGAAGCCATTACCAAAGCAGGGTACAAACCGGGCGAGGAAGTCAGTATTTGCCTCGACCCTGCCGCCAGCGAACTATGGGAAGATGGTAAATACAAAATGTTCAAAAGTACAGGTAAATTTCTGACAAGCGATGAACTAATCAAACTTTGGGAAAGTTGGGCAAACCAATATCCTATTGTTTTACTTGAAGACGGGTTGGCCGAAAATGATTGGAACGGCTGGAAAAACCTAACACAAACACTTGGCCATAAAATTGAAATTGTTGGAGATGATCTGTTTTGCACCAACAAGGCTATATTAGCGGAGGGCATCGAAAAAGGGGTAGCTAATTCCATTCTCATAAAATTAAACCAGATTGGAACAGTAACCGAAACACTTGAAACCATTGAGTTGGCATACAAAAACAGTTATAACTGTTTTGTATCGCATCGCAGTGGAGAAACACCAGACACTTTTATTGCTGACCTTACGGTTGCTGTAAATGCGGGTCACTTAAAAACAGGCAGCGGTTGCCGTGGCGAACGTGTTGAGAAATTCAACCAACTCATGCGCATTGAACATGAATTGAACAAAGCCTCACGCTTTGCAGGCAAAAAAGCTTTTAAGAATGCATAATAATGGAGGGGGAGAATATCCCCCTTACTTTTAATACAAATTAAGTGAAATGAAAAAATGCCTTCTTATACTTTTACTTTTCCCCTCTATTTCAATTTATTCACAGAATATCGATATCGACTTATTGAAAGATATTAATCTGAACCGTAATAAACATTTAGATGGTACATTCAGAACCATTACCAATTCTGCTGCCCCGTTAGCTTTTGGAGTACCGGTGTTATTGTTTGGTATCAGCTTAATTAAAAAGGATTCGTTTACTCGCCAACGTTCATTTTATATTGGGGCATCTGTTTTAACATCGATAATGATATCAAATATTGTTAAATATAGCGTTAACAGACCTAGACCGTTTGTAACATATCCATTTATAGAGAAATTATCCAGTGGTGGCAGTCCTTCATTTCCTTCGGGTCACACTTCCGATGCTTTTGCGCTGGCAACCTCTATAAGTATAGCTTATCCGAAATGGTATGTAATAATACCATCATTCGCTTGGGCGGGTGCTGTGGGTTATTCCCGCATGGATTTGGGTGTTCACTATCCAAGCGATGTATTGATGAGTGCAATTATTGCATCAGGTTCAGCTTACTTGTGTTATAAAGGTCAGCAATGGTTATATAAAAAAAGAAAACAATGATAGAATACTTAAATTCGATAGACACTCATTTGTTCCTGTTTATCAACGGCATACACAATGCCTTTTTCGACCCTATAATGTATTGGTTTAGCGATAAGCTTATTTGGATACCCATGTATGTATTAATCGCCTTTTTTGTCATAAAGAACTACAAAACACAGGGTATAATCATGCTATTATTTGTGGCGGCTGTAATTGCTTTGAGTGACCAAACCGCTTCGCACCTCATTAAAAATGCCGTTCAGAGGCTTCGCCCTTCACATGAACCTACTTTGGCTGGATTAGTCCATTTAAGCAAAGCTGGGGCTGGTGGCATGTATGGTTTTGTTTCGTCTCATGCAGCAAACGTTTTCGGGGTAGCAACCTTTCTGCATTTTGCTCTCGACAATCGGTTTAAGCTATTAAAATACTGGCTTTTTACCTGGGCAGTATTGGTGTCTTACAGTCGCATATACAATGGCGTACATTATCCTGGCGATGTTATTGTGGCAGCTTGCATCGGGGCTCTTATCGGATGGTCTATGTCGAAACTATTCTTTTATGTCGAAGAAAAACGATTAAAAAAATGAAAAACATGTGGTGGATTTACGCTTTATTATCGGCTTTGTTTGCAGCCTTCACAGCAATTCTTGCCAAGATTGGCATTAAAGGAATTAATTCTGATTTAGCAACAGCTATACGAACGTTATTTATTTTGTTTATTGCATGGGGTATTGTTCTTGCTCGCAAAGAGCTTTACGGTATAAACCTGCTTTCTAAAAATAATTGGTTATTTCTGGGTTTTTCAGGCATTGCCACAGGTTTATCGTGGATATTTTATTTTAAAGCATTGCAATTGGGCAAAGTATCGCAAGTTGCACCTGTCGATAAATTGAGTGTTGCTATAGCCATTATATTATCTACGGTGCTATTGCACGAGGTAATTACTTGGAAAATTCTTGTAGGGACAATCCTTATCATTGCGGGTTCTGTTGTAATAATTTTGTAGTCATCAATAAAATTCAACTTCAATAGAATAATAGACGAAATCCTAAATCTATTTAAATAGAAACATGATAATTATTTGAATTGTATTTAGCATTAAATTAAATAATTACAAACTACTTTGCCCCTAGTTACAGCTACGCTACCTTTACCCCTAATAGTTGGATGTTTTTCTCGTGCTGCTTAAAGTTGATCAGTCCGGCTGCTATCTTGCTTTGATATTCCAATACTTCTGCCTCGTGCCTCGGGTTTTCTTCTACCTGTATCAAAAAGCTTCTGTTGGCGTTATCTTCAAAAATCTTGTCTTTTGTGGTTGCCCCCGCGATGCATACAGGGCCTTCCACGTGAAGGTACACTTGTTTGCTGTCCCCTGTCCTTGAGTTCGTCTTGGTGCTAAAACGGCTTATGCTCTGGTTGCTCATGAGTTCTCTTAATGGTAACAGGGCGTTATATGCTCCGTCCAGATCTTCCTGCAGTAGTATCTTATGTTTTAAAAAGTCTTTGGGGGTGTAATAGAGGGTGTTCTCGCTTAAACTGGTTGTTACGTGGATATGTTGCCTGGGTACGGTTCCGGCCACGCCTTGTAAAAGGTGTGTTTTGCCGCTACCACTGCTGCCCATTACTATGGCATGAAGGGGATTTTTAAAGAACCTGGTTAAGAAGATGAAGAACAATAAAGCGGCGTTGTCCTGCTGGCCTATCATACCCATATTACCAAATAATTCATGGGTGTGCTTTGTGAGGTTGTTGTTTTTCATGAACTCGTTTGCTTTTTGCATTTGCTCACGGCTAAAAATATCCTTGGCTTGTTTCTCTTGTACTTCGTCGTTTTGGCGTTTTTCTTCACGTTTCCTCTGGCGGTAGGTTTCAAGTTCTTTGGTAAGTCCTGTTATAGCTTCATTTACTATGCTGCTGCTTATTTCCAGCTTTTCCGCTGCCTGTTTTATAAGTCGGTCGGTCTGGTTGTGGCTGTATAAATCGGCTGTATCCCTGAAGCTGTTATATTCATTTACCTTTAATTGTATATGCAGTGTTGCTCTTAACCTGGTAACTGTGTGTATCTCTATTCCTCCCCATATGGTTACCTGCAGTTGTTCGGTTTCGTATAGCAAGCTATCGGGAGTAACTTTCAATTGATAATTGGTTATTTCTGCTGATGACTTGTTCACGTTTAGTGACAATGTTTCTCTGTGATCGCCCGCCGGGGCTCCCGGCAATGGTTCGCGGTTTTCTATAAGGTGGGTAAAAATTTCAGGGTCATGGCCGATGGATAAACTGTTCACGTCTTCGCCCTCGGGAGTTTCAACGTAGCTGATTTTTAATTTTTCATTGATAATTCTTAATTCAGGCGC
>Ga0187874_10003394_pt1 | contig 11171 bp, 10 predicted proteins | sample June2016WEW_16_1_3_FD_132993 | JGI IMG/M metagenome (GOLD analysis project Ga0187874, IMG submission 132993) | Peatland microbial communities from SPRUCE experiment site at the Marcell Experimental Forest, Minnesota, USA - June2016WEW_16_150 | ecosystem: Environmental > Terrestrial > Soil >... | reverse complement strand
TATCTGGAACTGACTTAGTGTTGTCTTCTGGTGGTACTATGGTCATATACATCACTAGTCCTGACAGTGTAACCATTAACGACATAGGCTTAACCATTGGGTTAACAGTCTTCTCGGCTCAAGCGATATATTACCAAGAATCAAACGTTCAAGCAACAACCGTAGCCCTTTAGGTACTTAAAATTAAGTAGCCTCAAAAGTATCTACCCGCTCCCCTATTCTTTTTATTTTAAACTTTTATTGATGTTTTAGGCAAGAAATCATTTCGAATTTCCCCAAGTTTCCAAAGTTATTTTTTAGATAATATGTGAATTGTTTATACACACAAATGGCTTAATCCATTCTTCCAGCTTTTCTAGAGTAAATGCACATTTACGAGAGGTTGTAATTGACGGTAACCTTGCACAGTCGACTCTTCAGGAGGTTTGTTCGATCTAGAGGTGCCCTAGCATTGCCGGTTACATTCCTTATACTGCTCGTGTCAACGTTAGCCATCATAACAGTTACCTATGCCTTAGCCGTTGAAAACATCAAAACACAAAGCGAAAGTCTCAAAGTTTCCACCGCACAACAAGACTTTCTATCTCTAGATAACGTTATTCTTTCAACTTTGGGTCAGCCTGGCTCCTCCGGTACCATTGACCTGAGTGATTCAGGCGGATCAACAAACATCCAGCCCACAGGCAATTATCTTACCATCAACGTTATGGATAATTCAGGTATCGACGCAACAATCTTTAACTCGTCAGTAGGCCAAGTCAACTATGAACTTCCAAGTTCAGGCTCAATTGACACAGGACTTTACCTAGCTGGAGACAGCCAAACAATAACCAACCAAAGCGGTTCCTCACCGAGTCAGCTTTACATAACAGCTGGGCTTAACGGGCCTGAGATCCAGCTGCAATATAGGCCAACAGTGACGTATGCGACGGCTGGATTACAAAATGGTCAAGTCGTCAACGATATTCGCATCTACATTGTAAACTTGAATTCTTCAGACTCAATAACATTGCAAGGCCAGCTTCCTCTACAAATTTCCTGCACAAGTACAAAATTGACAACTGTAACTTACCAAATTCCCCGCCAAACTCAAAACTTAGAGATAACTTCGCAATTGAACGGAGCCAATGGCAGCGTTTCCATTCCGATTTCAAGCACATCTGCCGGCTCAATAATCAACATAGAAACAGTAATTTCTAATGTGTCAATCGAGAGGGGAATATCGTAAACAATGGTGACGATAATTCCAAGTTACGTGTATTCGATTTTTGCAGCACTTATAGTCGGTACAATCATAGTTTCGAGTTGCAGCCTTTCAATGGTAAATATAAGAACGGAAGCTGAAAATCAACAGTTAGCTAATGTTGACCAATATGTAGCAGCCCAAAGCCTAAATCTTATAGCGCAAGTAACCGAAGACGGCCAAAACATTACTCAATTTCTAGATCTTCCTTCACAGATCGGGAACCAAGAATACTCTTTATGCCTCGCAAACGACTCGTATAGTGCGTGGGTTGGATCCGGCTTCGGAACAACTGTCCAAGATCAACCACAAATATGGATACCTGCCCAAATTGATGCCTCTGGCACTTTTACAAGTGGTTGGGGAAGACCTTTTTTGCAATGTAACTGCGAGAATCAAACTGTTACTTTAAAATTATCGAGTGAGTGATCGAAATGAAATTTGGTAAAAAGAAAGAAGAAGTCCAAGAAAAAGAAAAAACCTCAGACGAAGAGATGATTGCTTACTTAGGCATTCAGGGCTACCAAGTGCCTGAAGGGTATACTCAAGTTGAAAGTTATCCACTTAATCCTCCTTTCTCTTATGCGTGGATATTCCAAGATGATTCTGAAGGAAGTTACTTCTACGTTGTCGATGAGCTTCCTATGTCAAGAGAAGAAAGAGAATCCTACAAACGCCTAAAGAGTATTCTAGAATACGAGCTTAAAGCCCCAAGGATAGATGAAACGCTTGTTGAATCGTTCCATAGACAGGTTCCATCTATACTGGAAGAGCACGTCAAGGCTCTTGAAGGAATTGACCAGGTTGGTCTAAGAAAAATCACTTACTACATTGAAAAGGACTTGATAGGTTATGGAAAAATCGAAGGCCTCATAAATGATCCGTTAATAGAAGATATAAGCTGTTTAGGCATAAACAAATCCGTTTTCATTTATCATAGAAAATATGCTAATGCACGGACCAACATTATTTTTAGTGATGAGGAAGAATTAGACGATTTTATGACAAGAATAGTGCATAGACAAGGCAAACACGTGAGCATTGCTCATCCAATAGTGGACTTAACCCTACCGGGAAAACACAGACTTGCAATATCTTTCGGAAAAGAAACGACCCCCGCCGGAACAAGCTTCACTATAAGAAAATTCAGAGATGACCCCTTAACCATCGTGGACTTAATAATCAATGAGACAATTGACGAGTCAATCGCGGCGTACCTTTGGATGCTAATGGAAAACAAAATGTCAGTAATGATTGTAGGACCAACTGGTGCTGGAAAGACAACCGCGTTGAATGCTATTGCATGTCTGGTGCGACCGGATTTTAAGATGATTTCGATTGAAGAAGTTCAAGAAATTAACTTGCCACAGGAAAACTGGGTGTCGACCGTTGCACGCGAGGGTTTCGGAGGAGACAGCGAAGGCGAAGTCACCCTCTACGACTTGATAAAGTCAGCCGTTAGGCACAGACCTGCATTAATCCTAGTAGGCGAAATCAGAGGCGAAGAAGCATACGTTCTCTTCCAAGCCCTGGCTACGGGACACGGCGGATTATGTACAATGCACGCTGACGATGTTGAAACAGTCATTAAACGACTAACCCAACCACCCATGAACATCCCGCAAAACATACTTTCACTGATGAACTGTGTAATAGTTGTTAAGCAAGTAAAAACTTCAAGTATCTACCCGACGGAACGAAAAATGTCTTTCAGAAAATTTGTCAGCGTCGGGGAAATCGATAACAACGGTGTCCCAATCGAAGTTTTCAATTGGAACATGTCCTCAGACACTTTCCATCAAAACCTAGATAAAAGCTACTTGCTATCAAAAATAGCCAAAAACCTCGACGCTCCCCTAAGCGTTGTTCAACAAGAGTTTGAACGAAGAAAACAGATTATGCTAAAAATGGTCGAGCAAAACCTGAGAGACTTCAGAAGCGTCCACAAAGCATTAAACAGCTCACTTGTCCTCTCGGATTTAGCCGCTAAAGAACAATCTAAGGTGCCATAACAAAATGGGCGTTTCCGGCGGTTTTATCGGCAAAATCTTCGGCTCAATATCTAAAGCGAGCAGTGAAGAAAAAGAAAAAACCGAGCGGGAACTTCCATTCGCAGTAATGATTTTCACGCTTATGGCTGCAAGCGGAATATCCCCGTACGACAGCTGGAAGAGAATGCGAAAGCTTGACTTCCTACCCGCATTCAAAAAAGAAGCCGACGAAGTCGTGCGTCAAGTCGAAGTTTTAGGCAAAGACCCTTTGACCGTCTTGCAAATGCGGGCTGAAGCGACAGGGTCCAAACTTTATAGAAATTTTCTGGGCGGTTTTGTTTCATCAATCAGAAGCGGCGGAAAAATGGTTGATTATATGAAAAGTCAGCTGAAAGCGATCTTTGAGCTGCGATTCATTAATCTGAACCGATCAATTGAGAAAATCGCCACTTTGGTTGAAGCTTACTCAGTTATGCTGATTGTTGTGTTGTGCTCGTACATTCTTTTTGTTGTTTTATCATCAACCAACGTTATGTCTCTAGTGGTAGGCTCTTCGCTCTCTGCTTCGCCTTTGCTGTCTTACGTGATTGCTTTTGTTATAATGCCAGTGGGATCGTGCATTTTCATTTTGATGGCTCATAATTTGCAACAAAGCGCTTTTCCTGACTTGAAAGACCTCTACAAAAGAGCCCTATTCTTCATACCACCTGTATTCGTCGTAATAGCCTTATTCGCGTTGATTCCTCAGCTATCACAAGCAATAAGCCAGATAGGCTTACCTGCAATCGCCACCATATGCCTCGTTGCAGCTTCACTGCCAATTGCACTTCAATACAGGAAGATCTCAAAAATCAACTATAACGCAGAAGAATCACTTCCCAACTTCATAAGAGACATAACAGAATCACAAAAAACCGGACTTTCCCCAGAAAAAAGTATAATACAAGCTACAAAACGCAAAGATTACGGACCCTTCTCCAAATTTTTAGAATTAATGCGTAGCCAAATAGAATGGGGCATACCTTTAAGAAAAACTTTTGAAAACATCCGTAAAGAAATTCGAAGTTGGTTTGTAACGGTAAACTTCGCCATGATGGTGGAAACCATTGAAGTCGGCGGGAACCAAACCCAGTCGCTAGAGATACTTTCGGAATATAGCGAAAAAGAACACGAATTGCAAATCAATCGACGTGAACTCTTGAAGCCCTATATACTTCTTGCTTTTATGTGGAGCGGATTAATCGCGGTCACAACTACAATAGTGGCTTTAACTACTAATTTAACCACCAGCATGATGACGACTGTTAACAAGTCAAGCCTCGCATCAGTGGCTTCAACACCCGTGTCCGGCCAACTTAACATGTTCTCTGTGGGCATTATCATTCAGTGTTGGATCTCAGGGTTCTTCATCGGAAAAATCAGCGAAGGCAACCTGGGCGCTGGTTTTAAACATGCAGCATTGCTTGCAACGACAGCGTACGTGTCTTTGGTCGTTTCTCAAATTGTTCTTTCGAGACTTTTTGGAGGACTAATCGGCACATAGTAGGAGAAAAAGTGCGTTGCCTTCAACATCCATTGACACCTTCTTCGCGTGCACAATCATTGTAGCAGTAGCTTTGATAGCAACTGCTTTTCTAACCTCAACGATGCAGACTAGTATTAACAGCACACAAGATATCAACAAAGAAAGTTACCTGCAATCAATAGCCGATCACATCATAACAAGTCCTGGAGCCCCCGTTAATTGGGGAAGCAGTAGCATTGTTCCTGCAGACTTTGGGTTAGCAGCAGGCTCATCCAAAACACCTTACCAACTTGATATAGATAAAATCACTCGGTTAAACAATCTCAACACCTACTCGTTATCCTACGCTGACATGGAAAACGCTGCTAAACTAAACAATATTGCTTTGGGCATAACAGTCTCTCAAGTCATGTCTATAAGCCTTGAACAGACAGGCAACAGCACCATAGACAACGGCAACAAGGTATCTTTTAGCTTCGCGATCTTAACAAGCATTAATTCCGAACCCACAAGAACCAGTCTAAACTGCTACGTCGTGGCAAACAACTACCTGAGCAACCTAACCGGCAGCACTTCAACTATTGGAGTAGGCGCTGTTACCTTTCAAATCCCCAGCTCAGAAACGGGCAACGCTATGCTTATCGTTTTTGCACGAGCGTCTTTTGACGACAGAATAACTTCTTACGCAATCTACAATTTTCTTAACTCAACCCAGGAATCAGCCCCGAGCAACACCATATTAACTTTAACTCCGCTCAATTACATTCTAAGTTTTAGCACAAATTTCACTGACATAATAATTCAAAGAGTCTACATCTTCACCTACATGCATCAACAGAATCTCACTCCAGTGCAAAGCGCAACTCAATACTCAATTCCAACATTAATTGACAAAAGTCCCTTTGTCATAGTTACATGCGGCTTCGATAACGCCACTTATTTTCAAGAATGGACCTCTTATCCTCAAGTACCGTTTAAAGCAGGTTCAAGCTTTGAAGATTCAGAGCAAAACATCTTCACTTACATCGTAACAATAAACGGTGTCCTCTATAATGTGTACGTAAGTTTTGGAGATGTAGTTCCGTGAGTTTGTTTAAAGACAGGAAAGGGCAAGTGCGGACAATAGAAGCAATTTTCGCCACAATCCTTTTGATGTCTTGTCTGGCTCTTATTCCATCATCGTCAAGTGTGAAGGATACAACAAGGAATCTTATTTCAACCGCTCAAAACATCTTGTTAAGTTTAGACAGTAATGGGTACCTGGCAACCTTAGTTAATAGTCAGAATTGGGCAGCGCTTAGAGATTGCTTGGAATCGTCTCTTCCGCTTACCGTATGGTTTAATTTAACAGTGTTCAATCAAAACATGAATAGCCTCAATTCTTTCCCAATTTGCAACGCAGGTACTGCAAGTGCCAAAATCGTTTCAGTAGACTATGTTTGCGCTAGCCAAAACAGCACATATTCAATATACATTTTGAGGCTGCAATTGTCTGAGGTTGGACTAACATGAAAAAACGCAACCTAAGACAAAACAGTTCGGGCCAAGTGATTATAATCGCAGCTTTACTAGTCGCGTCGCTTTTACTATCAACCGCTATCTACGTCATTGAAACCGAAAAAGAAGTACCGACTGTTGGCTCTGGAGAAAATTACGTCTACCCCGCATATCAGCAAAGCACAATAAACACTCTGATTAGTGCACTAGCCAACGTAACGAACGGTGGCACCTCTGGCGTTTTAGTAACTGACTTAAAAGAATTGACTGCGGCTATTGCTAACGATTCCTATCAAGCCATACTTCAAATAGATTATACTCCGCTAAACGCAGTTCCATACCAAAACGGCATTTGGATCTCTTGGGGCGCAAGTGGTCAAGGGGTCTCAAGTGTTTATGTCAGATTTGCTTTTAACTCTTCAGGGTCTTCATCATCTTCCAATTTAGAATCTGACGTAAACGTAACTACAGAGGTCCATTTGAGCGGAAACTATCAACTCAACGGCAACTCAACGCAAATAAACCTATCAGTCAACATACTCAACGAAGGTAAACCAGCATTAGCACAAAACTTTACTTTTTACTATGAATATAATAGATCACCGTTAATAGAAAATTGGACAAAGGTAGATTTGCCAAGGATAACCGATTTCGGAAATGGAACATACTCAGTATCATTTACGACTGAACCCGATCCGTCTAACTATCCTCTCCTCGTCTCCATGCTTTGCCAAGATCAACGCGGTATAGTTGTTGTAGCGAACGCAACCTGTACCTACACAAGGTAATGAAAAATGCTAAATCTGAAAACTGAAAGCTCGCGTCTATTGCTTAATAAGAGGAGTAGCCGTCGCAAATGAGTCGGGATCGAGCAATTAAAGTTTTGAGTCTACTATTGGTAGCTTCAATTATTATGACTGCAAGCACAGTCCTGGTTGAGAATTCTTCTCCAAAGCTTGCAGGCACATCAGTTAACGTCTTGCCTGCGAACGTTATTTGGGAAAAAACTCACGGCGTTGTGGGAGATGACGACCGTGCTTATTCCGTGTTACCCGTCGGCGACGGATATCTGGTTGTTGGGTCGTCAGAATCGAATAAGACAGGCATCACCGCTGGTTGGGCTTTAAAGCTTAACCAGGACGGGGGAGTAATTTGGAACCAAACATTCCTTGAAGGATTCGGCACTGAACTCAGAGTTGCTCTTAATTTGAATGATGGTTTCTTGCTTGTAGGCAACGAATTCCTGCCATCAGGGTCCGAAAGCGGTTATGTCGCAAAAATAAACAACCAAGGCACTTTGTTATGGCAGACCACTATAGGCAAAGGATATCTAAACAAGTTCTTTTCAGCGATCGCTACTCCTGGCGGGTTTGCACTTTTCGGGATAACTTATTCCAATGGAACTGGCAGCGGCTCCGCTGCTTGGGTAGTCAAAATTGACCCAACTGGCGACGTTATTTGGAACAAAGCCTACGGAAATGCAAGTGACACCGCCGCAACAACCGGCGTTTTAGCCAATGATGGCGATTACATGGTTGCAGGTTACACGAATACTTCAGGAGAAAGCAACAATGATTTTCTACTCATGCAAATTGATTCGAGCGGAAACATGATATGGAATAAAACCTATGGTGAAACAGGTAGCCAAGAAGCTTCTGCAATGGCAAAAACGCTTGATGGATACATCATTGTTGGAGACATTCAAGCGCCAGATAGTAATATTCACGCGTGGGTTGTAAAGGTTGATTTTAACGGCGCGATGTTATGGGCTAAAACAGTGGGAGGCAAAAACGCTGATTCGCCATATTTTATTACTTCTTCGCAGGATGGCTGTTACCTAGTCGGCGGTTTCACATTTTCTTTCGGCGCAGGGAACAGGGATTTTTGGCTTTTCAAAATCGATGATTCCGGAAAAGTTCTATGGAGTTGCACTCAAGGCAACGCTGGCTACCAAGAAGCTTACGGCGTTATCGAAGCCGGAAAAAACCAATATATTATGGTGGGGTGGACAGACCCACCGGGTCATCCTGTGTTAATCGGCAAGGCACGATACATGTTCTATGTTGTACGCTTCTCCTATCCGCAAGAAGGCAATTGGCTTTCAAGTTTACAGTTAATCTCTTACGTCTTTGCAGCGTTTGCGATTTTATTGACGGTTTTGCTTGCGGTGTCAATTCTTCGGAAAAAACCGAATAGTAATCAAGTAGTTGCAACTTACGAAAGAAAATCCACAGCTTTTTCCTAAAAAAAAATAAGTAAAAGTTTTAATAAAGCAGCTGGCTAACCAAACTCAACTGATTTCTTCTTCATATTGCAATTTGCCTGCCGAAAAACTACTGAGCTTACCTGTTTTGAATGGTTTCCAAGTCAACAGTTCGCACATCGAAGATGAAACTTTCGTTAAGTTGATTCGCTTGTCAATCTTGTGTACCTGAGACGGGTGCAACCCCTCTTTATAGGCTGAAAGAGGTAATATGTCTGGAATGGAAAGCAAGGAAGAATCCAAAAAACTTGCTTGTTCGCTTGTTACCTTTTTTGTTCAACTAAGTTTAGTGAACAAGAGCTGGAGTATCTTGATAAAAGCACTGTAGTTTGTCCATATGGCCGCTGTTTTGTTCTTCTTCTTTACTTCATCGTCATTTACGGCGTCTTCATGAAACGCAATCAATACTTCTTTATTATCAGAAATCATTATGCACGGCAAGTTTTGTTCATCTGCAATCCGATGAGATTCACTTAGCCAGCGTAGTTGGCCCATAAAGTATGCGCTTTTCAGCGAATTGTCGGTAACTACGGTAACATGTACTTTGTCGGCGCGATTTTTAAGCTTGTCAGAGAAATCGCTGTAGTAAAGTTGCGCAAGGTAGTCGGCTGAGGCGAACACTTGGAACTCTTTTTCGGTTCTTTCGAGTAATTCATTAGCTTTCATGATGACTTGCTGTTCACCTTCGAGCATTTGGAAAAGTTCTTTTTTCGCGTTTGCAACTTTCGGCTGAGGCATAGATTGCCAAAGTTCCACAAGGCTTGTTTTTTCTTGTTCCAGAAGCTTGATTTTTATTTTTTGTGCGTCCACAAGCAAATCGATAGCTTTGTCCAGAGGAACAGCTGTGAATTTTAGAGGTTTCTCGAAAATAGAGAAAACTACTCCTCGCTTCTCTAAATCCCGCAAGATTCTGTAAGTTTCAGTTCTGTGTAGTGAAATTGCTTCCGCTATTTCTCCCGCTTTCATTTCACCATTTCTTGCTAGATGCAAGTAAACTTTAATCTCGTTTTTAAGCAGCCCAAACCTTGAAAGAGTCTCCTCGATTGTGGATATTTGCTCACTGTATGAGCGATCTTTCATTATCAGTTTCCAAGATTCATTTTGCCTATCATACACTTTTGTTAATTGTTGTTTTTCCATAGATAATGCCATTAGTGTGTTCTCCCTGTTTCTCAATATTTGGGGTATTGCCATCCAATTCTGACTGTTTATATATAATATAATTACGACTTCGAAATCTGAATCCAAAATTCACATCCAAAATCCAAGCAAAATATCCTCTTTTTATGGGCGTTCTCTGCTCTGTTGAGTAGTTGGTTATTGACCAATCAGTAAAAGGTCCGAGTTTTCCGAGTGCCAACCCCTTTTTTGAAAATCCATGGGGCAACAAGGCGCGAATGTTCTGCTTTCCGATTCAAGAATGCTCGATTTAAAGAAAAAGCTTTCAAATAATTTTTTCCCGCTTACCCGAGTTTCCATTTCCAACTTTGGCGCTGATTCGAATGGCAAGTTCAAAGCAACTTGTTTTTCTTCCGCTACTTATGTAATTCTTTGTATTCATTTTCCAAGATTCCCATTTCAACTTTATCGGCTTCAGCATCTTCAAAGCTCTTCCTTAATCTGCGCACGTGCTCTGAGAATGTTATTTGTGTAATAATTCCTTCAGATAAGGGCCATTGATATTTGGAACCTTTGAAAGTTAGTTCAAGTTTGTCGCGGAGATATTTCATAAACAATTTTTCAAGTTGTCGGGCGCTTGAACCTAAGATTCGCTCTAGGGCATTAGAAAAATCACTTAGTTTATTGGGTAATTCCTGCTTTCTAATGTTGCAGCAGCGTTCGAGGTAAATATAAATTGAGGCTTTTCCCGCTTCGCCAAGTCCTGACAGTCCTTCATCTATGGCTTCTAATAGCAATTGATCAAAACTCTTATACTGATGATGACTTGACAACTTACTATTTTCCTTAATGCCGCTAAAGGTTCTGTGCTGTCAATCGTGCAAACAGTGGTATAAGGCTGAAAAAACTAATAAAGCGTTATGAACCGTTAATATTGATTGATGACTGAATCGTCAGGCGACACTGTGTTTTTTTGAGTCTGGAAGACAAAAGCTGCTTTCCAGGTTCGGTTGCCCATGCCAAAAACTAAACTGGGCGATGAGCAAATTTGTTTTTAGGCCTAGGTTTCGAGTCCTTTTGCGGAGGCGTTAGCATAGATAGATCCGAATTTGTTAACGAGGTCTTTCTGGGTGTAAACTGAGGCATGTAAGTGAAAGAATTTGTCCATTCTCTTCGTATCGACACCAATACCGATGACAATGACTCCTTTTCGAAGCAGATCCTCAACACATTCTTTTAAGGCAGTAGGCATGTCGGGGTAGCCATACGGCCAGCCGTCGGAAATAACTATTAAGCAGCGTTGTTCTTCAAACCGTTTGGCAAGCATTTTCCCCGCCATCTGAATCGCATCAGGAATGTATGTGAGCCCTTCAAATTTCAACCCCCCAATTCTACCCCTAACTTTCTTTGAATATGATTCCGAGCTGTCCTTTACTATGTAGAGTTTGTCGCTGAAAGCGAAGAATGTCCAAGATGTCGGGTCGGTCATCAACTCTTTAGCTGCCTCAGCAACAGCTATAGCTAGTGCTCGAC
>Ga0187874_10003392_pt1 | contig 11188 bp, 20 predicted proteins | sample June2016WEW_16_1_3_FD_132993 | JGI IMG/M metagenome (GOLD analysis project Ga0187874, IMG submission 132993) | Peatland microbial communities from SPRUCE experiment site at the Marcell Experimental Forest, Minnesota, USA - June2016WEW_16_150 | ecosystem: Environmental > Terrestrial > Soil >... | reverse complement strand
TTGGTAGAAGGCGTAGACGGAGAGAAGCATCACAACGCCGCTGAGGACGTTGAAGAGCGTGTCCGCGTTCATGCTAAGGCTCAACATTTTCGTTCTCGTACTTGCTTCCCTTCCCGTAGGTCTTGCGGATGTACTCCCTGAACTCCTGCCGCTCGTGCTCTTTCGCGAGCCTGCTTAACAGCCAGAAAGCGCCCAGCCCCGGCACGACCGCTATCGCCGCGGCCTTCAGGATCGTCTTCAGCGTCGAGTTCATTCTGATCATTATACCGCATTTTCGCGGCATTGTCCAGCAAATTTGGCTGCCTCCCGAGGATTCGAACCGCGATACCGGGTTCCAGAGACCCGTGTCCTACCGTTGGACGAGGAGGCAACAACTCAAAAATTGGTGACCCCGACTGGATTCGGACCAGTGACCTACGCGTTAGGAGTGCGTCGCTCTTATTCCGCTGAGCTACGGGGCCAAATTTCGCCCGGAGGAGGGTTGCTCCTCCGGGGCTTGTCGCTTGATCTACTCGTCAAGCTCGATATTCCAGTAAAGGAAATTCTCCCATTCTTTCCACTCGGGCCGCATCTTGCGGATGTGGAGCTTGAAGTTGTACTTCGGGTCGTCCACCTTCGGGACGACGGGCTTGTGCAGGAGGGGCATCCCTGCCTGCTGCGGCGTCCGGCCCGCCTTGTGCTTGTTGCAGCGCATGCAGGCGAGGACCATGTTGACCCACGAACTCACGCCGCCCTGCGAACGCGGGATCACGTGATCGAGGGTGTACTCCTCCAGCTTGAGGTGCCTACCGCAGTACTGGCACTCGCCGCCGTCGCGGACGTACAGGTTGCGCCGCGAGAACGGCACGGATGTCTTGCGCCGCTTCACCCAGGCGTTGCGCACGCGGATCACCCTCGGCATCCCGACCTCGAACGACGGGGAGTGGAGCTTCAGGCCGGACTCGTCCTCCTTGACGACGATGGCCCGCTCCTTCCACACGTTCGTGATCGCGTCCTGCCAGGACTTGAAGCCGACAGGGCGGTAGTTCATGTCGAGAACCAGTACGTCGGGCATGCTGACCTCCTATCCTAAGAGTTCTAATACCCGGAAACTTGGTGGGCCACCGGGGACTCGAACCCCGAACTCGCAGATTAAGAGTCTGCTACTCTACCAGTTGAGTTAGTAGCCCTAAACCTCGTACTGCTCAGCCAGCCTAATGCCCTTTTGTTGACCGTTCTTCGCTGGCTCAAGCCGCAAAGAACAGTGTGTCTGACCACCTGCTTCGTCTATAGGCACAAGGTAAACCTTGTCGAGTTTAGGGCAGTAAACTGCGAAATCGTCAATCTGTCCCCTATAACCGTGTCTCACCCACTTACCGTTTTCAAGATTAGTGCTGGCGGTACTAAACTCTATCGCTCCGTTCTTGACCTTGCCCGTTTTGACTTGAATACGCCGAAACCGCCCATCCTCATCAATGACGAAATCGTATCGCTCATTGTCTCCAATCGGCATCAAGACGATTTTGCCTGCTTTGATGAAGTGGCTCATCACCGCACCGACTGACCGAGTGCCTTGAGCTTTCTTGTTCATGCCCTATTCTATCAGATGCCTGGTGGGTCTGGAGAGACTCGAACTCTCGTTACCTCGTTAAGAGCGAGGGCTTCTAGCCGCTGAATTACAGACCCAAACTTGGCTCCTCGGGAGTGACTCGAACACTCAACCCTTCGGTTAACAGCCGAATGCTCTGCCATTGAGCTACCGAGGAACGGAACTTTTCTCAAGGTAGCCCACGACGTGCCCCGTGTCGTGGTACCCCGCGCCGACGATCTCCCGGTTCGCGGCGGCGAATCCCCGCTCCGCCTGAGCGACCGCCTGCTCTGCGGCGATTTCCGCCCGCTGCGCTTCGACCAGGGCTGCGCGTGCGGCCCGCAGCCGCCCGTGGGCCGCCAGGCCGCGCTGGGCGAGTGGCTCAAGCACCGCCCGATCTTCAATCCTGACGATCTCTGGAGCATCCTGTCTCAATGAATCCTCCCTCTAAACTGGCTGAGGCGGCAGGCTTCGAACCTGCAAGTGCCTTTCGGCTCCTGGGTAACAGCCAGGTGGGTCTACCGATTCCCCTACACCTCAATGTTGGTGCGCCCGGCGTGATTCGAACACGCGACCCTTGGTTTCGTAGACCAATGCTCTTATTCCGCTGAGCTACGGGCGCAAAAAAAACCTGGAACCGGGCGCGGGATTCGAACCCGCAAACGTGCACGTTTCGAAGGCGTGCCGCCATGTCCAATGGCTAGCCCGGCAAAAAACTTGGTGCGCATGGGCGGACTCGGACCGCCGACCTCTATCTTCGCAGAATAGCGCTCTATTCCGGCTGAGCTACACGCGCCTATAAATCCTCGTCCCCGGCGTCGAGGAATACCCTCTCGCCGCAGGGGCATTTGACCGATATGCCGTCCCCAAGACCGTTCGGCGTGAACACGAAGCTGTACAGGGCCATGCTCATATCCGGTCGCGCCCCGCACGTCTTCCGGTGCTCTTCGCTCCACGCCTTGTACTGCGCCGCCTTCTCGTCGCTGATCGTGAACGTCATCATAAACTGGTGTCCATGGCGAGACTCGGACTCGCGACCTCCACGTTCGGAGCGTGGTGCTCTTCCTTCTGAGCTACACGGACCAACGTCTCTCCTCAAAATTGGGGTGGCGAATGGGATTCGGACCCATGCTATCCTGATCCACAGTCAGGTGTCTTAGCCGCTAGACGACCGCCACCATAGAACTTGTAACTACTTTCCTTTCAAAAACTTTGGCAGGGGAGGACGGATTTGAACCGCCACTGTACGGTTTTGGAGACCGACCGACTGCCGGTTATCTTACTCCCCTAAAAGCAAAAAACCCGCCGAGATTCTCATCTGGCGGGTCTGGAACTCGATTTGGGACTCTTGCCTAGCCGTCCCACCCATCGGAGAACAGACCCGCGCCGGAATGGCGATTCCGCCACTGGCTCGCGCCCTTTCGGGCAATCGTGTTGGGTTTCCTTGAGGTCATTGTTCTCACCTACATAAGATACCGAAAAACTGGAAAACTGTCAAGAACTATTTTTGGGAATTTGAGACGCAGCATGGAGGGATCGCGAGCAACGCCCCCGCGTCGTATGCGACCCAGAAGTCCGACGGCGTCTTTGCCGGGTACACGCGCCCGAAGGAGCCAGCCACGAAACCCTCGAATCGCTTACCACAGGCGCATCTCAGTTCGGCGTGATGCACGTTTCCCCAAAAGACCTTGCGGACGATCTGAGGATCGTGGAACCCGATGGCGCACAGGAATTTTCTCATGCTAGAAGTCGGAACCCCCGCCCTGCACCCACATCCCGCCCTCCTCGTACTCCGCCCCGCAGCCGGGGCACGGGTAGGGCGCGGGACCCCGGCCGAGCGGACCCGTGGGCGACAGATCGGCCCCGCACTTGGAGCAGACCGCCACGCCGTTCCCCTGGTCGGACACTATGTGCTCCCGGTACACCTTTTCCTTTTCTGCCATGCCTTCTCCTTAGGACTTTTTCCAAAGTCTCTTTAGGAAATTGGGGATCGCGTTGCATCCGGCAAACCAGTCAAGAAGAATGTAAAAGCCCAAGCCAAAAAGCAATGTCAGTAGGAGTGTCATACTGTCTTTTTTCCTCTCATCGCGGCGACCATGGCGTTGCACGCCTTGTAGACCTCGCTGCCGTGATCCACGTGCTCGATGCAGGACGCCAGCCAGCCGCAAAGCTCGTCGATGGTCTCGTCGCGGACCTGCTTCCTCTCCTCAGCCGTCACCGGATTTTCCTCAGCCTGTCCGCCCACATGAGCAAGTCGCCGGCCAGCCTCTCGGCCGATTCCGCCGTGAAGTTGAGGCGGGCGTTGTCGGCGGACGGGGTCTCCGATTCGAGGCGGAGGACGACCTTATCGCCCTCGATCCCGCAAACCGCTGTGGCATCCACGTTTTTCACCATTTCATCGAAACCTCGGATGGATGCCGTCGTGGACATCTCGGATCATCGAGATGGTTCCGCTGGGCTTGCGGCATCTTATTCCCCAAAGCTTCTGGGAAATCCAGCGCCAAATCTTTCTTAGCCGAATCAATTCGGCTCCCCCAGAAGCCCCAACTCCTGCGCCACCTTAAACTGGCCGTCGGCCGCGAACCTGATCCAGTCCGACCCGCTCTGCTTGTTGCAGCTTTCCTCGGTGCATTCCGCCGCGTGCTTGTCCAGGGCGCACAGCGGACACGCATCCGACGTCATCATCTCGATGCCCCAGCACTCTAGGGCGTTGCCCCAGATCGCGAAGTTGGCGGCCATTAGGGGGTCGTAGTTCTCCTTGGTGTTCGCGCCTTGAAGTTCGGCGACCATATTGTTGGCGGCGACTTTGCCGTCCTTCGCGACGAAGTGCGAGAGGCCGCGCTCCTCGATTGCTGTCCTGAGCCGGTTCCAATGCTCTTGGCAAATCTTCATATGTGACAATCCACGACGCTCAGCAATGTGTTGTCCGGCAGGCCGTCGATCAGCGCCGAGAATTGCCTGTTCCACTCGTCGCGGTCCTTCTCGTCGGAGACCATGCCCCACCAGCCCATCCTGCCGCGCTCGTACCACACACCGTCCTTCACGACGGCGAAGAGCACCAGGGCGCGGTCGCGGTGCTGCTGGATGTACTCCTCGCGGGTGTAGAGGAACTCGTCAAGCTCGTACCAGATCGTCTCCTTGTCAGCGCGGAGGGCCTTCACCATGGGCTGGGAGTTGTAATCCTCCCTCGCCGTCTTCCAGTCCACCTCCGGCTCGCCGGGGTACTCCTCGTCCATCTTCCCCGTGCGGTTGTTCTCCTGCACCTGCTTCCAGGAGAGCGCCTGCGGCAGGCCAGCGGTGACTCGCTCGAATATGTCGTAGCGCTCGGCAGCTTTCTCCCCGGCCTCGTCGCGCATGCCCTCGACGTCGATATCGCCCTTCATGATGACGTCGGCGCGGTTTTCGGCGACCGGCTCGTAGTTGCTGTTCATGACCTGTAGGCCGGGTTCGCCGAGGACGCCCACGGCGAGCGGCTTCAGCTTGAAGAAGCCGTTCCAGCGCCCGCCCACGGTGTACCCGTCCCACTTGCGGTCCGGGTTGGTGCGATTGATTGTCCTGATAACGTTGTCTTGCTCGTCAACGATGGTGTAGCCGTACTTGTGCTTCTCCGCGAGGTCGGGTTCCGTCCCGAACGGGATGGCCTCGTGACCGTAGTAGTCCGCGCAGAACTCGGCGAACGTCTGGACGGTACTCGTCGGAACCTCGACCTCAGACCAGCCATCGGAGGGCCAGGCGAACGCCTTCGTGCGGTAGCCCCTGCCGTCGTGCCAGTCGGTGGATTCCAGCCGCAGCCCATCGTCCCCCTCGCTGCTGCTGATGCGCTTGCCATATTTTGTCTCTTCCTCGGGCGTAAGCTCGCGCCAGAACAGCGGGCTGTGGCTGCCCTCCGGGGTGTAGGGCGAATGGAGGTTGCCCTCGGGGTCTCTGTACCGCCTGGTGGTGTTCTTCTCGAATGTTTTGCGGGCCTCCTCGGTCTCGTCGATCTCCTTGACGTACTGGTCGTCCTGCCCAGTACATTCAAATTCGTGATAACGTTGCAATTGACCTTCGACGTCGTCGCCCACCACCAAAACCGCAAAATGTGACATGATTTTAGTCCCCTTTTCCTTAACGCTTGTCTATCCACCGCTCGAAGAATCCCCGAGCGATCCAGCCACAGCAGCACGCCACCACTATCGAAGCCAACGTCACAGTAGCCTCCACCAACACTCGTAACCCCTCAGCACCGTTCCGTCGTCTAGCGTGATCACGGGTATGTCGATGCTCCGTGCAAACGCGGAATCCGAATGTTGGTCGCCCTCAAATTCCAGCGTCTCGATGCCCGTGATGGTGCCGTCCAGGCAGACGGTCTCGGGATACGGCGAGGTGTAGTCCTCGGCGACGCGGACGCGGTCTCCGATCTTCCAGTCGCTCATCGGTGCTCCCCGCAGTTCTTGTCACTGCACGGTTTGCACGCCCCGCAGGTGCATGCCCCATGACCCTTGCGGTAGAACTCGCAGAAACCCGTGTGCTTCTCGAAGAGAGCGTAGACCTTTTCCGCTTTGGTTTTCAATTGACCATGCTCCTCGGAATCTCTCTCGGCTTGTCCCAGACCCAGCTTTCTCCGCCCGCCGATGCCATGCTCTCGATTGCTAGTTCGCCCACGTTGCTGATCTTGAAGGGGTAGTGCCCCTCGAAGGCGATGCCCGTGACCTCCAGAAAGAACTGAAGCCCGCGCCGGTGGGTGTAGTAAGTCATCATGCCCGCCCGTGGCACGGGCACCTGCAATCCCTGCACACCCCGTGCTCGCGGGACATCCTGCGGCACTCGATGTCGTCCGGGAAGTCGAGCTTGGTAAGCCACCAGCCGCCCCCAACAACCAGCGCCGCCAAACAGACGATGAACAAAGCCCGGTCTGCCATCACAGCCCCCACGTGGGTCTCTTTTTCACCCACTCTATCCAGTGTATCACCTGCTCGTTTTTCTTCAAGAGGTCGATGGTGTAATACTCGCGCTCAAGCTGCTTCTCCGTGAAGAAGGCGTGGATCGCGTTTTGGCAAGGCCGACACATCATGGCGACCTTATTCCTGTCCGCGCCGAGGTCGCGCCTCACCCGCTTGTTGTGCCGTGCCTTGGGGATCAAATGATGCTTCGTCAGCGGAAGGGCTGTCCGCCCGCATAGCTCACACGGGTTGCTCATTCAGTCCTGGAGTCTATGTACTCTTCTGCCGCTTTGACGGCATAGAAAGTATCTCTGAGGCCATCTTCCAGAGGGACGCCCGCAACCTCTACGGAAACAGTCGATTCGTACCCCGGCGAGTAAGAAAGCCTGATTTTGTAGCCCTTGTACTCCCAAATGTCCCCGCTGATGTGTTGTGCTTTCATATCGCCCTCCTGCTGCCTACCAAGCCCCAGAATTCGATCTGCGCGTCGGTGATGATCCTGCTGATCGCCGCCCGGTCGATCTCGTCAGGCAGGAAAGACTTCTCGCGGCACTCGCCAAGGATGCTGAACCTCGCGTCGGCGATCCCATCGACCTGCGCCCATGAAAGCTCGCCGTTCCGAACGGCCTTCAGGAACGCCGCTTCCGGGCAAGGCAGGGTGATCGCGCCGGTGGTCATAAGCTCGATGCCCTCGCCCAGCATGCGCAGCATGTGCATGGCCCCCTTGACGTCGTACCCGAACTCGGTCTCAAGCTCCGGTCTTTGCCCGTGCCTCCCCGTGCTCCCGCCGCTCAGCCGCAGCTTCATCGCCTCCGCGAAGGCGGCGAAGTGGAAGCCCGCACGCTTGGAGATAAAGTGCTGCGTGTTCGGCAGGATGTACTTATCCCAAACGGTATATTCCAAAGGAGTCTCACAGACCATGTTCTTCACAAACAGAAACTCCAAGGCGGTGGTGTTCCCACTCGCCGCCATGCCCGCCCACTTGCGGAGCGAGTACAGGTTCACGTCGATGTCGTCGGCGGTGTTCTTGCTGTGGTCGCCAGCGCTGCTCCACACCTGGGTGTCCGGATCGAACCATTTGCCATCCTCATTCTTCTGCGGGATGCCCAGCACCGTCTCCACGGGCTGAATGTACACCCCGGAGATGTCGGTGTCGGTCGGCTGGCTTCCGGTCGCGCCGTGCATCGCGGAGCCGGATATAAATACGTGGATGACGGAGTCGGGCCACATGAACGGCGTGTGCCGGATCAGTTCGAGGATGTCTTCCTTAGTTCTCGCCATAGGTTCCACGCGGACAGCGCCGCGAATGCGACGGGCGCTAAAAGCAACTCTACCCTACGGTAGGGCAGGAATGCAATAGTGTAAAGGACGTTCCCCAACGCCCCGTATGCCCACCCGGAGCGGGGACTCTTGGGAATCCTCGCGTAGGACAGGAAGACGAGCACGAAACCGACGTAGGCCAGCCAGATCACATCCCGCCATAGGTGTTGCTATAATCTTGGTAGTCACAGTCTTCGCACTTTGCGAAGTCCTTCCAATCGCGCCCGGCCAACTCGTCGTGGTTCTTAGCGGGTGAACCGCGATACAATGCTTTATCTTCTGGAATTTCCTTGCCGCATCCGCGACAGTTGACATTCATATAACATCCCCTAAAAGAAAGGGGGAGCCGGGTGGCTCCCCCTCTGGTTTTTACTGCCGAAGGCTTATTGACCGGCCTTCGCGGGCTTGGATTGCAGGTTGGTAAGGATCGTCGCGAACGGGGTGTTGGCGAAAACCTTCTCCAGGGTGGTTCCGATGCCGCTCTGTTCGTGCAGGGCAAGCGGGGCGATTGCGGTGGCCAGCTTCGTCGCGAACTCGTTGTTGCCGAGGGTGTTCATCGCGGCGATGAGGTCCGGGGTGACGGCTTCCATGCGCTTCGCGAAGAAGTCCACACGCTGCTGTTCCAGCGAGATCGTGTAGTTCTCCTCACCCTGGCGGCGCGTGAGCGTCGCGGCGGCGATGGTGTCGAGTTGCGCTTGCTCGTCCACGCGGGCGGTCATCTTCGCGACCGTCTGCGCGATCTCTTCCTGCAAGCGTGCCATGGTCTGTTCGGCTTCGGCCTTCTCCAGCGTGGAAGCGAGTTCCAGTTTCTTTGTCGCAAGGGTGTGGTCAAGCTTGGCGACTTGAGACTGAATCTCAATGCTGCGCTTCTTGGCTTCGAGGGAGGCTTCCTCGACCGACAGGTTGATCGCGGTGGTGACGGCGGTCTGCTGCGCGTTGCGGAGCAGCCCGGCGATCTTGTCATCGCTGATGGTCGCGCCCAGCACTTCGACGTCGTAGACGTCCATGCCGTTCTCAGCGAATGTGAAGTGGCGTACCTCGCCCCCGACTTTGGCACCGAGGATGGTGTCGCGGACGATGGCGGTGGAGTTCTCGATGAACTCCTTCACGCCGAGCTTCTTCACCGCGCCCTTCAGGCGGCTGCGCATGTGGTCGCACAGGAACTTGACGTAGTTCTCGACGGAGAACCACCTATCCTTGTGCTCACGCAGGAAGTTGACGCGGTAGCTCAGCTTGATGTCCACGTTGACGAGGTCTTTCGTCTCGGCGCGAACGATATCGCTGACGATGTTGTTGTCCACGCGCAGGTACACGGCGCGGAGCAGGGTCTCGGTCGGAAGACCCTGTCGTCGGTCATCCGGTAGACGCCGTCCCATCCCCCGCTTGTTCCGGTGATGCAGACAACGTCCCCAGGTTTGTACCCGTGGCTTGGGGCGAACTCAAGTGCTTGCCCGATGGAGTCGGCGTATGCGGTGACCGGCGTGGACACACTGGCAACCGCATCTAGCTTGGGCAGAAGCCTGGCCGCCGCGACCACCGCCGGTGCCATGCCCAGCATGGCGATGAAGCGCCTGCGGTTCATCTGGCTAGGCTTGGGTTTCATCGCTCTCCGTCCGCGCCCGAAGCTCGCAGCCAGGCGTCCGGTACTCCTCTTCCTTGGTCGTGTTGTTGAAGACGACGGCGAAGAAGCCCGCGTCCTCGAACTCTTCCTGCTTCGCCGTGGCGTCAAGGCTGCCGACGACTATCGCCACCTCGGTCCGGTCCGACGCCGGGTCAACCTTCGTGACGGCGTATTCGTGCTCCCAGAACCGCTTGCTCTTCCTCGTTCGCTTCGTTGTCATGATTCCTCCAGGGTCGGGCCTAGCTTGCGCGGGTCCACCAGTTGGTAGACGGGCATCGGGGTGTCCAGTATCATCTCCAGCCACATCTCCCCGCGCTCGGTTGACCCATAGATGTCTACACTAACCCTCTTGATGATCCCGTCCGCGAGGAACTGCCGGATCGCGTCCTTCACGGCGGGCGCGTGCAGCCGTGGGTGCGGGTCGGGGCTGACGTGGCAGTGGACCAGAATTTCGAGATCGCTCGGTGTCATACCGGCAGTAATCCTCGTTTGTCTCGGATCAGCGGATGCAAGTAGCTCCAGTCGATCTTGTACGACGGGAGCGGCGTTGACCGCTTCGGTTGCTTCTTCTTACGCTTCGTCGTCTTACGCGTCTTCATTCTCGTATCTTTTGACCAAAGCCGCCCGCTCCCGCACGGATGGGACGCAGCTTTCGCCGCCGTCGATCTCGAACCTGATCTCGTCGGCGATCATAGCGAAGCCGAAGTTGCGTGCGCCCGAGGAGTCGGTTGCGGGGTTGCTGATCTCGTCGATAAGCTCGATCATCCTCTGGCAGGCATTCCGTAAGTTGGGCAGATCGACCTTGGCCATGTTCTTCCCCTAGATGCTAGTCAAATCTTCGGTACGAAGTTGTCGAAATTTTCACCGTTCGCCTTATGTTGACGAAGCTGCCCGGCGACCGCGAATCCCAGTTCCGTAATCTTGTAGACGCGATGAAGCGCCGTGCCCGTGTTCTCGATCAATCCTACCAGTTCGCAGTCGTCGAGGCAATCCCAATCGTCGTGGTTCTTGATTTCACCCCTCTTGGTGCGAGTCGGATACCTAATGCCGTTATCGCTACCAGCATGGGCGAACTGCGGATGACGGTTAGCGGCACAGCGCATGCGTTGAATATCAACCACGCCGCCGTTGTCTACGCAACAGGTCTCAAGGTAGGCGAATGTGCTCCAGTGGTCCTTGCCGAACTCCCCCATCGGGACAGGCTTGGTCGTGCGCTGCTTGACGTTCTTCGCGGTGGTGGGCTTCTCCCGGTAGAACTTGGCAAGGTTATTGATGGTAGTGAACTTGTCGCCCGGACCATAGAAATCGTTGATGCCCCGGAGTTCGCCCTCGATGACGACGAACGTCCCGCCGTCAGTGTCAGGCTCCACGCACTTGACCACGGCTTCGCCCTTGCGGCTGTGGACCATGCGGTAGTTCACGCTAGGCTTAAGGTTCTTGCTCGCTATTTCTCTCACGAGTTCCTCCACATATTAGCCTTTGCCATTGAATGGCCTCCAAAAAGCTGACCTACGCTCCCCGCCGTTGACAACAAATTCTCTCATCTGCTTCTCGTATCTGGCGAAGAACGCAACCTCTTCTTCGGTCAACGGCCTCACGTCAGGTGTTGATAACTCGCGCCGAAGCTCTTCCGCAGAAGAAGACGATGAGTAACCCACCGAGAGCGAACCGGAAGACGACATCGACGCATAGGTTGGAGGGTGTCCAGTCTGGGGGGGTTGATAATGGTGAGGCTGGTAGAACCGTTTCTTGGTGTCC
>Ga0187874_10003391_pt1 | contig 11188 bp, 5 predicted proteins | sample June2016WEW_16_1_3_FD_132993 | JGI IMG/M metagenome (GOLD analysis project Ga0187874, IMG submission 132993) | Peatland microbial communities from SPRUCE experiment site at the Marcell Experimental Forest, Minnesota, USA - June2016WEW_16_150 | ecosystem: Environmental > Terrestrial > Soil >... | reverse complement strand
ATCTGCTGCTTCACGTTCTTAATGCCCTCGATCTGGCTCAACTCATAGACGGATTGCGCGTTGTCGGTCACCGGCCCGTAGCTGTCCACGGCGATCGTCACCGGCCCCATCCCGAGGAAGCCGAAGGCCACCAGGCCGAAGGCGAAGATGGGCGCGGCGAACTTAAAGGCGTCCGGCATCAGGCCCACCACCGGCGAGCCCTGGTAAGTGGCGAAGAGATAGCTGGTGAACATCAACAGGAGAATCACCAGGCCCATCCAGAAGGCGGACATATTGCCGGCCACAAAACCCGACAGGATGTTCAGTGAAGCGCCGCCGTGCTTCGAGCAGTTCGTCACTTCCTTGACGTGCCGTGAGTTGGTGCTGACGAATACCTTCGTAAACTCAGGGATCAACGCTCCGGCCACAGTGCCGCAACTGATGATGGCCGAGAGCACCCACCACAGGGCAGGTTGCGGGCCGGCTTCGGTCTTGAAGTCACCCAACAGCAAGTAGCTGGCACCGAAAGTAACAATGATGGACACCGCTGAGGTCAGCCACACGAGGTGGGTCAGCGGGGCTTCGAAGTCGAAGTCCTTCTTGCCGGCGAACATGGCCTTGCTCATGGCTTCGTTAATGAAGTAGGACGCCAGGGAGGTCACGATCATCAGCGCGCGCATGACGAATATCCAGATGATGAGCGTCGCGCCGACGGTGGGGCTGGCGGCCAAGGCGAGTGCGAGGAAAGCGATCAGCGCCTCGCCGGTCACACCGTAGGTCTCGAAGCCGTCCGCGGTCGGACCGACCGAGTCCCCGGCATTGTCACCCGTGCAGTCCGCAATCACGCCCGGGTTCTTAGGGTCGTCTTCGGGCAGTTTGAAGACGATCTTCATCAGGTCGGAGCCGATGTCCGCGATCTTGGTGAAGATGCCGCCGCAGATGCGGAGCACGCTGGCGCCCAGCGATTCGCCGATGGCGAACCCGATAAAGCAAGGCCCGGCGAGGCCCTTCAGGAAGACCAGGATGCAGATCATGAAAAAGAGTTCCACCGCCACCAGCAGCAACCCCACGCTCATGCCCGACCGGAGCGGAATGCCGAGGGTCGCCAGCGGGTTGCCTTTGAGGGCGGAAAAGGCGGTGCGGGAGTTCGAGACGGTGTTGATGCGGATGCCGAACCACGCGACGCCGTAGGAGCCCAGGATGCCCAGAATGGAGGCGAGGAGAATGATGACAACGTTGGCTAAGCCCTTGTGTTGCAGCCCCATGAAATAATAAGTCATGCAGGCGGCGATCAACAGCCAGAGGATGGCCAGGAACTTGCCCTGAGTGAATAGGTAAGTCTTGCAAGTCTCCCAGATGGTGTTCGAGACCTTGGCCATGCTGTCGTGGACCGGAAGGGCCTTGGTCTGCTTGTATTGCACCACCCCGAACGCGGCGCCGAACAGGCAGATCACCAGCCCCAGATACATCAGCGTGACACCGCTGACCCCGCCCAATCCGCCAAACTTCACCGTCGTCAGATCAGGAATTACGATGTCGGATTCACTAGCGTAAGCGCCAGTGGACGCCAGAAGTCCGAAGAACAATAGAACGGCCCAGAACCAGTATTTGTTGTTTCTCATAAATTTAAGCCGTAGACTATGGCAGAAAAGGGCAGGGGAATGCCAATACTTTCTTCTCCTTTTTTGATCGAGGCAGAGCGCCTTACCCCGCTCGTCCTGCCCGGTTCCAGGCCATCCCGCTGCCAATCAGTCGGAGCAGGCGTCAACCTGCGGATCTGCCTATAAATGTGTTACTTACGAATGGTTGCGCGGTCCCGCAGTCAGACGGGGTAACGGTTGTTGAGCGAGTAATCCTCGTGGTTATGATAATCCGCAGAATAAGATTTCCAACTAACCATCTCTGTGTTCCGGTCGGTTGGACGGAAGCAGAGCCGGGTATTCCGCACGTAATTCCCGAAGATGGCGTGATTGGCGTCGAGGATATATGCCGAGTTCGTATTGCACCGCACGACTTTCCGCCTTGCGCCCACCTGCTCTTTGCCCATCCTTTAAGCAATGGCCGAACACAAGATCTCAGAGGTGCTCGCGAAGCCCGATGCCGTGCTGGAAATGACGCTGCGGCCTTCGCTCTTCTCTGAATTCACAGGCCAGCTCAAAGTCAAAGAGCGCCTCGAAATCACCGTCGCCGCCGCCAAGCAACGCCACGAGGCTATTGATCACATTCTTCTGAGCGGCCCGCCTGGCCTCGGCAAAACCACCCTCGCTTACATCCTCGCCAAGGCCATGGGCGCCAACCTCAAGAGCACCAGCGGCCCTACCATCGAAAAAGCCGGCGATTTAGCCGGTCTGTTGACCAACCTTGAGGAGGGCGACGTCCTGTTCATCGACGAAATCCACCGCCTTCAGAAGACCATCGAGGAATACCTCTACCCGGCTATGGAGGACTTCAAGCTCGATATTATTATCGACCAGGGGCCCAACGCCCGCAGCGTCCGCCTTAATCTGCCCCGCTTCACCCTCATTGGCGCCACCACCCGCAGCGGCTTGCTCACCGCGCCATTGCTCACCCGGTTTCCCATCCGCGAACGCCTCGACTATTACCAGGCCGACCAACTCCAGCAGATCGTCGCCCGCTCGGCCCGGCTGCTAAACGTCGAGACCGAGGAGAAAGGCGCGCGGGAAATCGCGCGCCGCAGCCGCGGCACCCCGCGCATTGCCAACAACCTGCTTCGCCGCGTCCGCGATTACGCGCAGGTGCGCCACGAAGGCCGCATCACGGCGGACGTCGCCGACAAAGCCCTCGCGATGCTCGAGATCGACGAGAACGGCCTAGACGAAATGGACAAGCGCATACTGGAAACCGTTATCGTCAAGTTCGGCGGCGGCCCCGTCGGCATCAGCTCGATCGCCGTGGCGGTGGGCGAGGAGCCGGACACGCTTGAAGAAGTCTATGAGCCCTACCTCATCATGGAAGGCTACCTCAAGCGCACCCCCCAGGGCCGCGTCGCGACCGAGTTGAGCTACAAGAAGCTAGGGCTGAAGCCGGACGGTGCGAAGCAGCCAGGGCTGCTCTAAGTCATCACTAAACCACAAGCCCCGGCGATGGGGCGGAACACTTCAGCCCGGATTCCCTGCTCGCCCAGCGTCTTGATCAAGCCCGCCGTCCGCGGTTTCTGCACCAGCACCATGATGCAGCCCCCCAGTCCCGCGCCTGCCAGTTGCGCGCCCTCCACCCCCGGCTGTCGCCGTGCGATATCCACAATGCGATCCAGCTCGGGCAAACTGCAGCCGTACTCCCCCGACAGCTCGGCAATATCCGCCCCGCGCCCCGCTTTGCGCGACCATTCCGCCAGCGGCTCGCCGGCGCTGCGGACAGACACCCGCCGCCAGGTATTGCGTGAGGTCTCCCGCGAAACGCGGTCGCCGTCGTGTGAGCTGTTCATTAGCCGCCCCAGACCTTGCGCATCGTTCCGCTTGAGCAGCCCCAGGCAGTGCTGGGCCCGCGCCATCTCCGACAGGCCGAACAACACCACGCCCTGGACCGCGTACCCGTCGGCGGGAGCTTCGTGGCTTAGGAACATCCGCTCCAGCCTGTCCCGTTCGGCGTCAGCCATTTGCCCAAATGCGGCCTGGACTTTCGTGCGAGTGATGCGTTCCGGCAACCGGCAGACCAGTTGGACAAAGTCAGCGTGGCCGAGCCCCAGGCGCTCTGGAGTGATGTCGCGCAGGTGCTCAATCCGGTGCGCCAGGTCGGGCCGCAGCATCTTAAACCAGATGCGGCCAATGTGGTAAGCGGTCACCTTCGCATTGAACGTATTGCGCGCTTCGCGTGATTTACCGGCATAAATGCCGGAGTTACAGGCCACCAGGTCGTGCCCCGGGAAAAACCGCGCCGAGGCCTCAATGTGAAACGGGAAAAAGCCCACCCGCGTCACGCACCCGCGATGCGACAGCCTGATCGCGGCGTGGTCGGCCGCCCCGCCGCGGGTCCCGACGAACCATTCACCCTCCCCGCACAAACTCACCAGCCGCCGCGCGCTGACCGGCAGATGGTTGAAGACGCGCACTGCTTCAGCGGTCGCCACCACCAGTGCCGACGATGAACTTAGGCCCGCACCTATGGGAATGTCGCCGCTGACCATCATGTCGAGGCCGCGCAACTGCCGGTCACGAAACAGCTCCTGCAAGCGGAGAATAGCGGCCTTAACGTAATTAGCCCAATCCCCGCGGGCCGCTTCCAGCAAGCGCTGGAGACGCGGGCCGTCAATCACCTGTTGCCAATCGTCCCAGTTCAGGCTCGCCACCAGGTCGGAAATGCGGAACGTCACCTCCGAGAACTCCGTCCCCGCCGTGTTGGCCACCGAGACAACATCGTCCGTCCGCGGCGCCGCCACCACGATGATCTCGCGATTGACCGCCATTACGTTGACCGTGCCGCCCTGGTGATCAATGTGACGTCCCATCAGGTTGATCCGTCCCGGCGATCGCACGATCGCCACTTGCCGGTCCGCCCCAAAGCGCCGCATGAATGCGCCCAATACCTTGCGGATTTGCTCCCAGGGAACCTCGTTCCCATACAATTGCCGGAACTGCCTGCGGGCGGCCGCTGATGGGTCCCGCAGCAAGGCGTCCCATTCGCCTGCCGCCGCCAGGGTTTCGCCTCGATTCGTTGGCGCTTCTACCGCCACCTGGCCCTGCCGCTGCCGATAGGCCTCCTCGATTGCCAGCAGTTCCTGCGGGTTGTTGAAAGCCATCAAATCACGCGCATCCTGGATTTCACAGCCCCCCACCCGCGCTGGTCTCTTGCGGCTGGCCAGGATCTCGAACACATCCGTCAGGTATTCCTCCTGGCTGGCGCGGCCCGACTTGAGCCGGCTGAGCGCGTCGTAGAGCACCGGCGCGCGAAATAGATACGTGGACAAGTTCATCTGGTCGAAGCGCCCAAGCATTCGCGCCGCCAGCACCAATTCCTCTCCAACCTTCACGCACCCCTTCCGCTCCGCCTGTGTAAATCGCCGCTCAAACTCACCTCGTGTCAGCACGCCGCCGTGCGCCATGAACCTTGGTTCACCCGAGAGCCGCCGTCGCTTCCCCCTCTCCCCTTCCGAAGGGGAGAGGGCTGGGGTGAGGGGTCCCTCTTTGCTTGTGGGCTCAAGTGCAACGCAGGGTTTGGAGGAACCGTCACTCCACGCCGACCTTGGACTTTGGACATTGGACTTTAGACTGGCCTCTAACCAAATCTCGCCAGCCACCGCCCGCGCCGTCTTCTCTCCGCAGTGTTCCAACAGAATGGCCTCGACCGTCTCGCGAGGGAGCGTCTCCTGATTTCGAAAGGCCTCGCTAACCTTGGCCAGCGCCACCAGGCGCCTCCGCTCCGCCTCTTCCAGGATCCCCACGATATTGCCCCGCGCGGACTTGAGCACGATGCCGGCGCTGGAACTGGGCGGCCGCTTCGCCGTGGCCAGAGTCACATCCGCGCCGCTCTGCTCGTGCGCGGCCAGCAATTGCCGGATGACCTTGGGGTCAACGACCTTATCCCCCGCCACGACGAGCACGTTGCCGTCGAACCGCATCCGTTCGAGCAGCTCCGCCCCCCTGCGGGCGGCGTCGCCCGTGCCCAGCGGCTTGTCCTGGAAAGCGTAGGGCGTTCCGGGAAAGCGCCGGTTGACAGTGGCCATGACGCTCTCCGCCATACTGCCCACCACGACCACATTTAGCATAGCGCCGCATACATTATACGTCTCCAACGCGCGAATAATGACCGGGACACCGAGCACCTCGAAGCACACCTTGTGCTTGTCGCTGGTCCCCATGCGCGTTCCTTTGCCGCCCGCAAGAATGATTGTGACAAATGGCCTTTTCATATCTGCCCTGACTCCGACGTCCGCGCAGAGCTTAGGACACGCCTTGGGAATAGGCAAAACCCGTTCCGTTCTCAGGGCCTGGTGAAATAGGGAACCATGAGAAAGCCGACATTATCTCCAACGGCGTCCAAAGGCAGGAAGGATGGGATTCATGGAAATACGCGATTCGGTTTGAATACCGGCCCAACCAGCGCTGTCAACATAAGGCTGAGTCTCGCTGGAGACGAGGTGGTGCGGCCGGAATCTCCAGTGCAGCACTGCGAGAACGCAAGAGAAGCCTATGCGAGGCCCATGCGAAGTCTATGCGAAGCCCATGCGAACAATACCGTGTCAACACCGTGCCAACCCCGGGTCAGCACGCTGTCAACACGCTTGATACAGGCTCGACACCCCAGGGCTTCCCGGAGCGCCCAAACTTGAGTCAACGAGGTTATCCTGACATACCCTGCGCATTGGGGTGTATGATTCGCGCGCGATTGCGGTCGCGTGGGGCAATTCAACCGAGTTCCGGAAGTCGCTGGACGCGGTCACCGCCGATTACAAGAAAGCCAAGGAGGCCAAGGACGACAAGCGGGTCAAGGAGATTGACACCCAGATGAAAGCCAAGCAGCGGCGCGCACACGAGCAGGGCTTCAGCACCGGCTCAGTCGCGCCAATCATGGCCGGTATCAAGGACTCCCTGCCCGCCGTGGCCAAAAAGGCCGGCGTGGATGTCATCGTGAGCAAGTGGGAGGTGAATTATCAGTCGCCGGAGGTCAAGGTAGTGGACGTGACAGATGACTTGGTGGCCCTCTTCCATGTCAGCGCCAAAGGGTTGGAATGGGCCAAGGGAATCAAGACCGAAAAACCCCTCCCCATCGAGCAAATCACGGATGATATGGATTGATTGATGCCTCCCGTCGCCCTGGCGGGTTGGGGGACGTCGTAGAAGTTAACTGCTGATCCTGGGGCTGGGTGGCAGCCCTCGTGCTTAGCCCAGGCGCGTCTGAGTACTCACGCATCCGCAAGCCGCATTTCATTAACACCCCGCTTCAGCGGGGTGGGGGCAAGGATCGCGGCGTTGGAACCGCTCTAGCGGTTTGCCAGCCCACCGGAAACCGTTGAAGCGGTTAGAGATCCCAGTCAGCACACCCACATCGCATTAAAGCGGTGTATTAATGAAAGGTCTGCAAACACAGGGACCATCCAAGGCGTGGCCCCCTCAAGAATTAAGATGCGCCCGCCGATCTAGCCGCTCACGGAAAACCCCTGACAACGCCCCCCGCAAAGCTTAATGCTGTGCCGGAAACCGGCATGAGCAAGTCACCAGCGCGAGTTTCAATCGCCGAGGCCCTGAGCGCGGCGCGGGAGACCCGCTGCCTGGAACTGGGCAGCGGCGTGCTGAGCCGAACGCCCGAGGTCTTCCGGCAGCAGTTTGGGGACAATCCGGCCCTGCTGGTGGCTGACACGAACACCTTCGCCGCCGCAGGGCAGGCCGTCCTCGAGGCGTTCCGCCGCGCTGGGCACGCTTGCCGCGAGCCGTTTGTCTTCACCGAGCCAAGCCTCCACGCAGAGCACCAGCACGTCGCCGCGCTCGAGGACGCCCTGAGAGGACACGACGCCATACCCGTCGCGGTGGGGTCAGGCACCATCAATGACTTGACCAAACTGGCGGCGCATCGGGCCGGTCGGCCATACTTGGCGGTGGCGACGGCGGCCTCGATGGACGGCTACACTGCGTTCGGCGCCTCGATAGCTTGCCACGGCTCGAAGCAGACGATCAACTGCCCGGCGCCGACTGCGGTGGTGGCTGACCTGGACGTGATCTGCGCCGCGCCAGCAGGAATAAACGCCGCCGGCTACGCGGATCTGCTGGCCAAGACCACTGCGGGCGCAGACTGGCTGTTGGCGGACGCGCTGGGAGTGGAAGCCATTGACCGAACGGCCTGGGCCATCGTGCAGGGTGGGCTGCGGGAAGCGGTGGCTAATCCGGCCGGGGTGCGGAATCGAAACCTCGAAGCGCTGCGGCAATTGACCGAAGGCCTGCTGCTCGGCGGCTTTGCCATGCAATCGGCGAAGTCCAGCCGGCCCGCCTCCGGCGCGGAACACCAGTTCAGCCACCTGTGGGACATGCAGCACCACGTCCACGAGGGCCGGACCCCGTTGCACGGTTTCAAGGTCGGCATCGGCACGCTGGCCGTGGCCGGCCTCTATGAATATTTGCTGGCTCAGAACCTGGAGAACCTCGATGTGGCAAGTTGCCGCGCCCAGTGGCCGGATGAGGCGGGTCGCGAACAGACGGCGCGGGCTTTATTCAGCCAGGCCGACTTGACGGCGGTCGCGCTCCGGGAAAGCCGGGCCAAGTGGGTGGATGCGGCGGGGCTGGGCCGGCAACTGGAAACGCTGCGGCGGGTCTGGCCCGACCTGAGAGGACGTTTGCGCCAACAGCTCATCCCGAGGTTGGAATTGAAAGCCATGCTGCGCGCGGCAGGCGCGCCGGTCGAGCCCAACGAGATCGGCATCTCGCGAGCCCGCCTGCGTGAAAGCTTTGGCCACGCTTATTTTCTGCGCCGCCGGTTTACGGTGCTGGATTTGGCGGTGCGTTGCGGGTTGCTCGAGCCGGCCCTGGGCGAACTGTTCGGTCCCGACGGCCCGTGGCCGGTCAGCAACTTCTGACCCAGGGTAACTTCATCTGAGTTCGGCAAGCCACTGAGGCTCATGTGCCCAAACCGACCAGAGAGCTTCCCCGCCGTGCGAATCAACAATTCGCCATGCCCAGGCTTGGCAAGCGCCTATCAGCAGACAAATGCGTGTCGCGGGATTCGTCCCAGGGCCATTCACAAAGGAACACAGGCGAGGACGCCTGTTGCGATACATTTTGTCAATGACCCTGCATTCGCCTTGGCATGCCGGGTGTGGCCACTTGACAGGTATCGGGAGAAGCGTAATATCCATAAAGGCGTGATCGAAGGTACCTGTTTTTAGCAAGCGCTGGCAAATGCGATGGATGGTGAGTGTGAACCTCCACCCTCCATAAGACAAGCGCAAATGCCCAGTGCGTCGCAGGTGCTCATTTGAGAACGATCAATGAACCGACGAACAATCCAAAACTATGAAAACAAACCTCAGCACTAAAGTTCATCCAGAACCCAGTCCATTCCGCGATAAAACTTCCCTGGCCCTGGCCGCCTTGCTGCTCGTGCCAGCAACGTCCGCCCTGGCCGATTCGTACTGGCAAGGTGGCACCGCCGATTTCAATAACCCGGCTTCCTGGAACCAGGGGGTAGTCCCCGTCGCCGGACCAAGCGCCACTCAAAACGCTGACAACGACAGCGGCTCGAATAACGTAGTTCTGATCCAAGCTGGCGATCCCGTATGGAGTCCCTGGGATATTCGCGCTGGCGACGGCGCGAACGCATCCGGAGCGTATCTGCAAACCGGTGACACCCTTAATGTGGGCGGATGGTTTCGTTTGGCCGACAGCGCCGGATCTGCGGGTTACTTCACCTTGAGCAACGGCGTGGTTAACTGTGCCTTGCAAGCTCACGTCGGCGAATATGGCATCGGCGTTTTGGAGATTGACGGAGGCACGTTCAATGTCGCGGGAGACCCATTTTGCATGGGTGACGCCGACTTCGGCCCCAGCCCCACGGGCATTCTGCGAATGAACGGCGGCACGATCAATACGGCCACTGGAGTTGAAATATGGCTCGGCGAAGGCAACAGCGGCCGCAGCGGCACGGGAACCATGATCATGACTGGCGGGGCCGTGAATATTGGCAGTTGGTTCGCCATCGGGCGCTTTGGCGGCATTGGCGACTTGGAGCTTTCCGGTGGATCCATCACCATGTCACCGGGCAATAACGGCAATATCACGATCGCCACGACCCCCGGCACCGGCGTGGTCAATCAGAGCGGTGGCGCAGTCACTAACACAGTTTCCCAAACGTGGATTGCGGAAAGCGCCATCGGCACTTGGAACTTGAATGGCGGCGTGGACATGTTCGGAGTGGTCCACGTGACTCAAAACCCGGGTGCTCAGGGCACGTTCAACCTTAACGGGGGCGATCTGATCGCGACCGAAGTGACCGACAATGGCGGCCTTGGCAGTTTTTACTTTAATGGCGGCACCTTCCATGCCGGCGCAAGTTCAGTTAACCTGTTGCACGGGCTGAATGGCGGCGCCTATTTGTCGGCGGGTGGCGCGATCATTGATTCCGCGGGTTTTGATGCCATTATCAGTCAGTCGCTGACTGATAATGGTGGCGGCGGCTTGACCAAGATTGGCGGCGGCACCCTCACGCTTTCGGGCGCGAATGGCAATACCGGCCCAACCCTCGTTAAGGCGGGCATGCTGGCAACTACCACAGCGAGTTACGGCGGCGGCGCCTATACGGTGGCCGACGGCGCCGGTCTCGGCGTGGCGGTGCTCGGGGCCGATGCGGAACTGAATTCGGCCAGCGTGATGCTGGGCACTTCCACCGGTACCACGCTCAATTTCGACCTCGGTTCATTCGGCAACCCGACGCTGGCTCCTTTGAATGTGACGGGCAATTTCACGGCCAATGGCACCACGGTCATTAATCTCGCGGACGCCTTGCCTCAGTTGGGACAGTTTCCTCTCATCAAATATGCCACCCTGTCCGGCTCGGGCACCTTCAAGTTGGGCTCACTCCCGGGCGGCGTGGTGGCCGCCATTGTCAACAATACGGCCAACAATTCGATTGACCTAAACATTACCAGCGTCGCACTGGACGTCTGGGACGGGCTGGCCGGCGGCAACTGGGACATTGGTGTAACGACGAACTGGATCAATATTATCACTGGTCTGCCCACGACCTATGCCGATGGCAGTGCGGTGGTCTTCGACGACACTGCCCTGGGCACCACCGTGGTCAACCTCACGACCACCGTCGAGCCTGCTTCCATCACTATTCTGAATGACGTCTCCGACTATACGCTGGTCGGCAACGGCAGGATCAACGGCGCCATCGGCCTGAATAAACAGGGCGCGGCAGTTTTCACGATTGAAAATGTGAATGGCTACACTGGCCCGACAGTCCTCTCCGGCGGCACGCTGGTGGTCACCAACCTCGCCAATGGCGGCGCGATCAGCCCGATTGGCGCCTCCTCGGCCAGTCCCACCAATCTCGTGCTCAATGGCGGGGCGTTGAGCTATGCGGGACCCGATGTCACGATCAATCGCGGCTATAATCTGCTATACAACTACGGCAGCAACGCGTTGGTGCTCAACAATTCTTTGGATTTGCAGGGCAATCTGACCCTGACCGGCCATGTGACGGCTGCCTCGGGGACCAGTTTCGTCAAGTCTGGTCCGGGCACCTTGACGTATGGCGGGTCGGT
>Ga0187874_10003388_pt1 | contig 11193 bp, 27 predicted proteins | sample June2016WEW_16_1_3_FD_132993 | JGI IMG/M metagenome (GOLD analysis project Ga0187874, IMG submission 132993) | Peatland microbial communities from SPRUCE experiment site at the Marcell Experimental Forest, Minnesota, USA - June2016WEW_16_150 | ecosystem: Environmental > Terrestrial > Soil >... | reverse complement strand
CATAAATCCGGATATGCCCTTTTACATTTTACTACCGATATGACAATAGTTAATGCTAGGAGCGGAAATTTACGGATAACAGGGATGTATAACGAGTCTAAATGTCCTTCAATTGATGGGACGATTAGAGAATTAAAATTTGTTAGCGAGTGAGTAAAAATGCTTACAGAACTGATGTCAAAATACGAAACAGCCGATGAAGAGTATCAAGCGCGAATCAACAAAATCCATGATACCGATATCTGGGTTGGACACCACAGATATCAAATCCGCGTGTTGAACAATCAGGGAGCATGCAGTGTAGTTCTCGACCCTTACGATAGTGGTGATGTAGCAGAAGCAGGCATAGGATATGACGAATACGCATACACACACGGGGGAAAAGAATATCGCATCGCTGTGTATATTGCTAAAGACTTCAAACAATATATCTCCGGGAAGGCATATTGGCTTGACTATGCAGAAAAACAGACTAAAAAATACGCAAAAAGAAACGGACTGTAATTCAGGAGAGTGAAGAAAATGTATAAAAATTTTAACCAGAAGAAATTTGAGATTGTAAATAAAAAGTATGCTCTCAAAACAATTAATAATGAAGAATTAAAAGTTTTGGATTATCAGTTATCAGCGTTGTTACAATTTTTTGAGAGGTGTAATTAATGAAAGTTTATTGCATAAACTGTAAAAATTTTTGGCGATGTGAAGTAAATACTGACAAATACATAGAAATATTAATAAAAAACGGTTTTAATGTTTTACAGAGTGATATAGATATGGAAAAAGTTGCTTCTCAATGTTTAGGATACACATAACTTTTAGAAGTAAGGTTCAATCCGATTATGATGGCGAAATCCATGTAAAAAACTATAATGCTAAAACGCCTTCTCTCCATGAAATACCTATCACAATATGCTATAATACGGCTCATCCCCATATTATAGCAATTCCTGATAGTGAGAGTATCAGGTTAAAGGAATGATATACCATGAGCGAAAAACAGAGACTAACAACAGAGCAGATTGAACAAAACAACAAGAACATCAACAAGATTAAGGAAATTACCGCTAATCTTAAAGCAATTTCCGAAAATCTTAACGGAAACGCCATTAAGGGAGCTTACGAAAATTCTATTAAAAATCTTGAGAAGAAAAACGAGACTTATTATAAGGATATTTTTCTCGTTACGGATTCAGAAAAAGAACTCCTGCGGAAAATCAGAGCGGGCGAAATCAAAACGCTTTCTGACGAAACATCAGATACCGATGGCGATAACCCTCCAGTATCAGAGGAGAATGTGGAATCAACAGGAAAAGGAAAGAGGAAACACTAAAAATTTTTGTGTAGCATGACTGACGGTTCTGTAAAAATTGAAGCAACCATTAGTCTGGGCAATTACTCCAGTATAAAAATTGAAGTGCTTGGTATTGATGGTAGTGAAGCGCGCAAACTCCTTAAAGAGGAATTTGAGAAATCTATCCCAATGATTAGGGAAATAATGAAGAATATTTAAGGGCTTGGTTAACATGGTAAAAGCAACATTGTTTAAAACGGAAAAAAAGTATTTGAGTGCTAAAGAAGATTATTCACTTGAAGGTAAAACTCTTGTAATCGATTCAGTATTTAAAGAGGAAATTTCTAATCAACAGGGAGACAGTAAAGAAAGCCTTTGTATCAGGTTTAAGGATGTTAAGAAGGTTCTTTCATTTAATCAGACTAACCTTACTCTCTGTATTAATGAATTTGGAGATGATACAGATATGTGGGTTAATCAGAAAGTTAAAGTATCTTTGGTTAACCAGACATTTCAAGGAGAAATTAAGAAGGGTATACAGATTACCCCAATTAAGTAATTTTTTAGTTTTGCACGGTTATCCCCCTTCAGATTACCAATATTATTTTCTTTTTAAGAGGTTTTACTAATGAAAGTTCAAGAGCTATCTATGATTAACGAATTTGATTTCATCGGTTTAGAGGTTATAATATCCGACTTAACACCCGATGAAAAGAGCAGTATAGTGGACGAATTTGTAAATTTGTGTAATTTTGTAAGGAGTTTTAAAAATGTCTAGACTTTTGGATGATATTAAAATCGCATCAGAACAAAAACAGATTATAGATTCTGATAAAATACAGAAAAAGATACCAGAATCTAAAATTGAAATTGAAAGAATTATCAGACTATGCTATAATTATTCAAACAATTATAATTACCGTTTTGATCAATCTTTACATTTTATTATGATTAGTGCAGGATACGCTAAAGATAATTGTGAATATGTAGCAAATCCAAAAGAATTAGAGATTATTACCAGCTTATGTTTACAATATATGCAAAAATACAATTATACTATGGAGTTTTTCATGTATAAGATTCATTCAGAATTAGACGCAATAAGAGTTAGCGGTTATTCGTCAGATATACGACAAAAAACCATATTTGACTTAAGGTTTGATAGATGATGAAATGCCCCAACTGTAATTCTGAAAATATTTATGCAGTTAATAATAAATATCAGGCTGTAAGAGGTAGATTAGGGAGTGAAAGAAAGACTAAACATATTTGTCTGAAATGCGGGTTTAGTTTTCATGATAAGATTAATGGAGTTGTGGTATAATGTCATTTAATCAAAAAACTTTAGAAAATATGACCACTAAAAAATTAAAATTGTCAGAAAAAGCAGAATTTTTAATTTTAACAGATTCTTTTAGTAAAGGATTTTTAACCTATCGTGAATTTATGAGAATTTGCAGAATAGTAGACGAACAAATGTACGAAAAAGCATATTTTTTAGAAGGTTGTAATAATGGGCCGTAAAGCAACTGTTATACCGTCAGGCGGGAGACCCAATGATAAAGAAATTTCAGATTTTATTAAAGCACAAAGAGGTTTATCCGATGCACAAAAAGCAATATTAATAGAAAAATCTCAACAAACATGGTTTATGCAAAATGTTAAGCAGTCAAAAACACATTTACGCAATTTAACAAAAGTAGTTAAAAAACAAATTAAACAATATTATAATAAAAAAGGTGAGCGTGAAGATAAAAGAGGCGTTGAACATGTTCCACCAAAAAAGGGAACCAATAAAAAAGAAATGGAAAAGAAAGTAAAAACTGAAAATATACCTAAAGAAGTAAAAAAGAAGGGGATTGTTATTACGAAAAAACAGAATAAACCAGAGGTTCCAAAAGAAATACGGGCAAAAATAACAAAAGAAAAGAGAAAAGAATATCGTAAAGCATATAATCAACGGCCAAACGTAAAAAAAGCCAATAGAATAAGAAAGGCTAATAAAAGAAAAATGGGGTGAAAAAATGGTATATAAAGATTCTGAAAAGCAAAAACAATATTATAAAAAATATTTTGTAACGAATAAAGAAAGATACTCCTATAGTAAACGATTACAATATTGGAGAAAAAAATATTCAAAACTTACAGGAATTAAATACGAAACTGTAAAAGATCTATCCTTAAATGTTGAGCAATTGAAACAATGTTGCGAAGATTTATCAAATCCATAAATATAGGAGAATAAAAAAATCCATGTCGCGTGTAAATTTTGATATTCTTAACATACGGTTTCAAAAGCGATATGCGAATAAAGGTTTTACCATGAAAGAAAACACGGGATTAGATACTGAAACATATCGAGGATATGTTAAATTATTATGTGACGATAGCGGAAGAAATAAAGAAATTGAAAATCTTGATGATTGTATCAAGTTTTTAACTCATGTAAGGTATAAAGGAAAATATAATTGGTTTTACAATATCCAATTTGATTTTGAGAGTATAATTAAGTATCTTGATGAAATTGATTTAAGAGAACTATATCATAATCATCAGGTAGAATATGGGTTCTATACTCTTACCTATTTACCTAAAAAGTTTTTTGCTATACAAGATTCTCATAATAATCGTTATTATTTCTATGATATGTTTAATTTTTTAGATGTTTCATTGAATAAAGCATCCAAAAAATTCTTAAAAGATGAAAAAATCTCTGGAATTGATGGCAATTTGTTAAATACCGATTTAGGTTACTGGAAAGAAAATAAAGATGATATTGTAAAATATTGTATTAAAGATGCGGAACTTACTAAAAGATTAGCGGATTATTTTTGGAATATGATTTATAAGAAGATGAACTTTTATCCAAAATCTCCAATGTCAAAAGGCAAATTATCAGAAGAATATTTCTTACATGTTTGTAAAGTTCCCACTCTCAATTCAATTCCCGAAAAAGTAGTTCATACCGCATATAATAGTTTTTACGGTGGAAGGTTTGAGATTTTAAAGCGCGGATATATGGAAAAATGTTATTGTTATGATATTAAATCGGCATATCCCGCAGAAATCGCTAATTTGCCGAATTTTACAAGAGGTAAATTTGAGAAAGTTAAAGAATATCATGAAGATGCATATACAGGATTTTATAAATGTGAAGTATTCGGAATTGAAGATGTGTTTTCCCCATTCAAACAGAAAGTAAGAAATATTTTAAACATTTATCCAAATGGTGCATTTAATCAGTTTCTTACTAAAACGGAAATCGACTTTATTAAAGCCCAATTTCCAAACACGGTCATTAACGTTGATTTTGGTTATGAGTGGAACCCAAAAACGCTCGAATTCCCGTTTAAAGAAGAAATAGAGCGGTTATATCGATGGAAAGATTCAGAGTCAGATGAAGATATTAAGTATTGCGTTAAAATTATACTTAATTCATTATATGGTAAGTTTATTCAAGTGTCGGGAAGTGATAATGTTACGGGCAGGTTGTTCAACCCTCTTTATGCTAGTTTGATTACATCGGGATGTCGTGTAAAAATTATGAAATTAGGTATTCAAAATCCTGAAAGTGTTATATCATTTTCGACGGATTCAGTTATATCAACAGAGAAATTATCCGTACCACTAGAACCAAAATTAGGAGACTTTCAAAAAGACTTTGAAGGTCAGGGAGTATTCATAATGTCCGATGTGTATAATCTTTGGAATGATGAAACCCATAAAATAAAATCTAAATTAAGAGGGTTTTCTATAGCTTCAACAAAAGACTATGATGAAATGGAAGCATATTTAAAAGATTTCTTAATGAATTCTGATCAGTGGATAGATTTTAAAACAGGTTGTAAAACTCCTACATTATATGAATATTTTACAAATAGACCTTATCACTTGGGGGAATGTTTATTACATAACAAAAAAAGAAAAATTACGGATATTAACACCTTTGGAAAGACAAAAAAACATATTGATATTAATGGAGATAACAAAAGAATTTGGGATAAAGACTTTACATGTGGAAAAGATGTATTAAAAGAGTGTATTGAGAGCAAACCAATATTTAGTGAGGAATAAAAATGTATAACCAAAAGAAGTGTGAATTATTAAATATTGAGGTGCGGTCAGGTTTAATGCCACTAGGATGTTTAAAATTTTACGAATTACAACTCTTAAAAAGAGAAAGGTATAGATTTATGAACAATTTACCATTAAACGGGGAACAAAAATGTTAAACTTTACCGGAAAAATAGAACTTTTAAAAAATGTGTGTAATATGAATACAGATATTAATGGGCCTTGTTATGTTCAAGACCCGACACTGCATAATTTTATATTGCCATATGGAATAAATATTCCATATCACTTCCCGCCTAGTATAGAAAATATTATTGTTGCATGTTTTTTGGTTGCTAGCATATGGGCACTGAAAAAATATATAGTGCCCGAATTTAAAAGAGAATTGGAGAATAAAAAATGAAAAATTCAACTATGTGGATAACATTAGCCCTTTCTCCAGTGTGGATTACATTTGTTTTTACAATGGCAACATTTTCTTATAATAAACTTATTGCATATACATTTTTTAAATTAGCCTTAATGTTTTTTATAATTAATATGGCTATTACAATAATTTTTATAGGAGTTTTTTTGGAGAGGAGATAATATATGCGTGATATAGATTTTGATTTATATAACTACAGAACTTTTTATTTTAATGATGGCTTTAACAGTGTGCTTACCAGTTATTATAAGACATTATCATTTATTGTAAACCTTTTTTAATTAATCTTATGGTTATATATAGTATGAGGGTTCCTACAATCAATACCTCTAAAACCTTCACAAACCCCATATAGGCGAGGGTATATGCAACCTACACACTTATACAGAATATGACCGCGCACGCGATTTAAGAGGGCTTTGTGAAGTTTTACCTCGTAAGAATTAATTTTATCTATGATAAAAAATCTCTTTGTAAAATCGTTCTTTTCTCTATACACAAAGAGATTATATACTAGAATATCTCTAATGGAAATATACCTATATCTGCCAAATACCCATTTTGAAATTGAAATACACTGATAATAGGAGATACAGTGTAAATTCAATTGATGAAAAAATAGTTATTTTTTCAATTTTTGTTAGCCTCATTGCGGTTCAACCCAAGCGACTTGTCCGAATGACCAAAAATTACCAATGAATTTTAGTGAGCGAGGGTTATAATTTGTTGGTATTTGGAATATAATATATCCATCTTCAGCATTTGATTGTCCCGCCATTAACCAAGTATCTTCAACTTCCGTTAATACGGGAACGCCCGTTACATTGTCAGGAATTGATTCTACAGAATATCCATAAGGTTGAATTTCTTCAACATGATGATAATCCCATGTATTATCAAGCGCTCTAATTTGTGAAGATAAATAAGGCAACTGAACGGGCTGATATAATTGATTATCCACCTCTAATGCGAAATTGCTTTGAGGAGGTAAAGGAAACGATACAGCTTTTCCATCGGGCATTTGTTCAGATTCTAGATGAAAGAACGCCAAAAAATATTCCTGACCTAATGGAGCGGTTTCGTTAAATTCCAGTCCCCAGTCTCTATCATAATATGTAAAATCTGTTATTTCTTTAAATCCATACATTACGGCAGATACATTAAGATTTACTTTTCCCGCTGCATCTGTATCATGATAGTGATAAGATTGATTAATTTCTAGCAAATTTTCAACGGGTATCGGTTGTGGACTATACATAATAAATGGAGTCCCTGTAGGTTGTGGAGTTATAGGGTTAATTATTGTAACTGTAGATTGGTTATTTTGCATTGCTTTTTGTTCTGCCAAAATTTCATCATTAATTTTTTGTTGTTCGACATTAGCGAAATGTGTAATAACTATAGCAATTCCTAAAATAAAAATTGCCACAATAAAAAATATAGCGCGTGTATTAATTTCAGGCATAACTTTTATCTCCTGTCATTTGAACGTTTTTATCAATTTCGTCATAAATCCTTTCTCTGGAATTGTAATGTTTTCCAATAATATCTGCCTTAAAGTTGCGTATCCAGTAAGGATATTCTGGAAATGCGCGATATACATAAATATCGTGGTCAGTTCTTGGACACCTATCATTATTACACAGACTTAAATCGTTTCGATGTCGTTTTTCTGGTATCCATATATAGTCTGTATGATTTCGCAGTCTAACGTGAATATCTGCTAATCTTTGAGTATCGTATAATGCATCACAATCTAACTTTCTAATTTGTGACGCAAACCGGTTAATAAATTTTGTAGCCTTAATTCCTGTTCCCATTGAATTAATAGTGTTTTGAAACTCTGTAAACCCAACAATTACATCTCCCGGTTCATTTTCATGTAAATACGTAATAATATTCTGGGCAGAATCTATTTTGTCAGAAAAATCTGTATAATAATTGGTATAAACTTGTTTACCGACAGATTTTGCTAACAATAGATAACCAGTCATTGAACAAGTCTTACCTCCACCTCTTATACAATTTCTACGCTCATTTTGAATAATTCCAACAAAAGCATGAATCATTTTAATCCCCTATTAAGATTAGTCCCTCTTAATTCGTTTAATTCGACGGTTGTATTTAATCCTTTTAGGGCTTCTGCTGATGTATCAAAGCCGTGGGAATCGACAGACTGCGATAAATCCAATACATTTCGGGCCAACGAGTCCCATAATTCTATACGCGTGTTATATTCTTGTTCCAAATATGCATTTATAGCCTGTCCTCTAGCAATTCCCATTTCCTGCCGGGAATTAATATTACCTTTTCGGGCTTTATCGGATGAATGGAGAACTTTATTGATAGCATTAATCAAATCTGTAAGTTTATTAATGCCTTTTTCCCCAGATTCAGAACTCTCATTATCCTCATTATAATCAGTTCCAACATCAGCATCGTGCATAAGTGGGTCGATTTTTTCCATAGATGAAAATTCTTCTTCATTTTCTGACAATTTTAATTTTTTAGTGGTCATATTTACCTCTTGCATAATCTATTACAAAATCTAATTCTTCTTTATTAGTTCTATTATCATAATACCAAAACTTCAAGCACAAGTTTTTAAAATAATCTGGAATTGCGTTAAAATCTATCAACCAACGTTCACTTTTTACCGAATGAATTATTAAACCTTTTTCAAATCTGATATTATTTTTAGCGATTTGTTTTATTTCTTTGGGCACTCCTTCTATTGCTAGAATATCAGAAATAAAAGGTTTTGACATTGAAGGTTTTGATATTGAAGATTTCTTTTTTGTTGCCATAATCAAACCTCAAAATGTAGGCATATGCCCACCTAATACTACAAACCAGATATACAACCCAACAAGAACAATCAATGCGGCAATAATATACTTCTTATCAATCTTCATTGCATGTTCTGTCAACGTTTCCTGAGCGATATTCTGTTTAACCATTCTAAATACAAATTCTGGGTTTACAGGAATTTCGCGCATCTGTTTAATTTCAACATTTTGCCCATAAATAATTGGAGAACCTACCTTAACTTCTTTAATAGATACCTCTTTTGTAATCAGGCCATTCATATATTTCTTCATTTCAAGAATCTTTGTTGAATCAATGAGCGGAATACAATTATCAATATCCGCATAACACTCGAAGGCTTTACCATCACGGAAACAATTATTTTTTAAGGCTATCCAGCATTTCCGCATATCTTCCGATATAAGGAAATCAGAACTGTTTTTATCATTTTCTTCTATTATTTTCCGAGTGAAAGTTTTTAAAATTTCCATATCCTTAACAATTTTAATCCTATAATAAGGAGTGTTAAAAATCCAATATATTAATTCAGAACCCAATTTATTCACTTCCATATTTTTCTTTTAACTGTTTATTTAACTCTTCAATGCTATGAGCAATAATAATAAACGGTGCTTCTGTAGATTTATGGTTATTTTCATAAATCTTTACAAAAATATATGGGGTTTTTCCTTTTTTCGCCATTTTACACGTCCATCATTAGCCATCCACATGCAAATACTATAATATAAATCATATATACTGTGAAATCCTGCGTAACAACTCCTTCTCCAATTCCGACAAGAGCAATAAAGCCCGCTAACATTCCTAGCAATTTATTTTTAGATTCCGCTGCACTTTTTAGAAGTATTAACGCAACTATTAACCAGATATACTGATAAATAAATTGTGCCAATAACTGAACATAATCTATGGAAGCGAGTTGCGTTGATGTTTTATTATATCCGCTATCTGAATTTGTATAAACTTCTAAATAGTGTGTAGATGAAGGTTTAAGGTTTGACGCGATATATTCATTAGATGTGTAAACCTGATTTGATGCTACAATATTACCATCTAATGAAATATTCGTAACAGATACACCTGTATCCCATTTCCAATCGATAAATGTAGACCCAGTGCTATATGGAGTAACATTTAAAGCATCAACATGAGGAAATAAGCAAAACGAAATTGCATAAATTATAGCAATTGCCATTAAAATTTCTAAAAATCCTCTTACTATTCCTGCAATGGTTCCTTTAAAAAGGAAATTTGTATTATGATTATTTTGCATTAACATAAACATTGTTTACACGCTCCATTAAAATGGTAAGAATCCCCTACCAATAATTAGCAGGCAGCCTAAAAGAGCTAGCTCTTCAAATTGCACAAAGATTACCTGAATCGATGCTGGTAAGATATTTGTAGATAATGAAAATGATAAAAGTCCATACCACGAATTAATAAAATTTGTGCCTGATGTAGTAGTAGAACCAATATCTACACTTTGTGATGCGGATGCAAGCCCCGGGACTACAACCCCATTAGTCTGACTTATTGCCGCCGCATACATGGCTAACATTCCCGATGCAATAAGAATATAAATGGCTAACCACATTGCTATAACAAGTGCATTATTTTGTATTGCTCCCATCGCCATTTTAAATCATCCCCATAATTCTTCCTGCTAAAATTAGTGAAAGAACCACAATTACAATTGAAAAAACCATAGGCGGCATAAACAAAAGTAAAGAACACGTCAATAATCCTATTAATCCCGCTGCAATTCCTTCATACATTCCTGATTTAAATCCATAAACAGCACATACAAAGATGAAAATGGTTGATAAAATTATCATTAAATTTGAAAGATTAGATACTCCTGTTAAATTCGATGTCCAGTAAATTAAATTCTGGACATCGCTTTGATTCTCGCCAACATAATACATTATTTTTTACCTCCATTACTTTTTATGAACCATATTAACGCTAAAGGAATAATGTATAAAGGCCATACTGACCATGCAATTAATCCCGTCAGCGCCACTATAGTATCTGCAATTATTGCACCTGTAATAAATCCGTTTACTCCTGACTTTGTGCCCTTCGAAGTAATAACACCAATAATAATCATAACAATTGTTGCAAGTATGATATTTTGATATATTGGGTTAACGACTCCTACACAAGCCTCGCCGTTTAAAAACGGAGACCATAGCGTTTCATTATTAAGGTCTATTGTTTGCCGACATACAGATTGATTTATTACAGCGCCTTTTGCTCCCTGAATTAATGTTTGTATAGGAGTAGCAGTTATTGCGATAGTGGGTTGTGTTGTAGCATAAACTAATGGATATAAAGTAATATATGTATTATATAAACTCCCTGAAGGTTGTTGACTATTCGCACTAACAGTATTATAGCCCGATTTTGTTGCCACTACAGTATATACAGGAGACCCAGAATTACTTACATTTAAAAATAATTGCCCTGCCGTATTTGTATATCCTGACTGTATTTGGGATAGTGCGCTCCATATTCCAATACTAGCGTTATAAATTGGGAATTGTGTTGAACCGTCAGTTAACGTGAT
>Ga0187874_10003387_pt1 | contig 11199 bp, 15 predicted proteins | sample June2016WEW_16_1_3_FD_132993 | JGI IMG/M metagenome (GOLD analysis project Ga0187874, IMG submission 132993) | Peatland microbial communities from SPRUCE experiment site at the Marcell Experimental Forest, Minnesota, USA - June2016WEW_16_150 | ecosystem: Environmental > Terrestrial > Soil >... | reverse complement strand
TCGGAAATTGGGTGATCACGGATGTGGTGCGAAATCCAACCTACAACTACAACCCCGCTTTGTTCTGGGACGGCGATCAAGCAAATGCCAAGGTGAAGATCGCCCCAGGTCCAAACAATCCGGTGGGTGTTGTCTGGATGGGGATCAACGTACCGCACTACGGGATACATGGCACGCCGGAAGCGGGGGAGATCGGCCATTCCGCGTCTCACGGGTGCGTGCGAATGACAAACTGGGACGCCACCAGGGTCGCCGACCTGGTCCGAGATGGAACGCCGGTCGTGTTCGAGGAATGAGAAAGCGGAGCTCGCGATGTCTGGAGGAATAGGGCTGAGACTCTGCGTTTGGATTGCCGTGCTGTTCCCGGTGTTTCTTGCGGCTGGCACGACCTCTTCCATTCTCGAGATGACTCCTCCTATCAGCGGACTCGCCCTCGCGGATCTGCGGGATACTTTCGAAGAAGTTCACAACGGACATCGGCATGAGGCGATCGACATTCTGGAGCCGAGAGGGACACCCGTGCATGCGGTGGTATCCGGAACCATCCGCAAACTGTTCCTCAGCAACCGGGGCGGCAGCACAATCTACCAGTTCGATGAAATGGGGGCATATTGCTATTACTACGCGCACTTGGACCGGTACGTGGAAGGGCTGCGGGAGGGAATGCGGGTCGAGCGTGGGGACGTCATCGGTTTTGTGGGATCGACGGGAAACGCGGACGCACGCACGCCGCACTTGCATTTTGCAATCTTCGAGTTGGGGCCGGACAGGCTGTGGTGGAAGGGCAAGGCCGTTAACCCATATCCGGGCCTGGTAGACGCGGTGAAGCGGGCGAAATAGCGGACAATCTTCTCTTCTTGGTGGCCAGAACGAGGCGCGGCATGGCGCAGTCATCGAGATAACGACTCAGAACCTTGCAAACATGTGTGGACCTGCGGTTGCCAGACTCGGGCACTCTATCCCGCGAAGTCACCTTTGCATCCCTCGGTCTCTTGATACCATCCATAAGCTATGAACCTGTTCGATACATTCAAAATCCGCGATATTTCTTTTCGTAACCGCATCGCAGTCTCACCCATGTGCGAATACTCCGGCGAAGACGGCTTTGCTAACGACTGGCATCTCGTCCACCTCGGCTCTCGTGCCGTGGGCGGAGCAGGCACGGTCCTCACCGAGGCGACTGCCGTAGTCGCCGAGGGCCGCATCAGTCCCTCCGACCTCGGCATCTGGAAGGATGAGCACGTCGAGAACCTCGGACGTATCGTGCGTTTCCTCCTCCAGCACGGTGCCGTAGCCGGAACTCAACTCGCCCACGCTGGATTCAAAGCCTCCACTGGCGTCCCGTGGCGCAATCACGGCGCTCCAGTCCCCATCGCCGAGGGCGGCTGGCGTCCCATCTGTTCCTCGACAGCAAAGGGCTTCACTCCGGAATCCATTCAGCCCGAAGCTCTCACTCCCGAAGGCATCGCTCGCATCGCCCACGCTTTCGCCGAGGGTTCTCGCCGCGCCCTCGAAGCTGGCTTTGACCTTGTCGAAATCCACGGAGCCCACGGCTATCTCATCCACCAGTTTCTCTCGCCGCTGGTCAATACCCGCACCGACCAGTACGGTGGCAGCTTTGAGAACCGCACCCGCATCCTTCGCGAGATCATCGAAGCCGTCCGCAAAGTCTGGCCTGAACGTCTCCCCTTGTGGCTCCGCATCTCCGCTTCGGACTGGACAGAGGGCGGTTGGACCATCGAGGATTCCATCGCCCTCGCCCGGCAGGTCAAGCCGCTTGGCGTCGATCTCATCGACTCATCCTCGGGAGGCATCGTTCCCAAGGCAACAATTCCGCTCGGCCCCGGCTACCAAACTCCCTTTGCCGAGCGCATTCGCCGAGAGGCGGGAATCCTAACTGGAGCCGTGGGCATGATTACCGCACCCGAACAGGCCCAGCACATCATCGCCACCGGGCAGGCTGACATAGTCCTGTTGGCTCGCGAACTCCTGCGCGATCCCTACTGGCAGCTTCGAGCCGCTCATGTGCTCAAGCAGCCGATCGCATGGCCGAAACAATACGAACGCGCTCGCTTCTAAAAAAGAGTGCGTCACGCAAGACTGAGTAAGCAGGTTATCCTGCACGGGACGATGCGCTCGCGAATTCTAAGTATGCTTGTCGCAGGTGCATCCAAATTAGCGGCATGAACATTGACCGAACCATCGCCGAAATCGAGTGGCTTGAGCGTGTCTTCGCGGAGCCGGACACCAGACCGCTCAGCCCAAGCGACCTCGCGGCTGCCAATCGAAGGCATGACGAAATGCTCGCGCATAGCCCTTGGTTTCGGCTCTGGCGGCGATACGGCGTCTGTTGTCGCCCTGAGTCCCCTGCACTCCGATTAGAAGGAATTGAAAGCTAGAACCTCCGCAACAAGTTCAGCACTCAGACGAAGAGTCTATTCTGAGCCAACGCGATCTCTACAGGTCGGGAAACACTCTTCGTCGTTGTTCTCCAGGTGGTTGATCCGCATGCTTATTGGGTAGCCCCGCATTAACCGGGCGGCGCATGGCTTCAGCAGTTCGGAAGCCATGCCTGGATCGAGCCACGGTTCGCGACTGTCTGCACGAAGACGACTGATGCTAACCGCTAGTGGTGCAAAACCTTTACCTGACAGACCAGCATATTATCGGATTTCCTCCCTAATCGAATCATCCACTTGCGACCGACGCGCAAGAACCCTTTTTGACCCCTGGGGCTAAGAACTGATTTGCGCTTCAGTTTGTCTGGCGGGGTGGACAAGCCCTTGCCAAGGCGATGGTCAAGAAGGATCTCCGCCTCCTTTGGCCTAAAGGCCGTATTCCAAATCTGCGGAACCAAAGCAATCGTAATCACCGCGTGCAAGATCACGACTGGCCACAACACAAAACCCCGAAACGCAGTTGCCGTGGCGACCCATGCAAAGAAAATTGTCGCCCCGAGGTTGAAGACGAAAAGGCCTCGCACGGCACCCCGCTGCGGTCCATAGGCTGCAGTGGCGACCTTTTCGCACAAACCGATTCCTACGCTGCAGAAGCCTGCACTTCTCCCGTAGCATCGGGAACGTACGGAAACCTCTTCGAAGGCTTAGAGGTGACCGACTCCTTGCCGATCCCGAGGCGGATGGGAGTGTTCGCCGCTATGGAAAACATGACATCGGGCGCATTGTCCGTCAGGGAACGGCCATTCCATTCCGCGAAGCCAAACACGGCCGGCGTGCCCACCACGTAGGGCAGGATATTGGGGCAGAATCGGTGCGCGATTTTCTTCGCATACGCCACAGGATCTTCCGCGGTACCGTTTGCCGCCACCGCCCCTGCGACAGCATTGATGATAGTTTTGCCAAAAGTCGCGAAATCGTCTGCCGGGATGCCGGCATTAAGGCGATTGCCCAGATCTTCGTTGTACTGCGTGAAAAGTGGGTGGATCATTGGAAATCCGATGCGATTGATGGAGCGCCATCCTCCGGCATCGGTTGCAAGCGTCGATACTGCCCACACGCCAACACGGCGATTATCGCCTCGTCCATCGAGCAACTCCTGATCGGGTACTTCCAGAACAATCGAGTGCACGGTGTGGCCGGCGAAGAGGTTCTTCGCGCGTTTCGGATCCCAGGCGGAAAGGTCCACGACTTTGCCATCTTGGAAAGCGTGACCCACCGCATGCAGCACATCCGGCTCGATCCAGAACGGGTCGCCCGCCTTGCCAGCCCACACGCGCAGGCCGGATTTGGCGGTTACGATCTCATCCGTTGTTCCCTCGGCGACGATGACGCCAGGCGCATGCGGATCGGGTGCTGCCGCTCCTTTTATGCAGCGCACAGTGTAGCGCTGTTTCCCCTGTTCATCGCGCTTGTCGAACGTTAGACGGTAAGTAACATCCTCGACCGCATCTCCGTTGAGGTCGACCTTGAATTCGTACATGCCCTCGGGATGGTAGCCCGGTACAGGTATGGGACCGAAAATTGAATGGCACACGTTGATCACGAAGACGGTGCCCGTTTCGCCCCGGAATACATACAGATCTGTAATGTCGAGGCGGATATCCTGTCGTGCAATTGGGGAATCCAGATGATGAGACATAGGCTTTGTTCTCCTTTTCGTTACGATGTGATGATCTGAGCGGCTCCCATAATACGGAATTCTTCGACTCGCACGACCCGAAAAAACGAACTGCTTCGACGGGTATCAACATCTCGGCGGAGCGGCGGCGTCGAGCATGCCCGCCGCTCCGAGTTAGTTACGGCTTCAGTGCATCACGAATAGCATCATTAGCCTGCTTGATTGCAGCCTGCACTCCCGGCACATCGTGAATAGCATTGAGGAGCACGAAGTCGTGGATCATCCCGTTGTACCGAGTCGCGGTCACTGCGACACCAGCGTCTTTGAGTCTGCGTGCATAGGCTTCACCCTCGTCGCGAAGAGGATCATTCTCGTCCGTGATCACGAGGGCCGGGGGCAGCCCTTTGAGTTCGTCGTTGCTGGCGCGAAGCGGAGACACATACGGGTTGTTCCGCGTTTTCTCGTCCGGCGTATAAAGGTCCCAGCCGTACTTCATGAAGTCACGTGCCAGAAACCTGCCGGTCGCAAACTCGTGGTAAGACTCCGTATCGACGCTGGCATCGGTTGCAGGGATCAACAACACTTGATAGGCAATCTTCGGACCATTGCGATCCTTCGTCATGAGCGTCAGCGCAGCACTCATATCTCCGCCGACCGAGTTGCCAGCGACGGCAATCCGGTTGCCATCAGCGCCGAATTCATCCGCGTGCGCGGCAACCCACTCGAGTGCCGCATACGTTTCTTCCATTTGCGTGGGGAACTTCGCCAGCGGCAAGGGAGTATATTCGACGAAGACACCAACTTGTCTAATGCCCGAGAAATTTGCGTCTGTGCTGGTCACGCGGGTATACCTTTTGACCCTATCTATTTACCAAAGGCTCCCGGAAGATTCGGCAGTATATGCAAGACGTAGCTCGGCCAGATACTTTTGGGGGAGTAGCACGGACCAAACCCATTGGAAATGTGAACGCAACTCGAATGGGACTATGACTCAGCGAGAATGGGATGCCGGGACCCAGGATTGCTACAAATAGAACCGAAGCGGCCGCTGCAAGAAGAATCACGGGAATGCTGCACCGGAGAGGACTGTCCGCTACAAGGTTCTTATCTGAATGCAATGGAAAAAGAAATGGCACAGCGAAGAGCCCCACCCATGATGCGAAGCTGCTTAGTGCTCCAGAGTTCAGCATCTCGATCCGTCCTCGTGGATCAAAGATCGGACCGGCACACGCGATCAAACCGCCTGCACTGCACAGAGTTAATAGCAGACGAACTACGCGGGAGCGCCATTGCGGGGTCTTCGCACTCAGGACAAAATGAAGCTCAGAACTTGTGAGTGACACGGCGCCGCGATAGAGGACGAGGCCAACAACGAAGATCAGCGCTCGCCAAACCCAAGCAGGCGTTAGTCCCTCGGTGAGCGCCATCCCATCTCCGTGGCCTGTGACTCCGCACTTCATCAGATACCCAAATTCCCAGAACAGGCTGAAGGACATGCTGGTCCAGAGAAATAGCCTCAGTCTTGGAGCCGCTCGGCGAATCAAGCGTTGAGCGAGAAAGCAAACACCTGCCCAAATCAAATTTCCCGCAGGTCCGCCAATATCGAAGATTCTCCAGTTTGGATTGGGCAGATGAGATTCATAAATCAGCCGGGTTGTGGTTAATATTCCCGACCTACCACCGGCAATGAGCAACCCGATCCCGTGTCCCACCACCTCATGTGCAATATCAGTACTGATGAACGCGAGGACCCCGATGGCGGCGACGGTGATGAGATCGTCTCCCTCCGTGGCAGAACACGGCACAGAAGGAGAAAGTCTTGGTGAAGTCATTGACGTCATTGTGTACTGATCAGTGTAAAATTATAGGGTCCCAGCGGAAGTGCGGGGGTGCCAGATGGCGACCCAAGCGGTAGAGAATCAGGAAATCCGCTTACCCAAGAAAAGTGAAGAAACGCAACAGCCACTCGGCGTCTACGCGTGCCCCACATGCAAGCGTGAGGTCGAACTGGGGCCCGGCGGGCTTTCCTGCCGTATCTGTGCAGTGACCTACCCTATCCGCGACGGGATTCCCGACTTCATCGTGGAAAAGCTTGAAGAAAGCAGCAACTGGTCCCTGCGCATGCTCGGAAAGAGGGATTCCACCACCCTCCTTGATTTTGCCGTCGGCGTTTATGAGACATGTGTCTATCCGGTAGTGTGCAACCTGTATGGCGGATAGCGCAGCACGTCCTTAAAACAGCTGGCACATGAGGTCTCCGACATCGTCGGATCGCGGGACGGTCTCATTCTGGACGTGGCCTGCGGCCCGGGTACCTACGGGCGTCGCATCGCGTCGGCATCAAGGACCATTTATGGCATTGATGCTTGCATGAGCATGCTGCGCCGGGGCGCCCGCTACGTGGATCGGGGCAATCTTCCCAACGTTCACTTCGCCCGGGCCAAGGTTGAGGCGCTGCCCTTCCCAGCCGGTCTGTTCGACGCTGCCATCTGCGCTGGGTCCTTGAACCATTTCTCCGACACAGTCCTCGCCTTGCGTGAAATTAACCGCACCATGAAATTCGGAGCGCCGTTGGCCGTGATGTGCTTTGCCGCCGGCAACAAGGGCCTCTTCAAATACAGATCGTTGCGCGAGCGCGTCGAGAAACAACATAGAGGAGGTCACATCTTCGAACTTCCCGACCTCGAGCGCTATGTGGCTGAGGCGGGTTTTGAAGATTTTCGCCCCCACGCCTACGGCTCCATCCTGGTATTCAGTGCCCGAAAGAGATTAATAGAGCATTCCAGTTAATTTCGCCTCGTGGTTAACCTCCGGTCGACACGGGTCTTTAGGGAGTCGATTCAGCTTCAGCTTCTGTAAGCGGTTTCAAAAAGAAGATTTGACTTAAGTGCTGCCGAGAACCGACCTATATTGTCCTACTCGCCTCCAGCAATTCCGGCGCCACCAGGACAAGATTACCAACGACTTGACCGCTTTCGAGCAGCGCATTTGCCCGCGCTGCTTCGAGTAGTGGGAACACGCCGCTGATGACCGGCCGAATCTTGCCCTCCTGCAGCAACCGGAAGAGGAGAGCCCAGTCCTCCAGAAACGGCTTTCGGTTGAAGAGCACGGACCCTGCCCCATATGGCTTGAACCTCCCGCCATTCGGTAGCAGGTTAAGCACGAGTATTTTGGCAAGAACACGCAGCGTGCCGCGCATGCTCAGGGGATTGCCGTATTCCACGAGCACGCCGCCCCGACGCAGCAGCGGGAACGCGTTGTCGATGTAATCGCCGCCCATGCCGTCGAAGACCGCGTCGAGTCCGCCGGGCTCGGCCCGACGAATCACGTCCACGTAATCCTCAGTGCGATAGTCGATTGGTGTTGCGCCGTATTCGGCCAGGATCGGGTGTTTGCTTTTGGAAGCGATCCCATACATCGTGAGGTTGGCAAGCCTGCCGAGATCCAAGAACGCCGTCCCGCACCCGCCGCTTGCGCCAATGATGAGCACCTTGTCACCCGCTTTGACTTTTGCGGATCGGTGCAATGCCTGGTACGCCGTGAGGTAGTTCAGCAACAACGGAACGGCTTCGGCTGGATCGAGGGACGGAGGAACTGGAATGATCAGGTTTTCACGAAGGTAGACATACTCGGCATAGCCCCCAACCATCAGATACGCCGCCACTCTTACACCCGGGGCGGCCTGCTTAACGCCGGGGCCGACCGCATCGACGACGCCGATGATGGCGTAGCCCGGCACGAAGGGCACCTTCGAGGCAAACGGGCTGAGTCCGTAGCGATTCTGCACGTCAGGCAGGCAGACACACGTGGCCAGAACTTTGACACGGACTTCTTTTGCCGACGGATCCCGCAGGTCGAACTCGGTGATCTGGAGATTCTCGGGTGGGCCTCGTTTGGTAACGACGATACACTTGTACTTCACCGGTTTCATTAGGGAATCTCTGTTTTCAACACCATAAGATGGTCACGAATAACGCAAGAATACTCGTGATAGGAGCCGGCGTGAACGGCTCGATTTGTGCCGTGGGCCTCTATACAGCGGGATTTGATGTGACGATACTCGCCCGAGGCAAGCGTTATGAAGAGATACGAGATGGAGGGATCGTCATCGAGGATCCCTTCAAAGATACCCGCAGCAATACGAAGGTTCCGGTCATCAACCGCCTCGATCCCGATGATTCATACGATTACATCCTGATTGTCATCCGAAAAAATCAGGTACGAGACCTCTTACCGGTCTTGGCCCTGAACCGGTCTCCCAATGTCGTCTTCATGGTCAACAACCCATCCGGCCCCGATGAATTCACCGAGGTGCTCGGTAAAGAGCGGGTCATGCTGGGCTTTGTGTTCGGTGCCGGAAAGCGAGATGGAAGCGTGATCCGCGCGATCCGCGGGCTTGCATGGATTGCCACGCCCTTTGGGGAGATCAACGGCAGGATCACGCAGCGGTTGACGCGGCTTGTCGGCATATTATGTCAGGCTGGTTTGAAATCCAGAACATCAACCAATATTTCGGACGAGCTGGCAACCCATGCAGCGCTCGTCGCTCCCTTTGCGCATCTTCTGATTCAACACGGCTGCGATACCTATGCCCTGGCCCGATCCACAGCCGATCTCGGGCTGCTTGTCGATGCCCTGCGCGAGACACTCGATGTGCTTCGCGCAACTGGGTTCAAAATAATCCCGTCGAGCACGAACATAGTCAGGATCATTCCGCGTTTCGTTTTGGTTGCCGCTTTGCGGACCTTGCTTTCCACTAAATTCGCAGAAGTCGGCGCCGGCTGGCACTGTTCCCAGGCACCCGATGAAATGTACCAGCTTGGCGTTGAACTGATGGCACTGGTTGAGAAATCCGGTCTTCCTGCCCCTGCAATCAGGAAGCTGTTTGCGGCAGACTGATACGTATATCGAATCGTGGCGGTCACCAAAATGTGGAGTGCATAGCCAATTCCACTCAGACCACCAAGCCCGGTAGATTACCGATTTAGTCCAAGACCGTGTACTTTTGCGGATGCAAGCAAAGCGCCAACCGTCCCTGCGACGGCAGCCCCGCCAAACTCTAGCCCTCCCGCCCCGCTCTGCCGGATCGAATCCGGCACGCCATACCCGAAATTGGGATGGGAGTACTATTGTGCGCATGATGAGCAGTGCTGCACTGCCTCCCAACGCAAACATGATCGCTCGCATGTGGCATGGCAGAACGAAAGCTGCCGACGCCGACAAGTATCTCGAATACCTGAACCAATCCGGAATTCCCGATTATCGCCGGACGCCGGGCAACTTTGGCGCCTGGGTGTTTCGCCGGATAGAAGGAGACGTGGCTCATTTCATCACCCTGACGTTCTGGGAATCGCGCGAGGCAATCCGCGCATTTGCCGGCGACAATATCGAGCTGGCCCGCTATTATCCGGAAGACAAGCGATATCTGCTGGAATTCGAACCGGGCGTCCTGCACTACGAGGTATTCGCGAAATGAACCGTGACAGGATTACCACCAAGAATGATACACAGGTCCTTCTCGGTCAGGAGTAGCGGTGCAGGTTTTGAACTACTCCAGTGTCTACAACGCTTTTTCCGGCGTGGCGAGTTCGCTTCAATAAGCCGAGTCCTTTCAGGACGGAACGCCATGCGTTTCAGAAGTTGAAAGCTGCATGAAATCGTCCGCACCAGCCATCCAGAGGATCATGCGGACGAAAGGTGGGAATCGTCGCCGGGTGGGGTCATGTACGATGGTTAGTGCGGAAAATTGATACAACACGTGACCAGTCTCAAGCTGGCAGCCACCAGCGGCTACCACGTTTCTGACCCACTGGCAATCTCGTCCATAGGTGAGCGCGATCAGGAATGCCTCGGGCGTTCTAAAAACCTTCACTGGCGTCCGGTAAACCCGACCTGACTTTCGACCTACGTGCGTAACAATACCGAAGCCGGGCAGTCGGGCGGCGAATCGGCTCATGATCCGGTTCGTAATAGCCCGATTGAAAGCTGCTATCCACCCTTTGCGGAACCGAATCACGAGGATTCCAGCTAGCGGGATTGCCAGAAGCAACAGTCCGAATCTCATGGCCCACTGCATTGAACTCGTCGGTAGCCGACCGAGTCGATTCTACAGCCCGGGCATTTCATGAATGTGATTCATTATTAGCCGGGTGGTGGCACGGCATTCACGGCTGGGGTCTCTCCGGCGCTCAGCGAAAAGTGCTGCACAATCTTCCACTCCGCACCAATCTTCTCCATCACAGTGAGGTACTGTCCCAGATGGATGACGGAGCCAACAAGCCTTCTTGTTCGCCCGGCCCCGTAAGCGAGTATTCCAGAACTCTTCTCAACGGTCGGCTCGATTGCTTCGAGTGTGCTCCCTTGATCTAGTCCCGCCTTGACCCACTTCCGTATCTCGTCCCGCCCTTTGAAAGTGCCACCATCACTCACCAGCGTGGCATCTTCTGCGTAGAGTGCCACGACTGCATCCACGTCCTTCGCGTTGTACGCTCTTAGGAATTCCTGCCTTACCTGCGCTCCCGGTTCGGCGCTGGACAGCGGTCTCATCCCCGGCTGCTGCGCCCACATGTTCAGGCTGGATATCAACAATAGCGATGCTATGAGGCCCCTCAAGTTCTCCCTCCAAATGCCGCCGTTCTCGATTGTATTTCGGAGGGTTCGACACTGGCGAAGTTCTTCTGTAATCCTCCTGTAACACACGCGAGTTAACCTCGAAATGCGAGGCGCTCATGTCGTGGTGGTTTGACTTGGCGGTCTTGGCTGTAGTTGTCCTCCTGCTCGCGATCATGCCGTGGAAGCGACCACACCCTAACCACGTTTTCGCGCTGGACATGCTTAAGCTTCTCGCCGATGAGGAGTCGGGACTTTCCGGCAACCCCGGCTTGGGTGAACCGCCTGAGCAAACTGATGGAACCGATGATGAAAGTGCTACTGCGCAGATTATGGACTGAAGAGAAGGGCCAGGACATCGCCGAGTACGCTGTGATGCTGGCGGTAATCCTAGTAGTGTGATTTCTAAATAACATTGCAATACCACTTATTGTGGTATAGGCTTATCGATATCCCACCTGTCGGGGGACTGTCGATGCCCTTTGTCAGCACTCGTGCCAAACTGAGTCTCGC
>Ga0187874_10003383_pt1 | contig 11212 bp, 10 predicted proteins | sample June2016WEW_16_1_3_FD_132993 | JGI IMG/M metagenome (GOLD analysis project Ga0187874, IMG submission 132993) | Peatland microbial communities from SPRUCE experiment site at the Marcell Experimental Forest, Minnesota, USA - June2016WEW_16_150 | ecosystem: Environmental > Terrestrial > Soil >... | reverse complement strand
TGCCGCGCCCGAGTGCCGGCGCCGGTGCCGATAAGAAGCTTGTGCTTCTTGCGGGCGGCGAGGATCTCGTCGACGAGCGGGTAGACGGCCGCGCGGCCGCGGTCGATGACGCTCTGGCCGCCGATCTTGATCACCGTCGCGTCCGGCAGGATCCGGTAATCCGCCGCGGCCTCCGTCGCGGCGAGCAGCTCAGCGTCGGTCAGCGATCGCTGCATGAGGAGCGCCTCTAGCTCCGCCGTCTTGTTGGCCATGGAGGTTCTCCTTTGCGTCGCTGCGCACCAGATAACCATTTCCCAGCGGGCGCACGCAAGATCACGGAAAGGGCCCGCTCTCAACGCCTATCACGAATGGACCGGCGGCCGGCGGAAATCGGCCCCTCTGGCTTCGTCAGTCAATTCCTCGGCCACCTGCGAGTCTGTCGGCTATGCGACAGAAGCGCATCGTCTAGTGCGGTAAGAAGCGCCCCACGGCGTTGGGGCGCCAATCTCTTGAATTGGTCTGACCCCATTGAGGTGATTCATGGCAAGCGTCGCGAGCCGCATCGAAGACGTGAAGACCTACTATGGGATGGTGCTCAAGACCGCTCAGGACTTGAAAACCAACGCCTGTCGCTGCGCCGAAACGATCCCGGCCGCCCATCGGGCCATCCTCGAAAACATCGACCGCGAGATTCTCGACAAGTTCTACGGCTGTGGCTCGCCTATTCCGCCCGCCCTCGATGGTTGCGCCGTTCTCGATCTTGGATGCGGCAGCGGGCGAGACGCCTATCTGGCGTCCTGTCTGGTAGGCCCCAGGGGCTCGGTCGTCGGCGTCGACATGACCGATGAGCCCTTGGCGGTCGCTCAGCGCCATCGGCAGTCGCAGGCCAAGCGGTTCGGCTTCCTGCGGTCCAACGTCGATTTCCGCAAGGGCTATATCGAGGATCTGGCGGAAGTCGGCGTCGCCGACAATTCCGCCGACGTCGTCATTTCCAATTGCGTCATCAATCTATCGCCGGACAAAGAACGGGTGTTTGCGGAGATCTTCCGTGTTCTGAAGCCGGGCGGCGAACTGTTCTTTTCCGACGTGTTCGCCGACCGAAGGCTGCCGCCCGCCGTGCGCGACGATCCGGTACTGCTGGGGGAATGTCTCGGAGGAGCGCTGTACGTCGAGGACTTCCGCCGGCTGCTGCGGGCCGTCGGATGCCCCGATTTCCGCGTCATGACGAAGAACCAGATCACGATCGACAACCCTGCCGTGGAAGCCAGGGTCGGCGTCGCCACGTTCTGGTCGATGACGATCCGGGCGTTCAAGATCGCGTCGCTTGAGGACCTTTGTGAGGACTACGGTCAGGTCGCCACTTATCGCGGAACGATCCCCAACCATCCGCACAGGTTCGTCCTCGACGATCACCACGCCTTGACCACGGGCAAACCAATGCTCGTGTGCGGCAATACCGCTGCGATGCTCAGCGAGACGCGCTTCGCTCGGCATTTCAAGATCGATGGTGACTGTTCGGTTCACTTCGGCGCATTCGACTGCTCGTCGCCGAAGGCGCCAGCCGACGCCGGCGAATGCGGCAGGGGATGCTGCTGATATGGCGCGCCCCGGCGCTGGCGTGGTCGCCGTGGTTGGCGAAAAGCTACGCTCCTCACCTAGGTAATCGAACCGCTAATGGAGGGCAAAGGAGCCGGTGCTTGCGAATGCCATGGTCCGATCGGCGCCAACGTTGGCGCGGAAACGCCCGAGGAATCGGCCGCAGCATCGTCAGCGAACTCGTCCGGGTAAGGCGGAGCGGAAAGGCGCCGAGCGGAAGGTGCCCGACGACGCTTGTGTTGTCAGAGCCTGGCTCCGGGACACCAAGTCTAGTCGGATCGTCGCACCCCCCAGCCAGAGGCGCGCGTGGGTGACCGCCGGATAACTTCGACCGGATACGCATTCGTACGGAAGCATGTGGTTGAAGTGACTTGAAATCGCTTGCGCTTAACTCCCGCGGGCGGCCGGAACCGAATCGTCGTCGTACTGCGGCGTCGCTCCATGTGAGCCGCCAGCGCGGGCGCTGCGCGGCGGCGGCCGGTTCACCCGCACGCCTAGGCCACCCCTGTCGGCCAGCCGACAGAAGCGGGTGGTCAAATGTGGTAACAATGCGGCCGTGTGAATTGGCGCGCGGCCCGAACGTCGATCGGTGGATGTGGGTGTTGTTATATCTGATTATGAGTATGGCGGGGTCGACTGACGGCGACGGTTCACAACTGCTGCATTAAACGTAACGACGGTGCGACCAATGCGTAAATCGGAAACAACGCGCGTTCTCGTCGGTCGTGAAGCCGCGGACGAGAGACCTTTATCAGCGACCCTACCGGCGCGTGTGTTGCGACACGATCACGCGTACGGCCAGTCGACTCTGTTCTTCGGCGATGGTGAATTGCGCGCGCCGCTGGTCGACGCCGCCATCGGCGCCAGCATGTTGGTGACCATCGACGCGCGTGACGTGTCTATAGCCTTGTCGCGACCGATGGACGTGTCGATCCAGAATCGGCTGCCGGGAACGATTGTCGCCGTCGAACCTCTAAGCTTGCCCTACGTGCGCGTGACCTTCGATCTCGGCTCGGTCACGCTGTTTGCGCTGGTCACGCTCGAATCGGTTGAGCGGTTGGCGCTCGAACCGGGCCTGCGCGCCTGGGCGATGATCAAGGCTGTTGCGATCGGCCCTGATGCGGTTCGTCGCGCTCCGGCGCCGAAGCCCCGCTGCTGGCCCGCGGTTCATAGCGCGGGTTGAGCGCGGCTGTTAGTTCGGCCATCGCGTTCTTGGCCGCCGCGCTGGCGCGGCGCTCGACTGATCGGGAAAGCGCAACCAACCGCTCACCGAAGGGGGTCAGTTCGGCGCCCCCGCCGCGCCGCCCCGGAAATGTGGCGAACACCGGCGATTCAAACGCTCGGTTCAGCGCGTCGATCATCAGCCAGCATTTGCGATAAGAGACGCCGGTGACACGGCTGGCGCCCAAGATCGAGCGCACCTTTCTGACCGCGTCGATCATCGCGACGTCCTCTGGCGACAGGCGCGCGCCATTGGGAAACTCGATTACGATGCTCAGCTTCGCCGCTTCCGGATTCATCGCTTCCTCTGTCCCGCGCCGAATCGGACACCCGGCACGATGGCGCTTTCCTTCGCCCCATCGCAAGACCTGCGACGATTGGCGCTTGGCTCGCCGCTTCGCGCAATCTTATATACCACAAGATACATCATAACGGTTGACGTCGACAGGGGCATCCTCGGTGGACAATCTCATCGCCGCCAGTGGTCTGAACGACTTCGTCGGACTGTTGCCGAGTTCGTTCGTCCAGGCTGGTCCGATCGCCAAACTGGTCATGGCGGTGCTGTTTTTCGCCTCGGTGTGGACCTGGATTCTGATCGCCGAAGGTCTATACGCGATCGGCCGGCTGAGCCTAGCGATCAAGAGGGACGCCGCGGGCGGCCAATCCAAGCTGATTGCGCCGATGATCGCCGCCGGTCATGAGGCGGCCAGACTTGTCATCGCTCGCGAAGGCCCCGGCGAACTGAGGACCCGCATTGTCGAAGCGATGAGTCGCCGGGCGCAAGACATACTTGCGCGGGCAGAGGGCGGGTTGCCAAATCTCGCGGTCATCGCCTCGGTCGCGCCGTTCATCGGCTTGTTTGGCACGGTCTATGGCATCATGACCAGCTTCGCCAATATCGCCGAGGCCAAGGACACCAGCCTCGCCGTGGTCGCGCCCGGCATCGCCGAGGCGCTCGCTGCGACTGCCTGGGGGCTCGCCGCAGCAATTCCCGCCGTCGTCGCCTACAATCGCCTCGGCGCCGCTCTGGCGCGCGCTGGACAGAAACTCGGCCACCGCATTGACGAGCGGGCCGTCGAAATCGTCGCCGCGCCGCAAGTGAAGTTGGTCAAGGAGGTCGCGTGATGGCGGCCTCTCTTTCCGGCAAAGGCGCCGGCGCGCTTTACAAGCCGCTCGCCGAAATCAACGTGACGCCGCTGGTCGACGTGATGCTGGTGCTGCTGATCGTGTTTATGATCACCGCGCCGATGCTCGCCGCCGGCCTCAAGGTCGATCTGCCGCAGGCCAAACAGGCGCAGCCGCTGAAGCCACAAGACCCGGTGGTCATCACGGTGGCCAAGGACGGCCGGCTGTTGCTGGGCAACGACGAAATCGCCAAGGACGCGTTGATTGAGGCGATCCGCGCCAAGCTCGGTGACGACAACGCCCGCGTCCTGCGGCTGCGCGGCGACAAGCAGGCGCCTTATGGCGACGTGATTGCTGTGATGGACCTGCTCGCCGCCAACGGCCTCACCCATATCGCTATGGTCGCCGACACGCGCGACAAACCGCAGTCGGAGCCGACGACGCCGACGGAAGCCGCCCCACCGGCCACGCGCGCCGTCGCCCCGCGATGAGCGCGCCCGCCGCCTTCCGTCGAATCAAGGGCGGCAGTGCGCCATGCATCCGATTGCGCCCGGCCTGGCTGCGTCCCTTTGTCGGCGCTCTGGCGATCGCCGCCCATGTCGCGGTGCTAGGCGGCTTCGCCAAAAGCGCCGACGACAAGATCACGCCGCTGTCGGCGATCACCGTGGACATCGTGCCTGAGGGTGAGACCGTCACCGAGACCAGCGAGGCTCCGACCCTAGACGCTGCCTCCGTCGTCGCCACCGCTCCCCCGGTTCTGGCCGCCCCCGATCCGCAAACAAGCGATCATCCCAAGGCCGACGAACCGGTGAAAGAGGTTGCGCCGGCGGCGCCCGTTCCCGACGTCGCGCCGCCGCCGCCCAAGATCGAAAGCCCCGATGCCCCGCCGGTGGCGATTGAGAGCCCGCAGCCGGAACTGGTCGTTGAGGATAAGAAGCCTGACCCGGCGCCGCCGCTGCCGACGCCGAAGGTCAAAGAGCAGAACGTTTCGCATCCTATCCCGGCCAACCGCGCCTCTGTTCGCACTTCACAGCGCGCCAAGGCCGAGGCGCACGCGCGCAACCTCGGCGAGCGCGCCCAGCTCGGCGCTCCGGCGCGCCGCTCCGGGGTGGAAAGCGGCTCGGGCGACGCGCCGAGCGTTTCGAGGAGCGCCTATGCGGCGTTGGTCTCGGCCGAAATCAACCGCCACAAGCTCTATCCTGCCAGCGCGCGTACGGCCCGCGCGGAAGGTTCGGTCGCCATGGTCTTCACCATCGGCGCTACAGGGGCAATCGTCTCGCACGCGATCACGCGATCCTCGGGTTACGGCGCGCTCGACGCCGCGGCCGATCAAATGATGGCGGCCTCCAATCCGCCGCCGCCGCCCGACGGCGCTTTCCACGGACAGATCGCCATCAACTTCCACTTGTCGAATTGACCCGAATTGCGAGAGGCCAGCCGCCGCCGCAAACGCGTTTGTCCCCGCAGGCCCGAGAATCAGCCCGCTACAGACGCGGCACGAAGGCGGCGAGCCCCGCTCTTTCGGCATTGGTCAAACGGGTCAACGGGGCGCCATAGAGCGCCTCCATCGTCCGCTTGTCGCAGATTTCTGCGGCCGGACCGCTGGCGATGAGACGGCCCGCGCGCAGAAGCCCCACAGCGCAGTTCAAATTAAGCGCCTGATCGGGCGCGTGCGTCGTCATCAACACGCTCTTGTGAGCCGACGCAAGCTCGCGGATCATCGCCAGAACGCGCCGCTGATTGCCGAGGTCGAGTCCCGACGTCGGCTCGTCCATGACGATCAGCGGCGTGTCCTGTGCCAAAGCGCGCGCAATAAGAACGAGCTGGCGTTCGCCGCCGGAGAGTTCGGCGAACTTGCGTTCTCGTAGATGCGCAATGCCTGTTCGTTCCAACGCGTCGTCGGCGATGTGGCGATCTCTTGAAGATGGTGCGCTCAACGAGCCGAAATGAGCTGTGCGGCCCATAAGAGCGATATCGCGCACGCTAAATGCAAACGTCGATTGCGTGCCCTGCGGCACGTAAGCGGCGCGCCGCGCCATCTCCAAGCGCGATAGCGCGCCGATGTCGTCGCCAGCGATCGCGACGCGTCCACCAGAGTGGCGAAGCAGCCCCAGGACGCACATGACAAGCGTGGACTTGCCGGCGCCGTTAGGGCCGATAATGCAAATCGTCTCCCCTTCGGCGAGATCGAGGCCAACGCCGTCGAGAGTGGGCGGCCCTTGTCGAGTTCGGTGAAACGACAGGCCGATGATCTCAATGGCCTTCATGCCCATCCCCGTTTGCGGCTGTTCAACAGCAGCACGAGAAAAAAGGGCGCTCCGACGATCGCAGTCAAGACGCCGAGCGGCACTTCAACCGGAGCGATGGAGCGGGCCACGTCGTCCATACAAAGCAGAAACGCGCCGCCGAGTGCGGCCGTCGCGATCGTCAAGCGGAACGGATCGAGTCCGAAGGCCAGTCGCGCCATATGCGGAATGAGCAGTCCGACCCAACCAACGATGCCAGCGACGCTGACCGCCGCCGCGCTCATCGCCGTCGCGCAGATGATCACGATCGCCCGAGTCGCGGCGACGTCGACGCCGAGCGCGGCCGCTTCCATCTCGCCAAGCGCCAGAACGCTGATCCGCCAACTCGACATGAGCAAGATCGCGCCGCCGATGAGCACGGGGGCGGCCAGGAACGCCACGTCGAGTCCGTTGGCTTTGCCGAGGCCGCCCATCAGCCAGAATGTGATCGACGCCAGCGCTTCGGTTGGATCGGCCACGTACTTGAGCAAAGAGATGAATGCCTCAAACAGAGCGGACATGACCATGCCGCACAGGACCAACGTAACGATCGAACGCGTGCCGTCGGCGCGGTTGACAAGAATGGCGACGCCGACGCTGGCAAGGCCGAACGCGAACGCCGCCGCCTCGACAACGAGGGGCGACTGACCGGTCATGATCGCCAACGACGCGCCGAAACCGGCGCCCGCCGAAACGCCCAGCAGCGACGGTGACGCCATTGGGTTGCGAAAGAGGTTCTGGTAGGCCAAGCCGGCGGTCGACAGCGCGCCTCCGACTAGCAGAGCGGCGGCGACGCGCGGCAAGCGGACCATCAAGACGATCGTCAGCGCCGTGTCGCCGCCCTTGCCTTGGACGCCGCGCAAGCCGCCCGTCAGGGCGTCGAAAACCATACGCGGCGTCAGCGGGTAGCGACCGAGCATCAGCGAACCAAAGGCCAGGAGGGCGATCGTCACCAGGACGCTCGCCGCGAGAAGCCATCCGCTGTCAGGGAACGCCCGCAAGGATCTCATCAATTTGCTCGGGCGAGAGGGCGACCTTAAAGAAGCGCGCGTAGAATGTCTTCATTTCGCCTTTCAATTCCGCCGGAGTGAACAACTCCGGATGAATGACGGAGGCCGCCCAGAGAAGCGTCAGCGGCTCTTCCACCGTGCGGTTGGCCCACAGATGCGCGCCGACCGGCGCGACATAGACGCGCCTCTCACGAACGCACGAAAGGTTTTGCAGTCGCGGATCGCTGAGCGCCATCGCGAGTTCGCGTCGATTGGCGACGATCAGGACTTGCGGATCCCAAGCGAGCATTTGCTCCAGCGAGAAAGTGAAGCTTTCCGCCGAGCGGCCGTTGTCGGTAACGCTGCGTCCTCCCGCCTGATCGATCCACCATTCGGCGATGAGATGGGGTTGGGTCAGTCGTTGCAAATTCACGTAGAGCGTACGCGGGCGAGCGGCCGGCGCCGACTGGGCGAGCCTCTGCCCAATGCGTTCCCGCACGGCCTCGAAATAGTCGGCATATTCCTTGGCGGCGCCGGGCGCCGCCAGAACGTCTCCCAACGTTCGCATCAGGGGCTCTATGTCCGTCGGCGCGGCCCACCGCAGATAAAGAGCCGCCACGCCCATGCGTTCGAGCGCCTGCGCAGCGGTGAGGTCCATGGTTAGAACGACGTCAGGCTGCAATGCAATGATCGCCTCGATGCTGAAGCCGCCCTCCATGCCCTGCACGAGCGGCTTACCCGCGAGCCCAGGCGCGAAGACATACTGAAACTTATGCGCGAGCTGTGGCGGCAGGCCGTTTAAGATCTTGTCCTGCGCCCCGAACGCAAAGAGAAAGCCGTTCACCACCGGCGTCGCGCCGAGTGTGACGATGCGCGTGACTCTGTCGGGCAACTCGATCTTCCGACCGGCCATGTCGGAAACCGTCCGCGCGCTCGCCCCGCCTGCCAACACCTCGACGGAGAGAAGCGCGAAAAGCGCGAGGGTGAGAACTCTGTTCATCGAGCCGCCACCCTCGCGTTTGATCGATTGTCGCATTCAGAACTTCGCCGTTAGGCCGGCGAACAGGGTGCGCGGCGGCGCGACGTAATAGTTTGTGCTGCTCAGATTGTCCTCGTTGACCGAGATCGCGCCGATGTAATGGGCGTCGAACAGGTTCATGACGCCGCAATTGAAGGTGATCGGCGTCAGGTGGAGCTTGGTGCCGAATTCATACGACGCCGTCACGTCGGCGACGGCGTAAGGGCTGACCGATTGCGAGTCGTCGGCGAGACCGTATCGCGTTCCAATGAAGCGGACGACAGGCGTGATCGAGAAGGCGTCATTGGTGTAGGTCGCCGCCAGCTTGGCCGCGTATTCCGGCGTGTAGGGGACCATCTTTCCTTTGATATTCATGACAGTGCCGGTGCCGGTCGCGATATTGGCGTCGTAGCGCTCCGATTGGGCGGTCAAGCTGCCGACCAGAGTCCATTGCGGGTTCACAACCCAGCTCGCCTCGAGTTCCGCCCCTGCGCCGGTCGTCGCCGCGTTGCTTTGGTAGTAGCTCTGACCAACGTTTGAATCGAAGACGAGCACTTCCTTGTTGTGCGTCTTGAAGCCGAAAAGCATAGGTTCGATGGTGAGGCCGCCGCTTTGATAGCGCACGCTGGCGTCGACTTCGTCGACGGTTTCCGGCTGCAACATGTTCATCAAGCTCTGAAGGTTCATTCCATATTTCAGGAATGCAGCCTCATAGCTCGTGAACTGCGACGCCTGCGGCCCCCAGTCCGGGCGTGCCACTTTGCGGCTGTAGGCGACGCTGGCGCTCCAGTCGTTGTTGAGTTGCTGGCGCACGCCGATATTGGGTAGCCATTCGTAGAACGTGCGGCTTGGCGCGTAGGCATGCGTATCCGCTGTGGGGTTATACGACCAGATGTCGGCGTAAGAGACGTCCGGCAGCTTACTCGTGTTGTAATATTGCATCCAAGGGGTGCTCTCGACATGAAGTCTGAGTCCGCCCGTCAAGGTCGTCGCCCCGAACGACTGGGTGTATTGCGTATATGGGCTGTAGAAGTCGTGATCGTCCGTTTTGGCCAAGACCGACCAACCCTTCCACGCCAGGGCGCCCGTGTTTGTCACCGTGAACGCTGTCTTGCCCAGCGGCGGGGGCTCGGGCTTGGTTTGCTGAGCCCAGAAGCCGAGCAGAAGGTCGCCGTCCCAACCGAAATGGATCTTGTATTCGGCGACGGCGCCGAGATTATTGTTGTCGATAGGCCAAACAGATACTGTGCCGGGCGATTTTGCGTTGCTGCCTGCGGTTGATGAAAGCTGGTATCCGTCATTCGCCCAATAGTATGGTTTGAACGTAAACGTCTGATTGGGGGTGATGTGATAATTGATTTCTCCCCAAACGACGTTATCTGTGTAATGCGTTGCATTGAATCCATAATAATTAGCTGAATTGTAGTTATTTGGCGATCTACCGTAGTCGAGCCAATAATTTGCACTGAGGTGCTGCGCCTGCACGTAGCTTAATCCAAGATATCCGTTCGCCTTTTGATTGTTATGAGCGTAATAGATCGACGCGTCGACCTTGCTGCCGAAGATCTGCGTAACGCCAACCATAAAGTTCTCGCGCGACGCGTCGCCGTAGCCTTTCCATTTTTCAGCATCGGTGACCGACCCCGAAACGAAAAATGAGGTCCCCGTGGGAAGTAGGCCCGAATCGATTCGCCCGGCCGTGCGGTACATGCCGTCGGATCCGAAGCCTTGGCTGATCGTGCCGCCGAACTTGGCGGCAGGTGGCAGGACGTGAAGGTCAAGCACGCCGGCCGCGTTGGAGAAACCCAACCCCTGGTTCGACTGGAGACTGCCGCGATAGAGCGTTTCCGAGCCGATGTTGCTCAAATCGATGAAATCCGCGCCGCCGACGATGCCGCCGATCGGCAGACCGTCAACCGTGCGCGACATGAAGAAGTCGGAAACGCCGCGAACGGTGATGCTGCGATTGAACGACAAACCGTAGGGATCGGCGGAATCCTCGATCACGCTCGGCATGAGATCGAGCGGCTTGTACGCGCTCGCTTGCGCGGGCCCGCCGAGAATTCGAACGCCCTCGCCGGTCACCGTGCTGGTTTGGTTCGGGTTGGTCGAGGCGGCCGGATTGATGAGCGGATCGCCTGGCTTCGGCCCCTGGGAGGGAGCCTGCTGATTACCAGGAGCGACGACGTTGACGGGCGGCAGGTTGTTGACCTCCTGCGCGAGGGCGACGCCACAACTCGCCAATAGCGGCTGGGCGCAAAGAACGACGAACGCCGCGACGGATTCCAGCCTAACGTACTGATATTGCCACACGATTCCGAACTCCCCCAAAGTTCTTATTATATCCTATGCGATATAGCTGCCGTGACGGCGATTGTGCAAGTGCCGTCTGCTAACCAACAGGGAAGGGTGGGGTTGTTGCGAGGTTGGCCGTCTGCCGTCCGTTGCGGCGACGCGACCCTCGCAAAACCGCTGGGATTCCCCGGCGCGGCGCGATTTCGCGCCGGCCCGGCCGCGACTAGTTATTGCTGGGTTAAGGCTAGTGCCCGCGCGCCCGCGGCAATTCGACGCTGATGCTGCGGCCGAGACCAGCAACGATCCGCTCGATATGCGCCATCCGGCTGACCAAGGAGACGCGATCTGTCACGTTGATGACCGTTTCGCCTGGGTGTCCCTTGACCTTGCCCCTCCGCATCGAGATCGAGGCGCCGAGCACCTGGTTGCCGCCGCCTGCGGCGTACCACAGCGGAATGTCGTCGGAGCTGTTGCCGGCCGCTAAGCCAAGATCGACTTCTGGCATCAGCAATCGAGCCACAGCGACGAGACGGGCGACCTCCCAGGGGGAACACCGGGGATGATCCTCCCACGCAGTTCCGGGGTGGGGCATGAAACGCGAGAACCGCAATTGATAAACTTGCGAAAACTGTTTGAGCCAGAAGAGGTGATCGATCCGGTCCGCTTCCGATTCGCCGAGCCCGACGAGGATCATGCTCCGCACC
>Ga0187874_10003381_pt1 | contig 11217 bp, 6 predicted proteins | sample June2016WEW_16_1_3_FD_132993 | JGI IMG/M metagenome (GOLD analysis project Ga0187874, IMG submission 132993) | Peatland microbial communities from SPRUCE experiment site at the Marcell Experimental Forest, Minnesota, USA - June2016WEW_16_150 | ecosystem: Environmental > Terrestrial > Soil >... | reverse complement strand
TAGAGAGTATAGAGGAAGGTTAAGGCGGAAAGTAGTTAGTTATAAAATTGCAGAGAAAGATTGAAATTTTATTGCATATTTTACTAAGTAAATGCAAAAATTTTTATTTTTGTTGTTTCTTAGTAGATGCCATGAAATGGACGAGCACAGCGTTAGACCATCTTAAGGCCGTGTTTGGACAAGAGTCTTTCACAACAAAACAAGCAACGGCCGCACTGAAGAGAGAAATGGGCTACTCACATAACGCATCCTATCAAATTCTTCATGGGCTTGTTAGAGAAGGTTTATTGACAAAATTTGGGAGAGGCCTTTACAGCATCGCCGAGAAGAAAGCAGTTCAGACGGAAGCAATTACGATTTCAGACAAGTTGATTGTTACCTTGACTTCAGGGGTTTTGATTAGAGCAGAACAGGTCTTGAAGGAGAAAGGCGTTGAATTCATGATTACTGGGCCTTCAGCGTTAGCAGGATACTATCATCTTTTGCCAAGAAGGTTAATACATCTAATTTACGTCATTGACGGGGCTGGGGAATTTGCGAGTACAATCCTTAAGAAAGAAAACTTTCTAACTCTCCTAAATCCGAGAAGAGGAGAGGTAGAAATGGGTCTTGAAACTTTTGGGGATAGGGATGTTTTCGTAATCCGAGAGTTTGCAGAGTTGCCGGGTAACATTAATGGTAGGGCCGTCTTGGAAAAAGCTCTTGTGGATGTATACTTTGAAGCAACTCGGCGTCGGATCCCTTTTCCGGAACTGGAAGTGGGACGAATCATGGCAAATGCGTTTAGGACTGAGAAGATTGAAATTGCAAGGTTGCTAAGTTTGGCTGCACGACGTGGAGTGAAGGGTGAAATCCAATCAATTGTTAAGGTTCTGGTTCCGGTTGTTCCGCTGCCTGCTGGCGTGAAAAATGAGAAAGTAATGCAAGTTCTCAGAGGAGCTATGGAGTGAAAGGATGCCGTTTATTCATGATGAGGCTAACTTTTCGCAAGAGAAAATTCGTGAGAGAGCAAGACTTCATGGATTTTCGGATCCGATACCGGTGGAGTTTTTTCTGTGGGACTGCGAGATTGCGGCTCAGCTCCAAAACGAGTCCGAGGCGTTCATCTTGAAAGGAGGGACCGCGGTTCAGCTTCATTTGCCAATTGAGTCCCAAAGAGCCAGTATAGACATTGACGTTGTTTGTCCATTCAAAGAGGGGGATATTGCAGAGGTTTTATCTCATATTCATGAAAGAAATCCAACCTTTGAATTTGAGAAGTACATGCCAAAACGTCCGAAGAAGGACATCAAAATGATAACCTATCTTGCTAAAATGCCGGCATTGATACCCTCTGAAAGCGGAACACGTGCGGTGAAAATTGATTTTTTGCTTGAAGACCTCAAGCTCCCTGTTGAGGCCGTTGCGAACGTGGAAACTTTTGCATTGAAGGTTAAGAAACTTGATTGCTATTCAGTCTCTTCTCTTGTGGGTGACAAACTTTTGACCCTTGCGGAGAACACTGTGGGCATAATTGAACCAGCTGACATTCCCAAACAGATCTACGATGTGTCAGTTTTGACTGAAGAGACCAAACTTACTGAAAAGCAGCTTTCCGAGATAATAGCTGTTATCGATCTTCTGACGCCACTTGAGGCTGGATACAGAGGATTGAAATTAACGGCAATTGACGCTCTCAATGACGTTGAGAAGACGATAGAAAAGTATTGTTTACTGGACACGCCTGTAGCTGACAGTAGCATTAAGAATAATATTGTAATCTTCCAACAGACCTACGTGAGATCGTCTCAGAAAAAGCCCTGGTTTGAATGGAGCATCCGAGCGCTTAGAATTAAGCTTCTGTGCCAATACATTAGAGCAGTGGTCGGGAAGCAATTAGCGTTAGAAGAAGCTTCGAAAAGCTATGACTTAGCTGCGCAAATGGCAAGAGTTCTGGAAAATATGACGGGGGAAGAAGTGAAGCTCATAAGGAGCAAACTAATGGGCTTTATAAGAACTGATCTTCCATATCGTAAACATCTGAAAGGGAAACCTATACACCGATTGTTCTGGCAAGCTGTCAATCTGGAAAACCTGGCTGCCCTGCTGGATTCGATCAAAATTTAGACTGTCTATCTGTCGCGGTCTTCGTCTAGGTCCCCTTCGATTGCTTCAAAATCTTTTGCTATGGCTAGGTCTTCTTCAGCGTTTTCTTCGTATCCTTTAGCTAGCAATCCGGTTGTTTCAAGGTCCTTTAATCTGATCCCGGAGTGTCTTTTTGTGTATCGAGGAAGATATTCTTTCAACCTGTGTATCGCTTCAGCACAGTTTGCAACCTTAAAGATTTTATCTTCGGTAATTTCTGGATATCTGATTCTTTCATCTAATGTTTTGTCTGCTAGTAGACCGCTCCATCCAGGCATACCAAAGGCTATGATGGGTCGTTTTAAAGACCATGCGTAGGCAATTTCTGAGAGTGTGCCGGCGCCGCCGCCGATTGCTATAATGGCGTCGCTGTTAGCTATGATTAGGTTTCTTGCTTGGTCTAATCCTGTAGCGATGACAATGTCGGCGTAGTTTTGGGCAATTGAGGGGTCAAAGCCTGGGAGGATTGCAATTAATGTACCATCTGTGTAGCTGGGTGATTTTCTTGCGCCTTTGGCGATTGCTCTTGGGAGGTCTCCGAGTCCGCCGGTCAGTATGCGGTATCCTGCTGTGGTTAGTTTTTCTCCGAGTTCTTCAGCAGTGTTCCATTTGGCGCCGCCAAGATCCATGTGTGTGTCTCCGATGACCGAGATGATTGGTTTGTTCAATTTAGATTCTCCAAGGATGGCTTATCAATGATTTTAGCGATAAGCCTTTCTCTTTCGTCAACGTTTCTGTTTGGTTTATCTTCTGATGGTTCATAAAAGTATACTTTGTCTTTGATCTGCACGGGTTTTTTGGCTAGTTCGGCTATTGGTATCATGAACGCCCAATCCTCGCCGTGTTTAACCCATCCGCCATCTATTTGGAAATAGTCTTTGGGCACTCTGTCATAGAGGTGTTTACGGTAGGTTCTGAGATGCTGCCAGATGTTTCCCCCTCTGTTCTCTCGCGGGCTTTGGAAGGTAACTTTGTATTCTGTTTGCTTGTCTGTTCGAAGCATTGACCCGACCGTGACGTCAGCTCCCTTCTGGTATGCTTCTTTGACCTTGTTTAAAGCGTCTGTTCCGATAAGGGCGTCATCCAGGTCTAAGTGGACGATGATAGATTGCGGGTTTGTACATATGCTGCTAGTTACGTAGTCTATGTTTTCCATCGGGCTCATTAGAACGTGGTTGTGCACATAGGTTACTTTGTCGCCAAATGTGTTTTTGAGCGTATATTTGAAGAGTTCTTCATGGCCGTTTGAAGAGCTTGCGTCAATTATTACTGCTGACCAATCTTTGAAAGACTGAGCTTGCAACGACTCTACACAGCGGCGTATTTTGGATAGAGGAACATTTCTTCCGCGCATGAGTATTATCATTTCCTCGTTTCTTTTGCCCAGCCAGTCTGCCGCTTCTCCAACTATCTGTATATTGTTTAATTGCTGTGGAATCATCGACCCTGCTTCTGCTGCGTCGATTATGCTCATCCAATCGTTGGTGTCGGTTTTTCTAAAGTTTGGAACGTGAACGAAGCATGTTTGAGGGTTTCCTACTCGATAAGAACTAGCTTTTCCTTCCTGAATAGCTAGGTCCAAGATTCGATGCCAGGGCAGTTTTAGTTGGTTGTTTTGTGTTTCATTTTTCAACGGCAGCATTGACTTCAGCTTTGCCATGTTTAGTAGGCAGCATCTGACTTCGACTCGGAAGGGTTTGTTTTCGTTTTCTTTTTTGTAAGGTTGAGTTTCTTTGTACGAAATTGGCAAAGCTACGGTTACAGCCGTGGGGTCGCTTTCAAAGAGATGGACCATTTCTCTAAGGTAATCGTTTGAACGTTCACATCGGAAGAAAATGCAGTCGCAGTCAGTTTGTAGCACGTAGTCGCCTTTGCATTGGTCGAGTCCGTAGAGTGTCATGTAGGTAGGTTGTCCGTTGATTGCTCTGGGCTTGGAGCACTCTACTCCGAACCATTTGACGTAAATTTGCTTGATCTCATTCTCATCTGTCGGAGCTGATATTACTCGATCAATTAGATGATCATTTACGAGTTTTTGAAGAGCTTGTTGGAACTTCTCCAAGTTCACGGTTGAATATTGCCTTGCGAACCCTACTGTTGCGTTATCTGTGACGAGAATTTTTTCGAAGAATTCTTGTGGTCCCTCAAGTTGCGAGACGATGTGCTTAACTTGTTTTTCTATGGTTTGCCATTCCATTCCGCTGGCTTTAATCATGAGTGAGACGGTTTTGGTTTGTTTGGGTCTTTGTATGGGTTGAAGTACCAGCAGGATTTGGTCACTACTGGGCGAAAGTCTTTCGATGTCTACGCTGGGCACTTCGATTGTTTCTTTTATTTCGAGGCCTGCTTTGTGGGCAAGGTGGACGTACCAGCTTATGGGTCGGTGCCAATCTGTTCTCTGTTTCCCTTTAGGGGTAATTTCAGTAATCGGATAATGCATGTGGTATTTGTTTTCTGATGAGATGGTTCTTGATTGGCTCGGGCTAGTTTTCACTTCATCTGAGAGCGGGTTGCATATCCCAATTATGACACTGCCGCTTTGAGAGGTTAAAGCTCTAAGCTTGTGCATTGTCCGTTGGACTTCATTCTCAGATTCTATTGAGCAGAGCACTAAATTACATAAAACCAAGTCGTAGTTTTGATGTGCCTCGATTCGACTTTTCAAGTCTTCTTCCGATAGCAAGGTCACAGTTTGTTTATGTGGCCGGATGGTGAACCTTGTAGGATCTGGGTCATAGCAGTCGACATCAGAGCCGTTTTCTGCGAGCTTGTCCGCAATTGCTCCTGTTCCGCAGCCAAAGTCTAGCACTCTCTTGGGTTTTGATTTGAGGCACGCTTTGATCAAGTACTTATCCATTTGAGTGTGGACGTCAATTTGTTTGATTGCTTTTTTAAACTCTTCAAATCCGAAAAGTTCCGGCATGTTTGTTTCGTAGAGGCTTTTTGTTAGCAGTTCTTTCAGGTCAGGTCTGAAATGCCATCGGTAAGTAAGAAAAGCTCTTTTGCACATCTCGTTGAAGAGGTTTTCCTGATAAGGAGCAATGCTTCTGCCGATGTCTACGTAAACCAAACCGTTTTTGCCAACGATTAGGTTTTCTGGCCAAATGTTCGTAGTAACTATACCAGTTTCCTTGCATTCTCTCAGAAATTCAAGGATTTCGTTTATCCTGCCGCCTGAGTAATGGTTACCTTCTATCAAGGGCATTCTCAGCAACACCTGATTTCCTTCCACAATGATGTTTTCTATCGTTACGATGCGCCTAAGATGTGCAGACGCGTTCAGCTTATTCTTAATAAGATCAAGCAATCCGACTTTCCTTTGGAATCTGTTGCTGATGAAGTACTTGTATGCCTTGCTGCCATCGCTGTACACTAACCCTTCTTGTCCTTGACCGATCAACTCAACTGAGGTAACGCCGAAGTGCTTTTGAATGAGTTTTTGAGCGATTTTGTCTTGTACTTTGGTCGGTTCGAGGTTGAGGTCGCTTGAGAATTGCTGTCTGTTTCTTTTGTATTCGAGGAGATATTGGCTTATGCCTTCATTCAACCCGTTTTTCAATTTTTGGCAGAACTCGGTTACATCTCTAACTGATATCTCTTGTTGGATCCAATCAAGAACTGCCTCTAGTTGGTTCACCTCATTTTGGTTCAATGTGGTTGCGGCGAAGTTGTCGCTGTTGATTTGGTGCTCGATTGTTTGAATAAGACCGCTTATTCTCCATGCGCTCATTATTAGAATGGCTTTTCGTCGTTCGAGATTTTGGGTGGTTTCAGCAATTACTCTTTGGCAGTCTTCTTTGGAGAAAGCAAGGGCGTCGCCGATGTCCATTGCCTCTTTGCCGATTTCGTTTTTCGTTTTTATCAGGTCAGTTAATGCTCTGACAAAGGCTCCGCCTAGAAGGTCGGCTGCTAGTGAATTGCTTAGCAGTTTTGGTTTGAATGTTGGCGCTCGTTCTTGTTTAAGAAATAAGGGGAGGCTGATGACTTGTTTGTTTTCTTTGCCAACCATTTCCCCTCCGAGGTATCGGTTCAGTTCTACCCAGATGGTGTCGCCCCTCCTTGTTTCAATCCCGTTTATTCTGGGGGAACAGTTAGGGTAGGTTCGAAGGCATTCAATGTCTGTCACGATTGTGTTGCCTCCTCGCATCTTGTTCTCACCTTTGCAGGGCAACGATGGTCTAAGCAGGTTTTTGCCTTCCAGAAGTGCATCGATACCTTGAGAGATAGTAAAATCCCTATTCCGGCGATTTAGAAAAGATTTGACTGGAGTTTCCAAATGGTTGTAGTAATTAATTGATAGATCGTAATATTGGTCGGGGAACTTTTGTGCAATCGCGTCTGTGTTTGCTTCTTTCTCAGGAGTCTTGTTTGAACGGTAGCTTCTAAGGTAGTTGTTAAGTTCAAGTAATTGCCCGCGGGTTGAACAGGCTATTGGCAAAGGAGGGTCTCCCATTATACCCCCGACAGAAATAGCGATTTTCTTTTCAAGCAAGTACCCTAAGATTTGTGCAAATTGGGCTGGAGTAATTGTTTGACAATTAGAAGCGTAGTATATTCTGTCTATTCTAACATCGTCGTCGAGTATCCAGAAGACGGGTTTTTCAAGTTCCATGCCTGTCAGGTACAGATACCGGTGAAGTGCTGTTCTCCCGAAGCTTGGTCCTTTCCTCCGTTCTTTACTTATGTAAAATGTCCCTAGTTTGCCTGCTTGAGCGTCTTTCTCAACTTCACCTTCAGGAATAATTCTGATTGTGTAGAAGCTCGATTTGTTTGCTTGGATTATTTGTTGTAGCAGTTTTGGCGTTCCGGTGTTGTCTAAAATCACCAGTGAGATAGGTTGTGGGAAGTTTTTCTGAAAGCTTTCGAGGTCTTGCATAAGTTTGCTAGCGCATGATAGGTGGGAAACAGTAAAGCCGATGGTTAAATGAAATTTGTGCGTGGTTTTCCCTATTGTTGGGGTTGGAATGTTTAAGGGAGTCGTTTCTTTTTCGGCTGCTGTTTCTGTCCATCCGAAGAGGTTTGTTGCTCTTTGCTTGAATTGCAGTATTTCTTCGTTTGTCATTCTATCTTTATACTTCTGGAAAAAGCGAGTTAGCCCTGTGATTTTGGCTTCGGAACCGTAGGTTGAAAGGCGATTTGGTAGGTCGGCGTAATGATGAACTAGATGCTTGCCAGTACTTGCATAAGTTATATCTCCTAAGTCCAGCGCACGGGTCATGAAATCTCGATCTGTGGTGCTTGGCAGGTTTTCATCAAATCCTCCTGCTCTGAGGAAAGTGCTCATTTTCACAAAGAGATTTGACCCTTGAATGTGGGGGTTGCCCGTTAGAAACATCTTTTGGTCGATATAGTTGGGTATAGTTTGCTTGATTCCTACGTCGTTTCTTGTATTATGGCGGATAATCCCTGAGATGACCAGATCCTTGTTCCCTTTGATGAGTTGTTCATACGCCGTTTGGAGGTATCCTGACTCCCATAAGTCATCGTCATCTAATAACGCAAGGTACGTCGAATACGGGTTTATTCCTTCGCTAATGAGGAATTGTACTGCCGTGTTTATTGAGCCAGAAAGGTTTTTTGTTCTTGCATTTAGAAGCCAGTGAATTTTTGTATCAATGAGTTTTTTTTCTATAATTCTTTTGTTCGAAGGAAAATCTGTTGCTTGTTCTCCAACAATTATTAGTTCGTTAGGGGGTCGAGTTTGCTCTGCAACGCTCATGAGTGCCTTCTCTAGGAGTGCAGGTCTAGACTTTGTTGGAACAACTGTTATGATTCCGAGTTCTTCGTTTTTTGATTGCTCAATATTTTCGATTTTCTGATTATTGTTGTGTCGCTGTTTGGCCCTAACGGAGCCAATTCCAGCTATTCCTCTTCTAGTTTCGCTTTTTTCTTTCATTCGTTACCACTCCGGACTAAAGGCAATTTGCCTTCATCACGTCAAGCGATCTAAGTCTCTATCTGAGACCCAGGGAAACATCCAGAGATGTTTCCTACGATAGCTCCACGCTGTGAATGAAATTCGCCGTTTAAGCCTTAAAAGGTTTGTCCAAATCCCCTGCTGCCCCTTCTCTATGTTTTGAATATAGTCGGTAGTTAGTGACAAATAATAGAAAAAGCTCTCATCTTGACCGAAGGGGGTTCGCGTGTTAAGCGAACTTCTAATGAGTTACGTTTTCAATCGGTTAGACAAACGAATCATTAGACCAGTCCCATATTGCTTGCTTTTTTCTACATTGTGCTGTATCATTAAGGCCTCCCATAAAAGGTCACTTTAGTGGCCTGCAAGCAACTCCAAAAGCGCTCTGTGCACTTCGTTGCTTTAACAATCAAGTTTTGGTCGATCCATCACTAGGTTACTGATAACTTTTGGCAGATTTCGTTAAGAGGCATTGTTTACCATAAATCGTCTTCTTCGTCTAGTAGTGCCAGGTCCTCTTCCATGTCGTCTTCTTGGGTGGCTTCGGGGTTGTCCGGTTCGTAAACGCTTTGATCCGAGTTCTCTTCCTGCCCCTCTTCGCCCTCAGCACTCGCCGATTCAGTCGGCTTCTGCTTATTCTTCTCAAGCCACTCCCGATATTTCTCGTCAGCCTCCCGCTGGTCATTCCCGCGCTTTTTTCTTTTGCCCGACCGATTTCTAAAGCGGTTGCGCAATCGTTCGCCTAGAGGTAACTCCTTGGCAGGTGCTTCCTGTTTCGACATGGCAATCGCTTTTGCTTATCCTCCGTTTGCTTGATAAGTTTTTTTGTATTCCTTTTTGGTTGTGGTTGGATTTTAGAAATTCATGGCAGGGAAAGACTATAACTGGTTTAGCAACGAGCATGAATGTGAAGTCTGTGGCGCCGGAGAGTAACCTTAAATGCCGCGTTTCTCTGCGCAATTTTTTTCTTTGTGGTTTGGGTTGCTTTCTTGAAATGTTGCTTGGATTGGCTGCAGGTTAAGTCTTTAAATCTCTTAAAATCTCCCGAAACCCGCGGTTGGCAGCTGACCGGTCGATCTCTCACGATACCCGCATTTTCCAGCCATCATCCTCTGCGTAGACTCGTGCCGCAAAGGAAGCTTTTACTAGCAGTCAACTTGTGATTATTTAGTGTGAGAAAATGAATGAGAATGATCTGTACGAAGCGATTTTCAAGAGAAAATCAATTCGAAATTATGATTCCGCTCAACTTGACCAAAATCGCCTAGAAGAGATTTCCAAGAACCTGGGCTCTCTAAAGCCAATGTCCACGGGAATTAAGACAGAGTTCAAGATTATTTCGCCGGATCAAGTAACCCGAAAGGGCATGAACAAAGCACCCCATTACATAGCAGCATTCTCCGAAGCAAAGGACACATACAAAGCCAACATGGGTTTCATGCTGCAGCAAATGGATCTTTATTTTTCAGCGACCGGCACAGGCAGTTGCTGGCTAGGCATTCCTCAACCCACCAAGGAAGTAAGGGAGTCTTCAAGCCTAGAATTCATCATTTTGATGTCGTTTGGAAATCCAAAGGAAACACTGCACAGAACCGGCATTTCACAGTTTAAAAGAAAACCTCTCTCAGAGATAAGCAACATCCAGGGCGCTGATGAATTGTTGGAACCCGCCCGCCTAGCCCCATCAGCAATCAACCTGCAGAATTGGTACTTCACCGGCGACAAGAGTTTGATCCATGCCTATTCAGCCAAACCCGGCTTTCTCAGAAGCATCGTCGGCGGCAGCTATTTCTCTCTCAATGTGGGTATTGCTATTTGTCACTTGCAACTCGCGGCCGAACACTTAGGTTGGAAAACCAAAATCGTGTTTGAAAAAGAGAGAGACAAGAATCCGCCAAAAGACCGCGAGTACATTGCTAGTTTAGAGATTGAAAAGGCACCAGCCCCACTACTATTCAATACATAATTGCTTTCTCGACAAACAGCTTTTGAGTCTTTTTCTCATTTCTAGCCAAGCCGACGCGTGCACACCCATAAATTATTAAGTAGAGAACGCCTCGGCGTAACATACCTTTTCACGCATGATCAAGAATTAGTTGAGTTTGCAACATTATCTATTGCAGACTTGAAAAGAGAAAAAATGGAAGCCAAGCATAGACCTCACCAAAAAATGTGAGCTTACAGTTTTCCGGATTCGCATGATCGTTTTAAGGGAATAGCAACGGTTTCTCTTCTTTATGTAGAAGAGGCTGTTGACGAAGTTGAAAGATCAGTAAGAGACCTCGGATTGCTCTGTGTCCAAGTGCTCTCAAACGTGCGAGGAAAACCGCTTGACTTGTCAGAGTTTGAGCCACTATACACCAAGATCGGTCACCTTGGTTGACAAAGAGATTCTCACAGCAACCGTCAATGGCGACTACTGTGCTATCGGTAACAATGACTGCTCTGCTGACTTCTTGAAATTCCAATAAAAGAAAGGGTTTTGTGAAGGTCATTGACGTCTATTTCTTGTTCTTGGCAAGTCAGTTTTTCTTTTTTGCTTTCGCCGCTGAAGCCACAATTTACGATGTTATTGTTCCTTTGCTTGCGATGGGGTAAGCGACTTTTTTCTGTTTTGTCGCGAGGTTACTTAGAGAGGAATCTCCAGGAGAGAACTATCCCGATCGCAGATAATATTATCGCGAATCCTGTCACAACCGCGAAGTCAAGCAAGAGACTATTCATGCCTGTCGCTCCAATCAACACTTGTCTTATTCCGTCAACTGCGTAGCTTACTGGGTTAACTTTTACGACGTCTTGAAGCCAAGCTGGCATTATTTTTACTGGAAACAATGCATTACTTGCAAATAGTAGTGGGAGGTTGAGTAGGTTTATGACTGCCATTTGTGTTTGCCAATCACCTGATCTTAGCGCGAGCACAGTGAACAAAGCAGATAACCCGACGGCCATAAGGAAGATGACGACGAATGCACCGGCGATTCCTTGAGGGGTGAAATGCGCCGTATCCATCCCGAGAGCTACTGCAATCACTAGAACTACGGCTGCTTGTATCAGAGATCTACCGACGCTCTGTAGGATTTTGCCCATCACAATTGATCCGCGTGCAACTGGTGTGCTCAGTGCTTTGTTTAGGAAACCGAATCTACGGTCGAAGACTACTGACATTCCGCTGAACG
>Ga0187874_10003375_pt1 | contig 11226 bp, 7 predicted proteins | sample June2016WEW_16_1_3_FD_132993 | JGI IMG/M metagenome (GOLD analysis project Ga0187874, IMG submission 132993) | Peatland microbial communities from SPRUCE experiment site at the Marcell Experimental Forest, Minnesota, USA - June2016WEW_16_150 | ecosystem: Environmental > Terrestrial > Soil >... | reverse complement strand
TTGAGACCAGATTCAAGAAGACCTGCCTCAACTCACCGGGAAAACCCATGACAGAGACGTTCCCTTCGATGCGCTTCCTGACCTGCAACCGCTTCCTGTCGATTTTTCTGGCGTCCAAAGTCAGCACGCTGTCCAGTACTTGCGAAAGGTTCACTTGCACAGGCGAACTCGAATCGCGGTAAAACGACAGTGTATTTGCGACGATTTGCTGCATGCGTTCAAGCTCTCTCTGGAGAAGCTGCACGCACTCGTGCCCATGCTCGTCCAACTTTAAGTCCTGCGACAGTAAATACACAAGGTTGTTGACGGCATCGAGCGGGTTATTGATCTCGTGCGCTAGGGTTCCAGCCATCCGCCCAACAGCAGCGAGCTTTTCGCTCGTCCGAAGCGATTCCTCGGCTTGCTTCATGGCGGTGATGTCCTCGACAGTTCCGACCGCCATTGTTACGTTACCACTGCTGTCGCGCACGGGAGTGGCGTTAACCCTGACGATTACCTCTCTTCCAGTGTCGCTCCGACGCACACGAAGTTGGCGTTGCACGACTGTCTCTCCGCGAAGTGCGCGAGAGACCGACCAGTCCTCGGCAGGAATAAGCTTGTCGTTCATGTCGTAGCGTTCGAGCAGCGGAGAAAGGGCATCTGGTGAACTGCCGGGATCAAAACCAAGGATGCGGAAGTACGCGGGATTGGTCAGCAGCCGCTTCCCATCGGTATCGACCACGTACATGCCCTCGGACATGCTGTCGATGTTAGCCCGGAATTGTGCCAGCGTCTTTTCCGCTAGTTCCTTTGCGGCAACCGCCTCGGAGTGAAGATTTTTACGGGCAAGGTCTGCCAACCAGCAAATGGACGCAAAGGTCAGCCCAAAGAAAAAGGTGCGCAGCAGATTCGCAACGTCGGTGCCGAAAGCATTGTAGGGTGCGAGAAAGAAGAAGTTTGCGCTGACCGAAGCCAACACAGTGGCCAGCAGACCGGGCTTGAGACCGCCAATCCATACGGCAATAATGACGGCAGGATAGAAAAACAGAAACGGCGTTGTGTAACTGAATGGACGCAGGTAGAGACCGAGCAGGGTTGCCAGTCCAACCGCGATAACAGCGACCCCGTATCGGAGCAGGCGTGATCCGGCACTGAGACCAGTGACCGTGGGGAATGGAGAATGCCCAAGGGGACGAATGGACATGCCGCCTCACAAAGTGAACTGGACGAATTCTAACACCCTGCGCCTGCCTTTCGGCTGGCAGAGCGGTTTTTGGCTACTTCCGTGCGATGAAGCACACCCCAGCACGCAGGATTCTTCTGGAACGAGGGATGCAACGTTTTGCCTCAACTGGGAGCATCCTTCAAAAGTTGGCTTCGATCCAAAGCCCGACTCCACCGTTCCCAGAGTGGCAGGTTCTCACTACCGACTTCTAGTGGTGGTATGTGAGTAGCAGATACGGTCACCGGGAGAGTTGCGTACCTGACCCAGCGCCGATCAGCGTTTATCGCCCTGACTGGTGTCCCTCCACTCCCGTTGGGTGCTCGGTAGCCAAGAAAGCATTGAGCGAATGCTCAAGTTGGAAGCCGAGACTGTCGTTCAGCCGCTTCATATCGAACATGAAGTAGCTCAGATTCAGCGACATCAGGTTCTCGTGAATCACATCGTTGACGGCACGCCCCACAAGGCGCACATGAGTCGCCAGCAGAGGTAGGGTATAGCCCAATTGACGCTGTTTTATCCCAAGTGATTGCGCAGCACGCAGAGTGCTTGGCAGCGTGAGGGTTGGCTCGGCTGATTCCAACATTATCGCCAATTCTTCGAGCACACGGGGCAGGTGCTCAATCCGTTGCTCATCAGCCAACGGAAGCTTTCCTAGCAGCGCGTCGGACTTCATCTCGTTAAGGGCTCGCTGCGTAATTTCGAAAGTGTTTTCCCGCAGAATCTGGGCTATGCGTTTCGTGGCGGCACCCGCATCCGGCTCCCGGTTCTTGAGCTTCTGCTCAATCAGGCTCACCAAAGTTGGAATCTGGGCGGGCTTGATGAGGTACCCATCCACTTGGTTCCGGATTGCCTCTAGAGCAGTTTCAAAGCCGGGATACCCGGTCAGGCTAAGAGTCACACAATTCGGTTGCGTCCTGCGCATGGCGCTCACGACTGTGAATCCATCGCCGGGATGACCCATGTTCAAATCCGAAATTAGAACATCGAACTGAGCAGACGTGATTTCTGCCAATGCATCCGCAACTGTGCCAACCGCCGCCACGCTAAATCCGTGCTGCTTCAATATCTCCGGCATCGTGACACGGATACTCGCTTCGTCATCCACAAACAAGACTCGAACAGGTTCCATACACCACCTCGGGTGCGGACTGGGGCTTTGTAAACCAGCCACAATTGCTGCGGCGTGTCGGGCAGTTAACGCTCGACCGTACGGGGTGCATGAGCAGTCCAAAAATAGTCGAACTTCTGTCCACACTCGAAGCAGACTTGGTATGTTCGTTTCTCAATGGTGAACACCCGGCTCAAATGGCTATGACGGCAATACCCAATCGGAAACTCGGTACCGTCCTTAACGCAGGCCGACAAACTCCAACCCGCCCCCCATGGGCAATGTCCTTGAATCAGCTATAAACGATGATCAGAGATTGAAGATGATTAACGCGGAAGGGACGAATAAGATAAAGGCCAGCACCCAATGGCATGATCCGGGGCTCTTTGCCGTACTTATTTCGATGCCGCGCTCTGACATTCGATTCAATCGATTCATATGCGGCGGGAGTCTCTACACGGATCGCCGCCAGACGTGGCGCTTCATACCGCCACCTTTTGGCAGTCAGCCCTGAATCGCCAGAATTGCACCGCTCAACAGTGAATATGTAAACCCAAAGCGAGCATCAGCGAACAAAGGCGCTCCGGGGGCGCGTTCTGGTCAATTGCCTGTAGGCAATAGACCAGCACGAATTTTAGAAATCGGGGCAAAAAAGCCAATAAACTCGGGGCTGCGGAACGAGGCTTTTTGAACCACCCGGTTCACAAGCTGGTTTGCATTGCCGGGGCTGCCGACAGGGCGTGGTAGGGGTCGCTGGCGACGGCGATTTGAATCGCAATCTCATCAGCAAACGCCGGGATTCCCGTTTTGGGCGTAACAAGTGAGAACGCCTGTTCTCAACAATTACGCGCTGAATGGCAGTTTCCGAGTGGCTCGTGATCCACCCGGAACAGCGAAGCCGTCGGGAAAACCTAGCCACAAGCCGACTTATCATTCCCAATCAGTGTGGTTGCAGGCAAATTGTGTGACCGGGGCACCACTGCCTCTGATAGATTCGCGTATCAGCGGACTTGGGACCTGCGCTACCGCCCGGTCCGAAGGTCCAGACCATCGAGCTCTTCAAGCGTTTGAATTACGGACTCCACCAAGGTACCGTCGAAGTCATCCCGGTTCGCTTCTTCGTGCGTGCCCTTGTTCAGGTAGGTCCACACAAGATTGGCGGCCGGAATGCCGAGAATTCGGCGGTACGCGGCCACCAGCGACGCTTTGTTCACGTGGGTGAAGGTCGTCGCGTCATTGAGCCGTTTCAAGAGCGCTTCGCAGAGATTGCGCAAACTAGGCTCCGCGCCGACGCCAGCAAGCTATAAGGTCAATGCACCCAGGTCATGGCTGGCGAGCCAGCGCCAAGTCTTTTCAGATAGCATCTCGATCGCTTGCCGCGAGGACGCCAAGGCTTCGCGGTCATCCAGCGCGTTTTTTGACGCACGGGCCTTCATTACGTAGTTCTTGCTTGGAACGTTGCCGGTCACTCTGGGCTGATAGTTGCCATCATGGTTCCGGAATAAATAGACTTGGCAATCGTCGCGCCGCTGTGCGAGCAAATGCTGCTGGATGTCCTTGATGAACTCGTTGCTGTGGCAGGTGACGATGAGCTGTGTTTGGGCGAAGTGGTCGCTCTCGAAAATTGTTTCCCGGATGCCACCGCGATGGTCGTGGTCGATAGCGTTGATCACGTCATCGAGAATTATTAGCGGGCTCTGGATGCTCTGGCTCTTGGCGAGCAGGATCGCAAGACCCAGGCATCGGATATGACCTTCGCTCAAGATACGCAAAGCGTCTACGCGAACCTGCGGATTGCCCCGGAAGGAAATCTCAATCTTCTGTTCACCTGTCACTGGCAAATGGAGCGCCGCGAGCTTGTCGGCGTCTAAATCTTGTTGGTTGAACTCATTGTAGAGTTTCCTGGCCGCGTCGTTGAGGCCGGCCATGAGTGTCCCGGGAAGCTGGTCGCGGTAGTTCCTAAGCATCGCCAAGAAACGGTCGTATGCAGCTTTGATCGGGGCGTCGCGGGCGATGTCCAGTGTTTCCTGGGCCACCTCGTCGATGAGCGCCGCGTTGGCCGTGTCGAATGCGGCGATCCGGCCTCTTGCTCCAACCACCTCATCGACAAGCTGTTGCCGTTTCAAGTCTTGGGCTTGGACCTTTAGGCGGAAGTCATTGAGTCTATCGCGTTCGGCGATGTTGCGCTGGCGCTCCTGGAGGGCAAGCAGCGAAGCCTCATCTTGCGCGGCCACGCGGTCGGCAGCCGCTAGAATTTGATCGAGCGTCACGGCGTCAGTTGCAGCGTTGGCCTCTTGCGTAGGCCGCGCCGGATAGATCGGCGTCCACCACCCTTCGGCAGGTTCGGCCGCCAACTCGGCTAGGTATCGCCCCACAGGCGTTTCTTGTTCTTGATAGGCCGCGACGAACGCTGCGAGGGTCGCGAGCTGTCGCCGAAGCTCGCGCGAAGCCGTGGCGATTTTGGTTTGAACGGTCTCGCGCTCCTCTTGTAGTTCGCTGAGTTCTCTCAACTGAGCAAGGCCGGCTGTGGCCTTTTCGTAGGGATTGACCGATACGTGGACCTGGCCCGCGAGGGGTGTGTCGCACGCCGGGCAATGGTCGCCTTCGGTTGCTTGTAGCGCTAGGACTGCGGTATAGAGGTCCTTGAATGAAACCTGGCTACTGCGGGCTTCGAGCTTAGTGTTGATGCCGACAAGTTCTTCATGGCTCTCTCGGGCTGCCTCGAAGCTATCGAGCAAGCCTTGGCGCGTCAAGCCGATGGCCGCAGGCGGAACGGCGTTGAGGATGCCTTCGAGTTTTTGCAGACGGCCGGGGGCTTCGGCGGTGCCGATGAGCGCCTTTAGTCCCGTATATGTCATGCCTTCGGAGTGCGTGAGGGCGAGCGCAGCCTCTTCGTTTGTCAGGTCTAGCAATTCTTGGGCTTCGCCGTTGACCGTGGCTTGGTCTACGGCCAGGGTGTTGCGGCGGGCGGTCAAGGTGAGCTGTTTGACGCCGGTCAGTATGAGCTGCTGATCAATCGATTCGTTGAAGTGACCCACGAACTCGTTGAACTTGTCCATGCCGAACAGTGTGGCGATTAGCTCCGTGCGTTGACCGGGCGGCCGGGCAGCGATTCGGGAGAATGCATCGATTCGGTTCTTCTCAATAAAGCAGAATCGGTAGGAGTCTGCGCTTGGCGCCACGGGAACTTCCCGGTTTTGATGGTCGGTTGCCCTCAGGATCGGCGTTTCGAACCGGCCCGCATGGACGTTGGCGAGGTAGGTTCGCGCATCGATGCGTCTGGTGTCTGCCTCTTCAACCGCGCCCAGTAGAGCATATTCCAGTCCTTCGCAAAAACTCGTCTTGCCACTCCCGTTTGGCCCGAAGAACAAAATGACCCGCTTCTGCAGATCAAAGGGTTCGGGGGTGCGAAAACCCCGAAATGGGCCAAGTGTCAGATGACGTAACCGTCGCCACGTCCGAGCGTCGGTGTCGACCACCCCTTGGATGTCTGGCGGCCCGTCGGGTGTCTGGGCCAGAGAGGTACGGGCGTGGCGCACCAAACAAATGGATCGCTGGTTGTGTTGGCGAGAGGTCAGAGCCAATTCGTCAAAGTTCGCCAGCGCGAGATTGGCCAAGCGCCGTACGTCTGGCGGGGCTTGGTTTTCCGGCTGGTGCAGCCATGCCACGAATCGCTCAAAGTCTCGCTTGGAAGATGCCATCTCACCCTCCTAGAATCCTCTCACTTTCGTTCTTGGACCAAGTATAGCCAAACCGCTTCGCGATTGTACTAATGCGCAATGGCAGCTTCGATCAAGTTGAAATCATCGCGGGCGGCCGATTCAAAAAGAGGGTTTTGCGAGGATTTTCTCAAGCCGACTGCCAAAGCGAGATTCCAGTCGCCATGCCGACATATCGGGACTAATCCCGGATAGAGACCTTAACATGCAGAATATAAAGCATGTACATTGTCTATTGCCCAGTTACTTGCATTGAGACGCCCGTTTCCGGCTGTCGACCAGTACACCATAATGCTGCCAGAGCAAGCTTCGGGGCGACGAAAATATCGTTCGCGCCGAAGGCGTGCGGGACTATTAATAAACTGGTAACTGACGGGTTGTCCGTGACTCGGGCGCAATCCAAGAAAGTCTCAAACGATCCTTGCGGGCTGTCAGTAAGGTGCCGCTCGTCAATCCAGCCACCGAGCCGGAACAGGTTGGCCTTACGATCAAGCTGAAGGATGGCAGGAAGTTGCACAAGTACATCCAGCATGCCGTCGGCAGCCTTGAGGTGCCGATGAGCGATTCCGCGCTGGAGGCTAAGTTCAGCGATCTTGCCGAAGGCATCCGAACGGCTCCGCAGATCCGGCAGTTGCTGGACACCTGTTGGGGTGTTGAGAAGCTGCCCGGCGCGGTCCGCAATCGCACAGGCGTCCGTTACGTAGATCGTGAGCTGGTGGAGCGCAAAAAGTTGGCTCGCCGGAAACTTTCTGGCGGGCCAATTCATTCTTGTGCTAGTCTAAATAACCTTATTTGTTGACTACCTTCTTATCTAGCGTGAGCACCGTAAGTCCGCCAGCGGCCACAAAGACGGCCATGATGATCATTGGAATCAAGTTTCCATGCGTCAGGTCCTTGAGATAGCCGATGGCGAAGGGGGCGACGAAGCCGCCTAGATTGCCAACCGAGTTGATCCAAGCGATGCCGGCAGCCGCCGCCGTACCCGCGAGGAATGAGGTAGGCAGCGCCCAGAACATAGGCGCCGCGGAAATAATCCCAGCCGTCGCGATCGAAAGTAATATGACGGCCAGCACAGTGTTCCCGCCGCCAACCATCATACTCAGAACCAAAAATACTGCGCCCACAAGCAGCGGACCGGCCTCATGCCAACGGCGCTCACGCCGCTTGTCGGCACTGGCTCCAAGCACGACCATCATAATGGCAGTACAAGTGTATGGAATGGCTGATACCATGCCGATATTGAATACACCTTTGACTCCGGCATCCTTGAGGAGGGTGGGCATCCACAACGTCAACGCGTATTGACCCAGAGCTAGGGTTATGTAAATCCAGCACAGCAGCCAGATGCGGCCGTCGGCGAATACGGCCACCAGAGATGGGTGCTCTTTCTTTTCCTTGGCTTCCAAAGCCACATAGTGCTCGAGAACCTGTTTTTCTTGTTCGGTGAGCCATTTGGCGTCGCGAATCCTGCTGTCGAGGTAGAGAATGCAGGCGACACCCATGATGAGCGAGGGAATGGCTTCGAGAAGAAACATCCACTTCCAGCCGTGCCAGCCCATGGTACCTTGGGTTAGCTGCAGAATGGCGCCGGAGAGCGGGCCACCGATCATACCGGCCATTGGAATTCCGACATAGAAGATGCCCACCATCTTGGCGCGGCGGTGTGACGGATACCAATACGTGAGATACAGAATGATTCCGGGGAAGAAACCCGCCTCGGCTGCGCCGAGGAAGAAGCGGACCAAATAAAACTGCATCGGCGTGCTTACCAAAAGTGTGAGCGCCGAAATAATTCCCCAGGTGATCATGATGCGGGCAATCCAGATGCGCGCGCCGATTTTGTGCAGGATCATGTTGCTCGGCACCTCAAAAATGAAGTAGCCGATGAAGAACATGCCGGCGCCCAGCCCGTAAATCGTCTCGCTGAAATGGAGATCGCCTAGCATCTGGAGCTTGGCGAAGCCCACGTTCACGCGGTCCAGATAGGCGACGATGTAGCAAAGCATGCAAAACGGCAATAGACGCGCGGTTACTTTTCGATAGGTTGCATTTTCGAACTCCGGAGTAACCTGCAACGCAGTCGCAGCCCCTGAGTTGACGGTTCTTAAGTCAGCCATTCAAAACTCCTCATGAAACGATTTCGACATGGTCATGCACATAGCCGCGCTTAAAGGAGCGGAATTGCTCCTGCGGTACCTCCAACTCGTCCTGGGCTCGGATAACTTATTGACACCGAATTATGGGTCGGTTTTCCTCCGCCGTCAAGACGAATGAGACCAGGGATATTCCGCTAAAGATGAAGACCCGGTCTCGTGACCGGGCCTCTTACCGACGGGAACCAGGCGGGCACAGCACGAAACCATTGTATTTTTATATATATATATAGCCTCTTAATAGAAGCCTACATTTTTGCCTGCGTTGAGCCTATACTTCGCGACCATTACACGGCTATACTTTCCCATGCGGCGGCAACGAGCCAAGGCGAATTAGGAGGCATTGCCCATGTCTATTCCTGTCATTGATCTCGGAAATGATCCGCGAGAGCGTGGACGCCTGCATGGCGAATATCTGCGTTTGGATATCGCTCATAATCTCGACAATTGGTTCCGGCGCTTTGCGGGGCTCGGCTATTCGCGAGATACCATTCTCTCCGCGTCTGAGAAGTGGGTTCCCGAGTTGGAGCGGCTTGATCCCGAATTCACCGCAGAGGTGAAAGGCATCGCCGAAGGTTCGGGATTTTCCATGCCTGAAATCACGATGCTCAACGTCCGTTATGAGATCACAGCCGTTTTGATGAGGCAGGCGGCTACGGCTGGAACCCACGCTAGTACTGATGCGTGCACTTCTTTCGCGATCATGCCGGAATTTACGAAGACGCACGAGACCTTTATTGGCCAGAACTGGGACTGGCCTGGCCTTAAGATGATGATCGCCCGCGTTCATCGGACGGAAAAAACGGACTTCATCTGTCTTGGCGAAACCGGAACAGTTGGCGGCATGCAGGGCGTTAATCAGGAAGGAGTGGGCGTGGTTATCAACGCACTCCTTTCCGCGCAAGACGGTAAGAACACTTATGAAAAACCGTTTCGGATGCGAGTTAGAGATATCCTCAACGCCCGCGACATGCACGAAGCGATTCTTGCAATTAGCGGCACAAGGCGTGTAGCTGCCATGAACTTTATTATTGGGCACGCCGAAGGCGAAGCCATCGACATCGAGGCAGCGCCGGACCGGGAGGCATACCTTTATCCTACGGACGGAATCCTGACCCACTCTAATCATTTCTGCAAGCTGGAAATCGAGTCTGACGTGGCGCGGTTCTGGCCGAACACCCTGTACCGCAACGTGCGTATGGCCCGTCTTCTGCAGCAACGTCTGCCGCTCGATATCGAGGGCATCAAGGCTGTGGTTTCAGATCACTTCTCGTATCCACATTCGATCTGTGCACACGCGGATCCTAATCAGCCGGAGAGCATCCGGTTAGAGACGAGGAGTTCCATTCTGATATCGCTGAACACCCGAACGATGTATATAACTGACGGCACTCCATGCAACAGCGACTACGAGCGGTTCGCGCTGGCAAGTGCTGGTGCAGAACAAACAGTCTCAAAAACGCAGGTTGCTTCTCTGACCTAGCAGCCCGGTGAGGTGCACGAAGCTTCGATAGGTGCACCTCATTAAGTGACCCAGAGGCCGAGATGCGCGTGCACATCGCGCGGCAGTAACCAACACTCAGGGTCGGCTGTCCAAGCCGGGCTGCCGGTCGTTTCAGAAGGGCGCGCCGCTTGGAGTCCCCACGTGATCACTCCTGGGCGGTCGGCAAACCGGAAGTTGGCGCATAACTTCCTGTTTGTCCGTCACTCGGGAGCACCCAACCCCGGCATTAGGTCATTTCGCAGTTTGGCCTTGAGTTCGCTACATGAGCGAGAATTTGATCACCCCTCGGGTGTCTCAGCCCTTTACGTAGGCGAGCTTTGCGGCTACGCGTCCGTCGCGAACCGCGAAGATATCTACTCCCCGCAGGTGCCACCGTTGGCCATTACGCATCTTGCGGTATACCCACCGCACCACGGCACGCTTGCCACACACGATGGTTTCCTCGGTTTCGAACGAAGCGTAGGGATTACGAGCAAACCATCCACGCCAGAATTCGACCACCGCAGCTCTGCCCTCGATCCGCCGCCCGTCCGGCGCCGGCGATGTGTCCTCGAACACAGTGTCTTCGGTCAGCAGCGCTGTCAAGCCATCAGCATCTTGACGGCTGAAGGTCTCGCTAAAACTTTCGATAACTCTGCGGGTCTCTTGTTCCTCGGACTGTTCACTCTGCACGTAGCTCATAGAAATCTCCTGCATCCTCCCACAATTTTCTGTAGCGTGTCGGTCAACATTGGGCGGTTCAGTCTTGGTCGCAGCCGCGAGCTTCGCACCAAAGCTGGTGGTCAATGCAGCCGTGGCAAGGGCCACCTCACCACTTGCCTTCAGGAACTTCCGACGAGAGATAACTAGATGCTCCAGGTCTTTCGGCATTACCCACCCGAAACTCCAACTCTTCATTCCAAGATGTCAGGCGCTAGTTCGCGGTTTCCCGCCGTATGAAATGACCGGGACCCGTTCCTCGTGAGCCGCGGCAATTGACTAAGGTACGGTAAGTAAATCGGATCCGGACGTGTGGTCGGCAACCCGGCAGTTACTTTTCGGTTAACAGATACGATCAACCCGGTCTGCAATGGGCCAGTATGGGAATTTGTATGGCCTCCCGTTACGCCAAGATCGCTCAATGTTCAGCCCAGCAGACGGGATAGGTAACGGTAAACGCCCTAGCATCCCCCAGTTCCATCAAGCCCCGGACCGGAACGTGTAGACCTGGAGATCGCCTCGACGGGGTGCGCCTTCAAAGACTGGCCACCTCGGACCTCGTGGCCATCGGCGATGTCAGCATCAAAGGTCGCAGGCACTACCCAGACCCCGCTGATCGGCCATAACCAGGCCGCTCCGCGTACGCCGCTGGAATCGCCGTGCATGGCACGCATGATGAGTGTGCCGGCGTCAGCGGAAAAGGTGTAGGACCTGAGAAGCGCTGGCAGAGCCGGAAGAGGCACGTCAAATTGGAAAGTCCGCCCCCCAACAAGGCCCGCCGCCGGGACCCCAGCGGGTATGGCCGTAGTACCCTCCACCGACGCCAAAAACCAACACCA
>Ga0187874_10003374_pt1 | contig 11227 bp, 10 predicted proteins | sample June2016WEW_16_1_3_FD_132993 | JGI IMG/M metagenome (GOLD analysis project Ga0187874, IMG submission 132993) | Peatland microbial communities from SPRUCE experiment site at the Marcell Experimental Forest, Minnesota, USA - June2016WEW_16_150 | ecosystem: Environmental > Terrestrial > Soil >... | reverse complement strand
CCGACGTGTGGATCGTCATCGTGCGGTCGGACGTGATGAGGATTTTCACCGCCGGCGGAATCCAACGTTTCACTTGCGGCAAGACGGCCCGGATCCGGTCCACCGTTTCGATCACATTGGCATCGGGCTGCTTGAAAACCAGCAGGATGACGGCCGGCTTGGTGCCGACCCATCCGGCGATGAGGGCGTTCTCCACCCCGTCCACAATGTTGCCCAGGCTGCTCAGCCGGATGGGCACGCCGTTGGATTGGGTGAGGATGAGGGAGTGATAATCTTTGGCCTCAAAAATCTGGTCGTTGCTCGTCAAGGCGTAAAACAAATTGCTATCTTCAATGCTCCCCTTGGGCGAATCCACATTGACCTTGCCGATCAACCCGCGCACATCCTCCAGGCTCAGCCCGGTGGTGGCAAGCCGGGCCGGGTTGATCTGGACCCGCACGGCTGATTTCTCCGCCCCGGTGACCAGGACCTGGCTGACCCCTTCCACCTGGCTGAGGCGCTGGCCGACGATTTCATCCGCCACCTCAAAAACCTCCGTCGGCGGGAGGTTGTCGGAAACCATGCCCATGATGAGAATGGGGGCGTCGGCCGGATTGACCTTGCGGTAGGTGGGCGGCCCGGGGAGGTTCAGGGGCAGTTCACTGGCGGCGGCGTTGATGGCCGCCTGCACATCGCGCGCCGCACCGTCCACCGGCCGGTTCAAATCAAATTGAATGCTGATGTTGCACCCCCCCAGCGTGCTGACGGAGGTCATTTCATTGACCCCCGCGATTTGTCCCAGGCGCCGTTCCAGCGGCGCGGCCAGCGACGAGGCCACCGTGGACGGGTCCGCTCCGGGCAACGACGCCCCGACCGAGACCATGGGATAATCCACCCGGGGCACGGATGCCACGGGGAGCGAGCGATAGGCCGTCATGCCCGTGAGAAACAGCCCCATGGCCAGCAGCGACGTGCCGATGGGCCGGCGGATGAATGGCTCGGAAATGCTCATGCCACGGAGGCCGGCGCCTCTTTCCCTGCGCCTCGCACCGGTTCAACTTCTTCCAGTCCGGCGGCTGCGCGCCAGCGTTTGGCCCAATGGCTGAGTCTTCCCATGTAAAGGTAGATCACCGGCGTCGTGTAAAGTGTCAGGCATTGGGAGACCAGCAGGCCGCCGACGATGGCCACGCCCAGGGGACGGCGCAGCTCGGAGCCGTTGCCGTTTTGCAGGGCCAGGGGCAGGGCGCCCAAGAGGGCGGCCATAGTCGTCATCATAATCGGACGGAAGCGCAGCTTGCAGGCCTTGTAAATGGATTGTTCGGGCGGCAAATGCTCCTCCCGCTCGGCGTCCAGGGCGAAGTCAATCATCATAATGGCGTTTTTCTGGACGATGCCGATGAGCAGGATGATGCCGATGAGGGAAACCAGGGACAGTTCGATGTGGAAGAGCATCAAGGCGAGCAACGCGCCCACTCCGGCGGAAGGCAGGCTCGAAAGAATGGTGATCGGATGAATGTAGCTCTCGTAGAGGACGCCGAGAATGATGTAGATGACAATGACGGCCGCCAGGATAAGAAGCGGTTCGGTTTTCAGGGAAGAGCGGAATTCCGCGGCGCTGCCGGAAAAACTCGTAGCTATGGTTTCGGGCAATTTAATGTCCTTTTCAGCCGCGGCGATGGCCTTGACGGCCGCGTCAAGCGAACTGTCCGCTCCCAGGTTGAAGGAGAGGGTCACGGCCGGGAACTGGCCTTCGTGCAATATGACCAGCGGGACCGTCTGGGTGGTGACCGAGGCAAACGCGCCCAACGGCACCATCTGCCCGGTGGTGGACTTGACGTAGATTTTATCCAGCGCGGCGGGGTTGAGTTGGAAATGCGGTTCGGCTTCCAGGATGACCCGGTACTGGTTGAGTTGGGTGAAAATGATCGTGACCTGCCGCTGGCCGAAGGCGTCAGAGCACGTCGTCAATCGCCTGGGGCATGATGTTCAACTGGGAGGCTTTGTCGCGATCTACTTCCACGTTGAGTCCAAAGCCCCTGGACTGTTGATCGCTGGCCACGTCGGCCAACTCCGGCCTGGCGGACAAGGCGGCCACGAGGCGCGGCGCCCATTCGCCCAGTTCCTGCTCGTCGGCGTCCTGCAGCGTGTATTGGTATTGCGTGCGGCTGACACGGCTGTCTGTCTGGACATCCTGCACGGCCTGCATGAAGAGGGAAATCCCCTGGAGCGAGCGCGTCGCTTCGCGCAACCGGTCTATCACCTCGGCCACACCGGATTTGCGTTGATCGCGGGGTTTAAGGCTGATGTAAAGGCGCCCGGAGTTGGCGGTTGGATTGACCGTTCCGGCGCCGACAAACGACGCCACGCTGGCAACGTCCCGGTCTTGCGCCGCTACTTCCGCCACCCGCCGCTGCCGTTCGACCATGGCCCGAAACGAAATCGACTGGGCGGCATCGGTCACGCCGATGATCATGCCCGTGTCCTGCAAGGGCAGAAGCCCCTTGGGGATCATGACATACAGCCAGATCGTGCCGATAAGAGTGGCCACGGCGACCATGAGGGTGAGTGGTTGGTGGGCCAGAACCCACTTCAGGCCCCGTTCGTAGAGCGCGAGAAATCCCCGGAAAAATCTCTCCGACCAATGCCACAGGCCTCCATGATGGCTTTCATTTTCCGGGCGCAGGAGCCGCGAACACATCATCGGCGTGAGCGTCAGCGAGACTATCATTGAGACCACCACGGCCGCGCTCATCGTGATGGCGAATTCACGAAACAGACGCCCGACAATGCCCGACATGAATATCAATGGAATGAAGACGCCGATGAGCGAAAGGCTCAGGGAGACGACGGTGAAACCGATCTGCTTGGCTCCTTTGAGCGCGGCGATCATGGGCGGCTCTCCCCCTTCGATGAAGCGGACGATGTTTTCGATCATGACTATCGCATCGTCCACCACGAAGCCGGTCGAGATGGTCAGCGCCATGAGCGAAAGATTGTCCAGGCTGAATCCCATCAGGTACATCAGGCCGAAGGTGCCGACGATGGCCAGAGGCAGCGCCACGCTCGTAATCACCGTCGCCCAGAGGGTGCGTAGAAACAGGAAGATGACCATGACCACCAGCCCGATCGTGAGGAGGAGCGTAAACTGAACGTCGTGAATCGACGCGCGGATCATCTCGGTGCGATCGCTGAAGACCTTGATGTTGATGGAGGGCGGGATGCTCGTGCGCAGCCGGGGCAGCAAGGCCTTGACCCGGTCGGCCGTCTGGATGATGTTGGCCCCGGGCTGGCGCTGGATGTCCACGATCACGGCAGACTTATTGTTGACCCATCCCGCGAGATGCACGTTCTCCACGTCGTCCACCACCTCGCCGATGTCCTTGAGGCGGATCGGCGCTCCGTTGACCACTTTGACGATGACGTTGCCGAAATCGGCGGCGGAGAAAAGCTGGTCGTTGGCGCCGATGGCATAGGCCTGCTGGCGGCCGTCGAAACTGCCTTTGGGCAGATTGATGTTGTTCAACATCAGGGCGCTGCGCACGTCTTCCATCCCCAGTCCCAGAGTGGCGAGGACCGCCGGATTGATCCGCACTCGAACGGCCGGTTTCTGATTGCCCTCGATGGTGACCAGCCCCACGCCGGTGACTTCGCTCAATTTTTGGGCCAGAACCGTGTCGGCCAGGTCGTTGACTTTGGCCAGCGGGAGTTCCTTGGACGTCAGTTGGAGGGTCAGGATTGGGGTGTCGGCGGGGTTGACTTTGTTAAAGATCGGCGGGTTGGGCATGCCGGTGGGCAGCACGCCGCTGGCCGCGTTGATGGCCGCCTGCACGTCTTGGGCGGCGGAATCTATGTTCCGATCCAGCGTGAACTGGAGGGTGATGGTCGTCGTGCCGAACGAACTGATGGAAGTCATCTGCGAAAGCCCGCTGATCTGGCCGAATTGCCGCTCCAACGGCGTGGTGACCGACGAGGCCATGACGTCCGGGCTGGCGCCGGGATATTGCGCCACGATCTGGATGGTGGGGAAATCAACCGGGGGCAGGGCCGAGATCGGCAACAGTTCATAGCCCAGGAATCCCATCAGAAGCACCCCCGCCATGAGCAGCGACGTGGCGATCGGTCGGCGGATGAATGGCTCGGAAATGCTCACGCGCCGGATTCTTTGGGCGGGTGATTGGCCGGCGGGTGGTTGGTTCCGCCGCCGCTCCCGCGCCGGGTGCCGTGCCCCAGATCGCCCGCCGAACCGGCAGGATGCTCGGCATCCTGGACATTGACTTTCGATCCGTCTTCCAATCGGTATTGCCCGTCCACCACCACTTCCTGCCCGTTGGTCAGTCCTTTTGCGACCAACGCCCAGTCGTCTTGCATCCGTCCCACTGTCACCGGCGTCAATTTCACTGTCAGATTGCTTCCCTGCCCGACGATGGTGAAGACGTACTCGCCCTCGGGACCGCGCTGAATGACGTTTTCGGGCACGACCAATCCGTTGGTCTTTTCGACCAGGACGCGCGGATTGACGAATTGGCCGGGGCAAAGGCGCAGGTCCTGGTTGGGAAACGCCGCCTTGAGTTTGATCGTGCCCGTCGTGGTGTCAATCTGGTTGTCCATCACCGCCACCGTTCCCGTGTCCAGGACCGTTTTGTTGTCGTGATCCAGGGCCAGAACAGTGACCGGGCCTTGGGCCATTTGGCGGGAGATGATGCCAACATCTTGCTCCGGCAGGGTGAACACGACAAAAATGGGACGCAATTGGGTGATGACCACCAAGCCGTTGGTGTCGGTGGCATGAACGATGTTGCCCTGATCAACCAGGCGCACGCCGCACCGGCCCTCCAGCGGCGAGCTGATGGTCGTGTAATCCAGTTGCACCTGGGCGCTGTCGATGCCGGCTTGGTCGGCCTGGACGGTTCCCTCCAATTGATCGACCAGCGACTGTTGGGTCGCCAGCGCCTGCTCGGTCACAATCTTGTCTTTGACCAGGTCCTGATCGCGCTGCAAATCCACTTTGGCGTTGGCCAATTGCGCTTCATCTTGTTTCTTCTTCGCTTGCGCCTGTTCCAGCGCCGCCTTGAACGGACGTGGATCGATCTGCGCCAGCAAGTCCCCCGGATGCACGTCCTGCCCCTCCGTAAACGCCACCCGCACCAATTGGCCATCGACACGCGTCTTGACCGTCACGGTGTTATACGCCTGGGCCGTCCCCAGGCCATCCAGGTAAATGGGCACATCCTTGCGCGTCACCCGTCCGGCGGTGACGGGAATGGCCATATCGGCCCGCCCGCGGGCGCTCGTTTTGGCTGCCGCTTCGGCCTGGCGGTATTTGACCAGCCAAACCAGGCCGGCCACGCAGAGCACAGCCACAACGATGATGACAAACCCAAAGCCACGGCGCGGCTTCGGCGCCGCGGAAGTTTCCGGAGCTGGGCGGGACGAGGGGTTGGCTTGAGGTAAAGGCGGCCCAGTGGGCGGCTGGTTGGTTGGCATAGTTGAGTCAGCTTTTCAGTATTGCTTAGACACAGGACGCCGGGAATTGATTCATTGAATTACTCCCCCGGCATCACTAGCGGGCTTGGCCCGGACGCCAGTTTGCGGGACCGACCGCCGGCACCGGTTCTCCTTCCCTCTCCCCGCCCGACCCCTTCACGTACGTGCTTTGGCGCACGATCAGTTCGTTCATCAAGGCAGTGGGAGATTCATACTTGGTAAAGCCGTCCGGCGGATAGAATAGTTCCGGCGGCGGCAGTTCCAGCCGGATATTGGTGAAATCCAGCGTCAACCCCCGCACCCCGTCCGCCGACGCAATCCGCACCGGAAACCATTTGGCGTCCTCCGCCTGCCAGACCAGATACCGCGCCGACAAACCGTCGCTGGACTCGACCACGGCCTCGACCCGCCGGCACGGATGCCCGCCCGCCGCCTCCGCGACCGCGCCGCTGGTTTTCCAGACCAGGTTGGTCACCTGGACGCTGCACGCGATCTGCGCGTAGGCCTGCAACGGATCGCTCAAGACAAAACCCGCGTTCCTGTCCTCGTGCCAGATGAAAAACATCCCCCCTTCGCTGCGCTTGCGTTTGCCCTTGACGGCGGTCGAGGGCTGGAAGATCAGCCGCCCTTCCCGTTCCAGCAGGTCGCCGGAAACGAAGCGTTGCTCGCCGGTGCGCCGGGGCAGCGACGCGGTCAGACTGGCGCTAAAGCCCTCGAAGTTCGTGAGCAAGACCGCCACCGGACCCGCCAGAAAATCGGGCGGGGCCTCATCGCCCGCGTGGTAAGGCACCCTGGTCTTGGACGCGCAACCCGTCACCGCGGCCGCCGCCAGCGCCAGGAGAGCGGTGCGAAATAGTTTCTTCATGTCAACCGCCAAAATGGCGGCAACCGGCCCAAATTCAAAGCGCAAAGTTACGCAATGCGCCCTTGACACCATGGCCCCGCTCCCCATAGATTCCCCCCCTCTTTCAGGTTAAACGCGCTGACGAACAAAATGAATAAAGGCAAAATCGTGCAGGTCATCGGGCCGGTCGTGGATATCGAGTTCCCCGCCGACCTGCCCTCCATTTACAACGCCGTCACCGTCGATTTCGACGTACCGGGCATGGGCAAAACCCATCTGACCCTCGAAGTCCAGCAACATCTGGGCGACCATTGGGTCCGCTCCGTCGCCATGTCCAGCACCGAGGGCCTCAAACGCGGCCTCGAAGTCACCGACACCGGCTCTTGCATCTCCATGCCCGTCGGCCCCGGCGTCATGGGGCGCGTCTTCGATGTCACCGGCAATCCCGTCGATGAGCGCGGCCCCGTCACGGCGGAGAAATACTACCCCATCCACCGCCCCGCTCCCCCGCTGGTCGATCAATCCACCTCGCCCCAGGTCCTCACCACCGGCATCAAAGTCATCGACTTGATCTGCCCCTTTCTCAAGGGCGGCAAAGTCGGCGCCTTCGGCGGCGCCGGCGTCGGCAAGACCGTCGTCATCATGGAATTGATCAACAACATCGCCAAACTCCACGGCGGCGTCTCCGTCTTCGCCGGCGTCGGCGAGCGCACCCGCGAAGGCAACGATCTTTACCACGAAATGTCCGAGGCCGATGTCATCAAGCAGAAAAACCTCGGCGACTCCAAAATCGCCCTGGTCTATGGCCAAATGAACGAGCCGCCGGGCGCGCGTCTGCGCGTGGCGCTCTCCGGCCTGGCCATCACCGAGTATTTCCGCGATGAAAAGAACCAGGACGTGCTCCTGTTCATCGACAACATTTTCCGCTTCTCCCAGGCCGGCTCGGAAGTCTCCGCCCTGCTCGGTCGCACTCCCAGCGCCGTCGGCTACCAGCCGACCTTGGCCGCGGAAATGGGCGACCTTCAGGAACGGATCACCTCCACCAAAAAAGGTTCCATCACCTCCTTCCAGGCCGTTTATGTCCCGGCGGACGATTTGACCGACCCGGCGCCTGCCACCACGTTCGCGCACCTGGACGCCACCATCGTCCTGGAGCGATCCATTGCCGAGTTGGGCATCTTCCCCGCCGTCGATCCCCTGGCCTCCAATTCCCGCGCGCTCACCCCGGAAATTGTCGGCCAGGAACATTACGACGTGGCCCGCGGCGTGCAGAAGGTCCTCCAACGCTACAAGGACTTGCAGGACATCATCGCCATTTTGGGCATGGACGAACTGTCGCCCGACGACAAGCTGACCGTGTTCCGCGCGCGGAAAATCCAGCGGTTCCTCAGCCAGCCCTTCACGGTCGCGCAGGTCTTTACGGGCCGCGAAGGCAAGCAAGTCCCGGTCGCCGAAACCGTCCGCGGATTCAAGGAAATTCTGGAAGGCACACACGACGAGGTCAACGAAGGCAATTTCTACATGAAGGGCGGCATCGAAGAAATCAAAGAGGCCTAAATGGCGAACACACTCCAGCTTGAAATCGTCACGCCCGACTCCCAGGCCTTCTCCGATCAAGTCGAGATGGTCACCTTGCCGGGCGCGGAAGGCGAGATGGGCGTTTATCCCAACCACGTCCCCTTGATGACTCAATTGGTCGCCGGCGAAATCGTCGTGCGCAAGGACGGGCAGGAATTCTACCTCGCCGTCGGCGACGGCTTTGTCGAAATCACGGGCGACCACGTGGCGGTGTTGACCGACATGGCCATCCCGGCCGAGCAAATTGACGAAACCAAAGCCGAGGAAGCCCGGCGCCGGGCCGAAGCCCGCCTGGCCGACCAACTCGATGACGAAGAGGCCGCGACCGTCCACGCCGCCCTGGCCAATTCCCTGGCCCAGATCACCGTCAAACGCCGCCGCCGCCACCACTAAGGCCTCGCCGCCGGGCTGGCCGCAGCCACCGCCCACCTTTTTACCTCCGATGAACCGCATCGCAGAACGATTTGCGCGGCTGAAGAGAGACGGACAAAAAGGGTTCATTGTCTATATCGGCGCGGGCGATCCCAACCTCGAAATGACCCGCCGCCTGGCCCTGGCCCTCGATCAAGCCGGCGTCGATGTTCTCGAACTGGGCGTGCCCTTCAGCGATCCCCTCGCCGACGGCCTGGTCAACCAGTTGGCGGCCCAACGCGGGCTGGAGTCGGGCACTACGCCCGTCAAAGTCCTGCAAACCGTCGCCGCCATCCGCCGCGATTCCCAAATCCCCATCGTTCTCTACATCTATTTCAACCTCATCCACCGCCACGGCTTGGAGAAATTCGTGGCCGCCGCCGCCGCCGCCGGCGTGGACGGCCTGCTGGTGCTCGATTTGCCGCCGGAGGAATCGGAGAATTACGAGGCGCTCATGACCAGGGCGGGCCTTTGCGCCATCTACCTGGTCGCGCCCACCACGCCCGACTCCCGCATCGAACTCATCGTCCGGCGCGGCGCCGGCTTTATCTACTACGTCTCCCGCGAGGGCGTCACCGGGATGCAAAAGAAAGTTTCCGAAACCATCGGCGAGATGACCGCCAAAATCCGCGCCCACACCAGCTTGCCCGTGGCCGTCGGCTTTGGCATTTCCACCCCCGAACAAGCGCGCCAGGTGGCGGAAAACGCCGACGCAGTGGTCGTGGGCAGCGCCATCGTCAACCAAATCGCCCTGCATGGCCGCGACACCGATCTGCCCGCCCGCGTCAGCGGCTTCGCCGCTGGGCTGGCCAGAGCGGTGAAAGGCATTCCAGCAGAAGAGATATGACTCAAGACATTACCTCTGCGCTCCAGGAGCAATTCCTGGCGCGGTCTCGCAGTTTCTGGCACTGCATCCAAGCATCCCGGTTTGAGCAACTGCGAGAGATAGCCCAGCGCGCAATGTGGAGAAACCTTGTTTGGGATTGGGATGAACTTTGCATTTCCAATCTGGCTCGCCAGACCGCGCAACTCCTTGACTTCGTACCCAGCGAAGTGTTCGCCCATCCACAGGCGCTCGCGGATGCGCCTGCATTAGAGGAGTATTACCGCATTCTGGCTTGCCTTTCTGCGAACAAGTTGGCGCAAATCATCTCCGTCGATGAGCGACACACCCCTTTCGCTCTGAGCAGGTTTCTCAATGTGGTTATCTCCTCCCGGCTGGAAGGGATGGCAATAGACAGCGGGCAGAGTCTTCTTTACACCATATTTGCGGAAACGGAATGGCAGCCTGAAGCATGAGCTAACCGCAATTCAAATTAGGGGAATTATATACAACGTTACCTCTGCGGAAGTCGCTGCGGATTAGTGTGTTGCGATGAATAATGCCCCGCTATCAGATATTCAGTCTTGTCGCAGCGATTCCAGCGTTTACCATTGGCGGTATGAATGACTCCGTTAAAAACGTCCATTCACTCCTTACAGGTTTCCGCAACCAAAGCCGCCGCCCTTTTTTAAGAAATGGAGGGTGCCAATGAGCCAGATTGTGGGTGTCATCTGTAAAGATACGGTTGTCATGGCGGGAGAGAGTCAAGCGACCGCTGGCAGCATGAAAGAACTCGATGCGTTGAAAATATACAGCATTGATTTTGAAGATAATGGGGCTTTGATTGCATTCTGTGGTGGAATTGCGCCTGCCTTCCGGGTTATTGATGACATTAAAAGAGAGGCTAATGGCAAATCCCTAGATAGCGAATGGGCAGCGGTAAATTTAGCACAAAAATCAATCAAAAATTTCCATCGTAATGTGTTGGGCTTATATAATCTTCCAGACATGCCAGAAGATCGGCAGCGGGCTTTATTTGAACGAGACGAGAATTTTTTTCAATTGATGATCGCCCATTTTTACAGGTATAAAGCCTATCTTTATACCATTGACTCAATCACGGCCCAAGCCCAGCCGTGTTCCCGATTTGCGGCGATTGGAATTGCCTCTAGAATATCGAAGTTCTTTCTCAGTCAAATAGACGCCAGCCGCATGACATGGCAAACAGGGCTGACTTTGGCGATAGATACAATTGAGCACGTCAAGGGCATTGACGCTTTTTGCGGTGGCCCTGTCAGCGTTGCGGTTGTAGAGCGTGGTCGAAAACGCACCATGCCATTCCCGAATCACTTCACGGAACGAATTTGCAAAAAACTTAACGCCGAAAACAATCAACTTGGAGTGGCTAGAACGCAAGCATACGAGAGAGTTATCGCCGATATTTACAAAGAAATAGACGAAGCGTTCGAAAAGTCGCGGCAAGCCGAGAAACAATGGGAAGAAGATTGCAGTAAACTCAGAGAGCAAGAGGATAAACGTTCACAACATAATACTAGTCAATGACTTATGAATATACAAATTCTCCAAGTAACGTGAGTGCCAAGCGCGTCAATTACCGCAAGTTGGCCTTCGCAACCTATCCCGCCTTGTGCGCTCATTGCGGATTCGGAATTAAAGACGTTCTGGAAGTGGCCCACATTGACGGAAATCGAGCCAATAGCGCAGCATCAAACCTAGTCATCCTCTGCCCTAATTGCCACAAGATGCATGATCTCGACTTGATCTCAACAGCTACAATCATCGAAATGCGCGATCGCCCAAAAGTGGTCAAGTGGTCAAAACGCATGAAGGATGCCGGTATAAAGGCGGCCTTGAGTCGCAAAAAACGGCAAACTTCTTTCCGCCGCAAGTGGCGGCTCGCTGGCTTAAAAGCCGCCGAGACACGCGCAAAAAATCAAGGCTTAGGGTAACGATGTATATAATTCCCCGAATTAGAACTACCGCTGCCTCTTTCGCTTTGACCGCCAAATTGAATGCACTATGGTGAATTCATCAATATGAGAATACAATCAAAGTCAACCGGCAACAACCGTTTTGTCATCATCATG
>Ga0187874_10003373_pt1 | contig 11231 bp, 9 predicted proteins | sample June2016WEW_16_1_3_FD_132993 | JGI IMG/M metagenome (GOLD analysis project Ga0187874, IMG submission 132993) | Peatland microbial communities from SPRUCE experiment site at the Marcell Experimental Forest, Minnesota, USA - June2016WEW_16_150 | ecosystem: Environmental > Terrestrial > Soil >... | reverse complement strand
TTTGTAACCCGAGTTGAACTGGACCTTCTCACCACCGTTTCCGAGACCGATCACGTAGGTCGCCCCACCGAGGGTGCCACCGCGGATCGCCGTGAACATCTGCTTCAAGATCGGGTCCCAGTTGTAGACCTGCGTCGCTACGACGTTCTTTGACGCGAGGCTGACCATCGACCAGTCGTTGCCGAACCAGGGCAGCTTGTCGTTGCGGGCGATACCGATTGCTCCGACTGCGGACTGTGTGGTGGCAGACAGCACATCGACACCATCGGACACGAAGGTCTTCGCGCAGGTTGCCATGAGGCTGTCGTCGCTGTAGGAGCCGGTGTAAACGGCATGGATGGTGATGGACTTGCGCTCGGCCTTGGCTCCGGCAACGTAGCCGTCGATGTAAAGCTTGTCGTCACCGGTTGCGATCGGGCCACAGACCCCGAGAACATGAGACTTGCTCAGCATCGCGGCCATGTAGCCCTCGACGTAGCCGCCCTCATTGGCAGCCGCCTCGAAGGCGAAAATGTTGGGCTGGCCGAAGGTCGCTGCAGCGGTGCCCCACGCGAAGGAGACCTTCGGGAACTGGCGTGCGAGCTGCTGGATCGTCGAGCCGTACTGAGAGCCGTGAGCGATGACGAGGTTGTACCCCTCGGACGCGTACTCGCGGAGAATGTTCGCCGCATCCGATGTCACGTACTCGTTAGCAGAGACGGCGATGCTCAGGTGCTCGGACGACTTCAGGCTCTCGAGGGCGGCGTACATCGTTTGGGTCCAAGAAAGATCGTTTGTCGCGCTTGGCGCGACGAGTGCCACCTTCAAGGTCGCTGCGGCTTGCGGCGTCGAGCTCGAGTGCGTCACGGTCGTCGTCGCCCAAGCGCCGCTGGCATAAGCGGCGGTTCCGAGCGCAATGCCGGTCGCCGCGAGCACCAAGACACCCCTTCTCGCCAAGTTCATATGCATTGTGCTTCCTCTCTCTTGCTAATGACTGGGAATCTCATGAGTTCCGAATGCTGGGACCGCCTCGCGGCGCTTAAGGAGTCGGTCACCATCAGCGCCATGGCCACCATCGCCACCGTAGCGAACTTGCGCACCATGATCATCGTCTCACCAACGGGCAGGCGACCGCGTGCGTGCGATACTCGCAGTGGTGGATGGCGCGGACCGGGACCCTTGGTGCCAGTGGATCGTCCGGCATCGCCACGGCGGAGACGACGAGCTCCGTCGTGAGTTGTTTCTCGCCTTCCTGGTCCCACAGAGAGACCGCCTGCTCGACGCTGCGCACATCCAAGAAGGTGATCTCGTTCTCGACATCGGGACAGGTGACGGGCTGATCGGCTTCGGCGCTCTCGAACGTGCAGGTCTGTCGGGCAGGGCGATCTTCAACGACCTCTCCGCTGATCTGCTCGGCCTGTGCCGGGACCACGCGGCTCGAGCAGGTGTGCTGGACCGATGCCGGTTTGTCCTCGGCTCTGCGGATGAGCTTTCGGGAATCGACGAGGCGTCTGTCGATGTCGTCACCATCCGCTCGGTGTTGATCTACGTGAAGGACAAGGCGGCAAGCCTCCGGGAGTGCTACCGAGTGCTGCGACCTGGCGGGCGACTTGCGCTTTTCGAGCCGATCAACCGGTTCATCGTCGCGGACCACGGACGCGCGTTCTGTGGCTACGACGTTTCGCCTATCTCTCACCTCGCCGCCAAGCTCGAAGCGCTCTACGACCGCATCCAGGACTCGGTGAACGACGCGATGGTCGACTTCGACGAGCGAGACCTTCTCAGGCTCGTGACGACGGCGGGCTTCGACGAAGTGCACCTGGAACTGCGCGCCGACATCGAGCCGAGGATGGACCCCCAAGCTTGGGAAGTCTACCTGGCCAGTTCCGGCAGCCCACTGGTGCCGACGATCGGCGAAGCCATGTCGCAGACTCTGAGCGATGAGGAAGCCGCGCTTGTCGAACAACACCTTCGTCCACTTGTCGAGCAGGGAATCGGCGAGCACCGGATGGCAAGCGCGCTTGTAAGGGCGGTCAAACATGGCGAGGGCAAAGATGCGACGGCACGCCCGAGTGCGGGAGCATGACCATGGATGAGCTACGTGAGGTCCTCGTAGGAGAATCCCCGGACGGTGTTCGCTGGGTCGTGCGTGCAGGCGTGGACAGCACCGGCGGCTTCTACACCTCGATCAATCGCAGCCTCGGGGACGCCACCGCTGAGTCGGGCATGGGCGGCGAAGCGCTCGCCCCGGGACGGGTGATCAACTTCTGGATCGGACAGGCCGACGGCACTCCACTGTTCGTCATGGCTCGTACCGCTCCGCGGGTTCAACGCGTCACCGTCGTGCTCGCGAGTGGTTTCCGGCGCGATCTGTCAATGTCCCCGGTCATTGAGGACTTCGACCTCCGGTTCACTGCCGGACGGCTACCTGACGGCGATCCGCCGGTGAGCATGGAGGTCGCCGTCGAAGGAGGCGAAACTCAGGTTCATGCCCTGCGATGGCCGCCGCCACGGTTCCGGCCGTCCTCACTCGGGAGCTGAGGGGCGCTCCAACGCCCCACCCGGACCTTTGAGCTTGCGGCCTTCAAGTCGATTGGCTTGTTGAGTAGCTCTTTCCGGCAGGTGTGCTCTCGGCGACGCACCTGGCGGCGATCGCGTGCCTGATCACTCCGTGGCAGGTGCCGGTCGAGAGGTTTGTGGTGCCGGCAACGTTGGCTCCGGCCGGCTGCGATGCCTGCTGGTCGACGGTGATCGAGCAGTCGGTCGTACTCGGCGAGAGGATCACCGGGACTTGCCGGCCGGCCGCGCCGCCGGGGTTGATCGAAACGGTGTTCGCCTTGGTTGACCCTTTGCTGCTCACGGACGTCAAGCCTGTGTCGACGGCCGTGATGGGCGATACGCCTGTGCCATCGCAGACTCCGAAGTGGGAATGGTTGCCGCTCGTGTAAAGCAAGTTGGCCGGCTCAGCTCTGATGGCGGTCTTGCTCGTCGACAAGAAACGAGGGGTCACGATCGCAAGCAGTATCCCGATAATGAGCATGACCACGAGAAGCTCGATCAGCGTGAAGCCCGCTGCAGCCTCTTCGAACCTGAGGCGACGGACACGGAGCCTCTCGGGCACCTCTGACACGGAAACATCCTCTCGGCTGCACACTGCTGCCCTTAGTTCCATCGGACTGCAACCCGCCGAGCCTTAGGGAATCTTTGTGGGGCTCACCCGGCCCCACGGTGGTCTCTTGGGGACACCGCTCGCTTTGGCGCGATGACGTCCAGGAGGAGACTGATTGCAGTCTGGTTTCAGGACGTCGCAGTACGAGGAGCCGCTCGTTCAAATCCGGATGGTCCGCGAACCGGTGACGGCGATGCCGGAGACGAGGAGGGCCGACCGGCCCGATTCGACATTGGTGGATGGTGCACGACCCCCGCTCGCCTTGCGAGGGAAGCCGGAGGGCCGTGCACCTCGTCGTCCTGGTCGAGATGCTCCAGGAGACGCTCGTCGATGGAGTCCAAGTGACGACGAGAAAGTCGTTCACTGCTCCATCAAACCCGATACTGCCGGACGAGAAGTCGTCCGAGCAGATCGACTCTGTGTAGCGCCTAAGTCTCAGGCGCTAGGGAATCCACCTGTCTGCGGTGTCGAGGCACCGCTCGGGGCCGTACCTACTGCCGCGCAGGCGCTGGCCGGTACCCCTGGGTCGACCGCGTAGTACGTGCCAATGCCAAGTCCGCCCCAGACAGTCGAGCTTGGGGCCTTCAAGTCGATGATGAACCAGCAGTCCCTAGTGCCCGGAGCGTACGCCGCCAGAACGATCGAGGAGGAGTCGTCGGTCCAGAGCGAGACCACCTTCAGGCCTGTGGAGTTGGTCCCGCTGACATAGTTCACGTTCGTGTCGATCTCGGAGATGTCCGACACGGTCGTGCTCCCGCTCACGTCGATGCCCGAGTAGCTCTGGTCGGCCTGCGTCCAGTAGGCGTCAGCACCCGTGAGGGCGGTTTGGAGGTTGGCCTGCGCCGAGGTCGCGTTGGCAGCCTTGGTCGTCGTCAAGAACGTCGGGATAGCGACGGCGAGCAGGATGCCGATGATGAGCAGGACCACGAGAAGCTCGATCAGCGTGAAACCCTCCTCTCGTACATCCGCGCCTTGGAAGCGGTTCCGCTGGAGACTCCCTTTGTCAGTTGACATTTCGCATATCCCCTTTTGCTCAATGAATGTGCTGTGGATGAAGCTGTTGGTGGCGACTGCACGCGACTCTGGGCACCGACACGGTGACTCGCCTGAACTGGAAGCGAGCGGCGCGCCTGCGTGCCATCGGGTGGGAACGAGCGGTTCGTGACGGGCGCGACGGGATGACCATTTATCAGGAAAGAAAGTCGTAGCTTCCCAGGGGGGCGGTCAGTCCTCGGGTCACCTAGCGGGCTCGGATTACGAGGATCAATGCCCTCGGGAGCGACCTCGCTGAAGCCGATCCGAGAACTTCTACCGTGGACGGCCAATGAGGCTTCCAAAGAAACGGTCTCGTATTGAAACCGGGGACAACTCATCGATTCCCACTCCTCGCTCGTGGGTTCTCAGTTGCTCTTGCTATCGAGCGAGGACGGTTTCGCTATTAGCTCCAACCAGCCCAAGCGACCACATAAGAACTGGAAATCGACGCTTCCCTCGCAATGCAAGGTATACCTGAGCAAGCCGTTAGCGTCAAGCGGAGATCTCCTATTCCCCATGACACAGCACTCGTATACCCGTGCAAAAGCCGAGGGAATGCGCCGAGCGAGCCTCAGCCCCTCGAGTGCTATCGACGAAGGCAGGAGATGGCCGCGTCCCAGCCCGGCAGGCCAGGCGAGCTTCCCTGGGCACGGTCCCGAACACGAAAGCGCCCGAAGGTCGAGCTCCCAAACATCCGATAATCATGGTGTATCTGCACGCGTGATCGCGAAGATCGCCGTCGATCGCGGACCGCTCTTGTGTGTGACCGCTTGGACATTGTGCCGGTAACTCGGTTTCGGCTGTGGTGTCCGACGGCTAGTGCCTAGCCGCGACGGGCGCCTTTCGCGGCGGGAGATTGTGACGAAGACGTGCACGCTCATTGCAGGCGAAGGGTCACTGAGTGTGTGTATCTGGTCACTCTTTGTGGCGATGCGGGACACCGAAAGGAAGCCCTGTCGAAGCTGCCATCGTTGACAGCTCATCGTTTAGGGGTATGGACAGCGACTCGTTCGAGCGCGAGACTCTGCCTTCCACAACACAGCTAGTCATCGGGGGGAAGACGAATGAAATCAGAACGCGGCTTGATGAGAGCTGCCCTACCTGTGGTTCTCGTCGTAGGGCTGATCGCGGCAGTGGGGAGCCCTGCCGGGGCAGGGGAGAAGCCGAAGGCGACCAGCACTCTCTACGTTGCGCCCCTCAGGGGCCGAGCGAAGCTTCCAGCTGTTTGCACGACCGCGAAGTTCAGCAATATCAACGCTGCCATCAAGGCTGCAGCCGTCGGTGACACCGTCGCGGTCTGCCCGGGAACCTACAGAGGCTCGGCATCCATGACGGTGAAGAGCAAACAAGGAAGCATCAGGATTACAAGTGGCGCCCTCATAGAGACCAGGATTCGCCTCGTCGGCATGCCGGGGGCGGTCATCAATGCCACAGGGCTCGTCAACGCCATCACGGTCTTCGGCCCGGGTGCCGCGGGCGCCACCGTGCACGGCTTCACCGCAGAGAACGCGATCGGTGAGGGGATCCTCGCGGCAGGTACCGACGGGGTCACGATCTCGGACAACACCGTCGTGCACAACGACAACGGCACCTCGAAGAGCCCCTGGCCCTTCTGCACGGCGAGCGGGAACGTCCCGAACGACTGTGGCGAGGGCTTGGGTGTTCTCACCACATCGAGCTCGATGATCAAGGACAACACCATCGAGTTCAACTCGGGTGGCATCCTCATGTCGGACGATCTCGGCCCGACGAGTCACAACACGATCGAGGGCAACCTCGTCGAGGACAACGAGTCCGACTGCGGCATCACAATCGTCGGACACAACGCGGGCGGCGCCAACGCGAAGGGCGTCCCGCAGCCGAGTGCGGGGGGCGTCTTCGACAATCTCATCACCGCCAATGTGGTCATCAGCAACGGTACGACGAGCGAAGGTGGTGGCATCCTCTTAGCGGGTCCCGCCTCGTACAACAACACCATCACCGACAACGAGATCACCGGAAATGGCCTGGCCGGTGTGACGATCCACGAGCACGGCGTCGATGCCCTGAGCGGTGACGTCATCAGCGGCAACTGGTTTGGGACGAACGACATCACCGGCGACCCTGGCACGCCGGACCAGGTCACGACCGGCGTATTCGTCGAGCGTGACAGCCCGAAGTTTCCGACCGTCTACATCACCGTGAAGAACAACACGATCGCGTGGGATGTCATTGGCATCTACGACATCACAGGAGCACGCGGCCTAACCCAGGGCGGCAACAAGTTCCTCCATGTCAACGAGCGCGTGAAGCTGTGACCTGAGACCTGGCACATCGCTGGACGGTAAGGCTCCGCCCCCGCAGGAAGCTCGCTAGCCGGGCAGAACTGTGGGGGCGGTCCGCGTCTCAGGCGCCGGTCCTGGCCGGCGTCCCTCGACACACGCGCTGCTCACCATCTGGAGCTTGGCCGCGAGACGGTACCCGAGCCTGTGATCGATGAGTACTGGCTAATCGGCCGGGCGCTCAGGTTGCACCTTCCCTTGTTCTGCCCGGTCGTGGAGAGCGGGCTGATGAAGGCGTAGGTTTCGATGATGTTCGGCATCCCGGTGATTCCCTTGTAGAGACCGGTGCCGTCGAACAGCGTCACCGGACCCGTTGCCGACAGCTGCGCCAAGAAGATCGCCTTGTAGAAGGTCGGCTGTGTGCCGTTCGCCTTGGCGTTGAGCGTCGTCGAGTCGAGCTCGAACGTGCCCTTGCGCAACGTGATCTTGACGTAGTTCCCATTCGTCTAGTCGCCATTTCAAGTAAACCTTCAAGGGCCGACCGATATGAGCCGATATTGATAGATGGTGCACGACCCCCGGCTGCCTTGCGAGGATAAGGAAAGGGGGCCGTGCACCTTTTTCAAGTTTGGGTGGGGAATCTACGCAACAGAGGGACGGTCCTCCCGGCACTCCCTTGCCTGATCCACGCCCAGGCATCCGCAGCCTCGACGGCCTTCTTGACTGTGGTGCACGACCAGAAAGTCGTTCATCGTGTTCCATCTTGGCTCAGCACCGCAGGCCCATCGCGAAGCCGGAGTAGCTCGCCGAGCGATGTCGGCGGCATCAGGGGGCCGTGCACCAAGTATCGACAGGGCCCGTCCTCTCCTGAGAGCTGGTCGGGAGGAACTGAGCAACTGGTCGGACCGCCGCGTGCCGCTGAACGTCGTGCCCACGTCCGGTATTGCACTTCAGTTACCGTCGCGGCTACGCCTCGGCGGGGGCTTTGTCGGCATCCTCGGTGATCTCGGTCTCCACGACCGGCTCTGCGGTGGCGGCATCGGGCGAGGCCAGCACGGTCAACTCCAGGTTCTCGGCGAACTCGGCCATGAGATTGCGCGACACGGCGGCTATCACACCGTTGGCGAACTGGGCAAGCCTGCCGTCGATGGAGAGAACAGTGACGACTTGGACATTGGTGCCTCTTGCAGAAGGGGAGAGCGTGGCTGTGACCAAAGCGGTGCCTTTACCGTGCCCACGGATTTCGCCACCTTCCGCCTTGAGCACTGCCTTGTGCGCGTCGGCGTCAAGCAACAGATAGCCGGCGATGCCCTCGTACCACACCGTGACCGGCCCGACTTTGACCTTCACGACGCCCTGGTACTTCTCGCCCTCGACCTCCAGAAGCCAGATTCCGGGCAAGCAGGGCGTGATCTTCTCGATGTCTGTCAATGCTGCCCATGCCTCGGCGACGGGCAGCGGAACCTCGAACTCGTCATGCAAGTCCACAGGCGCGGACCCCCCTAATTGTCACTGTCAACTGCAATGGCCTCGCACGCTATTCCCGTGACGGTCTCGGGCAGACGGTCTGCCCGGAGACCGAGCGGAGGAATTGTAGCCATCAATCGGAGGACCGCAGCGCCATGGCAGGTCGCGGATTGCTCCCGCCGATACACGCGACGACCGTTATCCTCGCCACTGCAACCATCCAGAGCAGGCGAGGAACTCGGCCCGACGACCCAGCGGCAACCGGCTTCGGCGCGTGGGCGAATTACACCTCGGACTCGCGACAGCGCCGCCACCCCTCGAGGCGGCGGCGCCGGATTGCCGGGGGGGAGGCAATCTGCACGACCCCCTTGCCCTGCGAGGAAAGCAGAGAGCCGTGTACCCGTCACGGTAATACCGCGGAACCGGGCGTCGGTCAGTCACGCCTTCAATGGGCGAAACAGGAATGAGTCGCTACGCGGCCGTGTTGCTCCGTTAGGAGGAAGGGGCCGTGCACCCGCCACACGGCGCACCGGTACCGGACCGGGGGGACCGGGACCAGGGGCATAGGCCTGCGAGACCTCCTAGCGGAGGGGAAGACAAAGAGCCCGGGGCGAACGGTGAGTCGATCCCGGCAGAGAGGAGAGTGGCCCGGGGGCGCGAGGCATACCCGGGCCACCTCTTTGCTCACGGTGACGGGAAACGGCCGCGCCCATGTGTGCGGGTCGGAACCGTCCGGCCGGACGAACAGGCTGAGAGGCCCAGGGCGCAGATCACCACCAGCCCCATCCCGACGTGCCGTCTTGTCGCCACCAGGCGCAGGTTTACCAGGGCCGCGACGCCGTGACAGGACGCGGGCCGACACCGTCAGGGTGCTAGAGGGGCCTCGCGATAGACCTCTACAACCGGAGGCTCAGCGAGCAAGGACCGCCATCGTGCAAGGAACTGCGCCATGGTGGGGTCGGACCGAGTGCGCTCGTCGTCTTCTTGGTAGGAGCGCTCGTCGACGTACTCGACTTGCTCGATGAAGTGCTCTGGCTCCGTGTCCTTCGACAAGAGGCGGACGCGAATGCCGCCGGGAGCTTCGTAGAAGGGAATTGCTTCCCGGAGAAATGAGCAGAACTCAGCTTGGCGCTCTGTCGCGACGCGAATCCGAAGTTGAAGGCAGACGGTTGCTCGCCACGAGTCCCCGACCGATGAGTCCATCACTGCCATCGTGCCACCACGAGGGCGAGCTCGCCCGCGCCCTCGTGGTGTCGGTACGTGGCATGCGCGAACAGACCGTGCACCGAATGTCGACCCGGCATCGGGGGTGGGCACGCCTATCAGAGGGGCAAGAAGAACCGACCAGAACCTGGGTGCACTCTGTACACAAGTCGTTAGGCGGCGTGCCTCTGGCCTACGGCCCGATCCCGGCGAGGTCGGCCGGGACAGTGCCCGCCACGTAACCCCAGCACACGGCCGTGCTGGTCTTGAGTACGGCGCAGTAGGTGTAGCCACTGCCGGTGGAACCGTTGTCGTCGCCGCCCACCAGGCTCGCCGCGCCGGCGAGGCCCTTCACCGTGACCGGTACGGCCGAGTACGCCTGAGCAGTGGAGCGGCGGCCGTCCCCCAGCTCATCGAAGGAGTTGGATCCCCGGCACTTCGCCCAGCCATTACGCAACTGGGCGCAGTAGCCGTAGCCTCACCGAGGCCGACAGGGGTTAACTCACCAGCGGTCCGTAATTCTCCTGCGGAGCTCGTGACTTGGAGCTTCAGCGACGTCGGAAGCAAGCTGCCACGCATCAGGTTCTGATGCGGCGTGCAGCGGTGGATGGTTGGGATGACGCCGCTCATTCCAGAGCCAGTGATACTCCGGGTCGTGAGGTTGATCGAGAGAGTCACGAAGGACTTGGAAACGTCTGATGGCGGGTTTCTGCGGAAGGTCGTGCACGGCCATACCGAGGTAGGTTACCGGGAGGAACTCGGCCACGAGTCGCGGCGACGTCGTTTTGAAGTCGTCGGCTGATCGATCGGTCGTGTGGCGGTCTCCAGGTGCTTTCCGGTTTGTCGCTTAGTTCGCCGGACCCTTGGCAAGCTGCACGCCTTTGTTTGGCGGACAGGCACGAAGACGTTCCCCGCGAGCTGAGTTCGGCTACTCCTCGGTTTGAAGCCAAACAGCAGCTCGCCGAGCTAGCGGAACGGCGGGAGACCCCCAGTCAGCGGGATCTGCGTCTGGTCAGCTGAGAGAGTTTGCGACTCGTCACCACCCTGCGGGCTCGCCTGTAGTCATCTACAGAGCTGTTGCCGCGCCGCGAGCGGCTCTCAAGCCGCACTCGTTTCCGAGGTGCCACTGACTCCCTAACGGCCTTCCGCCCCGGCCAGCAACTCCCTTCAGGGTCTTGCCGCCGCCGGGCACTCTTTCCGCCCGTGTGCGCCGGGGCGTCATGATCAGGCCGGGGTTCCTACCACCCGGCCCTTATGCCGCCACGTGGGCGAACGTGGGCCGAAAGAGCAGGGGGCCCCTGTTGCTTTCCGGTCTGCGATGTGATAGGGCCACCGTCGAGGCCAGAGAGGCTTCTCTTCTGAATCCGAAGCGTCAAATGCATAAGTCCCGCATGGCTCACGTGTCCGCAATCCTCGCCGCAGGAGCGATCTCCTTGCCATTGTTGGCGAGCACCACTTCAGCGTTTGCCGCCAGTCCAAGGGCTACGGCACCCTTTGGAACGCAACTGGCCCGTCTGAAGGCTCACGCCCAGCCCCATGCCTCAGTTGTCTCGGTCACATTCGCGCCCTCTGACCGCCAGGGGGCCATCTCCGCGATCTGGACCGTGGACGCCACAACTAGCGCGACCGGCGCGCTCGCGATAGGCGCCACCATCACGATTGATGCTCCCCCCACAACTACCTTTCCCTCGGCGGCCTCCGCCTACAAGGTGAACAGCACCACGGTGACAGCGATCCCGTCGACGGCCGCGGGCACAGTCACGATCGCCACCCCGGTGGCGGTGAGCAGCTCCACCCTCGTCACGGTCGTGATGACCGGCGTGATCAACCCGGCGGCGGGCACCTACGCGAACACCTCGTTCAGCGTTTCGACGAGCGTCGACACCACCGCCTCGAACCCCGCCAGCGGGCTCAGCTTCGGCTCTGTCGTCTCAGGCGTGTCCTTTAGCCCGTCCTCGCTGGTCGGCGCAGGGAGCGCCACCTGGACGGTCGGCTTCACCGCCAGCGCGAGCGGCGCTCTCGCGATAGGCGACACCATCACGATCAGTGCTCCCGCCTCGACGACCTTCCCCTCGGCGGTCTCCGCGTACACGGTGAACAGCACCACGGTGACAGCG
>Ga0187874_10003367_pt1 | contig 11256 bp, 10 predicted proteins | sample June2016WEW_16_1_3_FD_132993 | JGI IMG/M metagenome (GOLD analysis project Ga0187874, IMG submission 132993) | Peatland microbial communities from SPRUCE experiment site at the Marcell Experimental Forest, Minnesota, USA - June2016WEW_16_150 | ecosystem: Environmental > Terrestrial > Soil >... | reverse complement strand
CTGACTTGAAGGGGCGCAGCTTCAGCCGCACCATATTGGGGCACAACTTCAGTCGTCAATAGCTCCGCTTTGTATCAGGGCACGACTTCAGTCGTGCCGATAAGCCTTTTATTTTTTGTCATCACGAGCGCACTTCAGTGTCTGCGTGAGAACTGAGTTTTCCCTTGGGCAGTGGAGCAAAAAGCTCGAAAAACAAGCGCCGCTGGCGCGGCGTCATGATAGCCCAGCGCGAAGCGAAGCGGAGCGGCTGGGTTAGGTGGCAAAAATACATGAGCCCCTTGGGGACGACACGGTTCTCACGCACACACTCTAGCCCTGCCCGGGGACAAGGCAACTAGGGACCGCCCTAATCAGTGGCTGAACTCCAGCACAGTCAAGCCTTCGAACTTTTGCGAACGCGGCTCGCCAAAAATCGTGTGTAATTTTGATTCCATATCCGGCGTGTAGTCTCGCACCGTGCTTCCGTCGCGCAGCATGATCCAGACGTGAGGAAACGCCCTGGGATCGCGGTCGAGAGGCTGCTCGAACTCTCGATAATCTGTGCCGCTGTCATAGAAGCGCCCGAAGACGCGCACAGCCGGAGCCCGTGGCCGCTGGAGATCGTAGTAATAGTCGAATCCAGTACGAGCGTATTCAGGGTAGATAATGACCGCGTCTCCGGGCTGGGCCGATGCCAGCACCGCTGCCGTAGCGCTGCGCCAGTCTTCGCGCGGCTTGCGGTAGCCCATGAAGATGTTCACGATGGAGCTCATGCACAACGCCAGCACCAGCCACAGACCCAAGTGCCGCTTCGGCAACGCGATCATGCCGCGCCCTGCCAGCATGATTGTCGCTGGAAGACAGAAGATCATGTACCGCTGCACGAACAGTGGAGTGCGGATCGAAACCAGCGCCAGAATCGCAACCGGCAAGATTGCCCAGATGATCAGCAAGACCCCGCGCCAGAAAATCTCAGGCTCCGGCTTGCGGACGCGGTCGCGCCAGATTGCGCCGACCGCAGCCATCCACAAAATGGCGGAGATTACGACTTTCTCTCCGCTGCCACCCAGGAACAGCGCGAGATGAAGCATTTGCTTTGGGGTTGCTCTGGGCCATTCCTGAAGAGACGGCCCTTGGGGTGTGCCGCGCAGCACAAAGAACGAAAGACCAGGCGCGCTCAATGCCAGAATCAGCAGTCCATGAAAGATCATGCGTCGCCATGTCCTTGGTTCTCTCCAGACAAGAAGCGACGCCGCTTGTGCCAACAGCACCAGGCATGAAAGAAAGTGGCTATAGAACGCAATCGCGCTGAAAACCACCCAAAGAAGCCAGTCGCGCTCGTCGTTCTCTTCCACCGCGCGCACGAAAAACCAAGTGGAGGCCAGCACCAGCAGGATGGTCATGGTGTAGCCACGGGCCTCCTGCGAGTAGTACACATCCGTGGGACTCAGGGCGAACAGCACCGCCGCAGCCAGTGCCGCTTTCTCGCCAATCAGTCTTCGCGCCAGAGCATAAAGCAATGGGATGGACGCAATGGCAAACAAAACCGATGGCAGGCGTATCCACGCCTCTGTGTGCCCAAACCACAGCCAAGCGCGCATCCAGAGGAAATATGCTCCCTGGAAAGCAGCCTCGCCAGATAGCCAGTTCTGTTTGAATTGCGGCCACGGCAAGCGCGCAATGGCGACCGTAAGCGGCTCATCCAGCCACAGGCTTTTAGCGCCCAGATGCAGTAAACGCAACGCCGCCCCCGCAGTGGTGAGCAACAGCAATAGAAGCTTGCGATCGCGAGGCAATACTCCAGATGCGGAGACAACGGATTGCTTCGATGTACACAAAGCGGCTGACCGCTCGCTGGCCGGCGGCATAGACACCGAGTTTATCAGCAGCGGAAGAGGCGGTTAGCTACCGTCGCTCTTCGCTCTTCGCTCTTCGCTCTTCGCTCTTGGTTCTCAGCTCGCGGCTCGTAGCTTGCGGCTACTGCCCTCGCCTCAGCTCAACTGATATCCTCTTAGCGCGCATGCCCACATTCGCTGCAGTTGACATTGGTTCCAACTCGGTGAGGTTGAAGATCGCGAAGGCGGTGCGCGGCCGCCTCGAGGAGCTTCACGAAGAACGCGAGGTGACGCGCCTCGGCGAGAGCGTCTTCTCCGACGGTGCGCTTGACCCGCAGGCCATGGCGCACACGCTGCGCGTGCTGCGGCGCTTTCATCGCGCTGCGCAAACCTACGGTGCCGACCGCGTCCGCGTGGTTGCCACCAGCGCTCTGCGTGATGCCCGCAATAGCCGCGCCTTTCGCGATTGGGTACTCACCGCCACCGGATGGAAGGTCGACGTGATCTCCGGTCTGGAAGAAGGCCGCCTCATCCATCTCGGGGTGCTCTCCGGTGCCCGCGTTTCGAAGAAGCGCGCCTTGCTGATCGACCTCGGCGGTGGCAGCTGCGAATTAACGCTCTCCATCTCCGGCCACATTGACGACATGGTGAGCCTGCCCATCGGAGCCGTCCGTCTCACCCAGACATTCCTGCACCACGATCCCCCGTGGCGAATCGAACTGGAGCAGATGCGCGGCGTGATTCAGCGAGAGGTGACGCGCATCCAAAAGCGCATCATCGGCGCCAAGCTCCAGATGGTTCTGGCGACCTCGGGAACGCCCGCCGCACTATCGGGACTCTACACCGCCAAGGTGCGCGGCTACGATGAAAGCAAGCCACACACGGTGCCACAGGCCGCCGTAGCTTCCCTGCTGAAGGAACTTAGTCACCGCAATCTTTCGCAACGGCGCGCCTTGCCCGGCATCGGCCCGCGCCGCGCCGAGATCATCGTCGCCGGCACCATGGTTTTTGCCGAACTGATGCAGCTTTGCCAGTTGCGCAGCTTCCGCTACCTGCCGCTGGGTTTGCGCGACGGTCTGCTGGCGCAAATGATGGCCGACTACAACGCCAGCGCTGCCATGCGCGAGCGCGTTGAGTCGGAACGGCACGATGCCTTGCTGACTGTAGCCAAACATTATGGCGCCGACTTGCAATTTGCCCAACGCATTCGTGACTTGGCGTTACAGCTCTTCCAGCGTCTGAAAAAAATGCATCAGCTACCTCCCGAATATGAAGATTGGCTGGAGGCCGCGGCCATGCTGCATGAGGTGGGCGCATACATCAATCGTTCCGGACGCCGCCGCCATACTTACTACGTCATTTCCAACTCCGAACTCTTTGGCTACACGCCGCTGCAGCGCCGCATCATCGCCGCTGTCGCCCGGTACGTCGGCAAATCTCTGCCTACACCCAGCGACCGCGTGATGAGCATCCTGCCCGGCGTCCATCAGATTCATGTCGCCAAGGCCGTATCATTATTGCGTCTGGCAAGAGCGCTTGATCAGGGCCGCCGCGCGGCCGTCAGCCAGTGGAGGGTCCGCCTCCACCAGGACGGCCAAGTGCGCCTGCTGCTGACTCCCCGACCGCCGGAAGGTATCGAGCTCGAGTTGTGGGCGGTGGAACAGGAGAAGGATTACTTCGAGACCGTCTTCGGCCGCGAGTTGCTGGCTGAGGCCTGCTGAATCGAGCGCACAATCTTCGGCGGCATGCACCACTTGAGCACGGCCGGCCGCCGTCCCACCTTCTCTACTTTCGCAATGGTGCCTTTCTTCATTTCGATCGCATGGGGAGCGGCCTCACTCGCCAGGAGCCGGTTCAGAAATTCTGCCATGCTTGGATTGTGGCCCACCACCAGGATCGCGTCCTTACGGCTGTAACGGCGGAGCAATTCCTGGAATTGCTCGTAGGTAGCCTCGGACCGCAGCGCGGCGTCGGTAACAACCTTCTCTTCGTACCCGATCTCATTCGCCACAACCGTCGCGGTTTGCGTGGCCCGCCGCAGCGGACTGGAGATGATGGCATCGACGGTCACATCCAGCGCCGCAAGAGCACGTCCCACATCGTGGGACTGCTCGATGCCAAGCTTGTCCAGCCGCCGTTTTTCATCTTTGGTGGGATTTAGTTTTGCTTCGCCGGCATTCGCATGGCGCAGGAAGTAGATATCCATGATGACTTTTCTAGCCGCGAGCTGCGAGCCTCAGGTTCCGAGCTGAGGACCAAGTTGTAACGTTCTTGTCTTCCTTGGCTATGGCCGGACTTTTGGATCGTCGCCGAAGCTCGTGGCTCATAGCTTCCCTGCCAGCGCGTGTTCGGCGACATGCGCAAACCGCAACACCGTCGCTTCATCGAAATGCTTTCCTAGGATCTGCATCCCGATCGGCAATCCATCTTTGCTCTTTCCGCAGGGAATCGAAATTCCGGGAATGCCCGCCAGATCGGCGGTCACGGTGAAAATGTCCGCCAGATACATGGCCAGCGGATCGTCCGCTTTCTCTCCAAGCCTGAATGCCGGGGTGGGCGTCGTCGGTGTAATAATGACATCGACTTTGGCGAATGCTTCATCGAAGTCGCGAGCTAGCAGGCTGCGCACGCGTTGCGCCTTCAGATAATAGGCATCGTAATATCCCGCGCTCAGCACGTACGTTCCCAGCATGATGCGGCGCTTCACTTCCGCGCCAAAGCCGGCGTCACGCGTTCGGCGATACATCTCGCTCAGAGTTTTCCCGTCGCCGGCGCGCAAGCCATAGCGCACGCCGTCGTAGCGCGCCAGATTCGACGAGGCCTCGGCTGTAGCGATCACGTAGTACGTCGGTATGGCGTACGGTGTATGCGGTAGAGAAATTGGAACAATCTCGGCGCCCGCATTCCTTAGCTCCTGGATGCCGAACTGCACCGCAGTGCTCACTTCGAGATCAATGCCTTCTTCGAAGTACTCAAGTGGAACCCCGACCTTCATGCCCGTGACTGGCTGGCCGATCTGCTCGCGATAGTTGGGAACCGGAACGTCGGCAGTGGTGGAGTCGAGCGGATCGCGGCCGGCAATGGCCTGCAACATCATCGCGGCATCTTTAACGCTCTTGCCGAACGGCCCCGGATGATCGAGCGACGAAGCGAACGCGATCAGGCCATAGCGCGAGACGCGGCCGTAGGTAGGCATCAGGCCGACAACCCCGCAGAACGCCGCCGGTTGGCGGATGGAGCCGCCGGTATCGGAGCCTAGCGAGGCTACAGCAGTTCCCGCGGCAATCGCGGCAGCAGAACCGCCCGAAGAGCCTCCGGGCACGCGCGAGCGATCGTGCGGATTGCGTACAGGATGGAAGGCTGAGTTTTCGTTGGACGAGCCCATGGCGAACTCATCGCAATTGGTCTTGCCCAGGATGATCGCGCCCGCGTCCTCAAGCCGAGACACCACCGTCGCATCATAAGGCGCAACGAAGTCCGCGAGGATCTTCGATCCCGCTGTGGTGCGCACGTCTTTGGTGGTGAAGACATCCTTAATCGCGACCGGCACTCCAGCCAGCGGCGGAAGGTCGTCACCCTTATCGGCAAGGGCGTCGATGCGCGCAGCCTGGCGATACGCCCGATCTTTGCTCAGCGTGAGGTATGCGCCGATCGCACCATCCTCAGCTTCGATCTTTTTATAGAAGCCGTCGACCAGCGCGGTGGCTGTCGTTTCTTTCTCCAGCACCGCGGTGCGCGCGGAATCGACGGTGAGCAAGTCGAGGTTCATGGCCTAGCGCTCAATCACTTTAGGAACTTTGAAGAAAGTTCCGTCAGAAACGGGCGCATTCCGTAGCGCCTCTTCGCGCGGAAGCGAGGGACGCGGCTCATCGCTGCGCATGGCAAACGCAAAACCGCCGGCCTCGTCTTTATTCTTGCGCTCGCCGTAACGGTTGGCCACCTGCGCCACCGGCTCCACGTCGCTGGTGTCCAACTGGTTCAACCGGTCGATATACCCCAGAATCGAGTTCAGGTCTTTCAACATGCGACCGCGCTCGTCTTCCGTCAGTTCAAGGTGCGCCAGGTCTGCAACGTAGGAAACATCTTTTTCGGAAACCATAAGTGTGTTCGTGGGATCAGCGTTCGGGGCTGCTCACCGTGACGAAATCAATCCGGTTCACTGGCTCAGGTGTTATTTGGTTAAGCGCTGCCAGGTATCGCGAACTAAAGCTCTGCAGTTCACGCCGCCAAGCCTCGTCGGGAACGGAAACCGTAAGCACGCCCGCGGCAAAATTGATCGCATTCGTCCGCTCGGCTGTCTTAGCGCCGCAGGCGAGCGGCCACGCCAGCACCGGCGCACTGTCGCCTTCGCTGCGCATGGTCTCGCGAAAGATTTTTCTCAGAGTTGCGCTGGCATGCTGCATAGCATCCAAGTCTAATTGTAGACCAGCTTCGCCACTCGTCGCCGTTAGCTCTTCGCTTTTCGCTCTTCGCTCTTCGCCAGATGTGCTACTTAGGCAGCTTTCAGCTAGTGAGGGGAAACTCGCGACGCACAAACTCCAGCGCCTCTTCTTTGCTGCGCAGCGATCCTTCCAGTTGTGCGTCCTCGATCGCCGACAACATCTCACGAAACCCGGGACCGGGCTTGTAGCCAAGCTGAATCAGGTCCCGTCCATTCAACAGCAAAGCCGGTCTGATCTCCTCCTCCGAACTTTCTTGCAGATGCTGGCGCACAAAATCGTGCATAGCCAGATTGCCGTTGCTGCTCAGGCAATCGATGCGATGCAATTCCAAATGCTCTCCAAATTTCGGCAGGCGCATGAAGCGCTTCAGGGTCGACGCCTTCATCCGCTCGGCATCGGCAAAACGCATGTGATTGGCAACCAGCGCCGCAATCTGCTTGGTGTCGTCGTTTGAGAAGTGCAGACGGTGACAGATTTCTTGCGCCATCCGTATGCCGACCTCAACGTGTCCGTCGAAGCGGATGCGGTCGGGCGCAACCCGAAACGTCGGCGGCTTGCCTACGTCATGCAATAGCGTTCCCCAGGCCAGCGTAGGCGAGCATTTCGGCTTCAGCTTCTCCAGCAGAAGCAGAGTGTGGACCCACACATCGCCCTCAGGATGAAACTGCGGCGGCTGCTCCACGCCATGCATGCGATCGATTTCCGGCAGCACCTCGCGCAACAGCCCGCTGGCGTCGAGCAACTCGAACGCACGTCGCGCGTGGCCTTCGGTGAGCATCTTGGTCAGCTCGTCACGGACCCGCTCGCTGCTGACTTGCCGAACAAGTGGGGCGAGCTGTCGAATAGCAGAGAACGTCCGTGGCTCGATCACATACTGAAACCGCGCCGCGAAACGCACTGCGCGCAGCATGCGCAGCTTGTCTTCGTTAAAGCGGCATTCCGCATCGCCGATGGCGCGAACCACACCGGCCTTCAAGTCGTCCCGGCCACCCACGAAATCCAGTACGCGATTGCCGTCGAGCGGGTCCATCAGCAGGCCGTTAATCGTGAAGTCGCGGCGCTGCACGTCCTCCCGGGGATCTTTCGAATAGCGCACCTGGTCGGGATGACGCCCGTCGGAGTAAGCGCCATCATTGCGGAAGGTAGCGACTTCAACGTAGTTCGGATGCTCAGAAGGAGTTTCCGGAAGGGGAACATCTTCTGGCGCGGGCACCAGCACCACGCCGAACTGCGCCCCCACGGCGTACGTCTCGGGGAAGATGCGCATCACCTCGGGCGGCGTGGCGTCGGTGGCCACGTCGTAATCCGTGGGCACCAAGCCGAGCAGCGTGTCACGCACGCAGCCTCCGGCAAAGTAGGCCTGGAATCCGCGCTGCCGCAGCTCGCGAACGACGTTGGTGGCATGCTCTCGCATCGGAAGTTTGATGATAACGCGAACACCCAACACATGAGCCCTCCACGGCAATCCGCGGGTGGAGCACGCCTTCAGGCGTGCATATAAGGCCATCGGAATAGATTGCGCTTTAGCGCCTGAGGTAATGTTCTTCTCCTCAGCGGCCGATTCACTGCTGCAGGTCGGCCTGCACCGCTGAAGCAGTGCTCCACCACCGGCCTCGTACAATGGTCATGTGAACGATGTTTTCATTCTTGGCATCGAGAGTTCATGCGACGAGACTGCCGCGGCCGTGGTGCGCTCCGGCGAAGAAGTCGTCTCGAATGTTGTCTATTCGCAAATCGCCACTCATCAGCCCTACGGCGGAGTCGTGCCAGAACTGGCGTCGCGTGAACATCTCCGCGCCATCGTTCCGGTTGTCCGCAAAGCGCTGGAAGATGCCCACCAGACTTACGAGAGCCTCGACGCTCTTGCTGTGACGAAAGGGCCGGGTCTTGCCGGCGCACTGCTGGTCGGCCTCAGCTACGCCAAGGCGCTGGCGTTTGCCCTCGAAAAACCGCTCATTGGTGTGAATCATCTCGAAGGACACATTCACGCCGTACTTTTGGAAGAACGGCAGAACGACAAACACCCCAACTCGCGCAAAACCGGCGCGAGTTGGGGGCCCCGGTACAATCGCGAGCTGCAGTTTCCCGTGCTAGCCCTGGTGGTGAGCGGAGGCCATACCCATCTTTTTCTTGCCGAACGGCAAGCCGACGCGTGGACATACCACGATGTGGGACATACTCGAGATGATGCCGCCGGCGAGGCGTTCGACAAAGTCGCCAAGCTGCTGGAGCTGGGATACCCGGGCGGACCGCTCATCGACTTTCTTTCCACACATGGCGATCCGCGGGCGGTAAAATTTCCTTTCGCCCAGATCAAGCATCCCGACCGCAATCCTCAGAACCGTCACGCCGGGGATGAGCGACGCACGGATTTCTCTTATAGCGGGATCAAGACCGCGGTGCTGCGTTACGTCGAGACGCACGACCTGCGCGCCAGCATCGCACAGCGGCGTCGCGTCCTCGCGCACCTTGCGAGTCCTTCGCCCCATGATGTTCTCGCGGCATGCGATCCTGAGACCCTTGACCTGGTTGCGTCTTTTCAGCGAGCAATGGTGAATGATCTGGTGAGCAAGACCTTGACGGCTGCGCGGGAGCACAACGTGGCGACGGTCCTCGTCACCGGAGGCGTTGCCGCCAACTCGGAATTGCGCACTGCCTTCCAGAGCGCGGCCGCTGAGGAGGGTCTGCCTGTCCACTTCCCTTCCCGCAAGCTCTCGACCGACAATGCCGCCATGATCGCCGCCGCCGCCTATCCACGATTTCTCGCCGGGGAGTTTGCCGATTCCGAATTGTCGGCGGATGCAGGGCTGAAGTTGCGCTGACCGCGAGGCAACGCACGGGTGCGACGCTCTGCCGCAGTCGTTCGCTTCGACCTAAGCCGTTATTCTTCTTCGGTGGGAATTTTGGATTCGATGTCCATGTCACGGAACTCGCTGGATTCGAAGATCTCGCGGCACTCAACGCACTCGACGTACTCCGCATCTTCGTCTCGCGAGACGACCTGGACTCGGGAATGCCGACACTGGTTGTCCATTGCGTCGCTCTGAGGATAGTTGTAGGTTGTGCTTATCGAACGGCCAAGGTTCATAACGAATCGCCCAAAACCAGATAAGCAACCCCAATTGTCCGGTATTTTAGACCCGGTCTATCGGTTGTCAAGCATTTCCCGTGTTAATTTCCGTAGGCTGGCCAAAATCAAGCCAGATGGCACCCCTCGACTAAAGTGTGGAAAGGTACTTCCAGAGTCTCGGTTGCTGGCGAGTTACGCGTCGTTTCGCCTGCGCTAAGCAGGCGTCGTCACTGCACCCGCATACCTCTGAAGGTCATAGCGAGCGGCGTATAGCAAGTCGGAGAACGGTGAGACATACCTGCCGCTGACAAGGAAGGATTGGTATTTATAGAGGCTGGTAGTTAGCGTGTGCACGGGGAGAAATCCAAGCCAAGGTTCCTCCCGCTTCTGTCACTTTCCACTGGCCACTATCTCTGTCTTCGGATACGGCCCGCGATAGCCGAGCTGATGTGAAATCCGGCGGGCCGCTTCCTTCACCATGTCGGCAATGTGAGGAATCGCGTCACGCGGCACATCGTTGATGATTCCAGTGGAGGCGATGGCTGCTTCGGCCTGCCCGTCGCCGTTGAAAATAGGCGCGCCCACACAGCGCCCGCCCAGACTGTTCTCTTCGTCGTCCACCGCATATCCCAACTGGCGCACGCGCTCCAGTTCCTGTAACAGGCGCGGCAATGTCGTGATAGTGTGAGTCGTCAGTTTCTTCAGTCCACGCTGGCGCAGAATGGCGTCGCGCTCTTTCGAATCAAGGTAAGCCAGAAGCGATTTGCCCACAGCGGTGGAGTGCACCTCCATCCTTCGGCCAATCCAGGTATTCATCTTGATAAAACTGGGCGCTTCGACTTTTTCCACGTAAACCGCTTCTCCGTGGTCAAGGATCGCCAGGTGGGTAGTGATATGGATCCGGTCGACCAGGTGCCGCATGATCGGCAGCGCTAACTCACGAACGTCAATCCCCCCGAGTGCGGCCCGCGACAAGCTCAAAACCTTCATGCCCAGACGATATCGCCCGTCATCGCCGTCGCGGCGCAGATAGCCGTGCTGCTCCAGGGTACGCAGAATATAACTGGCGGAACTCTTTGGAATCTTTAACTTACGACTAAAGTCTGCGTTAGACATCCCGCCTTCGCGTTGCGCAGCAGCTTCCAGAATCAACAGCGTACGTTCGACGGCGGTGGAGGAAATATCATTTGAAGAGGCCATAGCCCAACCAGTCTACCAATATGGGAATCCGATCTCATGGTACATGATTATGAATTTCTGTTCAATATTATGAACATCAGGCTTGCGTTGGTTCCCGGCGGGCCGCTATGGTTTGTACACCATACGGAATGAATGTTCAACATATTGAACCGAACGTTCGTTCTGTTTAGTTTTATCAGGGCCCTGAACATTTGCCATCAAACCCGAGCGGTCCCCACGACCCTCCGGACATTCGAAATAGATGAGGAGACACGTAATGGCGGCGTTTCAATCTGCAACTCAGCTCGCAAAATCCTGGAAGACCGATCGTCGCTGGAAGGGAATCCAACGTCCTTATACCCCTGAAGACGTACTGCGCCTTCGCGGCACGCTTCCCATCGAATACACGCTCGCTCGTTTCGGCGCCGAACGCCTGTGGGAAATGCTGAACGGCGATGGTTACGTCAACGCTCTGGGCGCGATGAGCGGCAATCAGGCAGTGCAGATGGTGGAAGCCGGACTGAAAGCAATTTATGTCAGCGGCTGGCAGTGCGCCGCCGACGCCAACAACGCTGGCCAGATGTATCCCGACCAGAGCCTCTACCCTGCCGACTCCGTGCCCAACCTGGTGCGCCGTCTGAACAACGCGCTGACCCGCGCCGATCAGATCCATCATTCCGAAGGCAAAAACGGTATGAATTGGTTTGTTCCTCTGATTGCCGATGCGGAAGCTGGTTTTGGCGGCACCCTG
>Ga0187874_10003354_pt1 | contig 11298 bp, 10 predicted proteins | sample June2016WEW_16_1_3_FD_132993 | JGI IMG/M metagenome (GOLD analysis project Ga0187874, IMG submission 132993) | Peatland microbial communities from SPRUCE experiment site at the Marcell Experimental Forest, Minnesota, USA - June2016WEW_16_150 | ecosystem: Environmental > Terrestrial > Soil >... | reverse complement strand
ATGCTTGACACGAATCGCGCGAATTATCGCCAACTGAATTCGGTTAATTCGCGAAATTCGCATCTCGCCCTTATCCGTCCCGCTCTGCGGGATCCGTGTCCATCCGTGGTTAAAGAAAAAGCTCTGCGGCTCTCTGCGTCCTCGGCGTCTCTGCGTTGAAGGCGTTTCCGTTTGGTTGCGGCTCCGCCGCGCTGTGCCTTGGCGCCTTTGCGTTGATGCTGTTCGCCCGCCGATGCCGCTCCTGTTTTTGTGCCGTTTCGTGGTTCGCGGTTCCAACGGCTCTTCCCGGCTTCAAGGCGGCGGTGTTTCAAAACCATCAGGCCCGGATTTTGGGACGTCGAAAGGTTGGTTGCAGATGCGAGCGAATGTCATCAAAGGCTTGAAATTTGCCGGTTTCCCGGACCGGCGGCGGCGCGTGACGGCTTACTCCGCCATTCAAGCTGACACTCAACCCAAGAAACCCGCCGAAAACCAATATGTCGTAACCAATATCTCCGAATATCAGGAAGAAAAATATGATCCGCCCCACAAAGTTGACCAGCAAAAAGGTGTTCACCATTCGCAGCGCCGGATCGCCGTGACGATAGTTGTTGTATAAAACCCAGATGCCTGCAATCCAAAACCAGACAAGGGCAATAACCCCCCAAATGCCGAAGGTCATAACCACGGAAAGCGGGCCGTTGTGATAAGTACCAGACAATGCCATAGCCTGGTCTTCCGCGAAGGTGCTTTTGATGGCGGCATCGGTTCCCGTGAGCAACTCCAGATCCATCCGGGACCACGCGTAGCCCTTGCCCAGCAAAAGGTAATGGGGAATCTGCGGCAAGAGCGCCTTCCACATCTCAAGGCGCCAGTCCAAGCTCTGGTTGGCATTCTGTTGCACCTGCCGGTTTATCTGCACGGGCAGAAAAGACAGGGTTCGCTGAATCGCACCCGGTAAATGCGAAGCCAGAGAAACCAGCAATACTAACATTGAGATGCCGATGAAAGCAAAAATCGGCAGCAATTTCGTCCGATGCAAACCCTCAATATAAAACTGCAATGCAAACATTACGGCATAAAACAGGACAAACCCCCGAAAACCGCCGAAAAGCAAATAGGCCGGCGAGAGAGAAAAAACCATCCAACGCCAGGATTTTCCGGAAAGAAAAATCCCCCGAAGGCCATACTTTGCCACCATATACGAGAAAATGGCAAATGATACCGACCAAGCCCCGGAAAAACGCATGGAACTCTCCATGCCCGTCGCCGATGCCTCGAATAAACTGGCAGGAAAAACCAGGTAGATATATCGCAAAGGTCCGACCATTATCGGCGTTAGATCGGTGATGATCCCCGTCAGGCCGCTCAGGAAAAACAACGCGACACACACGCCCGCGCGCTCAGGCGGAATCCGGCGCGTTGACAGGGCAAAATAACTCAGGATCGAACCCAGCATGTAGATATAACGTCTTCCGCCTGAAGTCGCGCTGCCGAATGCATGCATCCCCATCCCCGTCAGCCTGGCGGTGAGCACCACCACGCCAATCATAAACAGCAAAGACCACGTCACTTGCGGCACGCTGAGAAGCTGTTTGACGCCACCCAACGCCCGTTGCAACAGCGTAATACCCAGGCTGGCTGCGGTCATCGCCAGCCACAAATGTGGCGTTCCCGGCAGAAAAAGAAGGCACATGCCCGAGTTCCAGCTAAATATCAGCAACGGATGGTGCCAGCGGAGCAATGTTGGGAAAATGAGGATCAGCGCCAGAATGCCATAATATGTAAAAGACGAACGATCCAGTGGATCTGACAACAGATAGCCAATAAAGACCGCCAGCGGCACAATCACCGCGTAGATGATGAGCGACCGTAAAATGGCCGGGGTGTTGGCCGAGGTGTTATTCATTCATTCACAAATTGTGACTTTAGAGCACGATTACGCAACGCCTTGACTTTACCTCAAACCGCAAAGCCTGGGCAATCGGATTGTTGGTGGTGAGTTATTTTAATTAAAACCGGCGGGGGGCGGTGTCCCCGTGAAAGGCGCATCTCCCTTGAATGACGAATGACTAAACCATAGTGCCTAAAGAATGACCAAGCCCGAACGACAAAATGATTTCCAGTACCCGGTGATTGAGGATTTGTTATTGGGAATTCTTTAGTCATTCGGATTTAGGAATTAGTGATTTCGTCTCCATCCGCCCACCATCTTTCATCAAACTGACCCACTTCTGGATTGTTCCAACGGGATGCGGTTGGGTCCAGTGCACGTTTGATGTGCCAGGCACAAATGATTGGAATAGTTTTGTCTTGCACGTTTTGCGCCGTGGGTTAAGCGGCCGAAGTTGATGATGGGAACAAAGCTCAATCATTTCCCTGCCGCCTGCCAGGCCGTGAATGCGGCGAAGCTTGCTATCAGGCGAAAGCCGGCACGGTTTAGATAATCTGCCAGGGCTCCATTCCGGTCATATATATCCGGTTTGGAAGTCAGCACCAAATCCGGTTTGGGCAAGTCACGGTCAAACCCCTTTCCCGGGTTCGCCACAAAAATTGCCTTGCCGGTGTCCTCCGGCTTTTCTCCCAATGGCAGTTGATAGATTGTGGCCGCTTTGAGGTCCGCATTCCACCAGACGATTTTCCCCTGCGCCAGGGCGGCGCGTGCCATGGCGGCGGCAGTGCGATAATCGTCCTTGGCATGGCGTTCACAGAATCGCAGAGACAGGCAGGAAACCAGGCTCAAACCCAGGAACGCCGCCACTGCCAGCCGCCCCGCCCAGTCTCGTCGTCTCAAGAGCGCAGCCACGCCGGAGCCGAACACGAACAAGACCAGCGGCAACAAGGGTGTGCAATGCCGTCCAAGCACCCGCCATCGGACCACCACACCCGACGCCAGTATGAATCCCAGAACGAGCGCGAAGGCCAGGGCCCAGCATAGCCGTGTGCGCCGCGAAGCGGAGGCGGCGATGCTCCGGCAGCCGGCGGCCAGCACCACCAGCAACACCCCGCCGTAAATCGCCAGCCAGGGCAACCAGGGCAGGAATACGGCCAACTGGCCCGTGCGGATGTCGTTGCGTCCCGGGCCAAGTCCGCTGAAGCCGAGCAGCTCGAATGAAATAAACATCACGTTTCTAAGATCCGAAGCGCCCAATCTGGCGGTGCATGCGCCGATGCTCAACGTCCACAGATAGAACAAGCCCAACGTGAAGAGAAGTAGGCCGGCGCCCACCCACCACGGCCAATAAGACCTTGCCAATTCCCGGAGACGGCCTTTGGGCGCACTCAGTACGGCGGCGCCCAGATAGGCCCCCAGCCATAACATCGCCACCATGCCGCTGGCGGAAAGGAGCAAAGACCCCGCACATAATCCGGCCACCCAAAGCCGCTCCCGCGCGGGTTCGTCCCGGTTCAACGCCAGGCGAAACAGCGCGGCGAAGACAACAAGGCTTATGCCGATCTGCAAGGCGTACGGGCGTGCCTCGTTGAGATAGTACCAAACGAACGGACAGGTCAATACCACGAGTGCCATGCTCCGCTGAAGCAGCGGTGCGATGGCCAGTGCGCGGACCATCACGATAAAACCAAGCAGAAACCATGGCACATTGCCAGCCCGCAATGCCCATTCATTGAGGCCGGAGACCTTCTCCCAGCCCCAGGAGAAAAACATGTAAAGAGGGACTTGCAAGGTGGCATCTGCAGTGGCGCGCATGTATTGCCACCAGCCAGCCAGCGTTGGAAACGCGGCCCGGTAGGCCGTGTCACATTCATCAATCCAGAAACTTTGGTTGCTGATGGCAATTCCGCATACCAGCAGCCCCAATATGAGGCTGGCTGCCGTTGCCAGCCTCGAAATTCTGGCGTTTGTCGCAAGCCCGGAAAGAGGTTGGTTCATAAACAAGAATTCGTGCGCTCGATTAACGTGATTTTCAACATTTGGAATTGTGCAATCCGGGTTGTATGGCCGCAACTTTAAACTCCGTCCCCGAACTTCAAGTTGCCGGCTCTGATGATTTGCCGGCAGGGCCGGATGGCGGCCCCTGGCGAAACCAATCCAACATCAAACGAAAGCCCGCTTCGAAATTGTTGCGATATTGCCAGTGCAACTCCGAGCATATTTTCCGATTATCACTCACCCAGACATTCGTGTCCCAGGAACGATTGGGCATCGTGTTCCAAACGGGTTCCGCGCCAATATTCATAACGCGCCGCGCCACATTCACCACTTCGCGGAGCGTTGTCGCCACGCCCGTTCCCACGTTGTAAATGGCCCCCCATTCCCGGGTGCGGACCTTGGCCGCCAGAAGGCAGGCTTCGACCACATCATCCACATAGACAAAATCCCGCGCCACGTCTGGGTCCGCCAAAGGAGGCAGTTCCCCCTTCAGGCCCCGCAGGATGAGTGCCGGCAACAACCGTCCCGGGTCCTCATAGGGGCCGAAGACGGAGTACAGCCGCAAGGTCGGCAGATGGACGCGCCGGCTTTGTGCCGTGTAGCGGCAAAACATCGTCGCCGCGGCTTTGGTGACCGCATAATGGCTGTTGGGTTCGAGCGGGTCGCTCTCGGCAGGCGCGTGATCTTTGAAGCCGTACTCGGAGGAGGAGCCGGTGTTAACGAAGGCCTCGAAGCCTGTTTTCAAGCAGGCATTTACCAGGTTGATGGTGCAGTTGATATTGGTCAGCACCATCTGCTCCAAATCAATTTGCCGGGAATACGCCCCGTACGCCGCCAGGTGAAAGATCCACTCGGGACGAATCTCGCTGACGACACGTGTCACCGCCCCGGCGTCATGCAACTGCAACTCGTGCAACCGGACCTCCTGACGAATATCTTCGATGCGCCAAGCCGCATGGTTCGGTCGCACCAGCAAATGCACCTCGTGCCCCTCGCGCCGGAGACGCCGCGCGAGGTTGGCGCCGACAAACCCGGTCGCACCTGTAATTATCACTCGTTTCATTGTCTTGCGCGCTCGACGCCCCGTCCCGGGAAGGCGGCGGCAATGTTGCCCACGGAACAGCCGGCTTCAAGGATGCGCTTCTGATTGGAATAATACTGCAGGACCAGGTTGCGTTTTGCGACGGTGCCGTCGATGGAGAACTGAAAGAGTTCGAAAGCGCGGGGTATTATCCATTGTGAAATCAGGTTCATGGCTGAACTAGACGGAAAAAGCGTGCAAGCATGGTTATGGATTGGCGGGCCCGTTCTGCTGCCGGGATTGTTCGCTGGGCGGGGCGCACGGCGGGTTGAGAATGCTTTCGACGACATAAGGCGGGCGGCGTTTCACTTCGTCGTAGATGTGTGCCAGATACGACCCGATGATGCCGAGGCACAGCAACTGGATGCCGCCCAGAAAAAGGATCAAGCAGATCAACGTCGTAAAGCCGCGCGGGGCGAGGTCGGGGTAGCAAAGTCGCAAAACCACATGGATCACGATGCCCATTATGGAAAGTCCGATGGTGATCAGGGACAGCCACACGATGAAATCCAACGGCGCGTAGGAAAAGGAGAAAATTGCCTTGCGCGCCCATCCCAGGTTCTTCATTAGTGAATTGGTGGTGTGCCCGAACATGCGCTCCGGCCGGACATAAGGCACGCCGGTCTGCCGGTAACCCACCCATGCCCGCAAGCCGCGCATAAACCGGTTGTTCTCGGGCAGGCGGTTGAGGGCATCCACCACGCGCCGATCAATCAACGAGAAGTCGCCTGCATCCAAGGGCATCGGCACGTAGGAGGCCGAGCGGAAAAGGCGATAAAATGCCTTGTATGCCACCTGCAGGAACCAGGTCGCTTCACGCTGGACGCGCTCACCATAAACGACATCGTAGCCCTCCTGCCACTTTTGATGGAAAGACTCGATCAACTCCGGCGGGTCTTGCAGATCGCCGTCCAGCAGCACGACCGCGTCGCCCGTGGCAATCCGCATGCCGCTGGTAAAGGCGTTTTGCGATCCGAAATTGCGCGAGTGATTGATGACCACCACATGGGGATCGCGCGCCGCCAAGGCGGCCAGGACTTCACGGGCGTTGTCGGGGCTGCCGTCGTTGACGAAGATAATTTCGTAATCAACGCCCAACTTCTGAAACACCGCCGTCAAACGGCTGTTCATGATTGGGACGGCGGGCGCATCTCGATAACACGCAATGACCGCGCTGATTTTTTTTCTTCCGGTGTTGTTCACGGTTTCACCCCTCGCTTTCCTTTTATGCCGCAAGCCTCGTTGATCGTCTTCACAATTCCGCTGACGGAGAGGCCGTAAATTTCCCTCAGGTAAGCGCGCCCTCCGACTTCCGGTGGAAATTTGTCAGGGAGGGCAATTCGTTTGAAAACCACCCGGGCCGGGCATTCTTCGGCGATGACCTCGGCGATGGCGCTGCCAAGACCACCCGTCGCGCAGTGTTCCTCAACGGAGACAAGCCGGCCGGTTTCTTTAACCGCCTTTCGTATCAGGTCGCGGTCAAGGGGCTTCACGTAGGGCATGCTGATCAAGCGAACGCTCAGGCCTTGCGCTTCCAACTCCCGCGCGGCAAGTTGCGCGTTTTCCAGCATGTTCCCCGTGGCGATGAGCGTCAGATCCTTCCCTTCCCTCAGAACGGCGCCCCGTCCCACTGGGAGCTCCGGACGAGAGGTGTGAATCACCGGCTCCCCTTTCGTGGCCAGGCGGATATAGACCGGCCCCTGATGCCGGCGCGATTCTTGCATGATCAACTCCGTCTCCAGAGGATCACCGGGACAGGCGACCACCAAGTTGGGGAGGCTTCGCATCACTCCGACATCGTCGATCGACTGGTGCGAAGCTCCGTAAAGCGAATAGGACAAACCCGCCCCCACACCGATGATTTTCACATTCAGGTTTTGATAACAGATGTCGTTGCGAATCTGCTCCAGACAACGCATCACCACGAAAGTGGCGATCGAATATATGTAGGGAATCTTGCCGCTTAAGGCCAGGCCGGCGGCCACGCCCGCCATGTTGGCCTCGGCCACGCCGACATTGTAGAACCGGTTCTTGAACGCATCGCGAAACTCCTCCAGCACGCTGTAGCCCAGGTCGCCGGTGAGAAGATAGATGCGCTCGTCTTCCCGGGCGAGGGCAATCATGGACTTTACAAATGCAGTTCTCATTCTCCCAGCTCCACCAGGGCGTTCTTGAGCTGCTGTTCATTCGGGGAAAGATAGTGCCATTCAAATCGGCCCTCCATGAATGACACACCTTTGCCTTTGGTGGTATGGGCAATCAACGCGCTTGGTTTGCCGCGGCGAAAAGGCACTCCGCTCAATGCTTGAAATATCTCACCATGATCATGCCCGTTGATCTCCCTGGTTTCCCATCCGAACGACTGCCATTTCTTCCGGAATGGTTCCAGGTTGACGACCTCATCCGTTTTCCCAAACCCCTGCCACCGGTTGTAGTCCACCACCACCACCAGGTTGTCCAACTTCATTTGCGACGCGAACATGGCGGCTTCCCAGGTCGATCCTTCATCACATTCACCGTCACTCACAATCACGAACACCCGGTGGCTTTTGCCGTCGTTTCTGCCGGCGATGGCCATTCCCACGCCCATGGCCAGGCCATGCCCGAGGGAGCCGGTCGAACACTCGATTCCCGGAACGCTGTCCCTTACCGGGTGGCCGCCCAGCTTGCTTCCGTTGGCATAGTAGTTCGCCAGCGTCTCCTTCGAGACAAAGCCCCGCTCGGCCAGGGTGGCGTAGAGGGCCGCCACCGCATGCCCCTTGCTGAAGATAAGACGGTCCCGATCCTCCCAGCGGGGTTGTGCGGGGTCAATTTTGAGAACGTCGAAATAGAGCACCGCCAGCAGGTCCGCGACGGACAGGGCTCCCCCGACGTGGGCCGCTTTCGCCCGGCTGACCATCTGGAGGATGCTTTTCCGAATGTTGCGGGCCTTGTGCTCCGAAGTTCTCATGGCGCTTTTATTATCGTTGCGGAGGAAAAGTCTTTCACCATTTCTTCAGGAAAGCCTCCAGCGCATCCTGGACATACTCGATCATCTTGTCGGTCATCGCCGGGTGAACGCCAATGAAGAACGTGCTGCGCATCACTTCGCACGCGTGAGGGTAGTCGAGCGGATTGCCCAGGTGCGCGTACGGAGGATGGTAGAGAATGTTGCCCGAAAAATAGTTCCTGGTTTGGATGCGCCTGCCTTCGAGATAATTCACGAGTTCCGCCCGGTCGAATTTGTCCGTCGTCACGGTGATCGGAAATCCGAACCAACTGACGTCGGCATGCGCGCTGGGCGTGGCCACACGAATCAGGCCGGAGTACTTCCGGCACACACTGAAGTAGCGGTCATAGATGCGCTTTCTCGCCTGTTTGACAAATTCGAGCTTTCCGAGCTGCACCAGGCCGATGGCGCCTTGCAGGTCGAGCGGCTTCAGGTTGTAGCCGACTTCCTGGTAAACGTACTTGTGATCCACGATTCCCGAATATCCCGGTTCCAGCCACCGGTCAAACCGCCGGCCGCAAGTCCCGGAGAGCGACAGGTTCGCCGCGCCGATGCAATAGCAATCCCGGCCCCACCAGGCGATGCCCCTTACCACCTTGGCCAGATTGTCGTCATCCATGCTGACCATGCCCCCTTCGCCGGTGGTGATGTGATGCGCGGGATAAAAGCTGTGGCTGGACATGACTCCAAAAGACCCCACCGGTTTTCCCCGCCAGGTGCTGCCCAACGCGTCGCAGTTGTCCTCCAGGAGCAGAACGTTCCGCGCGCGGCAAATCTCCTGAACGCGATCCAGGTCCGGCGGATTGCCGAGCACGTGGGCAAAAATCACCGCCTTCGTTTTGCTCGTGATGGCCTTTTCGAACTGATCGAGGTCCAGGTTCAAGGTGGCCGATTCGATATCAACGAAACGCGGGACGAATCCGCATTGAAGAATAGGCGCGACCGTGGTCGGGAAGCACACCACCGGCGTAATGACCTCAATGCCCTCAAACCCGTAAGTGTGACGCGACTTCAACGCCGCCATCATCAGCAGATTTGCCGAACTGCCCGAATTGCACATGACGGAGTGTTTCCGTCCCACGTGTTTTGAAAAAGCCCTCTCAAACCTGGCCACATTCTCTCCGGAACTGAGCCACTTCCCCCGCAAGACGGCAAAAATGGCGGCTTCAACCTCTTCATTGTTCCAAGTCGGCCCCGAGTATTGAATGGGTGTTTCACCGGCCACAAAATGCGCATTGTCCAATCCACGCATGGACGAAATGGGCAGAGAGCCGGCAACCAGTTGCCGAATGCCTTCGCGAATCTCGGCATCGGTCAACATACCGTTTCCCCTGCATTCCCTCTGTCTCCCTTCAGAGAAGTCACCGCCGGGCAAACCTCCACCGGCCGCAAGTCCCGCCGCCAAACGGGGGCAAGGTCTCCGCAAAGCGCAGCGATGACATCGACAACCGACAATGCCGGCACGATATGACCAACATTAGCCCGTTTCGATTGTTCAAGAATTATGCGCCGAATGCGCTTTGAACCAGACTCCATCATATTAAAAAGTGTATGATAATTACAGCCCGGCCACCGTCAAGAGAATTAGGTTGCCGGCCTCCCAATCCCAATCAACTTCCCTCATAATCGGTAATTCTGTCCAAGCCGGACCTCTTCGATAATCAGGGCACAGTTCACAATTACCAGGCACGAGGGCGTTATCATGTGGTCCAAACGCTCCCCGCTTTCACTCTCTGGCGCAGGGACCAATAACGAGGCCGTTGAAGAAGATCGCGCACACAATCACCGCATAGACGACGAGCGCGCGCAAAATGGCCGGGGCGTTATTCATTGACTCGCAAATTGTAACTGCGGAACACGATTATGCAAAGACTTTACTCTACCTTAATCCCCAAAGCATGGACCATAGGATTGTTGGCAATGGACGGATTGATGATGAAGAACGGGTGTCCCGGCGTACAGCCACAAATAAACGCCACCTGACAGGACGAACAGGACGAAAAATATCAGCCCCTATTGGCCGTGTCCAGTCTCGCTTGCAAAATCGCCTGCAAAATAGTCATCCGGAATGGGAATCATCCGGGCCGGATTGCCGACGGCAAAGTGCCGCGGCGGAACCGGTTTGGTCACCACCGCTCCTGCGCCCACCACGGCCCGTTCGCCGATCGTGACGCCTTTGAGCACGATCGCCCGGGCGCCAATGAACGCGCCGCGGCCAATGTGAATCGGTCTGGCCCCGTGACCGGGATCGTTGCCCCATTCCCATGACCCGGCGGGCCGGTGAAAATCCGTGTCAATCAACAACGCACCGGAGCCGATGTTGACACCTTCGCCAATGCGAACGGATCTGGCCGCGCAGAGCACACAACCGCTGATGCCCGCGTTCGCGTCCAAAATAAGTTCGGCGTCCGGACACAAGGTTCTGAGAACACTTGGCTGGAAACAACCGAGGGGATTGGCCCGGAAAGAACTGTTGATTCTTACATTGTTCCCGATTTGAAACCGGGAGCCTTTGGCGACACTGATGAGCGGCCGTCCGACAAAGGTGACACCCCGGGCAACCGAGGCCCCCTTCAGCCTAGCTTCGAGAATCCACACTCTCGACCAGGAAGCCCGCAATTGACTCAACAGGAATCCGGCATATTCCGCCCCGCTGCGTTTTGGCATGGGCGGTTAAGTACCTGATAGATTGGGCAGGGCAAGGCCAAATTATCAGGGCCAAGATGCGTCACACGCCGATTTGTGACGATGTTGCGCAACGGCCCGGACTATTTCATGAGGAGAGATTAAGCAGTTCCTGGTAAATTTTCACATGCTGCCGCGCTAAGGCTTCAGGCTGATAGCGCTCCCGTATGAGGGCGGCAGCACCAATGGGCCGGGGATGTCCTTGTGTGATCCAGCGGGCGATGGCGGCAGTCAATCCCGGCCAATCGTCCCGAGTAAAAAGTTCCACCCCAGGCATGTCTTTCGCAATGTCCACAATGCCTCCCAAATGCGCGCCGAAAAACTTCAAGTCCCGCCCCAGCCCCTCCAGCACAATCATACCAAAAGCCTCTTCGGTGGGGAAATGCACCATGGCCGCCGCTGAATCATAGTAATGAAGCAATTCGCTGTCGGCGGGCGTGCCCCAAAAGCTTGCGTATCCGGCTTTTTCCATCGGTTTGATCCGCTTGAGAAACGCCTGTGTATAGGCAGCGACCGCAGGGTGAGTGAAGCCGACAAAACGGAATTCGAATTTCAATCCCTGCCGATGAAGCGTCTCGGCCACATCCAACAATTCCTACTGGCGTTTCCGCGGAGAGATGGCCCCCACGTTCAGTAGAATACAAGGACGCGGACCGGCATCCGGGGCCGGAT